>WPCJ01072929.1_pt1 | contig 35046 bp, 30 predicted proteins | sample 5399831 | NCBI WGS metagenome assembly WPCJ01 (sample SAMN12869470, study PRJNA574797) | sludge metagenome | isolation source: wastewater treatment of pH10 | place: China:Beijing | collected 2019-05-20 | reverse complement strand
AAAATAATTGTTATGAAAAACTTAATGTTCACAATTCTCGGAATAATGATATTTGTCCTGAGTTGTTCAAAAAAAGACACAGGCTATCAAAACAGCGGCGTTGACTCTAGTACTGTTACACAGGATAATGCAGCCACTAACAATCAAGCAGGTGCAGATACAGCATCTATTAGAACTGATACAGCGACAACTCGAGTCGATTCTGTTCAGAGACGTTAAGCAGTCGTTATCCTAAAGGATATACACTCAATCAAATCATATTTTCTCCTGATTTCACCAGTTGTGAAGAATTCTAAAATCATAAGAAAATTAAAATTAATCTATTATGATTATCAACGAAAACATTTTACAAGCAATGGGTGCGGAAATTGAAAATTACAATATTTCCGAAAACATATTCTCAGAAGGAGATACCCCGAACCATTATTATCAGATTGTCGAAGGTAAGGTAAAACTGAATAATTACAACGAAGAAGGTAAAGAGATTCTCCAGAACATCCTTGAAAAGGGACAAAGTATTGGAGAGTCTTTACTTTTCATGGATAAAAGTTATCCTATGAATGCAGTTACCACAACAAATTGCAAAATTCTCAAGTTACCGAAAGCTCAGTTTTTCAAAATGTTGGAAAAATACCCGGAGACTTGGATGGATATTAACAGATTTATTTCTGAGAATTTGTATTTCAAGCAAATAATGACACAGAATATGTGTTCACAAAGTCCTGCTGTTAAACTGAAAATCCTTATGGATTATCTTAAAAGTTCTAACCGGGTCAAAGAACCTTTTTCTTACCAGATTCCTTTTACAAGGCAACAAATGGCAAATCTTACCGGCCTTTGTGTGGAAACAACAATAAGGACATTGAAGGTAATGGAAAAGAAAAATATCCTGAAAATTCGTAATAGGAAAATATTATATTAGAATTTATTTTCATTGATATGATTTGGATCATAAACTGACAAATGTCATGTTTTGTAACTTTGGAATACAATAATAGAAAGTCTCTTTTTTTAAGAGAAATGAAATGCACTTTATTATGCGTCTTCGTTTAATGACGGAGATGTATAAGTTACAACAGACTCTTATCAATCCATTCTTTTTCGAGGTTGCCTCTCATCAACATTGGTTGGGAGGCAGTCTCTTCTAACTTCCAAAAAAACAGAACTATGAACTGTGAAAAACTACAAAAATCCCTGAAATCCGAAAGCTTTCTGAATGTAATCAACAACGGAAAAAAGTTTGAAAAAGAAGCTATTGTATATGCGAAGGAAATAAATCATAATATATTTCTCTTATTTGTGATTCTTAAAGGTTTAGACATCAACAAAATATACGCATCTATTGCAAATTTTGATTGCTTTGAAAGTATAGGTTGTAAAGATCCGATCCAATTGATGTTTCATTTGACGATAAACAAGAAGGAAGATTTTCATTATTTTGAAAAATATGTTAATGTCTCGATTTAACATAATCTGGCAAAGCTTTTGTTAGGCAGAAATAGATAATATATATAATTACACAAAAAATCAAACTTATGGAATTTCCAAAGATACTATTAGACAAAATCAGCTATTATCTGATCGACAGAAATGAGACAATTTCTATTGCAGAAAGCGTAACATCGGGATTCGTGCAGCTGGCTTTTTCTCAGATGCCTGATGCAGAACGGTTTTTCAGAGGAGGATTAACGGCATATACTCTGGAAGAGAAAGTAAAACATCTTGGTATCGATCCGGAGCAGGGCAGGTCCGCCAACTGTGTTTCAAAAGAGATCACGGATGCAATGGCGCTTAATGTGGCCAAAAAATTCGGTACAGATTGGTCTATCGCAACAACGGGTTATGCAACGCCGGTTCCCGAGTCTGGTGAAGAGATCTTTGCTTATTACAGTATTTCTTATTTAGACGAGATTGTCCACTCTGACAAGATTGAGTTACACCCGTTGACCAAAGCAGTAGACGCTCAAAATTATTTTACAGAATGCATACTGAGCTGTTTGCGATGCGAAGTCAAAACACATCTTTTGCAATTGGCTTTTAAAAATTAATCTTTTCTTTCTTCTTCATAAGAAACCTTTGGCAGAATATTCTTTCAGAGGTTTTTTTATTTATTGATAACGTTGGTGTTCTTTCGGTTTGGAGAACTTTTCAATAATCGGTTTGAAAAGTGCTCTGTACTTTTCAATATCGAAGAGCTGTGAGTCAGTCAGGGCTTTATAAGTCAGCCAGACACTGAATGGGAATAAAACCATATTCGGGATCCAGGTTGCAAGATAAGGGTTCATAGATCCTTTCCATGACAGGTTTTCTACAGACAAATTCAAAACGTAAAAGATGATGAAAATGACAATGGCAATGATAACTGGTAGTCCCATTCCTCCCTTTCTGATGATTGATCCCAGGCTGGCTCCAATCAAAAAGAAGATAACACATGTGAAGGAATATGAAACAATCCTTTGTTGATAGATAACAATCTTGTTGTGTTGTTTTACAGTATCTCTGATCGAGTTCTCATTAGAATCTATACTTGTTTTCAGGGCTTCTATTTTGTTGTAGGCGCCCCAAAGCACTTCTAGTTTTTTATCTTTTTTAAGTGTATCTATTTTATAAGGTTCCTTGATTTTATTTTTCGCTTTCGTTTTATCGATGTATTGAACATAATTATTGGTTTGCGAAATAACAGGCGAAGCAATAGAAGTTAGGGTTGTAATATTATCTTTCCTGTTTTTTTCCAGAGTTTTTGCAACTTCATTATAAGTCTGGAAACGATAATCGTCCGTAATTTTTTCTTTCTCGATTGCATTGTTAATCAGCTCACTTATGTCAAAATGATTCACCAGGCTATCGAATCTCACCGATTGATTCGGTTGTTTCAGTCTGTCATTATAAGACTTGTTAGAGATGTCATCTGTAAAAACATAGCCATCATAGAGAATCAGTTTCAGGTAATTTCTGTCAACTGCAGGCGCAAATTTTCCCTTTTTTGCAATAATAGTTTGCTGATCATCATAAGCACTTGCGTTCTTATGAAGAAAAACACCTTCCAATTTTTCACCCTTTTCACCATAGATTTTATCAAATTTTACCGAGTAACCCGAAATCTGATCTATGAAAACACCAGGAGTAAAATTGATCGCAGGTTTGGAAGAGATTATATTGAACATCATATTCTTCGCTTTCCTCTGAAAATCAGGAATAATGTTATTGGAAAAGAAGAAGAGGGCGACAGAAAGCAGGGATACCGTTACGAAAAGCGGCATCATTACACGCACAAGCGAGATTCCCGCAGCTTTCATCGCGGCCAGCTCATAACGTTCTCCAAAATCTCCAAAGGTCATGATAGAAGATAGTAGAATGGTAAGTGGCAAAACCATACTCACAACACTGATTCCCAGATAGAAAAGAAACTTGGTGATTTCCCAATAGGTAAGACCTTTTCCTGTAAGCTGTGACATCTGAGTCCAGATAATGTTCACAATAAAAATGAAAAACAATACACTGAAAATAAACAGAAATGGCCCGAAAAAAGTCTTGATGATATATTTGTCTAATTTTTTCAATTCAGAAATTTAGACTTCAAAAATACTGCAAAAAAAACAATACTGAAATCGAATCCGGAATTTTAGCAATTTTTTATAAACTGCTATAACATATAAATAAAATCCGCAGCTAATCTCAACTGCGGATAGAATTTGAAAGGTCTAAAGCCAGAAATAGATCTGGCATTTTTTAGAAAATATAATCGGTACTCAGGAAGTTAGAATCATGGTCTCTGACAATCGTATTCAAAAGTTCTTTATTAGAATCGGTGATTTTTGCCGCTACCAATGACCGGATTGAGAAAGATCTCAACGCATCAAAAACAGACAACGTTCCCTCCGCACTATCTTTTCTTCCTGTGAAAGGGAAAACGTCTGGACCACGTTGAGCCTGACAATTGATGTTCACACGGCTAACAAGATTCACAAAAGGATCAATCAGTTTTGAAACTTCCATTGCATCTTCACTGAAGATACTGACCTGCATCCCATGGTCTGCGTTCACTTGGTAATCAATTGGTTCTTCAATCGTTTCAAACGGCACAACAGGAATCACCGGACCGAATTGCTCTTCGTGGTATAATTTCATTTGATCATTAACCGGATAAACCACTGCTGGGAAAACAAAAGAAGCTTCGTTGTAACCACCATTTTCGTTCAGTACTTTAGCTCCTTTTGAAACGGCATCTGCGATACATTCTTCCAGATAAGGCGGTTTGTTCACTTCGGGCAGTGGTGTGATTTTTACATCTTTTTCCCAAGGCAATCCTCCTTTCATTGCAGAAACGGCTGCCGTTAATTTTTGAGTGAATTCTTCCGCCACATCTTTCTGAACAAATATCAGTTTCAAAGCCGTGCATCTTTGACCATTGAACGATAGCGAACCTAAAATACATTCGCTAACAGCAACATCCAGATTGGCGTTTTTGGTAACGATTGCCGCATTTTTAGCATCAAGACTTAGAATTGCTCTCAACCTGTTCACTTTTGGATGCAGTTTTTTCAAGCCATTTGCGACTTTACTTGATCCGATGAAAGCCAGAACATTCACTTTACCGCTTTCCATAATCGGCGTTATGATTTCTGAGCCTTTTCCGTATAATGTGTTAACCGTTCCTTTTGGAAATGCTTCCTGAAATGCTTTCAATAATGGATAATGCGCAAGAACACCGTGTTTTGGAAGTTTAAACAAAATCGTATTGCCCATAATCAAAGCAGGAATCAACGTAGTGAAGATCTCATTCAAAGGATAATTAAATGGTCCCATACTTAGAACTACGCCAAGTGGTGCTCTACGGATTTGAGCAATTGTTCCTTCTGCTTGTTGGAAACGGGATGATTCTCTGTCCAGATCTTTTAAAGCATCAATAGTTTGGTTGATGTAATCTACAGTTCGGTCAAATTCTTTAGTAGAATCGGGTAGGGTTTTGCCAATTTCCCACATTAGTAATTTGATGACCAAATCACGCTCTTTGATCATCAGGTAAACAAACCTTTGCATACACTTGATTCTGCCTTCCACAGACATGGTCGGCCATTCGCCAAGTCCATTGTCATAAGCATTTACACAAGCGTCTAAAACATCAAGGGCTTCTTTTGGTCCAATATTCGGGATGCTTCCCAGTAGCTTTCTTTCCAAACCGTTTTCCGTAGGGATGCAAACCGGCGAATAGATTTCTGTCACGTTGCCATTCCATTGAACCAGTTCTCCGTTGAGAAGGTATTCTCTCTGATGAATTATTGGGACTTTATATTCTTCCGGGATTTCGTTTTCTGATTTGAATAAATTGTTAAAATTGGATTGTATTGAACTCATAGTTTTTGATTTGAATTAAAATCGATTTTTCGAAGTATAAATTTAGAGTTTAAAATTCATTTTGGAAATAAAAGAATTATTGATTTATTCTATTCGAAAATAAAAAACTCAACTTAATGCTGAGTTTATAATGGATTCCAATAGTATTAATCTGTTGATTTGATTGCCCAAAGTAACAATAACGGCTGCATAAATAATCTGGCAAATCTTTTATTATCGGTATTAAGGCCAAAGGCGTTTCTCCTTTCTTTGTATTGGGTGTAATTTCCGGGAAAAACAGCTGTAAATAGTCCTGCCGCAACTTTCCCCACTAGAGATTCATATTTCTTTGGAGCAGCAATAATAGCCGTTCCCATTGCAATTTCCACAATGCCGGAATAGACAACAGTATCATCTTTTTCCAACGGAACCCATTCCGGGACCTGTGCCTGGAATTCTTTTCTTGCGAATGTAAGATGCCCGATTCCTGCGGAAATCAGCATTGCACCTAATCCGTATTTTGCGATAGTTTTGATTGTATTGGCTTCCATAATGAACGATTTTATAGATTAGGTTCAAGAATGATTCCAAAGGTTGGGATGAGGGTGTTAAGATTTTATAAATGTTGTGTTGATGAGAATGCGTTTTTGTCATTTAGTTTTGGATGAAATTACCTCACTTTACTCTTGCTATTCTTCGGTTTTTCTTTCAAGGTAATGATCACGGCCCCGTATTTTGCCTTTGAACCATATATTACCATTGCGGATTCGCCCTTAAGAACATCGATTCTCTCAATTGTGTTTTGGTCCAGGCTCTTCATTTTTCTTTCAGTAATGATTTTTCCTTCCAGAATGTAAAGTGGTTCTTTTGTATCATTTGGCATTTGGATAAATTTCCCTAACATTCTTAAGGAGTCATTCTTTGGAAATGGAATATTTGCAACCTCGCCTTTAACTCGGTTAGTAAACGTATCCTTTTTCACTTCACAAATTTGCTTCGGTTGTGTCTGAGCAGAAACAATACCTCCGGAAGTGAGTACAAAACCGACCGCAAACTTTGCAAACAAAGAATTGATAAAAGAATGGCTGAGGTTTCTGTCCAGCTGATCTACCCGAAAATTTCCGCAGATATTGGATTGGGCGGAGAGATCCTGCATAATATCGAAGTCGGAGGATCTGGTAAAATCTCTTACACTCTTGGAACAGACCTGGCAGAATCTGCCTTTTTCCTCGGGTGTCATATCTGCCCAGTTTTCGTGACACGGTTTTGGGATGGTAACTATCATATTAATTCATTTTATAATAAAGATGCATAATCCTGAAAAAGGTTGGAAATGATTTGAACTATTTACAAATGAAAATACCGCGGATCGGGATATTGAAACTCAAAATCCAATTCTTGAATCAGCTTTTCGGGCGAAATGGTTCTGCCTTTGGTAGCGCGCCCACCAGAGTAGGAGAGCCCTTTCTGGGCATTGATGACTTCTTCTTTACTGGGATGGATAGGTGCTACGATGTTGTAAACCTTGGATTGGGATTTCTGCTTCAGCATTTTTTCGATGGCGGAACAGATATCAGCGTAATGGATGTGGTTTACCAACTGATCGGGATTGGAGATGTTGTAATTCTTGAGGAGTCTATTATCGCCCATCAAACCAGCCAATCTCAGGATATTGATTTGAGGGAATCTTTCCAGAATAAAACTTTCACTTTCCACTTCCTGTGCCGGCAGGTCTTCCTCTATAAATTCTTTTTCAGTCTGAGGATAAACGCCGGTCGAACTCATTAAAAACAATTGACCTTTGTAATCGCCAAGGAAATTGAGAAGGTTCTGGCGTTTGTCATTCATTGGAATCTGTGCGCCCCGAAGTCCAGAAAACGGGACGCTGATAATAATCGCATCTAGTTTTGACGCCATATCCCATTCTTTCATTTCAGGATCCAATTTGTCTGGAAAATTGGATAGAGTAGTGTTGAAACCTTCCGATTCTAAATCTTCTATTTTAGATTCCGTAGTTGTTGTTGCGAAGATTTCGTATTGGTTGGATACTCTCTTTGCAATGTGTGTTCCCAGCCAGCCACAGCCTATGATCCCTAGTTTTTTGTTCATTATTTTTATTTGATTTTAAATGAATTCACGAACCTTTCTTTAAGAATATGATTATTTATAAGCGTCAAAAATATCAATTAAAATCCATACAGTTTGTCATCCCGTAGGGATCTTAATGGAGTATTAGAGAATAGCTTGGAAAATTTGGAGCTTAGATCCCTACGGGATGACAAAAATGATGGTTGAAGTGCTTGTTCAGAACAAAAAACTCAGCATTGCGCTGAGTTCGTGGATTATGGATTGTTGCTCTGGTCGTCATCTTTCGGTTTCTGATCCGAGTTCTTGGCGGCCTTCACCAGCTCATTGGTGTCACTGTAGAGCAGTTCCCATCCCGATACATCTTTCATTGCGGTCAGCAGGTTGAGGTAAGCTTTCAGGTTTTTCTCCAGGTCTTTGCGGATGGCAGAGGCACTGGTCATCTGTCTCAGGTCTGCGTTGGCTTCTGCCTGATCAGCGAATAACGTTTCGAAAGCCTCGTGCTTGCTCTTCATCTCTCCGAATGCTGCATCCAGGGAAAGGTTTTTCAGCTTCTGTATATTTTCTGCTGTTTCCAGGGTCTCTATCAGCTTTTTCATCTGGGCTGTTTGGGAAGAATAGCTCAAACGGTCGAGGTCCAGTCCGAAGGTTTTGAAGATGCCATACAGATCCACCGCTGACTGATAATTGGGTGCGGAAGGCAGTTGTCTGTAACCATTGAGAAACGCTTTCAGATTTTTGTAGGCAACATCTCGCTCATCGTCTGCCGTAGCAACATCTTTTCCTTTTCCGCTGTAGGTCTGCTTGGTATAGACCAGGTCATAACTGGCGTAGGAGGTCTGCAAAGTTGCCGTAAGAGGATGGTTGGTGATCACAGGATATTTCCCTGACTGGATGTTGCTGAGAATTCTCTGAGCCATAGTCGCAAGGTCTTTGGTGCTCAGCTTAGTGAGTGCAATTTTCATCTATTTGTATTTTTTGATTAATTAATTAATTAATTAAACCAAATATATAAAAACTTCTTTAATTACAAACAAGCTTGTTTCAAATCAACGGAGCCTTCCGGAAGTCAAAAACACTATTGTTTTAAATCAAAAAAGTCCTCCGGAGGTTTCCCGCAACTTGCAGAAGACTTCCGGAGGACTACGGAAGTTACAAATAGGATTGTTTTAAATCAACGGAGGTATTGGGAGATTTCCCGCAACTTTTGGGAGATTTCCGTAGGACTACGGAAGGAATAAACATAATTGTTTTAAAACAAATAAGAGCTTTCGGTGGCGCGAGCTTCTAGCTCGTGTATTTATTTATTTTTGGGTACGAGCAAGATGCTCGCACTAGCGGGGGTTATCATAATCAATTCAACAGATTGCTTCGTCGTTCCTCCTCGCAATGACGTCTCAAACAAACGCTCATCCACAAAATTTGGCAGCGTCACTTTTCAAATTATACCGCGGCTGGGAATTCCCCTCCTTTGGAGGGGTGGCAGAAATTCGGAGAATTTCTGACGGGGTGGTTCTCAATTTCTCCATCTGAAAGAAAAAACTTAAATTCAAAAAAAAAATACAAATGTCAGGAAAAGAAATGCTAACCCAAATTGAGGGTATTATCATCTACCGCAATTTTGTGGAAAACCTACCTTACAATCCGCTCCTGAAAGCTTTGACCAAAGAAAAAAGAAAATTGGGGATTCTGTCTGAAGTGTTATTCTGGAAACAGGTTCGAAACAGAACATTCCACAATATTGATTTTGACAGACAAAGGATTATTGGCAACTATATTGTCGATTTTTATGTAAAAACGTTGGGACTTGTGATTGAGATTGATGGGTTCAATCACGACCTTAAACAAGAATATGATCTGGAAAGGACTAAGTTTTTGGAAAGTCTGGGTCTGAAAGTTTTTAGAATTACGGACTGGGACGTGAAGCACATTCTTTCTGTGGTGATGAAGGAATTGGAAGATTTTATTGTTGAAAATTATAGTTGAAATTTCTTTGAGCTAATAGGGTGATTGGATTCATTCACGATAACCACCCCGTCAATTCGCCTTTGGCGAATCGCCACCCCTCCAGAGGAGGGGAATTTTCAGCTTAATAGACTTTCATCCACAAAATTCGGTAACGTCACTTTTAGATTCGGTTCTGCTTCCATTGCTCTTTTGATAGCGAAAACAGCACCTTCATTTCTTGCCCAGCTTCGTCTTGAAATCCCGTTATTTACATCCCAGAACAGCATTGATTTTAACCTTCTGTCGGCATCATCGCTTCCGTCCAGCAACATTCCGAAACCACCATTAATAACTTCTCCCCAGCCAACACCGCCGCCGTTATGAATGGAAACCCACGTCGCACCACGGAAACTGTCGCCAATCACATTGTGAATCGCCATATCAGCCGTGAATCTCGAACCGTCATAAATATTGGAAGTCTCCCTGTACGGCGAATCTGTCCCGGAAACATCGTGATGATCTCTCCCCAAAACTACTGGTCCGATCTCTCCGTTTTTAATCGCTTTATTGAAAGCTTCTGCGATTTTCATTCTTCCTTCAGCATCGGCGTATAAGATTCTCGCCTGCGAACCAACCACCAGTTTATTTTCCTGTGCACCTTTAATCCATTGAATATTATCTTTCATCTGCTGTTGGATCTCTTCAGGGGAATTCTGTTGAATTTCCTCTAGAATTGCACACGCAATATCATCGGTTTTCTGCAGATCTTCCGGTTTTCCGCTTGTACAAACCCAACGGAAAGGTCCGAAACCATAATCAAAGCACATCGGTCCCATAATATCCTGAACATACGAAGGGAATTTGAATTCTCTTCCCAATGTAGGATTTTCCGCCATTACATCGGCTCCGGCTCTTGATGCTTCCAAAAGAAAAGCATTTCCGTAATCGAAGAAATAGGTTCCTTTTGCCGTATGCTTGTTGATGGCTTCTGCGTGTCTTCTCAGCGTTTCCTGAACTTTTTCTTTGAATAATTCAGGATTTTCAGCCATCATCGCGTTAGATTCGTCAAAGCTTTGTCCGACAGGATAATAACCTCCCGCCCAAGGATTGTGAAGCGAAGTCTGATCTGATCCGATATCGATTCTTAAATTTTCCTGATCGAATTTTTCCCAAACCTCAACAATATTCCCTAAATAAGCTAAAGAAACCGTTTCTTTGTTTTCCTGAGCTCTTCTTACTCTTCCCACCAGCTCATCAAGGTTTTCATGAATTTCGTTCACCCACTTCTGATCATGACGAATCTTTGTAATCTTTGGATTTACTTCCGCACAAACTGTAACGCAGCCTGCAATATTTCCGGCTTTTGGCTGAGCTCCGGACATTCCGCCCAATCCGGAAGTCACAAACAATCCGCCTTTCGGCTCTTTATTAATTTTTCTGAAAGCATTCAGAACCGTAATCGTCGTCCCATGAACAATTCCCTGCGGACCGATGTACATATAGCTTCCCGCCGTCATTTGTCCGTACTGCGTTACACCCAGTGCGTTGAATTTCTCCCAATCGTCCGGTTTGGAATAATTCGGAATCATCATTCCGTTCGTCACCACAACTCTCGGTGCATCCTTATGAGACGGGAATAATCCCATCGGATGACCGGAATACATCACCAAAGTCTGCTCGTCTGTCATTTCAGACAGATATTTCATTGTTAAAAGATACTGTGCCCAGTTGGAGAAAACCGCACCATTTCCACCGTAAGTGATAAGTTCATGAGGATGCTGCGCTACTGCATAGTCCAGGTTATTCTGAATCATCAGCATGATGGCTTTTGCCTGCTCAGATTTCCCCGGATAATCAGAGATCGGTCTTGCCTTCATTTCATAATCCGGACGGAAACGATACATATAAATTCTTCCGTATTTCTCTAATTCTTCTCTAAATTCCGGCAATAATTCAGCATGAAACTGAGGCTCGAAATAACGTAAAGCATTCTTTAATGCTAATTTTTTCTCTTCTTCCCCTAAAATCTCCTTTCTTTTCGGAGCGTGGTTAATATTGGTTTCGTACGGTTTTGCTTGTGGCAATTGACTCGGAATGCCTTGTTGTATCTGTTCCTGGAATGTCATTATATAGTTGATAGTTTATAGTTGACTGATTTTTGTGGTTTTAAAGATATTCAAAATGAAAAACATCAGCAAAACCTTTCTGATAAAATGATATCTCTTATATTTGCTACTGAAAAAAGGGTGAATCGTGTGTAACTCACGAACTGTCGCGCAACCGTTATCCGCAGAGCGGAAAGTCGGATCCCCAAAAACTTTCGCGATTTGAAGTGGAAATTCAATTTCTATTCATTTCAAATGTTAAAATTAAATTCTAAAAGAAATGAATTACGAAACTAAAATTCAGGAATCTGAAACCCGTGTTTTCAAAGTGGTTTTCCCGAATACGACCAATCACCACAACACCATGTTCGGTGGAAAAGTGATGGAAATGATGGATGAGGTTGCTTTCATGACCGCAACGCGATTTGCCAGGAAATCTTTTGTAACAGTCAGCTGTGACAGAATTGATTTTAAAAAACCAATTCCTGCAGATACTTTGGTAGAGCTTATAGGAAGAGTAAAATATGTCGGAAATACGAGCGTGAAAGTGAATGTCGAGATTTTTGTGGAAGAGATGTATGTTGATACCCGAGAGAAGGCTGTTTCAGGTGACTTTACCTTAGTTGCAATTGATGAGCAGAAAAAACCTTTGAAGATTTTTCATGATGTATAAAAAAAGCTTACCGGATTGGTAAGCTTAATTATTATTCCACGATATCTTCATTGGTTTCTTCATGGTCATCCTTGTTATCGCTTTGGCTGTAATAATTGTTTTCTTCATCAGGAAGCTGATCGTTGATCTGTTCAAAATTATCATCGTCTTCCGCACCCGGAATATCGAGTCCGAAAGGCATCTCGTCATTCACCTGACTTGGGTCTTTGATTGGATTTCCGTCGCCGTCCAAGGGAATATGGTCTTCACGGTTAAAGATATCTTCGCCTGGATTGTAATCCATTTCTCTTAATTTTCTGTTTTGCTCATCGCGGTTGTCTTCTGGTGTCATAATATTTGATTTAGTATTGAGATAATTTAAACAAATATGATTCCAAGCTTTTCAAAATATTATTGATAAACCTCAGGGTTGGCACAATTTGGCATTGGCTGATTCCTGGAAAAAGCAATGATGTTTTCTGCGGCAATCCTTGACATTCCATTTCTTGCCTCGACTGTAGCAGAACCTATGTGTGGCAATACTACAACATTCGGGAGCTGGAGTAGGGGATTTTTGGAATCCATTGGTTCGGGATTGGTAACATCCAGACCTGCACCCCAGATTTTATTTGATTGAAGCACTTCAAACAAGTCAGTTTCATTATGAAAACCGCCCCGTGCCGTATTAATGAAAATTGTATTCGGCTTCATTTTTTCAAAAACTGATTGATTGAAAAGATCCATCTGTTCCGACGTATAATTCGCATGGATGCTGATGACATCAGATTGTTCAATTAATTCATCAAAAGAAACATATTTAGCATATAACTCTTTTTCAGCTTGTTCGTTATGGTTTCTGTTGTGATAAATAATGTTCATCTGGAAAGCACCTTTGCATTTTTGAGCCATTTCAAAACCTATCCTTCCTAAACCAAAAATGCCTAAAGTTTTGCCATATAATTCTTGTCCTAACTGTTCTAAAGCATCAAAATCTTTCCAGTTTCCGGATTTTACTTTTTCTGTATTGTAATTGGCTTTTCTGGAAACCATTTGCATCAGGAGGAATGCAATGTCAGAAGTGGCTCTGTTGAGAACATTCGGGGTATTTCCAACCGGGATTTTCCGTTTGGTTGCTTCTTCGATATCTACCTGGTCAAATCCGACTGAGAATAAGGAAATAGCTTTTATATTTGGACAATTGTCAAAAAAATTCCTATCGAATTTATTCTTACCTACATTCAGGATGATATCCGCTTTTTTACAAAGTTCAAGCCATTCATGTTGAGAAAGAATGTCATGCTGAGGTGTTATAATTTCTAAATTATTTGCTTTCAGTAAGTCGATTCCGGCCTGTGGAATTCTTTTGTTGAGGAATACTTTCATTTCAATATTTTGATTTGTTAAAATGCAAAAACCGGAAATGGCTTCCGGTTTTTTATATGTTGTCTGATATTGATTATCAAAAATTATTCCTGTGTGGGTCTTTCTTTGTCTTTTGTGAAAAAGAATTTGATAATGATTGGGAGCGTTGTTACCAAAACAATGACCAAAACGATCAGTTCTAATTTCTTCTTAAGGTCTATCCCAAACTGATCCATAAACAGTTTATCCAGATAATGACCTGTAAATATCATTGTAAATGACCAGGAAATAGCGCCAACAATGTTGTAAAAGAAAAACTTCTTTTTGTCCATTTTTACAATTCCTGCGACAATGGGCGCAAAAGTTCTTACTATGGGAAGAAATCTTGCCAAGATAACTGCAACTGTTCCATGGTCTTCGAAAAAATCGTGCGCTTTGAACAGATATTTCTTTTTGAACAGGAAGGTATCCTTTCTTTCATACAACAATGGTCCGCTTTTGTATCCAAACCAATAGCCAATCTCGTTTCCGATGATGGCTGCAATGGCTACCGCTGTTGCAAGAATAGTGGTGTCCAGAAAATCCGAACCGGTAGAACCGAAAGTGGTATCAATGATCTGGACTGCATAAATACCGGAAATGAAGAGCAGGCTATCGCCCGGTAAAAAGAAACCTACGAATAACCCGGTTTCTGCAAAAATGATAAACAAAATCAGCCAAAAACCACCTAGTTTGATGTAAAATTCGGGGTTTAGTAAGTCTTTCCAACTTTCAAAATGTTCCATAGCTATCTGTGAATTGCAAATATATTAAAACAAACCGAAAGCACGGCTATAAAAGTGTTATTTAGGAATATTTAACTATTGTTACCGGTCGTATTTGTTTCCCCATTTTTCCTTCATCTGTTCATGTATTTTTTTCTCTGTAGAATTGTTGGAAGGCTTATAGAATGCGGTCCCTTTGATTTCGTCAGGCAAAAACTCCAGATCTACAAAGTTGCCCTGATAAGAATGGGCATATTGATAATCTTTGCCATAATCAAGGTCTTTCATTAATTTGGTTGGTGCGTTTCTGAGATGTAAAGGCACCGGTAAATCACCTGTTTTCCTTACAAAAGCCATTGCTTCGTTAATTGCATTATAAGTTGAATTACTTTTTGGAGAAACAGCGAGATAAACTGCAGTTTCACTTAGAATAATTCTTGCTTCCGGATTTCCGATAACATTAATGGCCTGGAAACAATTGTTGGCCATGACAAGTGCGTTTGGATTTGCCAATCCAATATCTTCCGCAGCCAGTATCACCATTCGTCTTGCAATGAATTTGATGTCTTCGCCGCCAACCAGCATTCTTGCAAGCCAATAAACTGCACCATTTGGGTCTGAGCCTCGCATTGATTTGATAAAGGCGGAGATAATGTCATAATGTTGTTCGCCATTTTTATCATATAAAGCCATATTCTCCTGCAAAACCGAAAGAACGTCCTTATTGGAAATTTTATTTTTCTTCGCTGATTTGAATTGATTCAGTACAAGCTCTACGGAGTTAATCAGCTTTCTTGCGTCGCCTCCGGAATACTGAATAAATGCTTCTTTTTCCTCGAGGGAAAATTTGGTTTTGTTGATTTCGTTATATTTTGATACAGAAATGTCGGCTAATTCTTCCAGTTTTTCAAACGTCAAAGCCTTCAAAATATAAACCTGCGAACGCGACAATAAAGCCGAAACCACTTCGAAACTAGGATTTTCCGTAGTGGCGCCAATCAGAACAATCCAGCCTTTTTCCACAGCATGAAGCAAAGAATCCTGCTGGGACTTATTAAACCTGTGAATTTCATCAATGAATAAAATAGGACTTTTTCCTGAGAAAAGATTTTGCTTTTTAGCCTCATCAATCAAATCTCGCACATCTTTCACACCGGAAGAAACCGCTGATAGTTTATAGAATTTTCTTCCGGATTTTTCAGAAATGATCTCAGCAAGCGTTGTTTTTCCTGTTCCCGGTGGTCCCCAAAAAATAAGAGAATTGAGTGTGTCATTCTCCAGCATTTTCCGGATGGTTCCGTTTTTTCCGGTCAGATGTTCCTGACCCAAAACATCGTCAAGGGTTTTCGGACGGAGGATTTCGGCAAGAGGTGAGTTGTTCATATTCCAAAATTACGGAATAAAAATTTCAGAAAAACAAAAGAAATAAATTTGAATTACAACTTTCTACTGATCACATAATCCAACATCAACTTCAGGGACTCTTTGGCTTCGTTATCAGGGAATTCAGCCAGGATATCCAATGCTTTTTGCTGATAGTCTTTCATGGTACGGATGGCATAATCCATTCCGCCGGAAGATTTCACGAATTCTACCAACTCGCGAACTTTTTTAGAATCGTTGTTATAACGCTTTATCGTTGCGAAATATTTTTTGTAATTCTCTGGACTCGCATTTTTCAAAGTATAAATCAAAGGCAAGGTCATCTTTTGTTCCTTGATGTCGATTCCGACGGGTTTTCCAATGATATTACTGGTTTGATAATCAAAAAGGTCATCCTTGATCTGGAAAGCCATTCCCGTGTAAGTCCCGAATTCCTGCATTTTTTTTGCAGTTGCTTCATCTACGCCATTGGACAAAACGCCAACTTCGCAGCAGGCCGCAATCAAAGTGGCCGTTTTCTGACGAATGATTTCATAGTAAACATCTTCGGTAATGTCCAGTTTTCTCGCCTTTTCCAATTGAAGCAATTCACCTTCAGACATTTCCCGGATCGTTCTTGCAATCACAGAAAGCAAATCAAAATCCTTATTATCCGTAGAAAGTAAAACCGATTTCGAAAGCAGATAATCGCCAACCAAAACCGCAATTTTGTTCTTCCAAAGCGCATTGATAGAAAAGAAATTTCGGCGCTTAAAACTCTCATCCACAACATCATCGTGGACCAAAGTCGCCGTGTGGATCAGCTCAATCATACTGGCACCGCGGAACGTTTTTTCGTTCACATTTCCGACCAGTTTTGCACAGAGAAAAACAAACATCGGGCGCATTTGCTTACCTTTTGTTGTCACGATAAAACGCGTGACCTTATCCAACAGAGCAACATTACTTTTCATCGATTCATAAAACTTTTGTTCAAAAAGTTTCATTTCGTCAGAGATCGGAGCTTTGATGAGTTCTACTGTATTTGCCACTGTTTGCGTTTAAAGATTATATTTTTGGAGCAAGACGACTGTACTTTTTTTCAACATTCTAACCCGCTTTCCGTTGCAATCTTTTTATTTGTCAAAGAAAAATAAAAAGGATTTTCACTGCAATCGGGGCTATGTTGAGCAGTTGTCTATCAATTGACCAAAATTATTAATAATAGATTTTAGCAGAAAATATTAGTTTACTATCTAACATCTCTCTTGTAACATCTATTTATTATTCTACAAATATAATTATTCTAAATCTTTAAACGGAATAAAATAGAGACTTTGCGGTACTTTTTTGAATTTGATGCTGAATCGCTCTCCTGAAATATAAATTCCTTTTTCAGTTGTCGTAATACCTTCGATTTGTCCAATATTGTAGGCTCTTCCCAAAGCATATTTTTTTGGAGGCTTATTGAAGAAAAGATTCCCCGTTTCATCTTTCTCAAAAACCATAAGATAAACCGACGCATTTTTGGTGTAACCGACAACATATAATTTATCTTGAAAAACAGAAGCATCCGTCACTACAAATCCTGTATCATAACTTTCCAGTTTCTGAGCTGGCTGGTTTTCTGTTAGATTTTTGTCAATTACATAATGCGAAACCGTGTTCGTAATCCATTCTTTAGTAAAAAGATGAATATTCCCATCCAAGAAAATCATCGCTTCTGCATCAAAATTATTACTGATGTTTTTTGGTGTAAAATCGGTTTGTTCAGGATAAAAGAACGGAATGGTCTTGATAGAATTAACCATCAAAGAATCATTTCTGAAAGGGATTTCATACACTTTCAAATCTTTTCTTGTTCCCAGATTATTCCCGAATTCTCCAATATAAAAATTTTCACCATCATTTGTAATAGCTTCCCAATCGATATTTTTGAGGCCGGTTTGAAAAGTCTTTTCGATGTTTGAACTTCCTGGTTTTATTTCAAAAATTTCGCTGGTGTTGCCGCTGTCATTGAACGAAAAAAGTCTTCCATTAATATTTGTCAAGCCTGATGATTCCCTTAAAGAATCACTCAAAACAGCAATTTTGTATTTCTTTAGATTCAGTGATTGCGTTTTCTGTGCTGAGATTTGAAACCCAGAGAGAATCAATAAGATGTAAAAAATCCTTTTCATATTCTGTAAAAATAAGAATTGATTTTTTGAACGTAAAATTTTATGGATTAAAGTATTGTTAAAGAATTACTCCACCGTTTTATTAGCTAATTGTCCACAAGCTGCGTCGATATCGCCACCACGGCTTTTTCTTACAACAATAGTAATTCCTGCTTTTTCCAGTTCGCGGACATATTTTTGCTCGGCTTCAATACTTCTGTGGTCAAATTTTCCTTCGCCAATCGGGTTATATTGGATTAGATTGACTTTACTTGGAACTTGTCGGCAATACTTGATCAATGCTTTGATATCTTCATCGCCGTCATTGATTCCTTTCCAGACACAATATTCAAAAGTGACCGGAGAACCTGTTTTCTGATACCAATACTGCAACGAATCCATAATATCAGTCAAAGGAAATTTATCAGAAAAAGGCATTATTTCATTACGTTTATGTTCAATTGCTGAGTGTAGTGAAAGCGCCAGTTTCACTTTCAGTTCTTCATCTGCGAGCATTTTTATCATCTTCGGAATTCCGGATGTTGAAACGGTAATTCTTCTTGGCGACATTCCCAGACCGTCAGGTTTCGTGATTTTATGGATAGCTTCGACAACGTTTTTGTAATTCATCATCGGTTCGCCCATTCCCATAAACACGATGTTTGTGAGTGGCCTGTCAAAATATTCTTTGCTTTGTCGGTCAATCAATGCGACTTGGTCTACAATCTCTGCAACTTCCAGATTTCGCATTCTTTTTAGTTTGGCTGTGGCGCAGAATTCGCAGTTCAGAGAACAACCAACTTGAGAAGAAACACAGGCCGTAGAACGCGTTTCTGTCGGAATCAGAACCGATTCTACCATTAATCCGTCGTGAAGCTTGACGCCGTTTTTAATGGTTCCGTCTGTTGATTTTTGTAATAGATCGACAGCAATCGGGTTGATGAAAAAATCGCGGGAAAGATTATCACGAAGATTTTTTGAAAGATTTGTCATCTCATCAAAAGAGTGCAGATTCTTACTCCACAGCCAATCATAGACCTGCTTGGCACGAAACGGCTTATCACCAATTGTGCTGAAGTAATCTTTGAGCTGATCGAGGGAAAGTGTGCGGATATCTTTCAATGCTTTCTGAAAATTTTTGCAAAGATACGTTTAATGTAACAATTTAAAAATCCAATAATGAAACGATAGATACATTTGATAATCTTGAGTTTTCGTTTTTTTGAAAGATAATTTCTTAGCTAAGTTTTACATTGATAATTAATTATGATTTGGAAACGGTAATTTTAACTATTGAAATTAAAGTATTGGGAATTATAATTCGACTTTATTAATAGATTGATAATTCTTACATTTGCATTGATTTTTACCAGATGAAGTTCCAAGCCTTTTACGACAGCCCATTCATACTGAATTTTTCCTTTGAAAAGCTCATCGAGAAAATGGAAGCAGAAGCTTCTGATAACCCGGAATATGCGCTGTCACATCAGAGAATTCTGGATAAAGCGAAAGAATTTCCTGAACTTCTGAATGGTATTACAAATCTTAACTTCTTTGAGAAAAATGAAACATTGATGAAGGAGCTTTTACGTGATCTTTTTCCGCCAATGTTGACGGGAAATGAAATCAAGGCGATTGGTTTTCCTTTTTATAATTTCTTTTTCAATCCTACACAACGTTTTCAGAACATCCTTAAAAATGCCGGCGAAAACTTTGATATGTTTATTAAAGGTCTTGATCCGCATCGTTTTTATGTAATGAGCTGTTGCATTATTTTGAGAAATTTTTATAATGTTCCGCTCAATCTTTCGATGCCGTTTATTTTCGATATTCCGAATGAGGAAGGTATTGTGAACCATTACCGTTTTTTGAATAATGTTGATTTTATTGATGTTAATCCGCTGGAAAATTTCAAAAGATTGACAGAAGAAGAGATTTCTGAATTGCTGGATAATTTTGAAGATTACGAATTGTGGAAAGAAAAATTTCCGCCAAGAAGCTGGGAACTGAAGGGTTTTGCTGTCGTTAATTTCTTTGACGCCACAACTGAAATTGCAGTTTCCAATCTCAAAACCAAGTTGATTAATCTTGAAGATGATGAAAATCTTAAACCGGAACTGAACAAGATTTTCCGTTCTATTTTTCAGGTTCCTGATTTGGAACTGGGCTATACATCCATCAATCATGAAGAAAACAAATTTGTAAAAACGCCCATCAATGGCGTGATTGATAGTTTTATTCTGTCGGGATTTAATCACTCCAGGAATGAATTGCTTTGTGAAAAGAATTTTAACACATTAGTAGAATCCAGAAAATACTTCAGCATTTCTGATGTTGAGAAAGTTTACCGTGAGTTTCCGGACAGTGATTTTGCCAAGCAATTCTACGAATTGGGAATCAAAAGCGCAATTTTTGCGCCTATTATCAAAAACAAAAAAGTTCTTGGAATTATCGAACTCGTCTCCAGAAAGAAAATGCTGAACAGCATCAATGCTCAAAAAATGGAAATCGTGATGCCATATCTTGAAGATACTATGGACAGACTATATGACGGCATCGAAACGAGAATCCAAGCGATTATCCAACGGGAATATACAGCGATACATCCAAGTGTTTATTGGAAATTCCGACAAGAAGCGGAACGCCACATTGGTTTCTACAGAGAAGAATTTGATTTGCCTTACCGAAAAATCACTTTCGAAAATCTGACGCCACTTTTTGGACAGACTGATATCAGGAACTCTTCGGTTTCGAGGAACCTGGCAATTAAAAAAGATTTGGAAATCAATCTGATGCTGATCTCTGATGTTTTCAAGGATCTAAGTTCTGATAATGATTTGGAATCCATTAATTTAAAACTGATTCATTTTCAGGAATTATTGGCAAAAGATTTAAAAGCCGACACAGAAAGTCAGGTTCAGAATTTTATTCATAACGAAGTTCATCCTTTGCTGGAGTCCATCAAGCTTCAGAACGTGAATTATAATCAAATCGTTACAGATTATCACAAACAATTGGATTCTAAAACGGAATTGGTTTATCAGTTCAGGAAGAAATTTGATGATAGTTTGTCATCGGTCAATAAGTTTTTGGCGGATATCCTGGACAAACGTCAGGAAGAGCAACAGCAAAGGTTTCCATTTTACTACGAGCGTTTCAAGACGGACGGCGTAGAACATAATATGTACATCGGTTCATCAATTGAACCGGAGTTGACTTACGACCCGATTTTCCTCAAGAATTTAAGGTTATGGCAACTGCGTGTGATTTGCGAATCCGAATTGCATTACAAAAAATATAAAGAAACGCTGGATTATTCTCTGGATGTTTCGTCTTTGATTTTAGTTTACAGCACGCCAATCAGTATCAGATTCAGGATGGATGAAAAACGTTTTGATGTGGACGGAAGTTACAATGCGCGCTACGAAATGATTAAAAAACGTATCGACAAATCCCTGATCAAAAATTCTGACGAACGTATCACACAACCCGGAAAAATTAGCATTATCTATTCTCAGGATAGGGAACGTGAAGAATATTTGAAATTAATCAAAATCCTTCAGGACCAAAATGTGCTTTCAACTATAGAAGAACTGGAAGTTGAAGATTTACAGGGAATTAACGGTTTGCGAGCTTTGCGTGTTGCGGTTAATTATGAGGCAGAAGATGTGGATTATGAGTTTGTAGAAGGGATTTAATTGTTATTAAATAATGAAATTTATTTAATAAATAAGTTATAATTCTCCTTTGCCAGTCTTATTGTGTCTGAATTGCAATTATTTATCTTACCAACAATATCAACTGCCTCATTCCAATATTCTAAGCTACAATTTTTTGTATTATTAGGTTCTTTTTCTTTTAATTTTAAAGCTTTTTTTACTTTGGAAATAATGCAAGGCGCTATTTCTGAGTTTCTGTTATTATAAATTTTTGGCATAATGTAAATTTCTAAACCGTCACATTCCGAAAAGCCACCACAAAAGCCACCACAGAAACAATAATTCCAATTGTGAAAACCGTGTAAGTCAGTCTCAATAATTTGTATTTTCTGTTAAGAACAACGCCTAGATAATAGAGGTCTTTTATCATTGTATCGTACAAATATTGTCGGTCGTTCATCATTTCTTTCATTGCCCAGAGATACTCTTCCATTGGCATTTTGTAGAAATTTCCGAAGAACAGAAGGTTTACTTTTTTCTCTTCGATTTCCTTTCTGGTAAAAGTTCCGCTGGATACTTTCGGTCTCGTAGACATAATCGCCAAAATAATACAAATTACACTGAATATGACCATGACAAAAGTCGGAATAATCAAATGCGAATTACTTGGCGCATCCAGTTTTGGAATCAAAGATGATAATGCGATTGAAATAATAATCGCATTGACGGAAAGTAGAATATTCGCTTTGCTATCGGCAATTTGGCTCAGTTTAGTATGGTTATTCAATGTCACCCGGAACATTGTTTCTATACCACGTTCAGGGCTTTCCAGTTTCTCAAGCTTTTTCTTATTCAGAAGTGCTTTATCATTATCTTCAGCCGCTTTTTTCTTTTTTTCTTCTTTCAGATTCTGGATGTGAGAAAGGATTTTATCCACATTTTTTTCTTTGATTGGCTGCCAATTTTCTTTAGCAAATTTGGTGTAAAACTGATGTTTTGAAAAGAAAACAATATTAAGCTCAGACCACTGTTGCTTGCTAAATTTCTGATGATGAACCTCTTTGATTTCCTGTCTCAGATTCTCACAAATCCTGAAATAATCATCCGAAGCCAGATGATACAAATCTGCATCTTTTATGATTTCTTCCAGATGATTTTTAGGCTTGTAAAATTTGTCCGTTGCCAGGATCAGTTCTCCGATTTTAGCAATTCTATCTTCGGGAAATCCATATTGCTTTAGAAAGTTTGCAGCTTCTTTTCGGCTTTCTTCTTCGTGATTGTCAGCATCATCAATATAACCCAAATCGTGAAACCAGCCTGCCAAAAGCAGATTTTCTGCGTCTTCGGGACCAATGTTTTCTTCTTTTGTAAGGATTTTTATCTTATCAACAACCTGAATCGTGTGATCAAGATTATGATAAGTATAAACAGAAGATAATCTATCTTTGAATAAATTTTTAACATAATCTTCCGAAATTTTCAAAATATCCATAAAAGCAATTTGGAACAAATTTAAGAAAGTATTTATAGCTTATTAATTTTAATTTTGTTAAATATTGTTAGAGTTTGACTAATTTCGTGAATATTTGAAATCAGAATTGTCAGGCCGAGCTCGTCGAAGGCTTTAACTTTAATATCTAATTTTATTTATGGCAGCTTAATCCGCCTGCAGTTTATCCTGAGCGAAGTCGAAGGACTCCCGATTGTCACTCTGAGGTTCTAGAAGAGTCCGCTCAAGTAGGGTTGCGTGAAATTCATCGGTAATAGATTACCTTTAAATATTGAAAATCATTTATGAGATACATATACCAATTATATCTTTTTATCATACTTCTGTTCGTTGCGGTTTCCTGCGCCGTCCAAAATGCTGACTACGGTAAAAATGCCAAAGATTTTGTGAAAAATCCAACGATTAAAGATAGCATTATTCATACATTTTATTTGGTTGGTGATGCCGGAAATCTCGACCAAGACGAAGCTTTTCATAATATGAATATTCTGAAAGATTCATTGTCTAAAGCTCCGGAAAATAGTACTTTGATGTTTTTGGGAGATAATATTTATCCAGTCGGAATGCCAAAAAATGAGGACGAACATAGAGCTTTGGCGGAGAAAAAAATGGATAACCAGATTTCATTATCTCAACAGTTCAAAGGGAAAACGATTTTTATTCCCGGCAACCACGACTGGTACAACAACGGCATCAAAGGTTTGAAAAGAGAAGAAGATTATGTCACAGAAAAACTGAATGACAAATCGGCTTTCGGACCAAGAAACGGTTGTCCCATCGAAACCAGAAAAATCAACAAAAAACTGACTTTGATTTTAGTGGACACAGAATGGGTTTTGGCAAATTGGGACAAAAATCCGGGTATCAATGAAAAATGCGACCTCAAAACCCGCGAAGATTTCTATACAGAATTCGAAGACCAGCTGAATAAAAATCAGAACAAAACCATTGTTGTGGCAACACATCATCCATTGATGACGAACGGCTCACACGGCGGAAAATATTCTTGGGAAAAGCAGATTTTTCCTTTGGAAAATAAAATTCCACTCCCGGTTTTAGGTTCAATTATCAATTTGACAAGGGCAACCGGCGGAATCACGCATCAGGATATCAGCAATCAGAATTATAAAAATCTGGCAGACCGACTGAAAACATTGATTAGCGGAAGAAAAAATATCATCGTAGTTTCTGGTCACGACCACAATTTGCAATACATCGAGCAAGGTGACATAAGGCAAATCGTTAGCGGCGCAGGTTCCAAAACGGAATCTGCAAAAGCCGTTGGAAGCAATGATTTTTCATTTGGAAAAAACGGATACGCAGAACTGAAAATCTCAAAATCAGGAAATGCTGAAGTGAATTTTTACAGTCTTAATCCAAAAAAATCGGAATTGTTATTCAGAAAAACGGTTTTGGAAAACGAATCGAAAATTGCGAAAGATTACCCGAATCAATTTCCTCAAAATACAGAAGCCTCGATTTATGATTCTGCGATGACGAAGAAAAGCAAATTCTATGAATTTCTTTGGGGGAAACATTACCGTGAATATTATTCGAAAAAAATCAATGTCAAAAATCTGGAATTGGATACATTGTTTGGTGGTGTGAAACCCGATAGAGCAGGAGGTGGACATCAAACCAAATCTTTACGTTTGGAAACCAAATCCGGAAACGAATATGTGATTCGTGCGCTGAAAAAAAGCGGTGTGAGATTTTTACAGGCTGTAGCGTTCAAAAATCAATATGTAATTGATGATTTTTCGGATAGTTATGCGGACAAATTTTTGCTGGATTTTTACACGACTTCTCATCCGTACACGCCTCTGGTAATCGGTGGGATGGCAGACAAATTGGGAATTCGTCACACAACACCGGAGTTATTTTACATTCCAAAACAGAAAACTCTTAAAAACTTCAATGAGAATTTTGGAAATGAATTGTATTATCTCGAAGACCGACCAATGGAAACCGAGGAAAATCCGAACAAAGTTCTAGGAACTGATGAAGTAATCCTGAATCTTGCCAAAGACGAAAAATACAAAATGGATGAAAAAGCGTGGATCAAAGCACGTTTATTCGATATGTTAATTGGCGATTGGGATAGGCATCACGATCAATGGAAATTCGAATCCAGGAAAGAAAATGGCAACGTGATTTACAGCCCGATTCCGAAAGACAGAGACCAGGCTTTTTCAAAATATGACGGTTTTATCACGGGAATCCTGATGGAATTTCCTGAGCTGAAGCATATGCAGACTTTTGATCATCAGATTGAAAGCGTGAAGTGGTTTAACCGTGAACCTTATCCGTTGGATTTGATTTTTGCTAAAAATTCTAATGGAAAAGACTGGCAGGGTTTAGCAGAATTTATTCAAAATCATTTATCGGAAAATGACATTAGAGAAGCTTTTAAAAATCTTCCAAAAGAAGTTCAGGATAAAGTTTCAGAAGATTTGATTCAGAAATTACTGACGAGAAAAAATGACCTTCAAAAATATGCTTCGGCTTATTTCAAATTCCTTCAGGAAAAAGTGGTATTGACCGGAACTGACAAAAAAGACAAGTTTGTAGTCACCAGATTACCGAATAACGAAACCGAAGTCAAAATCATCAGACTGAAAAAATCTGGTGAAGAATTGCAATCATCCAAGCTTTATTCTGAATTGATGACCAAAGAAATCATATTGTATGGTCTGGATGACAATGACGAATTTATTGTTGAAGGAAAACCACATTCGAGCATCAAAATCAAACTTTTGGGAGGTTTGGATAACGATAAATATTCGGTTTTCAACTCCAGGAAAGTGACGATTTACGATTATAAAAGTAAACCGAACAATTTCGAAAATAAAGGAAGTGCAACTCTGAAGTTGACTGATGACTATGACATCAACCAGTACAACTACAGAAACCCGAAATATAATGTTTTTACCACATTTATGAATTTCAATTTCAATCCGGATGATGCCTTGGCGATTGGTTTTAATGCAGATTATACTGTGAATGATTTTATCAAGAATCCGTTTTCTCAGAAACACCATTTTACAGCCAATTATTTCACAGGAACGAGAGGTTATGAACTGGCTTATCAGGGGATGTTTCCATTGTTGAAAGGTAAGTGGTTTTACGGCTTGGATACGAGGGTCACGAGTTCTCATTACATCAGGAATTTCTACGGCATTGGTAATGAGACAGTTAATCCGAAGGAAGAATTTGGAGATCGCTTTAATAATGTCAGAGCTCGGGAGTTTGGATTTTCGCCGTCTATTAACTGGAACAAAAATGCGTCAACATTCTCCGCAAAACTGAATTACGAAATTCTGAAAATCGATAGAACGGCTAATCGCTATATTTCAATTCCTGGTGTCATCAATGATGATGTTTTCAAATCAAAACAGTTTGGTGGAGCGGATTTGTCATTCAATTATGAGAATTATGACAATAAAGCAAATCCAAAATTGGGAATGAAATTCGATATCAGAACGGTTTGGAATATGAATCTTCAAAACACGGACAGACAATATACTTCACTGGAAACAGGGCTTGGTTTCCTGCATTATCTGACGCAAAATCAAAGATTGGTCTGGTCTTCTTATGCGAAGACAAAATGGCTTTTTGGTAACGATTACGAGTTTTATCAAATGGCGACGTTGGGCGGAAACAAAGATTTGCGAGGTTTCCGTTTTAACCGTTTTTATGGGAAAAATTCTTTTTATCAAACCTCGGATTTGAGATATGAAGTCGGTAAAATCAAGAATTCAATTTTACCTTTGAGCTATGGATTTTTCGGCGGGTTTGATTTAGGTAGAGTTTGGAATCCGAATGAAAGTTCTAATAAATGGCATAATTCGTACGGTGGTGGATTTTGGCTGAATGCAATTGACGCCATCTCTGCCAATATTTCTTATTTTACATCGTCAGACGGAGGAAGATTGGTTGTCGGGATTGGCGGGACTTTTTAAAATGTAGTGATGATTGAAACTGAACGACTGCTTCTAAAACCTTATTCGCTGGATTTTGCTGAGGAATTTTATACTAAATTTCAAAATGACAAAACTTATCTGGGAGATTACTTTTCGAGAACTTTAAGTGTTACGAAAACTCTGCAAGAAACCAAATTGTATTTCCAAAAAAAGATTGAAAGCTGTCAGAATAATGAAGGTTTTTATTTCGGGATTTTCTTTAAAGAATCAGATGAATTGATCGGTCATATTTCTGTAAGGGAAATCGACTGGACAGTTCCGAAAGGTGAGTTGGCATACTTTATTTTCAATGTTTTTTCGGGTAACAAATATTCTTATGAAGCTTTGGAGGCATTTCGTGATTGGTCTGTTTCTGTAAAAGGGTTGATTAGAATTTTTATGAAGATTGCACCGGACAATATTGCCAGCAAAAAAGTAGCGGAGTTTTGTAATTTCGAATTTGAAGGTTTGCTGAAAAACGATTACAGAAAAAGACAGGAAGTTCTTACGGATATGTTGCTTTATGCTTTCATAAAGACTGATTAATTGAGATTTTATTTCTCAATTTTAAACTTGGCCTCTCAATAAAATATCTGTAAAATAATCCACCAATAATACATCCGATTAAACAGGTGATCAATAACAAATTTTCCGAAATAGGAATTTTGTTATATTCTATCAGGCTTTGAATAATATGGATAATTCCTTTGTGAGAAAGATAAATTGCAAAAGATAAATTGGCTAATTGAGTCGTAAAATAGTTTTTTGATTTGCTTATAAACGAAGATTTAGAAATCGCAGAAATTACTATAAAACCATAGCTTACAACAACGAATGTGAATCCAAATATCGATGCAAATTCAGAAGATTGGTCATTGCAAACCCATAAAGAGAAGCCAAGAAAAGCTAAACCTGACGGCAAAAACAAATTACCATTTTCATCAGTCAATTTTCTGAATCTTGAGGAATATTGAAACAGATATCCAATCAAAACACCAACTGCCAATCCGTCTAATCTTGTGTGTGTCGGGTAATAGATCTTCATATACCAGACTTTCCAAAATTCATTCGAATTGATATTGGGAAATACGTATTCGTGCCAGGAAAAATATCTCGCCAAAATCGAAAATAATATAATTACGAAGATTATAAATTTTAAATATTTCAATGTTTTTGATTTGATGAATAGGAGTAATGAAAAAGGCAGAATCAGATAGAATTGCTCCTCGATACACAAAGACCAAGCGTGTGAGAATGTTCCTTTGTTGATGACATCCAAGCCATAATTCTGAGTGAAAGTGAGAAATTTCCATAAAGACGAAAGTGATTCTCTTTCTCTGAAAAAAGGAAAGCAGAAATATAACATCAATGTGAAAAAATAAGGCGGAATGATTCTGAAAAAACGTTTTATGAAAAATGATTTCAAACTGAAATTCCCACGATTTTTAATTTCCTGAAATAATTGATTTGAAATCAAAAAACCGCTTAACACAAAGAACAAATCAACTCCTGTCCAGCCAAAACGTCCATAAGTGTCTATCCAATCTGGATGAATAAAAGCGCGATAATGATACATTAATACCAAAAGAATTGCAATGGCTCTTAGATGGTCTAATCCATTGAATCTTTGAGAAAAAGTTGTTTGCATTTATTTTTTTTCTGCAAGATGGTTGGATTTTTATTGCAATTTTAAAATGATATTCAGAAAATGGAGATTTTTATTTGAATTACTTATTCTGCATTTTGGATTGTAATTCTGGTTGTTTGTCATTCGATTTGTCAATTCTACATTCATAAAAAATTTTATCGGGTTATAATTTATAATTTTGAAGGTTGTGAAAATCGGAACTTGGAAAAAATATCAATCAAACATTGGCTTTCAAATTTTATTTTGGACAGCATTATTTATGTTGATTGAGGCGAGGAACTATGGAGAATATGAGGATGCTAATATTCAATTGATTTTTTACTATGATTTGTGCCATTGGATTTTTCAGATTATCAGCGCCAATTTTATTTATTATGTTCTTATAAAGCATTTTTTCGACCGAAAAAAGTATCTCTCATTTTTAATTATACTGCTTGTTTCTCTGTATGTTTTTTCTGTTATTAATCGTCTTTTTATTGTTTACATAGCCGAACCTTTCTTTTGTAATTTTCCACAGGACAGCATTTATAGCATTGTTACAGATATCAGATATCTGTTGATTAGCTATACTTTTTCCATTATTACCGGAGCTTTTGCATTTGTTTCAGTGATGTTTATGCTGCGATACAAAACGGAAAAACAAAACACAACCAAACTCTTGAAGGAAAAAGCAGAGTTAGAATTGAAGGTTCTGAAATCGCAGCTTAATCCTCATTTTTTGTTCAATACACTCAATAATATTTATTCGCTTTCCATTATTAATTCGGAGAAAACTTCAGAATCTATCAGCAGACTTTCGGAAATTTTGGACTATGTTCTTTATAAAGGTCAGAATAAAACGGTTAATATTTCGGATGAGATTTCTATTATTGATGATTATATTGAGCTTGAAAAACTGAGATATGACGAACGGCTGAAAATATTCAATACACAAAAGCTAAACTCTGAAAATAAGATCCCACCATTGTTGTATCTTTCTTTGGTTGAAAATTCCTTCAAACACGGTGCTGGAAAATCGGTTGGAGATATTGAAATTAATATTGAAATTGAGACGGATGAAAATCAATCTGTTTTTCGAATCAAAAATACGTATTCAGAAACTTTAAAATCTGAACGTGAAAGTTTGGGATTAAATAATATAGAAGAGCAATTGAAGATATTTTATGAGAATCAATTTGAATTTAATGTTTCAGAAGTCGGAAATTGGTTTGAAGTAGAAATAATTACGCCTGCAACAGAATGATAAATTGTATTATAATTGATGACGAACCTCTGGCTGTAAAGCTTTTGGAAAACCATATTTCAAAGATTGATTCTCTGAAACTGGTCGCAACTGCAAAAAACGCAATCGAAGCTTATCAAATATTGCAGACAAAACCTGTTGACCTAATGTTTCTCGATATTGAAATGCCCAATCTTAACGGAATCGAATTTCTGAAATCCTTAAATCGAAAACCTAAAACCATTTTCACAACAGCTTACCGCGAATTTGCCATAGAAGGATTTGAATTGGAAGCGGTTGATTATATTCTGAAACCAATTACATTCGAGAGATTTTTCAAATCTGTAGAGCGTGTGTTGAGAAATATTCCTTCTGATGAACAATTTGAAGATTTCATTATTGTCAAATCTGATGGATTGAATAGGAAAATCATTTTATCTGACATTCTTTATTTTGAAAGTCAGGGAAATGATGTCAAAATTACTTTACAAAATGAAGAAAAAATCATTACAAAAAATAAAATGACAGATTTGGAAAATTCACTTGCTGATAAGGGTTTTGTAAGGATTCATCGGTCTTTTTTAATCAATTCGAAATATGTATCTGCTTTTAATAATAATGAATTGAATTTGGGCAAATACAATATTCCCGTTGGCAGGAGTTATCGAAAAGAGTTTGAGGATTTTGTAGCGAAGTTTTCCGCTTCCAGAATATTCTGATTGAATTATTTCAACTTCAATTGATAAAGATTTCCGGTGATTTTTTTGTCACCTTCGTCAGTCATTAGAATGGTGTTTTCATCTTTGAAACACAAACCTTCTTTCTGAGTGTGATGATTCAGTTCAATTTTTTCAACATTCCCAGAAAAGAAATTATTCCCTTTCCAATTGGTGAAAATCCAGACTTTGTCGGAACTTAAAATCGCCACTTTATCTTTATTCGGACTGATGTCTGTACTGGTCACAGCACAATGATTGAACTGCTCACAAGTCACAAAACTTCCGATTTTCTTTGCGGGTAATTTTTGAGTGGAGTTGTTATCAACTTCATACAAAACAGTTGTTCCATCAAATTTTGAACTTCTGTTTTTAGTGAAAAGATAAAATTTTTTGTTATGGATGAAGAACGATTCAACGTCAAAAATGCGGTCTTTTTTCTTTGGAGGAAATTCCGTCTGTTCTGGATAATAGAATTGAATAATCGATTCTGCTTTAGCCACATCCTTATTCAAATCCGAAGCATTAATTTTATAAATGGCTAAGTTTTGCCTGTCATTATCATTATTTCCAAAATCGCCGATGTAGATATTGCCTTCATCATCAGAAGTCAAATCTTCCCAGTCATTATTTTCAACATTAGAGATGGTAATTTGCCTGATCAATTCTCCCTTCTCATTGAATCCAAAAAGAACATTGTGATTATGGTTGTCCTCAATTGTCCAAATCAGGGGTGATGCTTTCGAAATTTCACAAGCCGAAGCTTCTTTTAATTTCTTTGGAAGACTTGCCAGTGTTGAAAAGTTCTCCTGAGTCTGGGAACAAGAAAATGTAATGGATAATAATGCTAAAAAAGAAAATGCTTTCATCCGATGAAATTAATGAAATTAAAACACATAAAAAAATGCACAACCGTAAAAGTTGTGCATTCTATTTTTGAAAGATTCAAATCTTAAAGAATCAACATTGCGTCTCCGTAAGAGTAGAATTTGTATTTTTCTTTAATTGCTTCCTCATAAGCTCTCATGATGAAATCTTTGTTCGCAAATGCTGCAATCATCATAATTAGAGTAGATTTAGGCGTGTGGAAGTTAGTAATCATCGCATTAGCAACACCAAATTCGTGAGGCGGATAGATGAATTTGTTCGTCCATCCTCTGTAGGCTGAGATTTTTTTGTTAGAAGAAACAGACGTTTCCAAAGCTCTCATTGTGGTTGTACCAACCGCACAAACTCTGCGTCCTTCTTCTACAGCTTTGTTGATAATCTCTGCATTTTTCTCATCGATGATAGCTTCTTCGGATTCCATTTTGTGCTTAGAAAGGTCTTCAACTTCTATTGGGTTAAAAGTTCCCAAACCAACGTGAAGTGTGATCTCTGCAAAATCGATTCCTTTGATCTCTAATCTCTTCATCAAATGTTTTGAAAAGTGAAGACCTGCAGTTGGAGCTGCTACAGCACCTTCAACTTTGGCATAGATGGTTTGATATCTTTCTGCATCTTCTGGTTCAACTTCTCTTTTGATGTATTTAGGAAGTGGTGTTTCTCCAAGTTCTGTCAGTTTTGCACGGAATTCTTCATAAGAACCATCAAACAAGAATCTCAATGTTCTTCCTCTAGAAGTTGTATTATCGATAACTTCCGCAACAAGAGACTCATCTTCTGTGAAGAATAATTTATTACCGATTCTGATTTTTCTTGCCGGGTCAACCAAAACGTCCCAAACACGAGTTTCAGCATCCAGTTCTCTCAATAAGAAAACTTCAATCTTAGCTCCTGTTTTTTCTTTGTTTCCAAATAATCTTGCAGGGAAAACTTTGGTATTATTAAAAATGAAAAGGTCTTTCTCATCAAAATAATCAATAACATCTTTGAAAAGGCGATGCTCGATAGTCTCAGTTTTTCTGTTAAGAACCATCAACCTTGCCTCATCACGGTTTTCTGACGGGTGTTCTGCCAATAATTCTGCTGGCAAATCGAAATTGAAATCAGATGTTTTCATAAAATTTACGGATTTTATTTGTTTTACAGGACTTGCCTGTGGTTAAATTTTTGCGAGGTGCAAAGATACGACATCAAAGAGCCTATGTCAAGTAAATATTAATTTTAAATATCCGGATTAATCATTTCAATATATATTTAATGTTTTTTTTAGAAATTTAGTATTTATATTTGGTGTTTTCTGTAAAAAACAGTTAATTTAGTGCATCTAAAAGTTGTTTTGTCAATTAATTTGCTTTGTTATGAGTATTGAAAATGAAAATCCTGAGAATGAAAATTTGAATCCGGAAACTGATGCTGCTGAAAATCAACCAGTAGAAGAAACAGTTACCAGTCAAAATTCAGAAACCGAAACCGAATCTGAACATCAGGAAACCGAAGTTGTTGAGGAAGATTTTTCTCATTATTCTTTAAAAGAAGCTTTGGACGAAATGGAAAAAATAGTCAACAAAGATGATGCTTCATCTTTTTCCAGACGTTTCAATGCACTGCGGGAACAGGCAAATCACAAATTGTCTGACGAAATCGAAGACAAAAAACACGAGTATCTGGAACAGGGAAATCCTGAAGAACATTTCGAATATCATCATCCACAAGCTTCCAAATTGTCTGCTCTTGTCAATATTTTCAAAGAAAAACAAGATAAATTTCATAAACAACAAGAAGCCGAACATCAAGGAAATCTGCAAGAAAGATTAGCAATTATCGAGAGGCTGAAAAACCTTTACACCAATTCTGAACCGGGAACTAATCTCTTCAAATCAATAAGAGAAATCAAAGAAGCCTGGGGAAATGCAGGTCAGGTTGCTAAATCTGAGTTCAAAAATCTGAATAATAATTATTTCCATCATCTTAAAATGTTCAATGAGATGTTGGATCTTAATAAAGAATATCTGGAGCAGGAATTTGCTCATAATCTTGAAAAAAGACAACATATTATCCAAAGAGCAAAAGAATTGCTGGATGAGAAGGTTGTTCAAAAAGCATTGAATGAATTGCAATATCTTCATAAGCTTTGGAAAGAAGAAGCGGAGCCTGTTGCAGAAGAATTCCGTGAAAAAACCTGGGAAGAGTTCAAAGAGATTTCCAATAAAATTCATGAAAGAAAATCTGAATTGATTGCAGTTATAGAAACTGAACAACTTGAAAATCTTGAAAAGAAAAATAAGATCATTGAAGAGTTGAAAACACTTTCTGCTCCTCAGAACATCAATCATACCTATTGGCAGCAAGCCATTAAAAGAGTAGAAGAGATCAGATCCGAATTCTTGAAATTAGGCGCTGTTCCAAAGAAATTATCCAATCAAAACTGGACAGATTTCAAACAATCTCTTAGGGATTTCAATACAGCTAAAAATGATTTTTATAAGAATCTAAAAGGATCTCAGATTCAGAATCTTGAAGAAAAACAAGCCTTAATCAAAACAGCTCAGGATAATATGAATTCTGAAGATTGGGATACCGTGGTTCCATTATTCAAAAAACTACAGGAAGACTGGAAAAAAATTGGTCACGTTCCCAGAAGTCAGGCGAATAAAGTTTGGGATGACTTCCGTGATGCTTGTAATACGTTTTTCAAAAATTATAGAGAAAAGAATAATGCAGCCGGCGATAACTGGAAAGAAAATTATAAAAACAAAAAAGCACTTCTCGATGAGCTGAAAGCTTTGACAGACGAAGACGGTTCTGTTGAAAAAATCGAGAATATCAAAAATTCCTGGAATGCTATCGGAAAAGTTCCCAAAGATAAGTTGTCAATTAATACGGAATTTAATAAAACTCTGAGAGAGAAGTTAAAACTCAACAAAATCAATGAGTTTGATTTGAAGGAAGAAAATCTGTCAGAAAGTCAATTGACCGATAAAGCCAGAAAAATCAAAAATCAAATTGCAGATTTGGAAGCAGAAGTTGTACAGTTGGAAAATAATTTGTCTTTTTTCAATTCACCAACGCGAGATAATCCACTTTTGAAAGATACCTATGAGAAACTGGACGGCAAAAAAGAGCAATTAGAAGGATTGAAAGTCACACTTCATAATATCATCGCAGGAGAATAAAAAAAATTATACTTTATTAAATGAAAATCCTCTAATGAAGAGGATTTTTTATTTTTTTTTCAAATTAATATAAACAACTATTAATAATCAATTTCAAAATAATAAAAGTTATGTGATAAAAAAATGATACTTTTATCCTCCACTTTTTAAAATTGAGATATGATAAAAAAGTACTTGTTGACATTAGCCATTCTTCCGATTTTGGCCTACGCTCAAGCACCTGCAGGCTACTATTCCGGAACCGAAGGTCTTTCTGGTTATGCTCTGAAAAGTAAACTTCACGATATTATTTCTAAGAATTACAACTGGCATTATGATGACCTGAAAACTTTGTATGGACAGACAGATATAGATAAGTATTACGATTATGACGCAAGCAATACCACTTATTTATTAGATATCTATTCCAACAATCCAACTGGGACGACGGCATATCATTATACATTGAGTAATATAATCAGCAGTGCCAATGCAGAAGGCCTTGGCTGGAACCGGGAGCAT
>WPCJ01309840.1_pt1 | contig 35118 bp, 30 predicted proteins | sample 5399831 | NCBI WGS metagenome assembly WPCJ01 (sample SAMN12869470, study PRJNA574797) | sludge metagenome | isolation source: wastewater treatment of pH10 | place: China:Beijing | collected 2019-05-20 | reverse complement strand
CGATCCTGCGCGCGCCGAGCGAATCCGCCGCGACGCCAGCGACGGCAACGTCGACGGGTTCCCCGGCCGCGAGCGCGGAGTGGAGCGTCGGGATCGCGACGGGCTCAACGGCGACGATCCTGATCCCCGTACCGGCGACCGCGGCGTCGATGCCCGCGTACAGCCCGCCGCCACCGACGGCGACGACGATGGTGTCGACATCGGGAAGATCCGCGAGGATCTCGACACCGATCACGCCGGCGCCAGCGACGATATCCGGCTGGTCGTAGGCGTGACAGAACAGCGCGCCTGTGCGCGCGACGCGATCCTGAGCTGCCTCGTAGGCCTCCGCGTACTCCGTGCCAGACAGCTCTACCGTGGCGCCGTACGAGCGCAGTCTGTCGACCTTGACGGTGGGAGCGTTCTCGGGGACGAACACCGTCGCTGGAACGCCGAGCCTGGCCGCGGCGAACGCGTTCGCGAGCCCAGCGTTCCCGCCAGACGCCGCGACGATGCCGACAGCTGGATCGAGCTCGCCGCGCTCGCGGGCTGCGAGCTGCCGGTTGAACGCGCCGCGCGTCTTGAAGACCCCGCAGTGCTGCATGTACTCGCCCTTGATCCACAGGCTGCCGTCTCCAACGGGATCCGCGGCGACAAGGGGAGTGCGCCGCGTATACGGTGCGGTGCGTGCCTGGGCTGCGTCGACATCGGCTCGGGTGATCATGGTGCTCCTTTGCGGGTCATGGCGTGCCCCCAATTCTGCCCCCACGGCCGAAAGCGATCCATGCCCTGAAACAGAAAAGCCCCCGGACGACCGGGGGTTTTCGTTGTGGGCCTTCCCAAGCGATTCTCAAACACGAGGCCGGCACTCAAAACGTTCATTCGCCGTGTTCTCAAGGGGTCTGAGCGACGCGGACCGCGGAGTCGAACCCCGGAGAGGCACGATTCGCGAGGCGTAGTCGCGAAGAATGCGGCGAAGTCTCAAACACGGTTGACCCCGGAACGGCGGGCGGAGTTGGTCGCGGACTATGAAGCGGGGATGCCAGTTCGAATGATCGCCGCGAAGTATGCAGTACATCGCGGGACAGTCCCCACGCTCGTCACCAAGGACGGAGCGCGGCTCAGGACGTCTGGGCTCAGTCTTACCGGCCGCGCCCATGCCGCTTCTTTATACGCAGAAGGTCTCACGCTACGGGAGGTCGCTGAACGGCTTGGCGTCGACGAGAAAACGGTCCGGAACGCAGTGGTGGAGGAGAGAGGTCTGATTCGGCCGCGAGGCAGACGCCCTCACGAGGCTCGCCGAGATTCTTCGGCTTGAGGAGGTGGAGTTAGTAGAGTAGGGATCATGTGATCACCACGGCTGACCTCATCGGTAGACGTGAAAGCTCTCACCGATGAGGAGGACGTGTTGCCAGAAGTTGACCCGAGCCAGTCGACAGACCCGGCAGCTTTCCCAGCGGAAATCCTTCAACGCATCACGGACGCAGCAGGCAGCCGCGTGGTACTCGTTGTTGGTGCAGGCGTCTCGATGGAGAAGCCGACCGGCTTTGCGAGTGGTGCGCACTACTCTCGCGAAGCATACCGGCGACTTGTTGCCGATGGCGTTCTGAACGACGGAGAGTGCACAGATCCCGACGACCTCTCCGTTCTAGCTGATCTGCTGTACGACAAGTACGGATCGCAGACTGAACTGACGAGTCGCCTACCGAAGGACGCTTGGCGGACGGCCGCCCCGAACTCGGGGCACCTCATAGCTGCCGCCTTGCTCATCGAAGGCGCGATTCGGCATGTGATCACTCTGAACTACGACTTGGCCTTCCAACACGCCGTAACCGCCCTGGGCAACAGCACGAACATCACATTCGTAGAAGGTCCTGAGGAGCACGCGAACCTTGCTTCACATTCCGTGGTGCACCTACACCGAAGCGTCAATCAGCCCGAGGAGACCTGGGTACTCAGAAAGAGCGCGCTCGATACAGACTGGGCTGCAGAGTGGGAGAGCGTGATTGCAACTGCAAATCTGTCAGCTCCAGTCGTGGTATTCGTCGGCCTGGGCAGTCCCGCCAACGTTCTCACTGAGAGCGTCAGCAACCTCGCCGCAAAAGCCCAATCCTCCTACTATCTGGTCGACCGCAATCAAGACTCGAAGTTCCACGAAGCATTGAGCGCGAATCTCACCGGAACTGTCGACCTCTACTGGGGCGACTTCATGTCGAGACTCGCTCAAAGGGTAGTTCTCGAACAGTTGCAAAGAGTCCGTGACGCACATAGCCAGATGGCGGACGATGACCCCGAAATGGCGTTGCGCCGGTCGGAAGATGTCGCAACACCTATCCAAGAGATCACGCTGCTCGACCTCGGCCGCGCCAGAGCTACCTGGCTACTGGGCCCGCACTTCTATGCCGGAGAGGGTGACGCCGCGAACCAAAGGCAGATCGCGCACCTCCTGGTAGCAACGGACCACTTGTCGGCAGCGCTCGCAACGAGTTCCCTGGACCTGGATGAGCATGGCCGTCTCACGGTCAACACCGGTGGCGGTTCAACGCTCGTCTTTGGGCTTGCTCATGGTGGAGGCACCATTGCATGGAGCGCCATCAGCGCCAAGATTCGTGAGCGAAACAATCGCCTGGCGCCCCAGCAACGAACCAATCTTGTCATCGTGGCTGGAGCAAGAAACACGCGAACGCCAAGTGTTGATGACCTTGTTCGGGAGGACACATCAGGCGACCTCATTAGGGGCGCCGACAGCATTCACCCGATCTTCGCAGACGATTACCTAGGACGGCCCGCGACTGACTTGCAGTCAGCGGTTGAGGAGCTACGACGATGACCGACGCCGTTGTAACGAACGAACTGCTTCTCACCGAGATCACAAGGCTGCTTGCAGAGTCTGAGATCGTCCGCGTAGACAGCGCGCGCCACCGATCCTGGCCTTCCAGCTCGATGGCGTTCGAAGACGAGTACTCAGTGATCGCGGTGTGGGCATTTGAGTCGGTTGAAGAGCTCGTCGCCGGGTGGGGTACGGCACAGGATCACGTGGTCGATTTCCTAGGTGCGAACGTAATCGCGACCGACCCGAAGTCTTGGGATGGATACCTCATCCTCGTCGCGATGGACGGCGTTCCGGAGGAACTGGCTGCCGAGCTGAGCACCATACGTTCTGACACGCGGCGTGTACGCAAGTTGGTGCTGACAGCGGACGATCTACCAAGTCGTGTCTTCGATCCGCTGGAGTTGACACCACAGGTTAGGCGAACACTGGCGCCGATTCTCGACCTTGATCTCGACACCACTCCGGGGAGGGCTGACCCCTTGGCCACGCTCCCATCGCGCGTTGCGGGGGCTCTTGACAGCAATGCGTACCTCGACGTGGTCATCGCTGCGTATGAGGCAGGCGAGTCTCCTCTTGAAGCGCTCCACGAACGATTGATCGCAACCCAGCGGACAGGGATGGACGCACTATGAGAGTCACTGGAGTTTCCATCGCGGGGTTTGGCGGAGTCTCGGGCGAGGTTGACATCGACCTTGACGCAGACGTGGTGATCGTCGTTGGCGCGAATGGGTATGGCAAGACGACAATCTGCAACGCGATTTCATGGGCGATCTCGGGCAAGACCACCAGCACGCAGGGACCCCGAAACCTTTACAGCAAGTCGGGAACTACGACGGTTGAGTTGCGAACCGACTTCGACGGTGACGATGTTGTCATCACGAGGTCGTTGGAGAACCCGGGCGAGACCGACGCCAAGAAACTTCGCGCTCCACTTCGAGTGCGCGTTAACGAAGCGTCACTTCGTGGTGCGGATGCGGAGGTCTGGCTCCGCCAGAATCTCGCGGGCACGGATACCAACGAAGACTTCGCCACATTGGCACAGTCGTTCGTGGACTCGATCTACTTGAAGCAGGAGTCGCTACGGGAGTTCCTGACCGGACGCCAGGACACTGAGCGTTTCGATGCGGTCGCAAGCATGGTGGGTGCCGGGCGTCTACGAGAGTTCGCGGATGAACTCCAGTCGCACAAGCGAGCGTGGGTTCGCGCGGTCAACCAGGCTGACTCAGCGCTCGAGGGTGATCGCGCAAAGCTCGAAGACCTCGCAGCTTCGTTGTCCGTGCTTGAAACCGAGATCACCAAAGCAAATACGGCCGAGGTGATCGGCCGATGGCAGACATGGAGCAACGACGTTGAGGCGCTCGGCCTCGTCGCGACTACAGAAGCGAAAGAATGGGAGCTGAGCGAGAGTGCGCTGACAAAACTGCGTGCTGCCCTCAACCAGGAGCGCAGCACAATCGAGCAGGACGAAGCCGCCTTGCTTGCGGCACAGGCGGAACTGAACGTGCCGCTTCCCGAAAGTCCGGACGATGCTGAAGTCATCGAACTCGAACGTCAAGTTGCTGATCTGACGGATCAGAAGGAACAGGTCGAGCACGACATCCAGCTACTTCGCGTCGCAGTTGGAGAAGCAGATGCCGTGCGTAGACAGGCATCCTCTATTCGTGAAGAGCTCGCAAGTATGGCGTCGATCCTGCTCCGTCACGTGGCAGATAGCTGCGCAGCCTGTGGTCAAGAAGTCGATCCGGAAGCGTATCGTCGTCGCCTCGAATCCATCGCCAACGAAACAGAGAACGCCGCTCTCAGAGAAGGCGCTGAACTACAAAGAACAAAGCTCCAAGCCGCAGAGAAGCGTCTGGGTGAACTGTCCCTGCAACTCAAGACTGTCTCAGATCAGCACCGCGCCATGCTCGAACAACGCGCATCAGCACAAGCGGCGAAGGAGCATCGGGAAAGCAGAGTAAAGGAGATTCTGGCCAGCTTCTCTGATGATCTGCCTGACGCGTCAGCAGAGGCGGGCAGCGAAATCCAACGACTCGCATCTGAACTAGATCGTGTAGCGAGGCGGAAGTCTCAGATTGCGCGGACATTGGAGGCAGGGCGCGAGTTCGATGCAGCAGCTTCACTGGACTCGTCGAAGACACGACGTGATCGAATCGAAATCGAGTCCAAGGCACTTCGCAGCTCTTTGGCTTCCAAGGAGCAAGACATTGCCGATCGGCGGCGCACAAATGACGTCGCTACCGCACTTCTTGATGCAGTGAAGTCAGACGCGGAGACGTTTGTTGCCGACCGTTTGAAGCAGTTGAAGCCTCTCCTGCGTCAGTTCTACGCAGCAATCGACCCCCATCCAACGTTCCGATCCGTTGAGATTGCCACACGCCAGTTCGGTGGGAAGCACCGACTCACGCCCATGCTGCGTGACGACGAGGTTCAGGTCGATGTCACGGAGCCCGGGGAGACGCTATCTACATCGCAAGCAAACGCGCTTGCCGTCTCCTTGTTCCTCTCGTTCAACCTCGGCTTCGCGCCTACTCACGTGAAGTCATTGATACTCGATGACCCGCTTCAGAACCTGGACGACGTGCACCTTCTCGGCCTCGTTGATCTGCTTCGCAAGATACTCCCTCATCGCCAACTGATCGTTACAACCCACGATCACGCGTTCGCCTCGTTGTTGGCGAGGAAACTTCGCCCGGTAAGCGAAGATTTCCGAACCACCTACGTCCGCTTCACGAAGTGGGACCGCAACGGTCCTGGTGTTGAGCAATGGGATGTCCCTGCGGAAACCAGCCCCCTGAAGCTTGTCGCCCCGTAACTACCTCGGACAACCTTGCGGGTAAGGCTTAGGAGGATTTCGCTGACAGATCGGGGACCGACGCGTGGAGTATGAGTTCGAAGAGACGCATTCAGTGCGGATCGGTGCGCTCCTGGATAACCATGCTCATGGTGCGAGCGACACTACCGAGATTTGGACGAGGTCCTGGTCGGATGCGGACTATGGATCACTGGCTGACCCGGTCCGACTCGAGTTCGACTTCCTTTTCGGCGTCGAGCTCCAAGAGGACTTCACAACTGCAGGGTCCGTTGCGTTAGAGGAATCAAATGTCAGAGCGACCGCCACCCGCCCGTTTGCCGCGACCCCGGAGGCAGCTTGGCTACTTCGCGAAGCACTGCTGAGTTCGGTTTCGGACCACATGGTTCGTGCTCACCTCGCTGATCTGATCCTTAGCGGAAGGCGGGACGCTTCGCCTGCACACGCAGAAGCGACCGTTGAGCACTATCGAACCTGCGCGAGAGATGACGGCCTCGAACCAGGGCGCCGGGCGATATCACTTGCGAGAGCTAACACGATCGCGCGAAGCCGCCGAATGACGACCGAGGCCTCCGTGCGAGAGCAGGCACTGAAACTCGCCCGAGAAATGCTCACTCTCGGCCACAGCCACGCCGCGCTGACTCTGTTCGCTCTCTTGAGCGTTCCGGCTAGAGATGGCTCCACAGCTTCTTCGGAGCGAATCGAAGTTCGAGAGTCCCTCCGAGGAATCGCTGCGACAGCGCCCGAGTTCATCGATGAGATCGTCAGGTTGCTCCATCTGGCGGCAGAGAGTGAAGAGGACCAGACAGCGGCCGCGCGACTCCACATTTCCTGGTATCTCGATAACGCACGGGGCGAGACCAACGGGCTACGAAAGGTCTACTTCGGGTACGAGGCAATGCAACTGGCAGAGAGGTACGCGCAGTTCGATCTCCGAGACGACGCAGCCGTCTTTCTTCAGGCTGCAGGCGAAGATGTCGAGTTGCAGACGTTTGAGCACGACTTACCTATTTCGAGGAACCATCTTCGACGTCATCTTCGGAAGTACCGGCATGCGCGTGATTGGCGTGATGCTTACCGAGTATTTCTCGCTGGGGCAGCGCCGACCGGTGATCACGCAAGGAACGTGACAGAAGCAGAGACCGGGCGTCAGGGTTTGCTGTCGTTGGTGAGCAACATCTCTCTTGGACCCTTGAACCTGCCCACCCGAACAGGTGCCAGTGCTGAAGAAGAGCAACTTCATCGGATCGAAGGCAGCAACATCGGTACGATGGCGAGCATTCTCGCGCTCGAACTTGAGCACATTGATTCGAGATTCGACAGCCCCAGCCGTGAAGAGTTCGCCAACTGGTTCGCCGGCATCTTTGCTTGTGATCCGGTTCTATCGGAGCAGCTTGCTGACGCTCAGAAGCGCCATTGGGAAAGAGACTTTACCGGAGCGTCCCTTGTGTGCCTGCCCCTCATTGAGGCCGCGGCCCGGGGCCTACTACTGAAGCTCGATGAACCGCTCTACAGAGCAGAACGAGGCGCAAGCCCTGGTCGATTCCCAGCTTTGGACTTCTACGTCCAGGCGCTCGAAGATAACGGCCTGGATGTCGACTGGGTTCGCACGCTTCGCGCCACCTTGCTATCCGACGGACTGAACATCCGCAACCTGAGCGCGCACGGATTCAAGTCTCGCTTCAACGAAGGCGAGTCAGCCCTTCTCGTGAGACTGGCTGGGTTCGCTTGTGCGCTCGCCGGCACGATCGATCACGCCGAGCTATCGAAGCCGCTCGTTCCAGTTCGCGCGGGTTTACGGCGGCGTATCGGATGGATCTGGTCTTAAGTCTCCTCGTTGCGGCTCCTGTTCCCTCCGGCGCGCAAGTGGGTGATCTTTCCTGACAGTTGGTGCTGTACGCACGCGCAGTCTTCGCAGGTGGTCATGCCTTTTGATCGACCAGCTCAGCCATGGCTCGCTGCTCTGCATGAGCAGCGGCTGCTTCCGATACACGGACGCTGGAAAGCAGGATCAGGCTGACCGGCCCCATGATGACGAACTTCATTGTGTTCCACAGGCAGAGGAGCACGAGAAGGTTGAGCCATCCGGGCCCGCCGTCTGCGATGAGGGTGGTGAGGGTGCTCGCGGCGAGGAGGTAGGGCGCGGCGAGGAGCATCGCGGGTACGCCCCATTTGAGTCCTCGGCGGGTGCGGATGGCGTCGAGGAGGATGTTGGTGGGCATGTAGCGGCGCAGGAATGCGCGGGTGTGGACGCTGAGGGTCCAGAGTTGGCGGATCATGACGGGGTTTCCTCTCACATGCACGACGAAGTGTCGGAGGCGGTGCGTGTGTGAGTGGCCTTGCGGCCTGCCCCGAGGAGCGTCATATCAAGGAGAAATCCGCCTCATTATCAGGTTACGACGTACCGGTGACATTCGGAAGGGCAATGGGGTCACAGGCCTCGCCTCGCGCCCTCACGCCGCACGGTCCGCGCCGGGTCGTCGTGTCGTTCGGTGGCAGCGAGATCGCTGAGCCTTGCGAGAGCCGCTTTCGCTCTCGCAAGGTCGATCTTCTGCGCGTCACTGTCGGGTGCCGGGCCGAGCGGAGCGCGCGTGTTGATGCCGTAGCGGTCTCGGTACGCGGCCACGGTTCTCGCCTGCTGTCTCCACGCTGCCGCGGCTCGCGTATCAGGTGGCATGTCTCCGAGTGCGAGCGCCCATTCGTGACGCTCGGTGAGAGCATGGTCGAGGACGGCCACGGCACGTTGCTCGATCAGCTCGCGTCGCTCTGTGAGGGCTTTTCGCATCTCGCCACTCATGGGTCCTGCGGCTTCGGGGATGAGGCCGGCGATCAGGCGGGGTACCTTGCGGGTGCGCCCGGAACCGGCGGGTTTGGCGGTTGCGCGGGCGAGACGGTGATGGAGCACGGAGGCAATGTCGTCGGCGTCGACGAAGCTGCGCGCTGCGACCAGGCGCGGCATGAGGGTGTCGATGTTGTGGTGGTTCGCTTCGGCTCTGCGGAGTTCGGTGGTGAGTGCGCCGAAGGCGTCGGAGTGGATCGTGTCTTCTGCTTCGTCCGGGGTGAGCCCTGCTTCGCGGATGAGGGTGGCGAAGCGGTCGTGTTGGGCTGCTTGCGCGATCGTCTCGTACTCGGCCGCGAGCTGCGCCACCGACCCCCAGGTTTCGTGCTCGGTGGTGATCGTCTCGTGCGCGGACAGCTCGGCACCGACGTGCTGCAGCACCCCGTAGAGCACGCTCCGTGCAGTCGAATCCGGATCATCGGCAGGATGCGGTGAGGTGTGACTGTCGTCGGGTCGGTCGGTGGCGACGTAGGCGAGATTCGCGTGCCGGCCGCGGGTCATCGCGACATACAGGTTCTCCCTCGTCGTGGACGGATCAACAAGAACATGCGAGGTGTCGGTCGTGATTCCTTGCGCCCTATGCGTCGTCACTGCGTACCCCAAATCGACGTGATCCGAGACGTAGCCGGCCGGGAGGATCACGGTGCCGCGGCTGTTCGCGCGGCGTGCGGTGAGTGATCCGTCGTCTCGGATGTCGGTGACTATCCAACGGTCGCCGTTGCGCACCCATCCTCGCGGGGTGCGGAGGCGGCGGTCGTTCTTGCGGGTGATGATCGTGTCACCCACACCGGCACGGGCGTCGCTTTGGAGAGCGACTTCGCGGCGGGCATCCACGGTGCCATCGAGGATGAGGTCAGCCCGGGCGCGCTGGTTCAGCGCGTGGACGGATTCGTTGGAGTCCGCGATCAGCACCGTCGAGGCGCCGGAGAGGGTGTCCGTGCGCCAGGCGGTGTAGGCGGCATCGATCATCGCCTCGGTGTTGCCGCCGCTGACGCGGTCATGTTCGGCGTAGGTGTCGATGGACTCGGTACGGCCGTGGCGGAGATCAAGGGAGGCGGTCTTCTCCCATGCATTGACGAATCGGTGGACATCGACCAGTTCCGGGGCATCGTCGCGGTCGTGCACGAGGAGTGAGAACGCGCCGCCGGCGGTGACGGATTGCAGTTGCGCCCAGTCACCCACGAGCAGCACCTTGGCCCCGACCTCTGCGGCGTGCGCCGTGATGCGATCCAACGAAAGGGTGCCGGCGAGGGAGGCTTCGTCCACGATCACGAGCTGTCCCCTGCGGAACGATGCGCCAATGTCGTGGTGGTCTTGCCACCACTTCGCGGTGTTCTCCGTTCGTATGCCGAGATCGTCTGCGAGGACCTGCGCTGCGACCGCTGACGGGGCGAGGCCGCCGACACTGCCACGCCCGTGTTCCCGCTCCCACCCAGTACGCAACGCGCGCATTGCTGTCGTCTTTCCGGCACCCGCCGGGCCAACCAACACATCGACTACACGACCTGAAATCGCAACAGCGGTGAGGGCTGCGGCTTGGTCGTCGGCGAGGAGCCTGCCGTCGCGATCTGGGCGACGGCTGACCTTCTCGATCACTTCGACCGGCACCGTGGGTGCGGTCATGGTGCGGGCGCGCTCGAGGAGCCGATCTTCTGCCGCGAGGATGGCCGGTGACGAGTACACCGTTGACGCGATCGGCCGGAACCTGCTCGTGTCATCAGAGCGGCGGAACACGGCCGGGCTGGACGCGAGCTCGGGCGGAGTCAGTCGCAGGGAGGCGTGTTCGGCGGCATCGACGACCATTCCCACGACGGCTTCGCGATCCCTCGTGGTGGCGAACCGGTAGGGCATCGTTTGGCGGGCAGCCTCGGCGGTGAGGTTCCATCGGCGCCAGGTTGAGCGCTTCTCACCGACCGCCTCGACCACAATCCTGCCTAGCGTGGCGATCACAACCAGCGGCACATCATCAGCGCGCAACAGCAACGGTGCAGCGTTCGCGGTGACGGTACGGGCCCAGCGGGTGGCGTCTTCACCGAGCAGGTGCGACCCACGCTCCCGCCACTCACCGGTGAGGTCCGCGAGCGAACGAACCTGCTTCTCCGGCCTCGTCGCCAACGTTGCCTGCGCGCGGAGCTTGATGACCGTCGCAAGCGACGGTTGCCTGCCGTGACGGGCAACGTACTCAGCGATGAGCCGGTTCTTCTCCTGATCAATCTGCCGTGACCTGGACGAGAACTCCGCCACCAACCTCTCCGGCACCGTAGCGATCGCCCACGCAGGGTTGCGGTCACGCCCCATGACGCGGGCTTCCCACTCGACACCGAACGCGCGCGTGAGGTGGTCAGCGAACACGGCTTCGTGGAGTTCGGAGAGCGCGACGGTAGCGGCGTGCAGGGGTCGGCCGTCGAGAGAGCGCCATTTACCGTCGTGCACGGCCTGCACCTTGTTCGAGATCACCACATGCGTATGCAGATGCGGGTCACCAGCCCGCGAGTCGTAGTGATCGAACGCGGTCGCGATCACCCCGGATACATCGGCTTGCGCAACAGCCCCGTTGCGGCCTGCGGCACCGACGCGGGTTGCGGCAACCTCGCGTTCGATGAACGCAACCATCTCTGCAACCGCCGCATGGTGCGCGTCCGCAATCAGCGATTGCGTGCCCGCGTCGGACACTGCCCACAGCACTGATGCGGACTTCGGAATCGAGAACGTGAAATCGAACCCCGCAACCGCCTTCCGCGCGCCCCGTGCGCTCTCCTCAGCCTCGATTACGGCGACCGCCTCAGCACGCTCGGTCACAGGACGATCAGCGTCGAGACGGGTAGTGCGGTGCTCAATGCGCTCGGCCACCGTCGGGTACTTCCGATACGGCCTGCCGAGCTCCTGACTGGTCACCGGGTCAAGGCCCTGCCCGATCAGACGCTGAAGCTGCTCTTCGCTGACTTCGTCTCCCACAGCGAGCGCACCGTTACCGAGCACGGTTACGGCTGATCCCATCCACCGCCCGGGCGGGGTGCCTTCCTCGGTGTAGTACCTCGTCAGCGGGGTCGAGAGTGCACGGTCGCCGTCGCTGGATGCGACGGTGCGCAGGAGGTACTTGTAGCCGTCGCCGGCGGACATCACCCGCATCGAAACCGTCACCAGCCGCCACCTCTCCTCACCCCGAAGGTGAGCCGCACCAACCGCTGTCGTGGTGACTTCTGAGGTCACTTTCGGACGGTGGCGCTCCTCGCTTGCAAGACGCGTGACAACTCGTGCGAGCGAACCGCGAAGGACTGAGTGGCGAAGGACTGAGTGGCGAACGTCGATGGCGGATATCTGCGTGAGGCTCAGTGACGGAATAGGCGCTGAGCCGTGTGCGGCCGGTGCACCTGGCTGGTGACCATCCCGGGGCAGCAGCACGACTCCGGGATCACTGTTCTAGGAGGCTCACCCGTGGCAGACCTGCCCCTCGTCAGCCCGGCCACGCCACTGCGTGTCGGGTCACTGTTCTCCGGCTATGGCGGGCTCGATCTCGCCGTCGAAGAAGTCTTCAACGCCCGCACGATATGGTTCTCCGAGATCAACGAACCCGTCGCGCGTGTCTTCTCCCATCACTGGCCCGATGCGCCGAACCTCGGCGACATCACCACTATCGACTGGGACACCGTCCCACCGGTGGACATCCTCTGCGGCGGGTTCCCTTGCCAAGATGTGTCGACTGTCGGGAAGATGGCCGGCCTGGCACCGGGCACCCGCTCCGGCCTCTGGGGACACATGGCGGCAGCGATCGACGCGCTGCAACCCGAATGGGTCGTAATCGAGAACGTCCGTGGGTTGCTCTCCGCGCCCGCGATCCGCGCAAACCTCGAAGGAGACGATAATGAGCAACGCAACTTCAGAGATGCAACCCCCGACAGTGCAACCCCTCGCGGTGTGGAACCCGACCCGTGGCATCTGGGAGAAGCCGCAACTCGACCTCTTCGGGCAGCAGGAGCAGTTCTGGGAGACCTGGCCGACCTCAGGTATGACGCGCGATGGCTCGGTTTACCCGCTTCCGACATCGGGGCACCCCACCCCAGGTACCGTGTGTTCATCCTCGCCCACCGCACTCTTCCGGACACCACTCGCGTCGGACGCCTCACGCGGCGGGGAGAGTCTGCAACAGGTGAAGGAACGCCGGGGCACGATCGCGCTGAGTCATCAGATCATAGACCTCGCCCTCCACGGACCGAGCGGGTACCGTACCGAGGAACCCGAGAGCCTGTGGTCGTTGATCGGGCAAGTCTTCGACGCTGGGGACGATACGCCGAAGCCGTGACTCGATGGGAGCAGATCGCTGGCCGTGTTGCGCCCTCGCCTGCGCATTTGAGCGACGACACCGGCCCCCGTCCCGCACCCGCGTTTGTGGAATGGCTCATGGGTCTTCCATCGGGATGGGTAACTGATGCCCAGCATGGACTTACCGCAAATCATCAGCTCGCCGCACTTGGAAATGGCGTGTTGCCGAGGCAAGCGAGCGCTGCGATTACGGCGCTAATCGTGAGCTTGGTGCACGAAAGCACATAGTCGAAAACATCTGCGCCGTAGTTCAAAGTTCGGCAGTACCATGAGTAAATGTCCGTCTCAGCGCTTTCCGCCAGCACACAGAACTATCTGAAGGCCATATGGGGCCTCACGGAGTGGTCGTCCGCGCAGGTGACGCCGACGCTGATCGCGGAGCGGACGGGATTAAAGCTCTCCTCCGTCTCTGATGCCGTCCGCAAGCTCGCGTCGCAGGGGCTCGTAGACCACGCGCCTTACGGGGCGGTGGAGTTGACGGAGACCGGACGTTCGTATGCGTTGGTGATGGTCAGGCGGCATCGCCTCATCGAGGCGTTCCTTGTGAGTGTCCTGGGCTACTCCTGGGATCAAGTGCACGATGAGGCAGAGCACCTTGAGCATGCGGTGTCAGATTTCATGATCGACCGGATCGATGAGTTTCTGGAGTTCCCCACCCGCGACCCGCATGGCGACCCCATCCCGTCAGCAGACGGCACCGTACATATCCCAGATGCAACGCAACTGACTACGGTAGGAGCGGGGCACCGTGTTCTGGTCGAACGCATCTCGGACTCGGACCCCGCGCTCCTACAGTTCTTTCAGGAGCACGGATTTGTGGTCGGAGCGACACTCGATGTCGGCGAAGGGGCGGCCTTTTCGGATTCGCTTGATGTGCGGGTGGCGGAGGCAGCGTCCTCAGTGGCGTTGGGACGTTCGGCTACGGATGCGCTCTACGTGTCCATCGCAGACGGTTGAGCCAGCAGTTGCTCCGCTTCTTCGGGGAGTGACCCGCGAAGCGCCCCTATTCCGGCCGGGAGTAGCGTTCCGTGCCATTGTGCCGTGCGGACGTCAGCGACGTGCGAACCCGTTGCACTTGCGCGGATCTGCATCCGAGTGCCCGGGCGGAGGTTCCGCTCGTCGAGGAAGGTCAGTATTTCCACAGGCGCGTCGGCGACTCGCGTGATCACGACCGGAGTCCGGTGCGAGTGAACCAGCTGTCCCAGCGGTGAGTCGGTGAGGGGTTCGATGTCGCCGCCTGGTGTAGGGATGGGTTGCCCGTAGGGGTCGTGGGTGGGCTCGTCGAGGGAGGCTTCGATCCGCTGGAGAAACCTAGGTGAACTGCTGCCTTCCAGAGCTTCTGCGTTTGTGGCGAGTTCGCTCCAAGGGAGGTTGAGGATGTCGTGAAGGAAGCAGCGAAGTATTCGATTGGCCCGCACGACCTGTATCGCTTCTAACCGCCCCTCCGGCGTAAGCGAAACACTCTTGTACCGTTCGTGTTCGATCAGGCCATCGCCGACGAGACGTTTGACCTGTTCGGAAACGCTTCCCGGAACATGTTGCAGTGCGCGGGCGAGGCCGGTGATCGTGACCGGCACATGATCGGATTCGGTCAGGGACCAGATCGCACGAAGATACCGCGCTCTGGTCCCTGACCGGTCGCTTTTGCCACGCATACGGGGCCCTCACTGAGCAGCGGCGAGCGCTCGGCGACGACGTGAGCTCAGGACTCGGGTTCCGATGAGGCCGTGCCGGGGGCTGAAGAGGTAGACCAGTGCGAACACGGCCCCCTGGGCGAGGACGACCATGCCTCCGGAGGCGGTGTCGAGGTAGTAGCTCAGGTAGAGGCCAATCACGGCGCAAGCGGCGGAGATGGCGGGGGCGATGATGAGCATGCGTCCAAACCGGTCGGTGAGGAGGTAGGCGGTGGCTCCTGGGATGATGAGCATCGCGACGACGAGGACCACGCCGACGGCTTGCAAAGCAACGACCGCGGTCAGTGCGAGGAGGCCGAGGAGGGCGGCACCGAGGAGCTTCGGGTTGAGCCCGATGGCGTGGGCGTGTGTGGGGTCGAAGGCGTAGAGGGTGAAGTCGCGGCGTTTGCTGATGAGAATGATGAAGGTGATCGCACCGAGGATGATGATCTGGATGAGGTCCGACCAGGAAACGCCGAGCAGGTTACCGAAGATGATGTGATTCAGGTCGGTCTGCGACGGCGTGACGGAGATCAGCACGAGCCCGAGGGCGAAGAGGGTGGTGAACACGATCCCAATTGCGGCGTCCTCCTTCACTCTGCTGGTGTCTCTCACCGCTCCGATCAGGGCGACGGCGAGGAAGCCGAAGATCACGGCGCCGAGCGCAAAGGGCGCACCGGCGATGTAGGCCAGGACGACACCAGGGAGGACGGCGTGGGAGACAGCGTCACCCATGAGCGACCAACCGATCAGGACGAGCCAGCAGGAGAGCACCGCGCACACGATCGAGGCGATCAGGGTGGTGGCGAGGGCTCTGACCATGAAGTCGTAGCTGAGGGGTTCGAGGAAGAATTCGATCAGGTTCATCAGTTGTCGCCTCGGTTCATGACGTCCAGGCCGAAGGCCAGGGCAAGGTTGTCGGGCTGGAGCACCAGGCCGGGTTCGCCGTGCATGAGCACGCGCCGCATGAGTAGAATGGCCTCGTCGGCCAGGTCGGGTAATGCGTGGAGGTCGTGGGTTGAGACGAGGATCGTTGCTCCGTCGCCGGCGAGTTCGCGCAGCAGACGGGTGATGGTCGCTTCGGAGCGCTTGTCGACGCCAGCGAATGGCTCGTCCAGCAGCAGGATCGTCGCGCCTTGCGCGATGCCGCGTGCCACGAAGGCGCGCTTCTTTTGGCCGCCTGAGAGTTGCCCGATCTGTCTATTTGCATATTCAGTGAGTTCCACCCGTTCCAACGCGTGATCAACGGCGTCATGGTCGGCTTTCCTCGCGTGGCGGGTGAAGCCCATGTGGCCGTAGCGTCCGGTCATGACGACGTCGCGCACCGTTACCGGGAAGGCCCAGTCCACGTCCTCACTCTGCGGCACGTAGCCCACGACGCCCGATTTGCGTGCTTTCGCGGGATTCTCACCCTCAACGCGCACAGTTCCGGAGTCGGGACGCAGGAGCCCCATGATGGTCTTGAACAGAGTGGATTTTCCAGATCCGTTCATCCCGATGAGTCCACATACGCGCCCGGCTTGGATGTCGAGGCTGGCGTGATCGAGGGCGAGGACCTCACCGTAGTGCACTGTGACGTCGTGCACTGAGATCGCTGCGGTCATGACTGCTGTCCGGTCAGGGCGTCGATGATGACGGTCGCGTCATGGCGAATGAGGTCGAGGTAGGTCGGCACCGGGCCGTCGGCTTCAGAGAGAGAGTCCACGTAGAGTGTGCCGCCGAAGACTGCATCGGTGGCCTCGACGACCTGCTGCATGGGTGCATCTGAAACGGTGGACTCGCAGAACACAGCGGGTACGTCGTTGGCGCGCACGAACTCGATCGCCGAAGTGATCTGCTGCGGCGTGGCCTGTTGCTCAGCGTTCACGGCCCAGATGTACTTCTCGGTCAGCCCGGCATCACGAGCGAGGTACGAGAACGCGCCCTCGCAGGTCACCAAAGCCCGCTGATTGGCAGGCAAAACTGATAGTTCCTCGACAAGTTCGTCTTGCACGCTCTGAAGCTCAGCCTTGTACGCCTCTCCGTTGGCCTCAAATGCGCTCGCGTTCTCTGGGTCGAGCTCGCTGAACGCCTCGAGCATGTTGTCGACGTAGATCTGCACGTTCACTGGGCTCATCCACGCGTGCGGGTTCGGCAACCCGGCATAGGCGTCCTCACTGATATCTATCGTCTCGACTCCTTCGCTGACGACGACGTGAGGCACGTCCAGTCCCTCAACGAACTGCCCGAACCATGCTTCGAGGTTCATCCCGTTGTCAAGAATGAGGTCGGCTTCGGAGGCCTTTCGAATGTCCCCCGGCGTGGGCTCGTAACCGTGGATCTCCGCGCCAACCTTCGTGATCGACTCCACGCGCAAGTGGTCGCCGGCCACGTTCTCAGCAATGTCCGCGAGGACGGTGAAGGTGGTCAGTACCACCGGGCGTTCGTCGGCTGCGGCGTCGGTACCGCTGCCGGCACTGCTGCAGGCGGCGAGGCTGATCGTGAGTGCCGATGCTGCCAACAAAGCGAGCGAGCGTCGGATGGATCCTGGGGATCGGGGTGTGCTGCGGTTCATGCTCTATAAGTCCTTCATGTCAGGGTGTTCAATGGTCGCGTCTGCGGTACTGCCCACATCATTGGGCAATATCCGACGCTGGGTCGGAGGCGAGTGGTTGGAGAGTTTCAGCGACACGATGATGTGCATCCCAGATGGCTTGTGGGAGGTCTCGCAGGTTCGAGAGGTGCCCATGTCGGTGCTGCATTTCCTCGGCCCAGCGCTTCGTGTCGATTCGCAGCAGCCGGTCAAGATCCTCTGCGGGAACATCGAGGCCGGTGAGGTCGAGTTCTTCCGCTGTGGGGAGGACGCCTACTGGCGTGGGCTGCCCGTGGGCGTCCCCTGCGCGGTAGCGGAAGAGCCAGTTCAGCGCGCGGAGGTTCTCGCGGTAGCCAGGCCAGAGGTAGTGGCCGTCTTCGGGGTCGCGCTGGAACCAGTTGACGTGCGCGAATACCGGCAGCTCCCGCGCCTGGCTGAGGAGGCTCAGCCAGTGCTTCGCGTAGCGGCCTTCTGAGTAGGAGAAGAAGGGTCGCATCGACATAGGGTCGTATCTGAGTTGCCCGTCGACGCCCTCCGCGGCGAAGGTCGCCTCCGCGCCCAGGGTGAGGCCGTCGTAGACGCCGACCGCGAGGTCGTCGATGGCGCGGATCAGGGGTTCGCGGTCGCGGGTGCGACCGCCGAAGATGATCGCATCGATCACAACACCTGCAGGGTCTGCGGCATCGGCGGCGAGGTTCGGGATGCGTTCGAGGGGAATCGTGAAACGGCTGTTCGGGTGCGCCCACGGAGCATCCTGCTGGTCAGATCTGCGGTCGGCGATAGGGGCTCCTGTCCAGTCGAGCCAGCCCTCGAGTTCCGCAGGAGGCTGGGGGGTGAGACCCTCCCACCACACGTCGCCAGTGAGACGGTTGTAGGCGGTATTGGTGAAGATCGTGCCGGAGCCCTCCGCGATCGCAGCCATCGCCGTCGGGTTCGTACGCTCGTTCGTGTCTTTCGCCACCCCGAACGCGCCGTTCTCGGGGTTGATCGCCCGCAAGCGGCCCTCGTCGTCGATCCACAACCAGGCAATATCGTCGCCGTAGAAGTCAACCCGGTACCGATCCCCGAGCGTGTCCGGCGGCAATGTCATCGCGAGGTTGGTCTTACCCGACGCGCTCGGAAACCCGCCGCAGACGTGAGAGGTGGCACCGGTTTCGAGGTCGCGGATGCCTAACAGGAGGAACTGTTCGGCGAGGAACTTGCCCGAGAGGTAGCCGTCGTAGGAGGCCTGGCGGAGGCCGTGAGCGATTTTCCCGAGAAGTGCGTTGCCGCCGTATGCGGAGCCGTAATGGAGGATCGTGCGCTCGTCGGCGATGGTCGCGAACAGGCGCGCATCCTCCGGGGTGCCGTGCATGAGCGTGTCGGGATCGCCGGTGACCTGCACGCCGCGGACGAAGAAGTTCGGGTCGGTGAGCCCGTCGAAGTGTTCGAGGCCGACGCGGGTCATGCGGATCATCTGCAGCACCACGGTGCGATCATCAGTCAGCTCCACCCCGGCCGCGTAGGCCGCGAGCGGGGTGCCGGGCGGCGCCATCAGATAGGGAACGACGTACATCGTCTTCCCACGAGAGGCCCCGCGCATCCGCTCGACAATGAGCGGCTTCACCTCGCTCACTGGCTGCCAGTTGTTGTAGCGGCCGCGATCGGCAGGATTCGAGGTTGCGACGACAGTGCGCTCTTCAGAGCGGGCGGTGTCCTTCGGGTTGGATCTGGCATAGTACCGGCCCACACCAGCGGGCAGCAGTTCACCTGCGGCGAGGGCTTCGCCGATGAGCCGCGCGTCATCGGCAGCCGAGACGAGCTCGATCCGCTCGGGATCGGTGACCTCGGCCCACTCCTCCACGAATGCACGGATGCTCTCATTGTCAATCTCGGCAGGTATCGGGATTCGGCTCTCATCAGCCATGTGACACTCCTTCTTCTCTCTTTTCGCGTCTGAGCGTGTCCGACGACCGTCCTGCCCACAGTCACAGATCATCTGCGCACTTCACTCTAATGTTCGGAGTGCCGTAGTTTCAAATGTTGGCGTGTCGTAGATCGGGGAACTACAGTGATGTTATTACTAGATACGCCGCTCCAAACTCTGGTGAGGCACAACATGTAGTGGTTGCTGGCGGGGCGCGTCGCAACCGAAGAGCGAGGAGGATCGCCATGCCAGCCCTATCCGAGTCCCGGCGCGAAGCGCCCTCTGTGCACGAACTTGCCGCCGCCCGGTCGCCTGATCTGGTGTTCTTTTCGAGTGTTTCGGAGAACACTCGTCGCTTCGTCGACCGGCTCGACCGGCCCGCGGTTCGTGTTCCGCTGCGGCCACGGGTGGAGGGGTTGATCCGGGTTACACGGCCGTTTGTGCTCGTTGTCCCCACGTACGGCGGAGGGGAACGAGCTGGGGCGGTACCGAAGCAGGTAATCCAGTTTCTGAACGACCCCGCTAACCGGGCACTCATACGTGGCGTCATCACAGCGGGGAACACGAACTTCGGCGAGCACTACTGCCTCGCCGGTCCCGTCATCTCCGCGAAATGCCAGGTCCCGGAGCTGTACCGCTTCGAGCTGCTCGGCACGCAGCGCGACATCGAACACGTGAAGAACGGCCTGACCCGCTTCTGGGAGCAGGCCTCCAAAAACCCGACATCCACTGAGAGGAAGACCGCATGACCATCACCTCCCCAGAAGCTCCGGCCCGCACCGGAATTGGCGCACGGAAGGACTACCACGCACTCAACGCGCAACTGAACCTGTTCGCCCCGGACGGGTCGATCCAGTTCCACAAGGACCGGGAAGCTGCCGAGGCGTACCTGCTCCAGCACGTCATCCCGAACATGAGAACCTTCCCGAGCGTGGCCGAACGCCTGGAGTGGCTGGTCACGAACGACTACTACGAGCAGGCGTTCCTCGACGCCTACACCCCGGAGTTCCTCACGGACCTGCATGAGCGCGCCCGCGGGGCGGGGCACCGTTTCCACACGTTCCTCGGCGCGTTCAAGTTCTTCACGTCCTACGCCCTGAAAACGTTCGACGGAACCACCTACCTGGAAGGCTTCGAAGAGCGCGTCGTCGCCACCGCGCTCTTCCTCGGGCAGGGCGATGAAGCCCTCGCGACTCGGCTGGTGGACGAGATGCTCTCCGGCCGGTTCCAACCCGCGACCCCGACGTTCCTGAACGCGGGCAAAGCGCAGCGCGGGGAGCTCGTCTCCTGCTTCCTGCTCCGCCTTGAGGACAATCTCGAGTCCATCGGCAGGAGCGTCAACTCCGCCCTGCAGCTCTCCAAGCGCGGAGGCGGAGTCGCGCTGCTGCTGACGAACCTGCGCGAGACAGGAGCGCCGATCAAGCAGATCGAGAACCAGGCCTCCGGCGTTGTCCCGGTGATGAAGATCCTCGAAGACAGCTTCAGCTACGCCAACCAGCTCGGCGCCCGGCAGGGCGCGGGAGCGGTGTATCTGCATGCGCACCACCCCGACATCCTGCGGTTCCTCGACACGAAGCGGGAGAACGCGGACGAGAAGATCCGCATCAAGACGCTCTCCCTCGGCGTTGTGATCCCCGACGTCACCTTCCAGCTCGCGAAGGAGAACCGGGAAATGCACCTGTTCAGCCCTTACGACGTTGAGCGCGAGTACGGGAAGCCGCTGTCGGATCTGTCCGTGAACGACCACTACGACGACCTGGTTTCGAACCCACGGGTGTGGAAAACCACGATCAGCGCCCGAGAGTTCTTCAAGACCCTCGCCGAGCTGCAGTTCGAATCCGGATACCCCTACGTGCTGTTCGAGGACACCGTCAACCGCGCGAACCCTCTGCAGGGATGGATCAACATGTCCAACCTCTGCAGTGAGATCCTCCAAGTGAACACCCCGTCCTGTTACGACGCCGCGATCGGGTACGAGCAGGTCGGCCGAGACATCTCCTGCAACCTCGGATCTCTCAACATCGCCCAGGCTTTCGCTTCACCAGACTTCGGCGCAACGGTCGAAACCGCAGTGCGGGCACTCACGAGCGTGTCCGACCAGACCAACATCGACGCGGTCCCATCGATCGCCGCCGGAAACGACGCATCGCACGCGATCGGGCTCGGGCAGATGAACCTCCACGGATTCCTCGCCTCGCAACGCATCCGCTACGGCAGTGAGGAAGGTATCGACTTCACCGACATCTACTTCCTCACTGTCACCTACCACGCCCTGCGTGCCTCGAACAGGCTCGCCATAGAACGAGGAACGACGTTCGCCGGATTCGAGACCTCCGCCTACGCCGATGGCTCGTACTTCGACAAGTACACCGAGCGTGACTGGCAGCCGGCCACCGACCGCGTTCGCGTCCTTTTCGCAAAGGCAGGTGTCGCGATCCCCACCCGTGGCGACTGGGCGCAGCTGCGGGAATCCGTGCGGCAGCACGGCATCTACAACGCGTACCTGCAGGCCATCCCGCCGACCGGATCGATCTCGTACGTAAACAATGCGACCGCGTCGATCCATCCGATCGCAGCGAAGATCGAGATCCGCAAAGAAGGCAAGCTCGGCCGCGTCTACTACCCGGCCCCGCACATGACCGACGACAACCTTGAGTTCTTCGAGGACGCGTACGAGATCGGCTACGAGAAGATCATCGACACCTACGCCGCCGCCACCCAGCATGTCGACCAAGGCCTGTCCCTGACACTGTTCTTCCGCGACACGGCGACCACGCGCGACATCAACAGAGCCCAGATCCATGCCTGGCGTGCCGGGATCAAGACCCTTTATTACATCCGCCTGCGCCAGCCCGCGCTCGAAGGCACCGAGATTGAAGGCTGCGTCTCTTGCGCGCTGTAACCCCAGAATCCGATCTTCCCGAAGGAGCACCCATGACCCTCACCGATATCACCCGCCCGATCACCGAGATCTCCGTCACCCCGCCCGGCTATCGGCACGACCCGGCAGCCCGCCTACGGCCCATCAACTGGAACCGCGTCGGCGACGACAAAGACCTCGAAGTTTGGAACCGCCTCACTGCGAACTTCTGGCTGCCGGAGAAGGTGCCGCTCTCCAACGATCTCGCCGCCTGGCAGAAACTCACCCAGGAGGAACGCACGCTGACCATGCGCGTGTTCACCGGGCTCACCATGCTTGACACCGTGCAGGCCACCGTTGGGGAGATCTGCCAGATCCAGGATGCCCGCACCGAACATGAGGAGGCCGTGTACACAAATATCGCGTTCATGCAGTCCGTGCACGCCCGCTCCTACTCGTCTGTGTTTTCCACGCTCACCTCGACCCCCGAAATCGACGACGCCTACCGGTGGGCCGTCGCGAACGACCTTCTTCAGGAGCGGTGTAAGAGGGTGCTCGCGCACTACTACGGGGATGATCCGCTCAAGCGGAAGGTCTCCTCGACGCTGCTGTCCTCGCTGCTGCTGTACGCGGGGTTCTACCTGCCGCTGCACTTCTCCGTGCACGCCACGCTCACTAACACCGCCGACATGATCCGGCTCATCCTCCGCGACAAGGCCGTGCACGGCTACTACTCCGGCTACAAATACCAGCGCGGCCTCGAAACCCACACCCTCGCCGAACAAGAGCACATGCGCGAGTTCACCTATGCGCTCCTCGAAGAGCTCTACGAACTCGAACTGGCCTACTCCGGTGAGCTCTACGAGCCGCTCGGACTCATGGACGACGTCGCCGTGTTCGTCCGCTACAACGCGAACAAAGCACTCATGAACCTCGGCTACCCTGCCCGCTTCACGCCAGAAGAGACCGAAGTCAACCCGGAGATCCTCGCGGCTCTCGCACCCGGCGCGGACGAGAACCATGACTTCTTCTCTGGTTCTGGGTCCAGCTACATCATCGGCAAAGCAGTAGATACCAGTGACGATGACTGGGACTTCTGAGCCTTTGCCCCGTCCCGACGAAGGGGCATGGCTCGAAACTATCGCCTTGTTTCAGGCTGTACGAGAAGGCAACCAGCCCGCTGCGCTGCGGTTACTCGGGACCAGTTCGAACCGAGATGCCGTTATCGGTGGGCTCCTTTCGATGCTTGGCATGTTTCTCCGCGCGGAGAGTCCACACAAGCTTGATCAGTTCATCGCCGCGTCGCACCGTGCCGGCCCACCGCCAGCGTTTGGGGCCCGACCTTTTCTCCCGCCCATCGAGCACTGATATCACTTCGAAGAAAGAGAACACCGCCAATGACAAAGAACATCAACGTAATCATCGGGAGCCTACGCCGGGGCTCTTACGCGCGCAAGATCGCCCACAACGCCATCGACTACTTCCCCGAAGGTTACAAAGCAAGCATCCTTGAGATCCGTGACCTCCCTCTGTACGACTTCGATTACGACGACCCCGAAGTTGCCGACGTGCGAGTCCCAGAGGAGTACACGGCATTTCGAGAGGCAATCAAGGCTTCCGATGGCATCCTGTTCGTCACACCAGAGAACAATCGCACCATTCCCGCATGCCTCAAGAACGCCATCGACATCGGTTCCAAACCCAATGGAGATGTCGCATGGAAGAACCTACCAGCCGGCATCATTAGCCACTCGGTGGGCCGCATGGGCGGCTACAGCTCACAGAAGAACCTTCGCCTCGCCTTGTCATACTTCGACATGCCGACGCCGGGCCAACCAGAGGTGTTTCTCGCGCAATCACCCACCCTTTTCGATGAAGAGGATCGGCTCAATGAAGGCACTGCGCAGTTCCTCCAAGACTACGTAGATCGCTTCGTCGGCATCATCGACAGACAGCTCGAAGCAAGAGGCAACGGGTGATTATCGAATCCCGATGCAGGGCATCGATCATGGCTCGAATGGGGCCGTCCCTAAGCCGATGCCTTGGGCGCTGATGAATGCAAGCAGCCACAGGTTCCGCGGAATCGCGAGGGAATCCGCGGAACTTCACCCCCATCCTTGTCCGCACGCGTAGCGATCACACACCAATTCCGCCTGTCGCTTTCGATTGTGTGAAGTTGATCGCGATCCGCGCCGGAAGCGCAAGGTTGTTTAGCGAGTTCGGTAGCCGCCACGTCAATGTCGGCGATGTCGTGGTTCTCGCTGCGAATACGCTTTGTGGTGCTGAGCCTGAGGGCTGGGTTACGACCACAACGCTGTACTTGGATCGTGACTATGTGATCGATCAGGTGTTCTGGCAGCATGCCGCACGTTTCAAGGATCGTCTCGATGCAAGCGACTTCCTCGAAGCAAGTTACGCGGAGCCAGCGCAGGTCGTCCGGCTTGGGGAGGACCGCGCGGGGCTACTGATGCCATGGCTGGACGAACTCGCAGCGCTGAGCGCTGACGGTCAGCACTCGAACAACTTCTACCGGGCGCAGGCGCTGCTCTCCGCTGTGCTCGATGTCATCGTTCCGCACCTCGCGGTCACTGGCGATCGAGTCACATCGACACAGCGGAGCACGATTGTGCCATCAACACCGAGGCATCGCGCGTTCCGACCGTTGCGGGCCGAAGCTCGGATAGCTGCAGAGCTCCTCGCCAGAGATATGGATCGTCGTTGGTCAGTTCCTGAGCTGGCGGGAGCAGTCCACTTGTCTCCGTCGCAGTTGCGGCGCGTCTTCACACAGGCATTCGGAAAGTCCCCGATCGCGTATCTGACGATGCTGCGTGCGGAGCGAATGGCGCACTTGCTGAAAGCCACGGAATCACCAATCTCGGTCGTTGCGGCGTCTGTCGGTTGGGGTGATCCTGACTTCGCCGCCCGGCAGTTTCGACGGAGTATCGGTGTCGCCCCGAGCGAGTATCGCCGGATCAGCCGGCAGATTCCGTTGCCGTCGTACCCCGAGTGAACGCGCGTGCGTCCGGGTGAAACGACCATGATTCGATGCTCGGATCACCAGGCTGGCCATGTGTGAGGTAGTGGTGGTTTGACCACGTCGGGTTCAGTGATGCACCTGGCGGTCGCTCACAATCTGTCCGTCGTCCGTCTCGATTGTTGTCTCTGAGTCCCTTCGCGCACCTTCTGGTCGCAGAGGTCACCCGCCGTGTGCGGAGCCTCGCGGAAGGAGGACGACGATGGCAACCGCCGAGGAACAACGGGCTGCGCGGGATGCGAAGCTCGACGCCCTGCATGAAAAACTCACCGGCGCGGTGGAGTCGTTGGTGTCGGGTGAGGACTGGAAGCAGGCGTTGGAGTTCGCGACCCGGTTTCGTGCCCGTTCGTTCAACAACTCGCTGCTGATCTTCGTGCAGCATCAGGCCGCGTTCGAAGCGGGCCGGGTGCCGGAGCCGGCGCCTTCGTATGTGGCGGGGTTCAAGCAGTGGCAGGCGCTCGGCCGGCAGGTCGAGAAGGGCCAGTCGGGGTACATGATCCTCGCCCCGGTCACGGGCCGGTTCGCGTCGTTCACGCCGAAGGTGGCGGAGTCGTGGCGCAGGCTCGGCCGATTCGAGAAGCCGAAGCCCGGTGAGGCGGTGCGGTCGCGCATGGTCGGTGTCCGCCCCGCCTACGTCTGGGATGTCTCACAGACCGCGGGCGACCCGATCCCCACACCGCCATCCCCGCGTCTCCTGGAAGGCGAAGCCCCCGACGGGCTCTGGGAGGGCGTCACGCGACTGGTGGAGGCGGAGGGGTTCACGGTGTTGCGGGTGCCGCACGAGGGCATGATCCACGGCGCCAACGGCCTCACCGACTTCGGTGCGAAGACGGTGGCGGTGCGGGAGAACATGCCCGACGCCGCCCAGGTGAAGACTCTCGTGCACGAGCTCGCCCACGTGCTCCTCCACGGGCCGGACAATCCCGACGCGACAGGGCATCGCGGCATCGGTGAAGTAGAGGCCGATTCGGTGGCGTTGATGGTCGCCGCCGCGCACGGCATGGACACCAGTGACTACACGGTGCCGTATGTGTCGGGGTGGGCGGCGACGGTGCCGGAGATGTCCCCGGTCGAGGTCGTCCAAGCCACCGGCGAACGAGTCCGCAAGAGCGCCGCCGCGATTCTCGATCAGCTCCCGACGGCGCAGATAGGCAACGGTGATCCTCCCGGCCTCACCCGCAACATCCCCGCGAAGAGGCAACCTGTGCCGACGGTTGAGGCTGCCGCTGACCCGTTGACAGAGGAGCCCCGTGGCCCGGTCCTCTCTTCCCCGAGGAGCCTCTGATGAGTGCCATCGACCTGTTCTCCGAAGTCGGCCGGATGCCGCTCCCGGAGGCCGCAGCACGGTTCGCCACTGCGGGAGTGCCGGTGTTCCCGTGTGTGCCGGGCGAGAAGCGGCCTATGGTGCGCCGCGGCTTCCACGACGCCACCACTGAACCCGCCCAAGTGACGGAGTGGTGGAGGCGATGGCCCGCAGCAAACATCGGCATCCCCACCGGTGCCACGTCCGGGGTGGAAGTCGTCGATGTCGACGTGCGCTCCAACGGCACCGGATTCCCCGCGTTCCATGCTGCGCACAGTGAAGGCCACGCGACAGGATGGGCGGCGCTGGTGCGCACGCCTTCCGGTGGGCTGCACGCCTACTATCCGGCAAACCCGGGCCGGGCTCAGTCGTCGTGGCAGGCAGCGAACGCGCATGTGGATTTTCGTGGTGACGGCGGCTACATCATCGCCCCACCTTCCCGTGTGATCCGCCCCGGCGGGGTGCGTGCCCCGTACCGGCTGATCGTCGCAGGCAACACCCCGGCCCCGGTGAATGCCGCACGGCTGCGCGACTTCCTCGACCCCCGCACCCCGATCCCGCTCGACCGTGCCCGTGCAACACAGTTCGAGCGGCGGGGGTCGGATGCGAAAGTGCTTGCCGGTTGGGTGGCGGGGCGTGGTGAGGGTGAGCGGAACCGTGGCCTGTTCTGGGCCGCGTGCCGTCTCGCCGAGGCCGGCACCCCACCCGATGTGACGCTCGACGCGCTCGGGCCTGCGGCAGAGCACGCGGGGCTGGGATCGCGGGAGATCATGGCGACGATCCGCTCCGCCTACCGCACCACCCACCCCATGCGCCGTGCCGATGCGGAGCCAGTGTCGGATCAGCGGCGTCTCGTGCGCGAATCACCGGGGCGGGCGCTGCCATGAGCGCTGCGGAGATGCTGCTGCCGCGGGGTCGCCGGCTGGCGGTCGTGACGGCGATCACGGGCACGGTGTTCATCGCCGCGGGGGCGTTCTGGCTATCGTTCACGGCGCTTGCTGATCTGGCGCGGCGGTCAGGGATTGATGCGGGGCAGGCGTGGGCGTGGCCGTTGATCGTGGACGGCATCATCGTCGTCGCGACCGTCGCCGTCGTCGCTCTCGCCAGCCAGCACCGCCCCACCTGGTATCCGTGGACGCTCCTTGCTGCGGGCGCGGTGGTGTCGGTGACGGCGAATGCGCTCCACGCGATCCTCGCCGCAGACACCGACGTACCGGCGGTTCTTGCAGCGTCGGTCGCGGCGATCCCACCGCTGGTGCTGCTGGCGATCACGCACCTCACTGTCATCCTCACCCGCCCCGCCACGACGGCTACCGATGCACGTGAGAAACCGCCGGCCCTGGCGCTGGGTGAACGCACTGAGGCAGTGACCCATGACGCCGTATCGGTTCTGGCAGACGCACCGACGCCAACGTCGCCGGTCGAGATGCTGCCGGTGAGTGCGCGGCGGGCGGAAGCGACCCGGCTCCGGGAGGCGGAGGGGTGGTCGAACAAGCAGATCGCCCGGCACCTGGGCGTGCACCCGTCGACCGTGGGCCGCTGGTTCGGCAGTGAAACGAAGGAGGAGACATCGTGAACGATGACGCAGCAGCCGACCGTGCCGAGAGACAGGAGACGCAACGCGGGTCGGTGGAGGGTGCGGAGGCGGAGAGGTCGGCGTTCGCCGTGCACCGCGACCCCTCGCTCACCACCAGCACTGGTCCTGGTTCGCGGGTGGGGCGTGGGATTGCGTGGGTGCGGCCTACTGATCTGATCGCGTCGAGCAGCGCCCGGATCGCTGGCCGCGGTATCAACTTCCAGACCGAACTCGCACACCGTGCCCGCCGTGCGCCAGGCCACGCCTACCGAGCAACCCGTAACGGTGTTCGCGACATCCGGGATCGCCGCGCTGAGCGTGTGTCTGCGGGGCCCGCGGTGTTCGAGTCGTTCGATGTGTTCGAGCCTCAGGATCGGCCGCGCTCATCGTCGTGGGTGCGTCCGTCCGGGATCGGGCTGGGGTGAACCGCCATGCGCAGAAGACGGTGGCGCGACGGGGTCGGTGGGGAGCCGGCGCGCACCTGCCTGTCAGGAGGTGCCACCATGCCACAACACCACACCCCAAGCCCCGGTCGTCGCGGGCAGGGTTTCGAGAACTCAGAACGACTCCGCGAACTCCTCGCCCGCCTCAACACTGAGGGGCATGACGCCTGGCGGACGGACACGGAAGCGGCTGCGCTCATGCAGCACGCCGCCCAGAAATACGCTGCCCTCGCGCGCAAGCACGGGCTGGACCCGTGGGAGGCGGCAACAGCGGCGTTTGAGGCGATGCGCACCGCCGCCGTCCGCCGCGCCGATGACCCGTGGGCGGTCATCACCCGCGCCGTGCAGATCACCTGCATCGCAGAGAACCGTGCGAACGGGCTGCTGTGCTCGGTGCATCAGGCACGCCGCCCGAGGTACTCGAGTTTCCATGACGCCGAACGCTTCTCCGACCGCGAGAACCCGCTCACCGACTACCACCCCGCGTTCCGCGCCGACCCCTTCACCGACGACGACACCACCGATACCGGTAGCGAGATCGAATCATCAGGGTCGACCGGGGTGGAATCGGCGGTGGAGGACACGATCGCGCTGTTGTGCTGGCACGGGTGGGAACCAGAACTCGCTCGCGCAAGCATCGAGTGCATCTGCGCCCGCCTGGCAGAATCCGTCTCCCGCGCCGGGGCATATGAGTCGCTGCGTCGGGATCGTCACGCCCGCGCGCTCCTGGACATCCCTGCACCGTCTTGGTATCGGCTGCTGCGGATCATCCTCGGTTCTCCCGACGCGCACCTGGCCGGAACGAATGCGGGCCGCGGGGTGCTGTTGCGGCTCCTGATCGGTGAAGCCCTCTGGCATCTCATGGATGACACCGAACTGGGGGCCGCGATCAAGGTCGCCGCCCCTGGCATCATGCGGGGCCGGCCATGAGCGAGCCGGGGCATATCGAGCTGGAGCGGGCCGTCGATTCGATCTGGTCAGGCCGCCGCCACCGGGAAGACTTTGGCGACCTCGACCCGCTGGTGGAGTCGATCGCGCGCGAGGGACTGTTGCAGCCGATCACGATCACCCCGGACGGGATGCTGATCTGCGGCGCCCGCCGCCTTGCCGCCATCCGCAAACTCGGGTGGAAGACCGTGAATGTGTGGGTACGCTCCGGCATCTCCACCCCCCTCGGGCAGCTCCTTGCCGAACAGGACGACAACCTGCTCCACAAGCCCCTCACCCGCACCGAAGAAGCCACCCTCTACGCCGAGCTGAAAGCCCTCATGGCCGAGGACGCGGCAGGCCGACAGGAAGCGTCACGGTTCACCTCGAAACAAGAAAACCCCAGGTCACACGGTGCCGCCACCGTGGCGGCACCACAGAAAGGCGAAACCCGCCAGCAAGCCGCACTCATGGTCACCGGACGCAACGCCTACACCTCGCTGGAACGCATCAACGAGTTGCAGCAGATCGCCACCGACCTCTCCCAGCCTGAGGATGTCCGGGAACGGGCGTCCCAGGAGCTTGACCGGATCGACGCGGGCGGGTCGATCACCGGGGCACAACAGCGCATCCGCGCCGCACAATGCCTGGCCGAACTCGACACCCTCGCCACCGATCCCGCACAGCCGGCAGGCATCCGCGATACTGCCGCGTCCGGCGCAGCACGCCTGCGGGAACTCGAACACACCGCCAGGCCCGCGGACTTGCAACGACTGGCGGAGATCGCGGTCGAGCGCGCGAAGACCGCGACGAAAAAGCGCCCCAACCAGCTCGCATCCGCACGCCTCCACGCCGTCGAGGAACCAGCACGGGAGTTCCTGCCGGTGCGGTCGTTCGTCTACCTCTGGGACGAACTCTCCACCTGGACGGAACGCTACGATCCCGAAGCCATCGGCCTCGCCCTCTCGCACGAGCAGTGGGTCATGTTCGAGCAGGCCGTCGCCGCGACAGTCACGTTCCTGGATGTCGCCCGCGCCGCACGGGACGCACACCGGCACACCGCCTGACCCGCCGGAGTCGGTTCCGGCGCCTGAGCGCCTGAGCGCACCTGTCTGGTGATCCGCACACTGCCGGGAAGGACACCAGGATGGACCCCACCGCTCGTCGCCGCCGCACATTCTTGATCGCCGCCATCGCAGGCGCCATCATCCTGCTCCTCCTCGTCGGCGTCGGCGTGTACGGCCTCATCCGCGGACCCCGCACCGCCGAGTCCGTGGACCCCGCCATCACGGAGAGCCCGGCAACGACGCCGCCCGCAGACACGTCTTCGGGTCCGGAGCCGGTAGTCAGTGTTGGCGGGCCGGAGGAGTTCGCGGTCGCGGTCTCGGAGGCGCTGTTTACCTGGGATACCACCAGCGGATACGGACCCGCGGACTATGCGCAGATGCTCGCCGATGTCACCGCCGATGAGGAGGCCGACGCCGCAGCCTCTGACGTGCGCGCTTACCTGCCCACCACAGAAGCGTGGGCGCAGTTGCGTACGCATCAGACGAGGCAGTGGGTCACCATCGACACGATCGAGATCCCGACCGTGTGGGAGAACGCGGTTGCGCAGGCGGCGCCGGGGCAGATTCCCGACGGCGCGACCGCGTACACGATCACCGGCACCCGCCACCGCACCGGCTACTGGGGCACCGACCCCATCACCACCACGCACGACGTGGCGTTCACCGTGTTCCTCACCTGCACCCCCGAACGAAACCCCGCACCAGCCCCTGCCGATCCGATCACCGAGACCTGCACGCTTTTGCGGCTGTCGCAGCTCGACAACCCGCTGCGGTGACCCGTCATGCTCAAGAAACTCCTCGCCTCTCTTGCCATCGCCGCGGTGTGTTTCGGCCCCGCGACCGTGTTGCTCTCCGTCGCTGTCCTCGCGAACCCTGCCGTTGCCGCCTGTGCGCCGGGGTCACTCATTGTCGGGCCGATCCCGGACTCGCTCACCGCGACCACGCGCAACGGTGAGACGGTGACGTTGAACCGGCAGCAACTCACTCACGCCGCAACGATCATCACTGTCGGTGGACAAACCGATGGCATTGGCCGTCCGGGTGTGGTGATCGCGTTGATGGCGGCGCTTACGGAGTCGCATCTGCGGATGCTCGCAAACACCGGCACCTACCCCGAGTCCGCGAGCTACCCCAACGACGGCGACGCCTCGGATCACGACTCTCTCGGCCTGTTCCAGATGCGCCCGCAGGCGGGGTGGGGCACCGTCGCTGAACTCATGGACCCGAACTATCAAGCGAGAGCGTTCTACGGCGGACCCACCGGCCCCAACTACCCCTCACCGCGCGGGCTCCTCGACATTCCGGGGTGGCAGCAGCTCGACCCCGGCGAAGCAGCGCAGGCCGTCGAGGTGTCCGCCTACCCGGACAGGTACCAGAACTATCAGCCCGTCGCCGAAGCAATCCTCACCGCCCTCACCAAGCCCGCACCGTCAACCGGCGGCGGTGGTGAGGTGGTGGTGCCGGAGACCATGCGGGTCGTCTTCCCGTTGCCGGAGGGCACGTGGGTGCGGACGAGCCCGTTCGGGTGGCGCACCGACCCGTTCACGTTCGAGACCGCGTTCCACTCCGGCAGCGACTTCGCCGCCGCCGACGGCACCCCGATCTATGCCGTCGCCGACGGGATTGTCACCCACGCCGGATACACCGGCTCCTGGGGCGGACTCATCATCATCGAGCACACCGTCGGCGGAGAACGAGTCGCGTCCTATTACGCGCATATGTGGGAGTACGGCATCCACGTCACCGAAGGCATGACAGTCACCGCAGGGCAACACATCGGCGATGTCGGCTCCTCCGGGAAATCCACCGGACCCCACCTCCACCTCGAAATCCGCCCCGGCGGCACCGGGCAGCCCGCGATCGACGCCGACCAATGGCTCACCGACCAGGGTGCCGAAGGCATCACCGGCGGCACTGGTTCTCGGGCGTCCTGCACGCTGGGCGGGGGTGGACGCTGATGGTGTTCCCCGACTTCGGCGGCGTCGGCGCCGACAACGAACTCCGTGCGGTGATCGGGGCGCTACTGATGTTCGTGCTCATCATCGCCGTGCTCATGCTGATCGTCTCCGCGATCATCTGGGCCATCGCTTCCTCAACCGGCAACCCCCACACCGCCACCAAAGCCAGAATCGGAGCTTGGGTCGCCCTCGGAACGGCCACCCTCGCCGGCGCCGGAGTCGCCTGGGTGAACTTCCTCCTCGGAGTCGGCGAGCAGCTGTAGTCGCGCCCGCGCTACGACTGCGTTCGGATTGCGGTGATCGCACCGTGCGGACGAACACCGGGATCGGTGCGTGTGTGCGTCTCGGTGACGGTGAACCCGGCTTCCCGGACGAGGACACTGAGTGCATCGACGGGCCACCGGTAGGCGGTGGTGATCGCGTGATCGAACGGCTCGAACACTGGCCCCTCGAAGAACCCGATCACGAGGCCGCCCCCGGGCCGGAGAGCGCGAGCGAACTCCGCCAGCGCCGCCGCAACTTCGGCAGGTTGTGCATGGATGAGTGAGTACCAAAAGAGCACGCCGCCTAGTGACTCATCGGGCACGTCCAGGTGCTCGGCTCGCCCCTCACGGAACACGACAGCCGGGTGCGCGGAGCGGGCATGCGTGATGAACTCTGGCGTCGGGTCGATACCGGTGACCTCGATGCCGTGCGCGTGGAGGTAGGCGGTCCAGTGACCAGGGCCACAGCCGACATCGACCACCGGCCCGGCGAGTGTCTTCGCCCAGGAGTACACGAGTTCACGGTCGGCTTCGGCTACGGCATCCATCCTGCCGAGGTGTTCCACGTACTCGATTGCGCGTGACCCGTAGGCACGCTGCACCTCACCGAGCGTCATGATTCCAGGCGCAGGTAGAAGGCATTGAGTCGGGTGCTGAACTTCTCAGCCTGCTGCACATTCCACTCGTGACCGGCGCCCGGCACGAGCTGTAGTTCTGCTCCGGTGATCCCGGCGGCGAGCTCTTTGGCCGCCGGGATGTTTGGGCGATCCTTCGCCCCGCAGAGTACGAGTGTCGGTGCGCTGATCTGCGCGAGCTCCGCCCGGTAGTCTGTCTGCCCGACCGCGCGGAGCACCGCCAGCATCCGCTGCTTACCCATGTCGGACTGCGCGACGACGCGCGCGGGAAGGAGAAGCATGATCGCGTTCTGCACCTTCATCAACACCGGGTTTGGGTGTACCTGGCTGCCCGAGAGCACGAGCGAGGCGACCCGATCCGGGTAGTCGATCGCGAACCGGGTAGCGACCATACCGCCGAGCGACAGCCCACACAGATGCGCCTGAGCCACACCGCGACGATCGAGCTCATACCGCACCGCTGCCGCCGCGGTGGCCAGTGAGAACTCCTGATCGTCAGCGTCAGTGAGCCCGGCGATCGTCGGGGCGATCCCGGTGAACCCTGCCGGCAGCGCGTCGATCTGGGCATTCCAGGAGCCGGGGCCGGCGCCGATGCCGTGGAGGAACACGACGGTCTGCGCTTCAGCGGTCATCACTCAAGTTTATCGACGGGGTTTCACCGTCCGGGGTGCTGGGGGTGCACCTGGCTGGCAAGTCCGCCTCCTTGGTGGCGGTGTGAGCTGAAGGAGCATCCCTGTGATTGATATTGATCCGAACGGTACCGGGCTTCCCGGTATCGAGCAGTTGCGCATCATCGTCGGCGCGGTGATGACCGTCGGCCTGATCCTCTCCGTCCTCGCCCTCATCGTGTCCGCGATCGTGTGGGGCTTCGGCACGAACAGCAGCAACCCGCATCTCGCGTCGCGCGGGAAGGTCGGGGTGCTCGTCTCGTGCGGGGCGGCGATCATCTGCGGCGCCAGCGTGACGCTCATCAACTTCTTCTGGGGCGTCGGCCAAGCCGTCTAACCCGACCGCGCACGAGGGAAGGAGGAAGCGATGAGTGTGTGTGATGTGCCGGTGATCTCGGCCGTGTGCGACACCGTCGGACAAGGTGCCGCCACGTTGATCGCAGCCCCGTTCGACTGGCTCGCCCAAGCCATGGGAGGCGCCGCCGCCTGGCTCTTCGAGGCTGTGTGGGCGGTGTTCGACACCACCACCCTCGTCGACGTATCTGACCCCGGCTATATCGGGGTCTACAACATTCTGTTCGGGGTGGCGGTGTTCGTGGTGCTGATCTTCTTCTGCCTGCAACTGATCACCGGCCTCATCCACCGCGACCCCACCGCCCTCACCCGCGCCGCCCTCGGAGCCGCGAAAAGCATCCTCGGCTCCTTCGTCGCCATCGGCCTCACCGGACTGTTGTTGGAGATAACGGATCAGCTCGCGGTCGGGATCGTGCAAGCCACCGGGAACACGATGGAATCCATCGGCCACCGCATCACGCTGCTTGCCGCCGGTTTCGCCGGGATCAACATCGCCGCCCCCGGTGTCGGGGCGATCGTGACGATCTTCCTCGCAGGCCTCGCCATCAGTGCGGCGGCGATCGTGTGGTTCTCGCTCCTGATTCGCAAAGCCCTCCTGCTGGTCGCGATCGTGTTCGCTCCCATCGCCCTCGCCGGGTTCTCATGGGATGCGACTAAGGGGTGGTTCGGGAAGTGGGCGACGTTCGTGATCGCCCTGATCCTGTCGAAGCTCGTGCTCGTGGTGATCTTCCTCGTCGCCATCACCCAAGTGTCCGCGCCGATCGAACTCGATCTCGCGTCGATCAGCGACCCCATCGCCGGGGTCGTGCTGATGTTCATCGCCGCGTTCGCCCCCTACATGACGTACAAGTTCGTCACGTTCATCGGGTTCGATATGTACCACTCGATGAGCGCTGAACAAGAAGCCAAGTCTGCGCTCAACCGTCCCGTCCCTGTGCCGTCCGCGCCGAAGACCGACGGGGCGAAGAAGGTGCTCGACGGCGCCGGCGACAAGGGAGGCGGTGCGGCACCCGCTGGCGGAGGCACGCCGCCCGCATCACCATCCGCACCCGCTGCGGGCGGGGGCGCAGCGGCAGGAGGTGGCTCCGGTGCCGCG
>WPCJ01156060.1_pt1 | contig 35258 bp, 35 predicted proteins | sample 5399831 | NCBI WGS metagenome assembly WPCJ01 (sample SAMN12869470, study PRJNA574797) | sludge metagenome | isolation source: wastewater treatment of pH10 | place: China:Beijing | collected 2019-05-20 | reverse complement strand
CCGCGCCGCCCCTCGTCCCCGCACCGTCCCCGCATCGTCCCCGCATCGCCGCCCTCGCGCCGCCCCGCAGCTCGGCAGTAGATGCGACTTCGAGGCGCTCCAGGTCGCAGCTACTGCCAAGTTGTTGGGGAGGAATGCCGGGGCCGGATCGGATCTGTCGGGTCGGGGTTCGGGTCGGGATAGTCGGGAGCGCGATTGGCGGGCCGATCGCAGCAGCCTGTTCGCGCAGTCAACGCGCAAGATGCGCAGAGGGCTCGTAGGAGGCGCGGCCGAGGAATAACATTCAACGGCGCACGTTAGGGGATTCGTGCGGCGGGGAGTCGCAATCGACGAGTCGCCAGGGAGCCCGGCAGCAGTCAGCTGCGCATGTCGGTCGTGCGCAGAGGAGCACATCGTGAACACCCCCACCAAGACGTTGATCGCCGCGCTGGTGATCGCCCTGACCGCCGGCGGCAGCGCCGCCTTCGCCGTGAGCACGGTGACCGGGGCGGGCGGGCTGCGCAGCGGCGACTCGCTGACCGGTTGCTTGAACCCGAGCACCGGCACCCTTTCGCTGAGCGTCGCCGGCCACGACTGCGCCGGCGGCACGGTTCCCGTCGTGTGGCAGACGAGCGGCAGCGACGAGGATCAAGCCCAGCTGGAGCAGGCCGAGCCCGAGAAGGGCGAACCCGGTGCGCCGGGCAGGCAGGGGCTGCCCGGAGCCACGGGTGCCACGGGTGCCTCCGGCGCCGTCGGTTCTACGGGCGCTATGGGTGCCCAGGGAGCCAGGGGTGCAACCGGAGCCACCGGCTCCGCTGGTGCGCCCGGTGCCAAGGGCGAACCCGGCGCGAAAGGCGAACCCGGCGCGAAGGGCGATGCAGGCGAACCGGGGCTCCAGGGCGAGAAGGGCGATGCCGGCGAACCGGGGGCGCAGGGCGTCCAAGGCGAGAAAGGCGAGCAGGGTCTCAAGGGAGACCAGGGCGACCGGGGCGAGAAGGGCGACGCCGGTGCGCACGGCGCGACCGGCTCCGTGCCCTGGACGGCCATCGCCGAATGGTCGGCGACGAGTACCTACACCGCAGGCCCTCCGGCCTCGCTCGTGAGCTTCCAGGGCTCCAGCTATGTCGCGGCCCGCTCATCGCTGGGCGCGAGCCCCTCCGCTTCGCCCTCGGACTGGATCCTCGTGGCTTCCGCCGGTGCCAAGGGCGAGCAGGGCGAGCAGGGTGAGCAGGGGGAGCCCGGCGTCGACGGCGCCCCGGGTGCGCCCGGAACCGACGGCGCCCCCGGCGCCAAGGGCGAACAGGGCGATCAGGGAATCCAGGGCGTACAGGGAGTGCCGGGCGTGACCGGTCTCGCCGGCCAGAACGGCCAGGACGGCGTCACTCCCTGGCAGTTCATGGGCGAGTACGACGCGGCCACGATGTACACGGGTGTCGCCCCGGCGAGCGTGGTGCAGTACGAGGGCTCGAGCTATGTCGCGATCAAGCCGGAGCCCTTCGCGAGCATCGACCCCACCGACGCGACGGCCTGGTCGCTGCTCGCGGCTTCAGGGGCGAAGGGCGAGCAGGGCGAGACCGGCCTGCAAGGCCCTGCGGGAACCCCCGGCGTTCCTGGGTTGCAAGGGCCTGCCGGGAACAGCCTCCTCTCGGGCTACTTCGGGCAGCGAACGGGTAACGGCTCTGAGACTGGTCACTCGACCAGAGAATGCGTGCTCGGTGAGATCATGCTGGCCGGTTTCAGGTCTCCTTGGGGAATGGGTGTGCCGGCGAAAGGACAGATCCTGCCCATCTCGCAGAACACAGCGCTTTACTCGTTGTTCGGCACAACCTATGGCGGGGATGGCATCACCACGTTCGGGCTGCCCGACCTCAGGCCGGTGGCTCCGAACGACATGACGTACTTCGTTTGCACGAGCGGCTACTTCCCCCAGGGGTCGTAACTGTACCCGGCACACGATCTAGCGGTCGAATCATCCGACGACCACAAGATATAGTCCCGATCCGGTGGCGCGGCACGGCGTGTCCGCGCCACCGAACGGGTAGGATTCAAGGGTGCCCGCAGGCGGCTCGCGCACCCCTCACGGGGAGTCGCGAACGAGCCCGGGCAGAGGCCGAATCGCCTTCGAACGCGTGCGCGCACGCGGCGGCGGGCGATCCTCGTAGTGAATCGAAAGTGAGCAGACGAAGCCGATGAATTTCAAGCTGGGCCACGCCGTGCAGGCGATCAACTGGAACCGCATTCAGGACGAGAAAGACCTCGAGGTCTGGAACCGCCTCGTGAACAACTTCTGGCTGCCCGAGAAGGTGCCGCTCTCGAACGACGTGCAGTCGTGGGCGACGCTCACGGCCGAGGAGCAGCTGCTCACCATGCGCGTCTTCACCGGCCTCACCCTGCTCGATACGATCCAGGGCACGGTCGGCGCTGTCTCGCTCATCCCCGATGCGATCACCCCGCATGAAGAGGCCGTCTACACGAACATCGCCTTCATGGAGTCGGTGCACGCGAAGAGCTACTCCTCGATCTTCTCGACCCTCTGCTCGACGCAGGAGATCGATGAGGCCTTCCGCTGGTCGACCGAGAACCCGAATCTGCAGAAGAAGGCGCAGATCATCATCGACTACTACGAGGGCGACGACCCGCTGAAGCGCAAGGTCGCCTCGACCCTGCTCGAGTCGTTCCTCTTCTACTCGGGCTTCTACCTGCCCCTCTACTGGGCGAGCCGCGCGAAGCTCACCAACACGGCCGACCTCATCCGCCTCATCATCCGCGACGAGGCCGTGCACGGCTATTACATCGGCTACAAGTTCCAGAAGGGGCTCGAGAACGAGACTGAGGAGCGCCGCCAGGAGCTCAAGGATTACACTTTCTCGCTGCTCTTCGACCTCTACGAGAACGAGGTGCTCTACACGCAGGATCTCTACGATCCCGTGGGCCTCACCGAAGACGTCAAGAAGTTCCTGCACTACAACGCCAACAAGGCGCTCATGAACCTCGGCTACGAGCCGATGTTCCCGAAGGACATGACCGACGTCAACCCGGCCATCCTCTCGTCGCTCTCGGCCAACGCCGACGAGAACCACGACTTCTTCAGCGGCAGCGGCTCGTCGTACGTCATCGGCAAGGCCGTCGCGACTCAGGACGAGGACTGGGACTTCTAGCAGGTACCCTGAACGCACAGGCTGCGTTGATGAGTGACGCGACGATCGAAGGGCAACCGTGAACACGCATATCGGCGATGCGTCTCCACTCGGGGACCTGACCTGGTCATGCGTGGAGGACGGGTTCTATGTCGCCAGCTACGACAACAGGTTTCTCGGTTTTGTCGACCGGATCAGCGTTGCGGTGTTTCAAGTGTGCGACTCGAACTCCCAGCAGGTCGGCCTGTTCGCCACCTTGGAGAGCGCTCAGGACTGTTTGGTCACGCGTCTTCGGCACGCGCATCGGTCTGCGGCGGGAGGGAGCGGGGCAGAGTGAGCACTGACACGCATGCGGCGAATTCGGATCGACTCTTCGCGCTGATGTATTCGAGTCATGCCGCCGGAGAGGTGGATCAGGTCGTTCTCGATCAGATCCTCGCCGAGGCGCGCAGCAGAAATGCCCAGCTTGGAATCACAGGCATCTTGCTGTTCCGAGAGAGCCGTTTCTACCAGTACCTCGAGGGCGCCGAGAACGACGTCAGAGCGGTGTACGACAGCATATCTCGAGACCCTCGTCACGACCGTCTCCGCATTCTCATGCAGAAACCGGTGCCTGAACGTAGGTTCTCCGAGTGGAGCATGGGTTATCAGCCGCTGCGCCAGTCGACTGCGGTGCCGACCGGCTTCCGCAGCACCTTCATCGATCTCGAGGATTCGCAGCGGCCCGAGAACGTGCTCCGTGCGGTCTCGGAGTTGGCGTACTGGTACCAGGCGAGAGCCTCTCGCACCCAGCCCCTTGCCGATGCGTAAGAGAGCGAGCGCAGAGCATAGCGAACCTGTCGCGCACGCTGTGGTGCACGTGCGTGATCTCAGAGCAGGCCAGTCCCTGCTCCGGGCCAAGCAAGCCACTACTCAGGCAGGCTTCACGGCGGAGCGCATTCCTCACCGCCTCTTCTCTCGTCGCCCAATCCTGATCGATGACGGTCCGGAGCATCTCGAGCATCGCAAGCAGTTGGTTCGCTTCTTCAGCCCGCGTGCGCTCGAGCAGCGCCATCGCGAATTCATCGAGCGCACCGCTGCCGAGTACGTGGAGCGGGCGGTCAGCGCTGGGACGGGGAAGGTAGACGAGATCGCATTGCAGTTCTCGGTGCGCGTGGCTTCTCAGATCGTCGGATTGACAGCGAGCAGCACTTCGGGTCTTGCCGGACGGCTCGAAGCGTTCTTCCGCCAGCCTCCTGTAGATCACACGAGAGCCGACCACGGTCGTTCGCGCGAGCAGTGGATCCGCGCCGCTCGCAATGCTCTGTCACCTCTGTGGCACTTCTATTGGCGAGACGTGCGTCCGGCTATCAGGGCTCGTCGGGAGGAGCCGGCCGACGACATCATCAGCCACCTCATCGATCGCGGCTACCGGCCTCGAGAGATTCTTATGGAGTGCCTTACCTATGGCACGGCCGGCATGGTGACGACCCGTGAATTCATCAGTATGACGGTGCTTCGGCTCTGCAGCGACTCGGGGCTGCGATCCCGTTACCTCGAGGCTGAAGAGGCCGAGCGGCTGGCGATCCTGAGCGAGATCATCCGTTTGGAGCCTCCCGTCGCGCACGTGTACCGGCGGGTTCAGCGGGCCTCTGAAGAATGCCCTTACTCTCCTGGCACGCTCGTCGACATCGACGTCAGGGGCGCGAACGTCGACCCGAAGGTGTTCGGCGAAGAGCCTGAGCGGGTCTGCACCGATCGCGGCCTCGCTGCATCGGAACGCGCGGGCCTCAGCTTCGGGGACGGCGCCCATCGATGCCCCGGCTCGCATCTCGCGATGCTCGAGACCGACGCGCTCGTTCGGGCCCTCTTCGGCGCGGGTGCCGTGCTCCGCAGGTCGCCCGACCACGAGTTCGACACGCTCGTACAGGGCTACCAACTGCGTGGCTTCATCGTCGATTTCGTGCCATCGGCAGACGCCGCATCAGCTTCCGCGCCGCCCCCGGCCACCAATGGCGGCCCTGTGTAGGCACGCTCCACAGTTCGTGGCCGGAGATGCCCCAGGTCGCCAGCAGTTCATTGGCAGCCATCCAGCCAGTGGTCGCCGCTCGCTCCATGAGCGCGATCGGGAGATCGCATCTCACCCAGTCTCCCGCAAGCATGACGTCCTGGTGCGGTGTACGGACTCCCGGCCGCTCTTCCCATGAGTTCGTTCCGATCAGTGCGCAATCCCGTTCGACGAGCAGCTCTTCGGCGATGATACTCAGCTGAAGCGTCTCCGGGTAGACGCGGCCGAGTTCTGCCCGGAGGCGTTCGGCCAGCTGCAGCTTCTGCACCGGATCGCCGTGGTACTGCTCCGGGATCGCGTACGCGTGCAGTTCGACGACGCTCCCGTTGCTCTCCCGTGACCATTCAGCGGCTCCGGCCTCGAATCGTTCGAGCACACTCACATTGTCGAGCGGGCCGAACTCTGCGGTGCCGAGGAATGGGGGGCGCTCAGGGTTCACGAGGCCATCGAGCCACACCCGATGCACGGCGAACGGCGGTGCGAGGCGAGTGCGCTCGACGCTTTCGAGCCAGCGCGGCGCGTCTGCCCCATCTCGCAGATCGGGGGATGCGGCGACGATCTGCTGCGTCGCGAGCGGTCCGGCTGCGACAACCACGGCATCGGCGTCGCGAGTGCTGCCGTCTGCGAGGACAGTTCGCCAGCCGGTCGCGCCGGGCACTCGTTCGATCCGCTGCGCGTTTCCGTGGATCCTGCGAACACCGTCTCGTTCGAGGGCTTCGCCCAGTGGCGCCCAGAGGGAGGTGTCGAAATCATCCACGGGCACGTCGAAGAGCAGTCCCTCGGCGGAGCCGAGAAAGTAACTGTGGAACATCGCGACGAGTTCTCCAGCAGAGAATTGTCGAGGATCCGCGAAGAAGCTTCGGGCGAACACTTCGAGCGCGAGGTGCCGCGCCCGATCGGGGAACTCGAGCTGGTCGAGGAATTCTGCCGCACTGAGACCGTCGAGCTGTCGGTAGGTCTCGGGAAAGCTGACGTCGAGCAGTGACAGGGCGGTGTCGACGTCGACTTTGGTGAGGTCGCGGGCCGAAAAGGTGGGGCTCCGCATCACGAACGTGATGAAGTTCCATGGCGGAGTCCGTGGAATCCGGGTGAAGGAATCTCGATCTCCTCGTGCGCTGACCACTGGGTAGTCCTCAACGGGGCGGAGGATCTCGTCGAGGTCGCCTGCCCGGCTGAGGAGCTTGCGGAGGTTGTAGTACTGCCGGAAGAATGCGTGAAACCCGCGGCTCATCGTCACGCTCCCGGCGGCGTTCTCCGTCCTCCAGGCGCGTACACGGCCTCCGAGATGCGTTTCGGCTTCGATCAGGTCGACCGTGATTCCGCGCTCGACGAGACCGCAGGCGGCCGCGAGACCCGCGATGCCTCCGCCGATGACGACGACGCTGCGGGGCGTAGGCGTCGAAGAGGCGCCCGGGGCGCCGGCGATCTGCACGGCTCTGCGGTCTCGGATGATTCTGCTCTTGGTCATCTCAGGGCTTCCCGGCGACGTCTTGATGCTTCGGCGCAGCGGCTGGGGAGGGGGTGGATCTCGAGGTGACCCGCTTCCAGACCATGATGGTGAGGGTCAGCATGGCGAAGCCGAAACCGAAATCTTCGATGGGAATGCTCCAGGGAAAGCGAATCCCGAGCATGGACTCCGGTGCGTAGATGACGATCGGGTCGTCGAGCTTGGTGAGCCACCCATCGACCAGGGTCTGGAACGAGAACATGATGGCCAGCGAGACCCAGTACTGCGCCGTGCGAAAGATCCCGGTTCGCAGCCAGAGCACTTCGAGCAGCACCACCGCGAGCATCGTCAACAACGTGGCGATCGTATACTCAAGCATCGTCCACCTCCGAAGAAGTCGGACGGCGGCGGTCGACGAGCGAGGTGAAGTGCCGCAGAACCGTTCCCACCGCCTCATAGGTCAAGAGACCGCAGAGCGGGATGGCGATGAAGAAGAGGAGCTCCTCGAGCGGAAGCCCGAAGGGCAGGACCACGCCGCTCGTGAAGCGCTCGCTGTAGCTCCAGAGGCCCGCCTGAATGGCGATGATGTCCCAGATCGAGAAGACGATCACCGTGACGCTCACCGCTTGCAGCATGCGTAGCGGCCGCCGGTACACTCGGGCGGCGAAGACGAACTCCAACGGAAGCGTCAGTGCGAGGCATGCTGCCATCAGCAGGATGTATTGATATGGATCGAACCAGGTGTTCATGATGTCGGGGCCCTTTCAGAGCTGCCTGCTGGGAAGATCGGCGGTCGTCGAGCGCGGGGAGAGCGGGCCCGCAGAACGATCATCGCGAATTCGTTTCAGCACGAGTTCGGCGCTGATGAGGCACATCGGCACGCCGACGCCCGGTGCCGTCGTCCCGCCGGCGTAGAAAAGCCCGGAGACTCGCTTCGAAGCATTCTGAGCTCGGAACATCGCGCTCTGGCGCAGGATGTGAGACGGGCCCAGCATGCCTCCTCTCCACGAGAAGTAGTCCCTTGCGAAGTCGCCGGGGCCGATGGTGCGGCGCACCACGATGCGCTCGCGAAGATCTGGGATGTCCGCCCACTCGGCTATCTGGTCGATGGCGCGATCGGCCGCGGCCTCGACGGCTTCGGCACCCGTGCGGTCAGGGCCGCCCACGCCGATGCTCGGGTCAGCAGCAACCGGCACGAGTACGAAGAGATTCTCCGAACCCTCCGGGGCGACACCGGCATCGGTCGCGCTCGGCTTGCACACGTAGATCGAGGCGGGCTCGGGCATACGCGGGCGCTCGCCGAAGATGGCATCGAAGTTCGCATCCCAATCGCTGGTGAAGAACAATGAATGGTGCTCCAGCTGGGGCAATGTCCCCGAGACGCCGAGCAGGACGAGCACGGCCCCGGGGCCGCTCCGCCGCTTCTGCCACCAGTGCTCAGGGTAGCTGCGTGCTTCGGGGGGCAGCAGCGAGGTCTCGGTGTGATGCAGGTCGGCGGCCGAGACGACGATATCGGCATGCTCGACGTGTTCCTTGTTGGCGGTGTCGCGCCAGCGTACGCCCGAGACGCAGGTGCGACGGCCCCGTTTCTTCGTGAGGATGTCGGTGACCTCGGCCTCGTTCACGATCTCGACGCCGTTCTCGACCGCGAGCGACCTCAATCGTTCGACGAGATGCCAGAACCCTCCGACGGGGTACTGCACTCCTTCGTCCAGATCGAGTGCGCTCATCAGGTGGTAGATCGCGGGTGCTTCGCGCGGATCCGTGCCGAGGAAGATCGCGGGGTACCCGAGGATCTGCCGGAGCACCGGGTGGGTGAATCTCTCCCCTATGAATCGATCCATGGGCTCGACGAGGAGCCGCAGGATGCGCGGCAGCACCTTCAGCAAGCGCGGCGACAGCATGAACCGCCAGTCCCTGAACGGGTTGTAGAGAAAGAAGTCCTCAGCCAACTCGGCGGTCTCACGGGCGGATCGCAGGTAGCCTCGCAGCTCGGCGGCGCTTCCAGTCTCGAGAGCCTCGAAGGCGCGAGCGACTTCGTCGATGCCGTGCGGCACGGTGACGCGCGAAGACTGACCGTCGGCGGTCGGCTCTGCGTACACGCGGTAGCCGGGGTCGAGGGTGCGGAGGTCGAGCTGTTCCGCGGTCGATGTGCCGAGCATCTCGAAGAAGTGGTCGAAGACGCGGGGCATCAAGTACCACGAAGGGCCTGTATCGAAGCGGAATCCGTCGCATTCGAGCGAACCGGCTCGACCGCCCGCTCGGGCGTTGCGTTCGAGGACGAGCACCCTGTGCCCTTCCCGAGCGAGCAGCGCGGCTGTTGCGAGTCCTGCGATACCCGCGCCGATGAGTACCGTGCGGGTCATGTCCCGTCGACCTTCCTTGTCGAGACGGACGGGCGCGGTGCGTGCGAGAGCCTCGCCGCGATGATCGACCGCCCGATCAGACCGGCCTTCGTGAGGTTCGCCACCCTCACCCGGGTTCGGAGTAGATGCTCGGCCGGGGTGTGCGCCAGCCTGTCGGTGAGCTTCGCGAAGAGCCGGTAGGCGCAGTCGACGCCGACGCGAGCGTCTCTTGGAAGCAACGGCAGCACTTGCTCTGCTTCTCGAAGCTGCTGTCTGATGGTGTCGAGCCAGCGGAGCTTGAGCTCTTCGTCGATCACTCGCCCATCACTCAGGTAGTTTCTCGAGAGCCGCTCGGTATCGTCGGCGAGGTCGCGCATGAAGTTGATGTTCTGGAACGCCGCTCCGAGGCTCCGAGCGCCATGCTCCAGTGCCTCGATGTCGGCATCGGAGTAGTGCTCGTCCCTCGTGAACACGCGCAGACACATGAGCCCGACCACTTCGGCCGACCCGTAGACGTACTCGGCGTGGGCCTTCTGGTCGAAGCCGATGAGCGAGCGGTGCTCCCGGTCGATGTCTGCGCTCGAGTGCTGCGGGGTGCGCAGATCCATGCGCATGGACGCGAAGAATGGGGCGGTGAGCGTGCGATCGATGCCAGCCAGCCGGGCCGAGCCGGCGAAGGCGTGCACGATCGGGTTGCTGCTGTAGCCACTGTTCATGCCGTGTTCCGTCTCCCGCTCCAGCGCATCGAGGCGGTCGGCCTGCTGCTCGGGTGAGAGCCCCGCTTCCGCCGCGACTCCGTCGACGAGCTCGTCTGCGACCCGCACGAGTGCGTAGATGTTTCTGACGTGGGTGCGATGACGATCGCCGAGGATCCGAGTGGCAACTCCGAACGAGGTCGAGTAGGCGCGAATGATCTCGGCTGCCGCTCTCTCAGACGCCGCTCGGTAGCGGTTGCTCGAGCTGGGTGACGCAGCCGCCGTGTTCATGCGGTTCTCCCCTCAAGAGCATCGATGTTCTCCAGGATGAAACGGGAGACTGCGGATGGAAGGCCGTCGCTCTCCTCCGAGAGGATCGTGAGCGCGGCGCGAATCTGATCGCGAATCATCGACTCGATGAAATCGCGCGCACCGCAACTGATGAGCAGGCGTTGAACGAGTCTGCCCGACTCGTCGGTGAATTCCTCCGTCGAGAGCAGGTGCTCGAAGCTCGGCCATTCGTTCGTCATGCGGGCATACGCCATGAGCACGGTTTCTTTGCGTTCGCGGAAGTCTGAGAACTGGTCTTTGCCGTGCCCGCCGCTTTCCCCGAATGCCGAGAGGAGATCGTCTTGCAGTTGGAACGCCATGCCGAGATGCCGTCCGATGCTGCCGAGCTGCTGCTCGGCGCGGAGGTCGCCCCCGGACATCACCACCGCGAGGCGGAGGGGCAGTTCGAAGGTGTACGCGGCCGTCTTCATGCGTGTCATGTCCAGTACGAGAGCGAGGTCGGGCGTCAGGCGGCCGCTCGCGAGACTGATGTCGGAGTACTCGCCCGCAACGGTTTCGGCGACCGTGGCATCGAGCAGGTCGAGCATGCGCAGTCGCTGCGCTTCGGGGGCGGCGACGCGCGCGAAGACCTGATGAGCGATGGTCAGCATGAGGTCTCCGACGAGGATGCCGCTGCTGCGGGCCCAGTGCAGCCGCTCCCGATACTCGCTATCGGATGCAGCACTGGCGTGCTCTCGCTCGGGTGGATCGGCCAGGTGGCCGATCAGGTTCAGTTTGCCGCGGCGCAGGAGATCTTCGTCGATGACGTCGTCGTGAAGCAGGAACGAGTAGTGAAGAATCTCGAGTGCAGCGGCGATCTCGAGCGCGGCTAGCCTCGAATCGGTGACTGCGCCCCGCTGGCCTGACATGGCGTCGAACACGCCGATGAGGAGTCGCGGGCGCAGGAGTTTTCCTCCGCGCACGTGGGCGACCGCAAGCTCCCAGAGCTCACGGACGTGGGGGCCGTGACTTTGGGCCTGAGCGATTCGAGAGGACAGCAGCCGTTGAATCTCCTGATCGATCTCCCTCAGCACGGCCTTGTCCATCGCGGCGACGAGTCGGGTCTCAACCATCGTTCCGTTCTCCCATCAGCGAGCTCAGGCGCTGCAGCTCGGGAAGCTGCTTGCGCATCCAGGGACTGAACGCAAACGGTGCCGCCGCCACTGCGGCGATCAAGTCTTCGGGGGAGATCCAGCTCCATTCGCCCACCTCCTGAGGATCGGGCGACAGTGCCCCGGTGAGGCGAGCCGAGAAGACTGGGCAGATTTCGTTCTCGACGATCCCGGAGGCATCCACTGCCCGGTACGAGAAGTCAGGAAGCTCGCACGTGATCTCGCTCACGACGGCACCGAGCTCTTGCCGGGCGCGCCGGCGGAGTGCATCGATGGGCGCCTCTCCAGGGCCGGGGTGACCGCAGAAGCTATTCGTCCATACGCCAGGCCAGGTCTGCTTCGAGAGCGCCCGTCGGGTGAGGAGCAGCTCTCCGTTCTCGTTGGCCAGATAGCACGAGAACGCGAGATGCCTAGGGGTGTCGGGGCCGTGCACGTCTTCCTTGGCGCACGTTCCGATCGGCGTGCCCGACTCATCGAGGAGTACTACCAGCTCTGGCGAGGACATCGGATCGGCCTCCTGGGGGCGCATCGGAAGAAATGATTTCGTTGCGAATGGGTTATATTAAAACATAGTAAACTAAATTTGGCGAGGCTGGTATAAAGTTTCGAACTATGGGAATGTCAGAGGCCGGGTCGAGTGCTCCCCCGGAGCGTTCGGTTCCGGGTTCCGAGACCGAGGCCGAGGGGACGGTTCGGACTTCCGACGAGTCCAGGGCCATCTACGCGCCGGAGTTCTCCGAGGTCGAGCTCAGCGAAGCGGCGCGTCTGGTGGATGCGCTCGGAAGACTCCGCGAGGCCGAGCAGAAGCTTGCCGAGGCGTCTCGTCAGGCGCTCGGCCTCTCTGAGCAAGACATGCGCGCCATGCAGTTTCTAGTGCTGGCCATGCGCCGAGGGGAGGTCGTCACCCCCTCGATGCTCGCCGAGTACATGAACATCTCGCCGGCTTCCACGACCAAGCTCCTGAATCGTCTTGAGCACAGCCGGTACGTCTCCCGGCTCATCCACCCCGGCGATCGCAGGACGTTCACGATCGAAGTCACCCCTGAAGCCGAGGCGCTGACGCATCGCTCAGGAGCGAGGCGACAGGGCCGCAGGCTGCTCGCGGCGCTGCAGCTCCCTCAACGCGACCGCCTGATCGTCACCCGGTTTCTCGAGGAACTCGCGGACGAGATCAGTGAGGACAGCGAGCGGTTGCACCGCAAGGACGGCGAAGCGATCCATCCTCGCCCCGAGGCGAGGACTTCAGAAGCCGGCGAGAGCGATCTCCTCGCCGACCCCTGACAGACCGCGGCCGTCTGGGGTGCCGACTATGGCTGCCCGGGCCGCTCCTCCTCCGCGGCGTGATGAGTGAGAAGCGAAAGGGGTCACCCGTCCTGTGCGGCGCTCTCGGCCTGCGCTTCGCTCGGGAGCCACTGCTCGTCGCTGATGTCGAGGTCGCTCGCCATCTCGGTCAGAAATCGTTCGACCACTTTGCGCTCATCGGAGTTGAGACGTGCGGCGGCGTGAAACCGTTGCGCGTGCTTTCGGCCTACCGTGCGCATGGCCGCCGCGCGTGTCGAGGGCGTGATGGCGATCGCCTGCGCCCGGCGATCGTTCGGATGGATGGAGCGGGTGATGTGCCCGCCGCGCTCGAGGCGATCGAGCATCTTGGTGATCGATGCGGTCGAGAGCTTCAGCTGTTCTGCGAGAGCGCCCGGGGTGACGATGGTTCGTGAGGCCTCCGCCACCATGAGAAAGTGCAGGGCGCGCATGTCATTGCGTCCGAGACGCATGTATGCCAGAGACGCTTCCGAAAGGCGTTCCTCGGCCTGGCGAAGCGCGGCGAGTGCCGACATCACTCTCGAGATCTCCGTGAGTGCTTCGTGATCCAATCCTGATCGCTCCACCAAGACGCCGTCCGGGTCGTTCAGCTCAAGGTCGTAGAGACCGAATGATTGCTCAGCGGGTGAGTCTTTGGGCGGCATAGTGCTATATTAGCCCAGAGATTCTTTCAACCTCAGTTAATAAAACACCTTGGCTAGATAAAAGGGAAGCTGTTCTGATGACCGACCGTCCTGGAAGCACTGAGCACTCTCACGCGCGTTCGTCCTTACGCGGTGTTGTCCGCTTCTTCGTCCCTGCGATGCTCATCCTTCTCTGGCTCGCCGTAGGCGGCGCCGGCGGCCCCTACTTCGGCAAGATCGGCGAAGTGTCTTCCAACGATCAGACCAGTTACCTGCCGAGTTCGGCCGATGCCACCCTGGTGCAGGAGCGTCTCGCCGACTTTCGGGACTCTGAAGCGGTTCCTGCCGTGGTGGTCTTCGCCAGCGAGCGGCAGATCGCTCCCGACGAACTCGTGGAGCTCGGCGATGCCGTCTCGTCACTCCCCGTCACGGTGCGCGGGGTGTCTTCAGGGATCTCACCGCTCATCCCTTCTGAGGACGGAAAGGCGGCTCAGGCCTACGTGCCGATCGAAGCCGAAGACGAGATCGCCGACGTGACCGGCGCAATCGGCGAGCAATTGCGCGAGGGGCTGCCGGAGCATATCGAGGTCTTCATCACCGGACCCGCTGGATTCGCCTCGGATCTCGGCAGCGCCTTCTCGGGTATCGATGGCATTCTGCTCGCGGTTGCGCTCATCGCAGTCTTCATCATCCTCATAGTCGTCTACCGTTCGTTCCTATTGCCCGTCGCGGTGCTGGCGACGAGCCTCATGGCTCTCACGGTTTCGCTGCTCGTCAACTGGTGGCTCGCAAAATGGGGGGTGTTCCTCCTCTCCGGCCAGACGCAGGGCATCCTCTTCATCCTCGTCATCGGCGCGGCGACCGACTACTCCCTGCTGTACGTGGCCCGGTTCCGGGAAGAGCTCCGAATGACCACGGATCGGGGAACGGCGACGCGCAAGGCGCTCCGGGCCTCGATCGAACCGATCCTCGCCTCCGGCGGAACCGTGATCGCCGGGCTGTTGTGCCTGCTGCTGTCCGACCTGAAGTCGAACAGCTCCCTCGGGCCCGTTGCTGCCGTCGGTATCGTCTTCGCGATGCTTTCGGCGCTCACACTGCTGCCGGCAATGCTCTTCCTGCTGGGACGAGCCGCCTTCTGGCCGAAGCGACCACGCTTCGAGCCAGAGGTGGTGGAGCAGGAGCACGGTATGCCTCGAGGCATGTGGGCGAAGCTCGCCCGCCTCATCCAGCGCCGCCCTCGCCCCATCTGGATCGTTACGGCGCTGGTGCTGACCATCGGCGTGCTCGGCGCGACACAGCTCGAAGCCAACGGTGTATCGCAGTCCGATCTCGTGCTCGGCACGAGCGAGGCCCGAGACGGTCAGCGCGCACTCGGGGAGCACTTCCCCGGTGGCTCGGGCAGCCCGGCCTTTGTGCTCGCCGATGAGGCGGAAGCGGAATCAGTCGCCGGGCTGCTGCTGGACAACGTTGGCGTCGACAGCGTCACGGTGGTCGCTGCAGACTCGCCGAGCGGTACCGCTCCGATCACCTCCGACGGGGTGCAGCCGCTCGGGCAGCCCGGCGCCGCCGTGCCCGAACCGACGGTCTCGCGAGGGCAAGTGCTGCTGCAGGCGACCCTCGACGACGCAGCGGACTCGAAGGCAGCGGCGCAGACCGTGCGTCAGATCCGCGGCGAACTCGAAGGATCGGGGGCGCTGGTCGGCGGTGTCACTGCCACCGCAATCGACACGAACGACGCATCGATCCATGACCGCACCCTCATCATCCCCGTCGTGCTCGTCGTGATCCTGCTGATTCTCATGCTGCTGCTGCGATCCATCCTCGCGCCCCTCATCCTCATCGCCACGACGGTGCTCTCCTTCGGTACGGCGCTGGGGGTATCCGGGTGGATGTTCACCCACGTCTTCCACTTCCCGGGAGCCGATCCGGCTGTACCCCTGTACGGCTTCGTCTTCCTGGTCGCGCTGGGTATCGACTACAACATCTTCCTGATGACCCGAGTGCGCGAGGAGTCTCTCCTGCACGGCACGCGCGAGGGCATCTCCCGTGGCCTCGCGATTACGGGCGGCGTCATCACGTCGGCCGGTCTTGTGCTCGCGGCGACCTTTGCGGCGCTCGCCGTGATCCCCGTGATGTTCCTCGCGCAGATCGCATTCATCGTCGCGTTCGGCGTGCTGCTCGACACCTTCGTCGTGCGCTCCCTGCTCGTGCCCGCGCTGTCCACCGATATCGGCCGCAAGATCTGGTGGCCGTCGAAGCTCGGCAGGGGATAGGGAGCGGACCGGTGCTCCTCCGTCATGCTCCGTCCGCGCGATCCGTGTGCGCCCCGGCATCGGCAGCGGCGCACACGGCGCACGCGAAGGCGATCTTGCTCGGGGAGCACTCGGTCGTGCACGGCGGCCCCGCGATTGCCTTTCCCGTCCCGGCGCTGAGGATCACGGCTTCGGCGAGACAGTCGCCCGGCCCCATTCGCATCCATTCCGACTACTACTCGGGCCCGCTCGCGACAGTTCCGAGATTCATGATCCCTCCGGCTGTGGCGCTCGTCCGCACGCTCGAGCGCATCGGGGCTCCTCGACGCGACCTCACCGTCAGCGTGGAAGGAGCGATCCCGACGGGGCGCGGTCTCGGTTCGAGTGCCGCGGTCGCCGCCGCTGTGAGCGGTGCGGTGGCAGCCGCGCACGGCGTCGAGCTTCACCCGGAGCTCGCCTTCGAGCTCGTGCAGACCGCTGAGCGCGCAGCGCATGGCACGCCCAGCGGTATCGATGCGCGGGCCGTGATCTCGGATGCGCCGATACTTTTCAGTGCGGGCGCGGTGCACGCGCTCGACGTCGCCCTCGACGCAGTGCTGGTGATCGGCGATACCGGGGTGCCGGGCGGCACCCGCGCCGCGGTCGCCCGTGTGGCTGCTCGGCTTCAGAGTGAACCGCGATCGGTGCGCTCGGCGTTCGCTCTGATCGACGCGCAGACCGAAGCAGCCGTGCACGACCTTGCAACGGGACGCGCGGAGGCGCTCGGCAGGCGATTGACGGCGGCGCACGAGCAACTGCAGCTGCTTGGAGTGAGCTCGGACGGGCTCGATGCGCTCGTGGAAGCGGCACTGCAGGCCGGCGCGCTCGGGGCGAAGCTGACCGGGGGCGGTCTCGGAGGATGCGTGATGGCCCTGAGCCGCCCCGACCAGGCGGACGAGCTCGCTGAAGCGCTTCGCCGCAGAGGTGCGGTCTCGACGTGGCTGCTCCACACGAATACCGGCACATCGACCAGGAGGGCGAACCGATGACCGAGAACAAGATAGGGATTGACGACATCTCGTTTGCGACCTCCCATCATCTGCTCGATCTGCGCGAACTCGCCGAGCACCAGGGCGTCGACGTAGGCAAGTACTACGTGGGCATCGGGCAATCGCAGATGAGCGTGCTGGCGGAGGACGAGGACATCGTCACGATGGGAGCGGAAGCGGCCAAGCGCATCGTCGACGCTCATGGCGCTGACAAGATCCGCACCGTGCTCTTCGCGACGGAGAGCGGCGTGGATCAGTCCAAGGCGGCAGGCGTCTACGTGCACGGCCTGCTCGACCTCCCGCGCAACTGCCGGGTGGTGGAGCTCAAGCAGGCGTGCTATTCGGGAACCGCCGCCCTGCAGTTCGCGCTCGGCATCGTCTCGAGAAACCCGGACGAGCAGGTGCTCGTCATCGCGAGCGACTCGGCGCGCTACGCACTCGATTCGAGCGGCGAGAGTACGCAAGGGGCTGGCGCGGTGGCCATGCTGGTGACTGCCGATCCCCGGCTGCTCGTGATCGAGCCGACGACTGGGCTTTACACGAGGGACGTGCACGACTTCTGGAGGCCGCATTATCTCTCGCACGCCTTGGTCGACGGCAAGTTCTCGATGTCGGCTTACCTGGATGCCGTGGAGGGCGCCTACCGCGACCACGAGACGCGCGGTGGGCAGCCGATCCAAGAGGTGGATCGGTTCTGCTATCACCAGCCGTTCACGAAGATGGCGATCAAAGCCCACGCGCACTTGCAGGCCCTTGCCGGCCGTGTTCTCGATCGCGAGGAATCCCAGCGTCAGCTCGGGCCGAGCCTCGAACTGAATCGACGCGTCGGAAACACTTATACGGCGTCGCTCTTCCTGGGCGTGCTCTCGCTCTTGAACCACGACTCGGCAGATCTCGCGGGAAGCCGCATGGCTCTGTTCAGTTACGGTTCAGGTGCGGTGGCGGAGTACTTCACGGCGCTGGTGCAGCCGGGCTATCGTTCGGTGCTGCGCGCCTCCGAGGATGAGGCCCGGCTCGCGGCCAGGACGCCGTTGGAATACGCCAGGTATCGCGAACTCCACGAGCGCGTCGACCTTGTCGACGGAACCGAGTTCGCAACGCCGCGCGTCACTGCCGCACCGTTCCGTCTCGCCGGGGTGCACGAGGATGTGCGCAGGTACGAGCCGACACGGCCGACGACACCCTAGACGCGCTGGATGATCGCGGCGGGGTTCACCGCGGATCTCTGAAGCGAGTCGTAGGAGCTGTGGTCGCCGAAGGCCTGCAGGATGCGCGGCCAGTCGCCGAGGGCGAGCACGTCGAGCAGTTCGCGGTGCTGCTCGTAGAGCGTCGAACTGGAGGCCTCGTTGCGGCTGTTGCCGGCGTTGTTGGCCAGCCAGAGCTGCATCTGCAGCATGAGCTCGCGGGAGTAGCTGGTCAGGCGTGAGTTGCCGGCCAGGCGCACCACTTCGAGGTGGAAGTCGGTGGCCAGGGAGATGACCTGCGGCGCATCGTCGATCTCGGAGCTCTCGCGCATGCGCTCGACCACGGCTTCGAGCGCGCCGAGCTCCGGCGGTTCGAGCCGGTCTGCGATGAGCTGCAGCGCCTTGCTCTCGAGCAGTTCGCGCAGGTCGATGATCTCGCGCACCTCTTGATCCGAGAAGGTGGCGACCCGGTAGCCTCTGCGAGGGATCTGCTCGAGCAGCCCTTCGCCGTGCACGAGGCGCATGGCTTCGCGTACCGGCGGGCGCGAGATTCCGAGGCGGCCGGCGAGGGCTTCTTCGCGTACGGGCTCTCCCATGGCGGGCTCTCCGCTGAGCAGCATCTTGCGCAACGCCTGGGCTGCGCTGACGACCAAACTCTCCTGGGTGATCCCGTATTCGGTCATATGGGTAGATCCTCTGCGTGTCGGTCGGAGCTGGCCGGTGTAGGAGAGCATAGCGCCACTTCTCTGTTCGTCCCGGGAGTCGGCGAGGCCCGGTGGAGGCCGAAACCAATGCTTGCGTTTATTGTATTTTGTAGACAGAATGGTCGTCAACTTCCCCGCGACACCGGTTGCAGCGAGTTATCAAAGGAGATAAAGAAGTGGCTACATTCGAACGAGTACTCAAGACGGGGCTGATCGTGGCCGCCGTCACGGCCCTCGCGGCCTGTTCGTCGACCGCGCCGGGCGACACCGCCGGCGACACCGGCACGGGTGGTGAGAGCGTCGAACCGCTGGTCATCGCGACCAGCGGCACCTACCGGCCGCTCGCCTTCTCCGACGCGGGCGAGCTGGTGGGTCTGGAGATCGACCTCGGCAACGCGTTCGGCGAAGCCCTCGGACGACCGGTCGAGTGGGTGGAGGCGCAGTTCGCCGGCCTGCTCCCCGGTCTCGAGAGCGGACAGTACGACCTCGTGATGTCGGGCATGACCATGACCGAGGAGCGCACGGCCCAGTTCACCTTCACCGAGCCCTACTTCTACGACGGCATCGTGGCGGTCGTCCGAGCCGACAATGACACGGTCGCCGACGTCCGCGAGATGGCCGGGCTGCGGGTCGGCGGCATCGGCGGCAGCACGAACGAGAAAGCCGCGCACGAGATCGGCGGCTTCAGCGAGTTCGTGGACTACCCCGGCGTGCCAGAGGGCATGAGCGACCTCATCGCAGGCCGCATCGACATGTACCTCACCCCGCGCATCAACGCCACCGACTTCATCGCCTCTGCCCCCAACGGCTCCGAGGTGAAGATCGTCGGCGAGGACTACAACCCGATGCCCTTCGGCGCCGCCATGTCCCGGGACGCCGAGCACCTGAAGCCCGAGATCGACGCGGTGATCGAGGAGCTCATCGCCGATGGCACCTTCGAGGAGTGGTCGCAGAAGTGGCTCGGGTACTCGCTGGAGACCAATCGATGATCCTGGCCGCTGATTCCGTCGCCCTGCAGTACCTCCCGCTGTTTCTGCGGGGCGCCGGAACCACCCTGCTCATCGTCCTCTCGGCGATCGTCTGCGCCACGCTGCTCGGATACATCATCGCTCTGATGAGGCTTTCGAGATCGAAGCTGCTGCGGGCCGCGGCCATGACGTGGGTCTGGATCTTCCGAGGCATCCCGCTGCTCCTGCTGCTCTTCTTCTTCTACTATTCGAGACCGTTCGGCATCACCCTCGGGGCCTTCACCGCGGGACTCATCGCGCTGACCTTCAACTCCTCGTCGTTCTTCTCCGAGATCATCCGATCGGGCCTCCAAGCAGTGCCGAAGGGGCAGCTCGAGGCGGCCGACTCCGTCGGAATGAACCCCGTCCAGAAGTTCTTCCGCGTGACGGCGCCCGTCTCGATCCGCATCATGACGCCGCCCTACATCAACAACTGCGTGATCCTGCTGAAGGAGTCCGCGCAGGTGTCGATCATCACGGTTCCCGACCTGATGCTCCAAGGGCAGAAAGCGTTCAACGCGACCTACAACGTCACCGAGACACTCGGCGTGGTGGGGCTCATCTATCTGACGATGACGAGTGGGCTCATGGCCGTCCAAGTCCTCATCGAGAAGTCGACCGGCAAGAAGACCCTGTCGCGCAGGCAGCTCCGCGAGAAAGTAGCAGTGATCAATGATCGAGCTTGAACACCTGACGAAGAGCTTCAACGGCAAGAAGGTGCTCGACGACATCTCGCTCTCCGTGGGCGCGGGGGAGGTGGTCTCGATCATCGGCCCGAGCGGTGCGGGCAAGAGCACGCTGCTGCGCTGCATGAACCTGCTCGAGGTGCCCGATGCGGGCCGGATCTCCCTGGGCGAGCGGTCGATGGAGCTGAACGCCTCGGGCCGGGGCCACCTCTCGATCGCGGAGCGGTTCAGAACCACCTGGCTCCGCACCGAGCTCTCGATGGTGTTCCAGCAGTTCAACCTCTGGGATCACAAGACGGTGCTCTCGAACCTGATGGAGGGCCCGACCATCGTGCTCAAGGAGAGCAGGAAGGAGGTCGAGCAGCGAGCTCACGGCGTGCTCGAGCAGGTCGGCCTCGCCGAGAAGGCGCATGCCTACCCCTCGGATCTCTCCGGCGGGCAGCAGCAGCGCGTCGCCATCGGCCGTGCGCTCATGATGAGGCCGAAGGCGATCCTCTTCGACGAGCCGACCTCCGCCCTCGACCCGGAACTCGTCGGCGAGGTGCTCGAGCTGATGACGAACCTCGCCAGATCGGGAATGACGATGATCGTCGTCACCCATGAGATGAGCTTCGCCAAGGGGGTCTCGGATCGCGTGCTGTTCATGGAGAACGCGAAGATCGCGGTCAGCGGTACCCCCGACGAGGTCTTCGGCCATCCTCGCCTCGCCAACTATGCGGCGAAGCTGGGCGCGAGCGCGTCACCGGCGCCTCGTGAGTCCGCCCCCGAGGCTGCGGCCCCGGACGCTTCCGGCGAGGCGGAGGGGCGCTCCTGATGGCGATGGGACTGGCGGAGCGGCGAGCGCGGGAGGCGCTGCAGCGGATCAGCGGATCCTCGAGGCCCGAGGCGTGGATATCGGTGCGCCCCGAAGCCGAACTGCTCCGCGAGGCCTTCGCTGCGGATGAGCGCCTCGCGGCAGGCGAGTCCCTCCCCCTCGCGGGTCTGGTCTTCGCGGTGAAGGACAACATCGATGTCGAAGGGCTCCCCACGACCGCGGCGCATCCCGCTTTCTCCCGTCTGCCCGAGCGCTCCGCCCCCGCGGTGCGGGCGCTCGTCGCGGCGGGTGCGATCTGCGCGGGCAAGACGAACATGGATCAGTTCGCGACCGGTCTCGTCGGCACACGGAGTCCCTACGGCGCAGTGAGGCACGCCTTCGACGAGGATCGCATCTCGGGCGGTTCGAGTTCGGGCTCGGCGGTGGTCGTGGCCAACGGGGAGGCGGACTTCGCCCTGGGCACCGACACCGCGGGCTCGGGCAGGGTGCCCGCCGCATTCCACGGCATCGTGGGCGTCAAGCCCTCGCTCGGGATCGTCGCATCCGACGGCATGCTGCCCGCGGCCAAGCCCTACGACACCGTCTCCGTGTTCGCCCGCGAGCTCTCGCTCGCGGCACGCGTGTTCCAGACGATCCTCGCCGATCCCGTGGACGAGCTCTTCCTCTCGGCACCGCTCGCGGCTCCGAGTCGGCCGCTGCTCGCGGTGCCCGACCCGGCCGGGCTCGAAGCGCTCTGCTCCGAGGCCGCCGAAGCGTTCACGCGGGCGAAGGATCTGCTCGCCGCGGCGGGAGCATGCTTCGCGGAGATCGACATGGCCCCCTTCTTCTCACTCGCCGAGCTGCTGTACGACAGCGCACTCGTGTCCGAGCGCAGCGCCGCATTCGGCCGGGCGGTGCGCGCCGACGATGACGGGTGGGATCCCTCGGTCGCCGCGATCGCCGGGCAGGGCATGGCCTACTCCGCGGTCGACTTCATCGATGCCCGCGAGCGGATGACGGAGCTGAGCGGCGAATGCCATCGCGCGCTCGCCGGGACGGCGGGCCTCCTCCTCCCCACCGTCTCGACGCATCCCACGATCGCCGAAGTGCAAGCCGATCCGCTCGGCGTCAACCGAGGGCTGGGCAGGTACACCAACTTCGTCAACCTCATGGGTCTCGCAGCGGTCGCCGTGCCGGTGCCGGGTGCCGCCTCCCGGCGCTTCGGCGTCACGCTCGCGACTCCGCACGGGCACGATGCGGTGGGGCTCGACCTCGCCTCTCGGCTGCTCGGCGAGCCCTGGGCGCTGCGCGCGGACATCGGCCACGACATCGCCGTCTTCGGCGCACATCTTCGCGGTCAGCCCGCCAACGCGGAGCTCGAGGTGCTCGGCGCGAGATACCTCGAGGACGTCTCTCTCCCGCCTCGTTACCGGATGGTCAGGCTCGACACCGATCCGCCCAAGCCGGGCATCGAATTCTCTCCTGAGCCATCGCCCGGCATCCAGGGCGAGCTGTGGCGAGTTCCCTCGGCGAGGGTCGCGAGGTTCCTGCGCGCACTGCCCGAACCGATGACGCTCGGCCCGATCACCCTGGACGACGGCAGGATCGTCACCGGCTTCGGCTTCAGAGGAGGCGGTGCGGCGCACGTCGACATCTCGGGATTCAGGCGCTGGGACGCCTATCTCGCCGGGGCGGGCTGACGATGCAGCGTCAAGCAGCCCTCTCCCATCATCCACTCGCGCTATTCGAAGGAACACCGATGCACTCACCGCGCCCAGAGGCCGCAGAAGACTTGATCTGGAAGCCCGCCGGAGAGCTGCAAGCGATGCTCCGCGCGGGGGAGGTCTCCTCGGAGGAGATCACCGCCGCCTATCTCGATCAGATCGAACGCGTGAACCCCCAGGTGAACGTCATCGTCTCCCAGCTGCCGAGGGCCGAGGCGCTCGCCGCCGCTCGTGAGGCGGATGCGGCGATCCGGAACGGGGACGAGCTCGGGCCCCTGCACGGCCTGCCGACCGCGGTCAAGGATCTCACGGATGTCGCCGGACTGCCGACCGCCTTCGGGTGCGAGGCGTTTCGAGACGCGCCGCCGGCGGACCGCGACGCCCTGGTGGTCTCGCGTCTGCGCGAGGCCGGGGCGCTCGTCATCGGGAAGACCGCGACCGCCGAGTTCGGGGTCGGCACGCTGACGTTCAGCGCGCTGAACGGGGTGACGCGCAACCCCTACGACCTCTCGAGGCATGCCGGCGGTTCCAGCGGCTCGGCGGCGGCGGTCGCGGCGGGGATGCTGCCGTTCGCGGACGGCACCGACAGCGGGGGGAGCCTCCGCTACTCGGCCGCGTTCTGCAACGTCGTGGGCGTGCGCACCAGTGCCGGGCGCATCCCCTTCGACGGGGGCGGAAGCGGGTGGTCGCCGCATTCGGTGCTCGGCCCCATGACGCGGAACTCCTCGGACGCCCTCCGTTTTCTCAGCGCGGTGTCGGGGCCGAGCCCCCAGAGCCCGATCTCTCTCGACGCCGAGCCGGAGAGCTTCGGAACGGCGCGGCCGGTCGACCTCTCCGAGGTGCGGATCGCCTGGAGCGACGACGCGGGGGGCCTCCCCGTGGATCCCGCGGTGCGGGCGGTGCACCGGGCGTTCAGGGCGCGTCTCGAGGATCTGGGCTGCACGGTGGTCGACGCCGAACCGGACTTCTCGGGCGTCGACGAGACGTGGGAGGTCATCGAGATGTTCGGCTTCTTCTCGAAGGGGCACGAGGTGATCGCGGGGCGAGAGCACCTGTTCCGTGCCGACTACGTGCGAAACGTGCACCAGGGCCGCGACACCTCGGCGACGGAGCTCGCGCGCGCGTTCGCGCACCGCACCCAGATCTATCGCAGCACCGCGGCATTCATGGAGCAGTTCGACCTCTTCGTCACGCCGGCGACCCCGCTTCCCGCGCCGCCGGGTGAACTCGAGTGGCCCGAGCAGATCGACGGGCGCCGATTCGAGCGGTACTTCGAGTGGCAGCGTCTCGCCTGCAGGCTCACCGCGACCTCCCATCCGGTCGTGGTCACGCCCACCGGCCTCGACATCGACGGGCTGCCGGTGGGGGTGCAGGTGATGGGGAGGAGCCGAGACGAGCTCGGGCTGCTCTCGATCACCGCCGCGATCGAAGAGGCGCTGGGCACCACGCTGCGAGTGCCGGATCTCTCGGCGATCGGCTGACGCCCGCGGGCGGATCGAGCTACATCGGACTGCCGGTGAGCGCGCCGATGAAGATCAGGGCGAATACGAGGATCGCGGCCGCCGTGAGCAGGGCTGCAGCGCTGAGGGCGAGTCCGGTGACCGCGAGCGCCTTCGCCTGGCGTTTGCGCAGTGCCGCGATCGCCAGGACGAGCCCGATGACGCCGAGCACGGAGGAGGCGATGAGCGCGCCGTTGCCCGCCGTGCTGAAGAGGAAGACGAGCAGCAGCACCAGGCTGAGCAGTCCGGCGATCAGAGAGAGCGAGGCCGGCAGCTTCGAGGCTGTGGTGGGCGTTTCCATGAGACTCCTGTCGAACGAAGGGGTGCGCGGGCTCTCAGCGTACGAACGGGGAGGCGCGGGCCCGGATACCTGGCGACTTCTCGCCAATCGGGCATAGGCTGTGGGAATGGGAGCAGTCGGCGAGGCCCGGCCGGGCGGTGCAGCACCGCCCGGGGACGGGCGGGCGGAGATCCTCGCCCGAGACTACGAGCGCGTCGCCGGGCGAGGCGTGAAGCGCGAGCGCGAGCTGTCGGAGGCCGGAAGCGCCGGCGTCGAGCTCGCCGCCGCGGTCGGCCGTCTCCTGGCCGCAGGTTTCGCCGCGCAGCAGTCCGGCGCGATCGTCCTCAGGCGGCCGGAGGACTGCCCCGGTGACTTCGACGATTCGGTCGATGCGCGACTGCGTCACGCCTACGGATGCTGGTTGCGCGCCGGTGCCGACGACGGTGCCGACGGGGCGTGCGGCGGCGAGCTGCTCTACGGAGAGCTCGGCTTCTGGCAGCACTGGTGGAACATGCTCCGGGATCGGGATCATGCCCGCCAGGGGCCGCTTCTCATGGACATCGTCGTGCCGGACGACGGGAGCTTCGCCGTGCGCCGGTGGCTCGAGGAGTTCGATCCGGAGGTGCGCTCGTTCGCGCTGAACGGCGAGGTGCTGCGGGGGAGGGCGATCGTTCCTCCCCAGGCTCTCGGTTCGGCGGTTGAGCCCATGCTCGATCTCTCGGCGGAGTCGGGAATCGACGTGCGGGTGCTCTCGAGCGAGGCGAGGTTCGTGCTGTACGACGGCGCGGTGGCCGTGCTCCCCGTGCCCGTCGCCGACGTCGAGGGCGACGGCGAAGGGCTGCCGGGAGCTCCGGAACCCCATCGGGCCGTGCGCTCGCGGGCGATCGTCGATCCGCTGCGGAGCTTCTTCGAACTGCTCTGGCGTTCGGCCGCGCCCTTCTCGGCCTATCGGCTCGAGCATCATCGGATCCTCGCGCTGCTCTCGAACGGGTACACCGACGCGCGCATCGCTGCGGAGCTCAACATCTCGCCGAGGTCGGTGAGCCGCCGGGTGTCGGAGATCATGGCGGAGCAGGGGGCGGGCTCGCGGTTCGAGCTCGGGGCCAGGTACGGGCGGTCTCGCCCCTGACCGCGCGGGAGCTTGGCGAGAATACGCCAGGCTTGCCGCGGTCGAAGCGATGCTTGCCACGATGTCGGCATGAGCACGACGCAGACGAACCGATCCGCAGTACCCGACGACGGGCGGCACGGGCTCGCGGCCGAGGTCACGGTCGAGAGCATGCTCGCCCGCCCGCGAGAGGACGACGGCTATTTCGGGCCCGGTAGCGTGACCTGGCGGGTGATCGCGCACCCCGCCGCGCTCGGCATCGGAGGGGGCATGGCGGTGCTGCTGCAGGTGCTCGACCCGGGCGAGATGCGGCACCTCTCCCGAACCACGATCGCGAGAGAGGGGGAAGAGGCCAAGGCGGCCAGGTTCAAGCGCACGGGAGCCTACCTGATCACGGTGAACTTCGGGGATCGGGCGCATGCCGATGCCGCGGCGGCGCATGTCGATCGCCTGCACGAGCGCGCGGTGTTCACCGACCCCGATACCGGAGAAGTGATCCGGGCGAAGCGTCCCGACTGGCTGCGCTGGACGCACAACACGTTCGTCTGGGGCGCCCTCACCGCCGCCCTGGCCAACGGCCTCGAACTCACCGAAGCCGAACAGGACGAGTTCGTGCTCGAGCAGCACCGCGCGGCAGAGCTGCTGCACGTGCCCGGGCCCCTGCCCTCCACCAAGCGCGAACTCGACGCGGAGATCGAGGCGAAGGGCGAGCGCGACGCCGCGCTCATCCTGCCCGCTGCGGATATCGCGCTCGCGCTGCGGCACCCCGGCGACGGCGGCGTCGTGCAGCGCTGGGTGGCGCGCAACGTGCAGTGGGGCATGCTCGCCCTCATGCCCCAGTGGGCGCTTCGGCTCTACGGCGTCGACGGCCTCGACGATCGACGTGTGAGAACGGGCAAGCGTTGGATGAGGCTCATGATGCGGATCGCCGCGCGCAACCGCAGAATGGAGCAGCTCATCGACGACGCCATGGCCGAGGCGACCGTGCACCCCTACCAGCGCATCAGGGAAGCGCGGGCGGCGAAGCCCGTGGCGTAGCGCCCGCTGCGCCGACCCGGGGCCTATTCCTCGTCCGCGGCCATCCTGATAGCCTCGCCGCGGGTCCGGATGAAACGGGTCATGCCGTCGGTTCGATCCGAGTCGGCTCCTTCGCCGATTTCGGACTTCGCGAGTGCGGCGGCGTTGGCGAAGCTCGCGCCGATCTCGACTCGATCCCACTGCTCATCGAGCAGGAATACAGTCTCGGTCGCTTTGATGCTCGGCCATGAGGCGAGCTCCGCGGTGACCAGGTGGTGGACGGCCGAGACGTTCGGGGCGCGCACCAGCAGCATGCCGTCGTGCTGACCGGTCGTCACCGCGAAGTACTCGAGTTCCGCGACGCCGGGCAGGCGCTCCCGAAACTCCTGCCAGCGATTCTGCTCGATGCTGACGAACACGAGCGCCGAGATGTCGAGCCCCGTCGCTCCGAAGTCGAGCGTGGCGGTGAAGCCCGTGATGACGCCCGCCTCGATCAGCGCCTCGTATCGCTGGTAGGCGCTGGAGCGGGAGATGTCGAGTTGCTTGGCGAGCGCGGCGATCGAGAGCCTGCCGTTCTTGCGCAGGAGATCGAGCATCCCGATATGAATGTCGTCGAGTTTCATGCTGGGCTCCGATCTGTCCAAATCGTCGAGTTCGACTCTAGCCGATTTTGGACTATTTGCACATATTTACCTACATGAATGGATGAACATTTCGTTATCTTCGTTTGATTGACACAACTATTAATCTCGGATTAGTTTCAGTGGACAGATATCCGTTTTGCTGGAGAAGCGGAATCGGTGAAATTTAGGAGAAATCAATGAAGCTTTCGTGGAAGAAGGCGATCGGTGCGATCAGCCTCGTCACGGCGGCCGGTCTCGCTCTCAGCGCGTGCGCGGGCGGCGGCGACAATGGCGGCGGGAACGCCGGTGGTACCGAGGGCGGCAAGACGCTCGTGGTCGACGCCTCGTTCGACCTGAAGACCGCCGACCCCAACCGCCAATACGAGACCACCGGTCAGATCGTCGCGAAGGCGCTCTACCAGACCCTGCTCACCTTCGACGGCAGCGATGTGACCACTCCGGTCGACGGCCTCGCGAGCTACGAGATGAACGACGACAGCACCGTCATGACGCTGACGATGAAGGAGGGAGCGGTCTTCTCCGACGGCAGCCCGGTCACCGTCGACGATGCGGTGTTCTCCCTGAAGCGCCTGCAGGGCGTCAAGGGCAACCCCTCGTTCCTCCTCGACGGGGTCGCGGTCGAGAAGGTCGACGACACCACCCTCACCCTGACGAGCGAGACGCCGAAGCCGGAGCTCCCCTTCATCCTGCCCAACGGCGCCCTCGCGGTCGTCAACCAGGAGGTGGTCGAGGCGAACGGCGGCACGACCGACGAGAGCGACGCCGCCGAGGCGTTCCTGAACGGCGAGTCGGCGGGCTCCGGCCCCTACGTGCTCGAGTCGTTCGACGCGGCCAAGCAGGTCGTCTTCACTGCGAACCCGGAGTTCACCGGCGACAAGCCCGCGTACGACCGCGTCGTGCTGCGCAACGTCGAGGGTCCGACGCAGAAGCTCAACGTCGAGAAGGGCGAGTCGCAGCTCGCGCTCGACCTGAACCCCGATCAGGTGGCCGAGCTCGGGGGCGCCGATGTGAACGTCATCAGCAGCGCTTCGCAGTACATGATCTTCCTGCTGCTCAACCAGAACCCCGAGATCAGCGCCTTCACGAGCAACCCCGACTTCCTCGAGGCGGTCAAGCTCGGCATCGACTACGACAAGATCGTCGATCTCGCAGGCGAGGGCGCGGTTCGCCCCGGCGGCCCGATCCCCTCGATCTTCGTGGGCGCGCTCGACGCCGCCGACGGCAACCAGCGCGATGTCGACGCGGCGAAGAAGGCACTCGCGGCCTCGGGCTACAACGGCGAAGCAGTCACCCTCAACTTCCCGAACGACATCACCGTCCAGGGCCTGTCGTTCAGCAGCATCGCCGAAAGCGTGCAGGCGCAGCTGAACGAGGTCGGCATCAACGTGACCCTCGCTCCGGCGCCCGTCGCCACCGAGCTCGACGCCTACCGAGGCGGCACCGAGGTCATCGGCCTCTGGTACTGGGGCCCGGACTTCCCGCACCCCTCGAACTACCTGGTCTTCTCGCCGGGTGAGCTCGTGGGGCTGCGCGCCGGCTGGCCGGCCGAGGCCGACACCGTGTCCGCCGAGCTCGCGAAGGCCGCGCAGGCCGCTGGCGACGATGATCGCGCCGCCGCCTTCGAGGCCTGGCAGATGCAGCAGAACGAGACGGGCCCGTTCATCCCGCTGCTGCAGCCCGCGCAGAACGTCGTCACCGCTCCGAGCATCAGCTCGGTGGAGACGAACGCCGTCTGGACCGTGGATCTTGCCAGCGTCAAGTAACACCAGCACGCGAGCCCTCGGGCTCACGTCCGACCGTGGCGCACGACGGGGCATCCCCCCGTTCGTGCGCTACGTCGGCGTGCGCCTGGGGCTCACCGTGCTGCTGATGTTCGGCGTCACGCTCGTCACCTTCACGCTGACGAACCTGGTACCCTCCGATCCGGTGCAGGCCGCGCTCGGCGAGCAGGCGGCCGCCAACCCCGAGATCGTCGCGAAGTTCCGCGCCGAGCAGGGTCTCGACAAGCCCCTTCCTGTGCAGTACGTCACCTATCTCGGCCATGTGCTGCAGGGCGACCTCGGCGTGTCGACGCAGACCCGTCAGCCGGTCGCGAAGGAGCTCTCCGAGGCCTTCCCCGCGACGATCGAGCTCGCCCTCGCCGCGATCTTCTGGTCGGCGCTCATCGGCGTCGGCCTCGGTCTCTGGGCCGCGCTCAAGCACCGCAGGTTCACCGATCAGGTGATCCGCGTCATCAGCCTGATCGGCCTGTCATGGCCGACGTTCTGGCTCGCGCTCGTGGTCTACTACGTCTTCTTCTTCGTGCTCGGCATCTTCCCGGGCTCGGGCCGACTCGACCCCGCCAGCTACCCGCCTCCGCACGTGACAGGCCTCTACACGGTCGACTCTCTGCTCGCGGGGCAGTGGGGCACCTTCTGGGATGCGGTGAAGCACCTGGTGATGCCTGCCTCGGTGCTCGCGCTGTACACGATCGGCCTGCTGACGCGCTTCGCGCGATCCGCGGTGCTCGAGGTGCTCGACATGGACTATGTGAAGGCCGCCCGCGCGAAGGGCCTCCCGAGCCGCACGGTGACGTTCGGCTATGTGCTTCGCGCCGCGCTCGTGCCGATCATCACGGTGCTCGGCCTGGCCTTCGGCTCGCTGCTCTCGGGCACCGTCCTCGTGGAGAAGGTCTACTCGTGGCACGGCATCGGCGAGTACTCCTTCGCCGCCGCCACGAGGCTCGACCTGCCCGCGATCATGGGCGTCGGCCTGATCGTCGGCATCGTCTACATCAGTCTGAACTTCCTGGTCGATCTGCTGTACGGCGCGATCGACCCGAGAGTGAGGGTCGCATGACCGACGTACTCGCCCAGCAGACGAAGCGGCGCAGGCGGATGAACATCTCGCCGGCGTTCCGCACCCCGCTCGCAGTCACCGGCGGCGCGATCGTGCTGTTCTGGCTGCTCGTGATGGTCTTCGCCCCCGTGATCTCGCCGGCGGATCCGCTGGCGCAGGCGTTCGACCGCCTGCAGCCGCCGAGCGCCGAGCACCTGTTCGGCACCGACCAGGTCGGCCGCGATGTGCTCTCGCGCGTGATCCACGGATCCCGCATCTCCCTGCCGCTCGCCCTCGGCCTCGTCGCGGCCGCAATGGTCGTCGGAGGCGTGCTCGGCGCGATCGCCGGCTACTTCGGCCGAGCGATCGACGAGGTGATCATGCGTCTCGCCGATCTCGTGTTCGCGTTCCCGACCATCATCCTCGCGATGGTGATCACCGCCGCCCTCGGCCCGAATCTGACGAACGCGGTGATCGCGATGCTGATCGTGTCGTGGCCGGCGTACGCCCGCGTCACCCGTTCGCTCGTGGTCAGCGCTCGCAAGCAGGAGTACGTGGTCGCCGGTCGACTGCTCGGCGCGGGCGCGTTCACCTCGTTGCGCCGCGACGTGCTGCCCAACGTGCTCTCCCCGGTCTTCGTGCTAGCGATGCTCGATGTGGGCACGGCGATCCTGCTGCTCTCCGGTCTGTCGTTCCTCGGCCTCGGCGCGGTGCCCCCGGCACCCGACTGGGGCGCGATGGTCGCGGGCGGCGTCGAGCAGTTCTCGTCGTGGTGGATCGCCGCGTTCCCCGGCCTCGCCATCTTCACCGTGGTGATGGCGTTCAACTTCATCGGCGATTCGCTGCGCGACTCGCTCGATCCGCACACGCAGGACGCGGTTCAGGGAAGGGCGATGTGATGAACGAGTCTGCAACGAGCGGGCCGGGCCGGGCCGCCGACGCCGCCGTCCGAGAGGGCCTGCGGATCAGGGATCTCACCGTCGACATCAATGGCAAGCCGATCATCCGGGGCATCGATCTCGATCTCGTGCCCGGCAAGATCACCGGCCTCGCCGGCGAGTCGGGCTCGGGGAAGTCGATGACGGGTCTAGCGATGCTCGGCCTGCTGCCGGACGGCTCGACGACCGGAGGCGGCATCGAGTTCGCGGGCCGGAATCTGCTGGAGGCCGATGATCGCGCGTACGGCGCCGTGCGCGGCGCTCGCATCGCGATGGTGTTTCAGGATCCGACGGCGAGCCTGCATCCGATGCTGACGATCGGTCGACAGCTGACGGATCATCTCCGGGTGCATACGGGCATGGGCAAGCGCGCGGCGATGGCGAAGGCCGTCGAGACGCTCGAGCTCGTGAAGGTGCCCGATCCGGCGACCGCGCTGAAGAAGTACCCGCACCAGTTCTCGGGCGGCCAGCTGCAGCGCGTCGCCATCGCGGTCGCGATCATCTGCGAGCCGGAGATCCTGATCGCCGACGAGCCCACGACGGCGCTCGACGTCACGGTGCAGGCGGGCGTGCTGCGGCTGCTGCAGCAGCTCTGCGACGAGCTCGACCTCGCCGTGCTGCTGATCACGCACGATCTCGGCGTCATGTCGAGCCTCGCCGAGCGCATCTCCGTGATGCGCCACGGCGAGATCGTCGAGGAGGGGCCGCGGTACGAGGTGCTGCGTCGGCCTCAGCACGCCTACACCCGCGCGCTCGTCGAGGCGCTGCCCAATCACGAGCCCTTCCTGGAGGGTTCCGTCGCCCCGCCGTCGCCCACTGCTTCCACGGAGGTCATCGCATGAGCGCCCCACTGCTGACCATCGACGATGTGAGCGTGCGCTACAAGCTGCCGGGCGGCGGCAGCCTGACCGCGGTGAACGGGGTCAGCCTCGAGGTCGCCGAGTCGAGCGTCGTCGGCCTCGTCGGCGAGTCGGGATGCGGCAAGTCCACGCTCGCTCGCGCGGTCTGCGGGCTCGAGCCGGTCTCTGCGGGCTCGATCGCCTTCAAGGGCGCCTCCGTGCGCCCCCTCGGCATGCGCCGGCGCCCGCCGGAACTGATGCGCATCCAGATGGTCTTCCAGAATCCCTACGCCTCGCTCAACCCGCGTCGTACGATCGGCAGCCAGATCGCAGACGGTCTTCGGGCGAATCCGGCGAAGACCTCGTGGAGCGTGGCCGGACTGCTCGAGGAGGTCGAGCTGCCGAGCGATGTGCAGAGCCGCTTCCCGCATCAGTTCTCCGGCGGTCAGCGCCAGCGGATCGCGATCGCCCGCGCGATCGCCTCCGGCCCGGAGCTGCTGATCGGCGACGAGCCGATCGCCTCCCTCGATGCGAGCCTGCAGGCGCGGGTCGCCGGCCTGATGCGCAAGCTCGCGCTCGAGACCGGGGCTTCTCTGCTCTTCATCAGCCACGATCTCGCGGTGGTGCGGATCATCGCCGACGAGGTCGCCGTGATGAACCGGGGAGAGATCGTCGAGCACGGCACCTCTCAGCAGGTCTGGGATCAGCCGAGCGAGGACTACACCAGACGGCTGCTCGCGGCGATCCCCGCGGTGGACGGGCTCGGCACGCTGCCGGGTGGAGAGAAGATCGCGTGATGGAGAGCACGATGCCGGCCTCGTTGAGAATCACCGGCGCTCGAGTCTGGGAGGGGGCAGATCGCGGCTTCGTGCAGCGCGATCTGTTCATCTCGGCCGGCCGAGTGGTCGACGCGCTTCGGGGCGAGGATCGACCCCGCACGCTCGACGGTACGGGCAGGTGGCTGATCCCGGGGCTGATCGACGCCCACTTCCATGCGTATGCGACGAGCATGGACGGGTTCGAGAACGAGCGCGGCCCGCTCAGCTTCGCGGCGATCAACGGCGCGCGCAGGCTGGGCCTCGCGCTCGGCCGCGGCTTCACCACGGTGCGCGATGTCGCCGGGGGCGACATCGGACTCGCCCGCGCGATCGATGCCGGGCTCTTCGCTTCTCCTCGCTACCATTTCACCGGCCCCGCGCTCAGTCAGACGGGCGGTCACGGCGATGCGCGCTCGGCGCACGTCGACGTCTGCTTCTCGCACGGACACATGTGCGAGGTGGTCGACGGGGTCGACGCGCTACGCATCGCGGTGCGGGAGCGTCTGCGCACCGGCGCGCACGCGATCAAGGTGATGACTTCCGGCGGGGTGTTCTCGCTGACCGATCCCATCCGTGTGCCGCAGTACTCGGCGGAGGAGATCCGCGCGGTGGCGGACGAAGCCGTGCGGCGCGGCAGCTATGTCACGGCGCACGCCTACTCTTCCGAGGCGGTGCTGCACTCGATCGAGAACGGGGTGCGCTCGATCGAGCACGGCAACCTGATCGACGCGAGCACGGTGGCGCGCATGGCGCAGCTCGGCTCGTTCCTGGTGCCGACGCTCGCCGCCTACGATGCGATGGATCGGCGCGGCGCCGACCTCGGGCTCAACGCGATCTCCCTGGCCAAGAACACCGAGGTGCTGTCGAAGGGCAAGGAGGCGATTCAGCTCGCGCTCGCCGCGGGAGTTCCGGTCGGCTTCGGCAGCGATCTGATGGGCGATCTCGAGGACGATCAGCTGTGCGGTGTGCGGCTGCAGGTCGAGGCGGCGGGAGCCGCCGAGACGCTGCGCTCGATGACCGAGGTGAACGCTCGGCTGATCGGCGATTCCCGGCTCGGTCACCTCGGCGCGGGCGGCTACGGCGATGCGGTGCTGCTCTCGGCCGATCCGATCGCGGAGCCGGCCGCGCTGTGGGAGCAGGATGCCCGCATCGCCGTGGTGCAGGACGGGCGCGTCGTCGCCTGAAGCAGAGGCAGAAGGGGAGGTCGGCGCGCTGCGTCGACGCCGTTCGGATGGAAAGCTTGATGATGGAACAGGATGAAACCGGGCTCGCGGCCGAGGTGCGCAAGCTCGTCGAGACGATGTATGCGGGCTATCTGAGCGGCGACCGCAGTGCGATCGATGCGATGCTCTCGCCGCGGCTCACGATGTTCGACTCCGCCGCGCCCGAGTTGATCGACGGTATGGCCGAGCTGCAGAAGGTGCGCGACGCCCGGCCCGGCGTCGACGGTTCTCCGGTGATCCTGCGCGAGACGGCGCTGGTGCCCGACCGCTTCACCGCCCGCGAGCTCGGCTCCGCGGTCGTCGCCACCTGGTGGCTGAGGATCGACGCCGAGGATTCCGACGGAAACCGCGTCTCGCCCGAGGTGGTGCGCAACTCGGCGGTGCTCTCGCGCGGCGTCGACGGCGGGCTCATGATCGAGCACATCCACGAGGATGTGCTGCAGGGGTTCGGCGGGGAGCGCTAGAGGGAGCTCGACGCTCGCTCAGCTGTCGAAGATGTCGCCCAGGAATTCGAAGGGGCTCTTCTTCTTGCGGTAGCGGGGATCGCCGTAACGAGGATCCGACTGCCGGGAATCCCCGTATCGCCCCTCGCGGCGATCGCCGTAGCGGGGATCGTCGTAACGGGGCTGCGCGGGCTGGTCGTAGCCCTGGGGTGTCCGCTGCGCGGGTTGCCCGTGCTGAGCGGTGAGGGGAGTCGAGGCGCTCTCGGCCTTGGCCTGGTCGAGCATCTTGTCGAGCTCTCCGCGATCGAGCCAGATGCCTCGGCACTGGGGGCAGTAGTCGATCTCTATTCCCTGGCGCTCGCTCATGAGCAGGGTGGTTCCGTCGCTGGGGCAGTTCATGCCACCAAGCGTAGGTGCGGTCTGCCCCGCACTCGGCGTTCTCCGGGCGTTCTCGGGGCTGATTCACCGTTTGGGGGAGGCCGTACCGGAGGCCCTCAGGGCAGGGTCTTGGGGTTGGCGGCGCGGCCCTCGGTGCTCAGCAGCACCACCACGGCCTCCGACGTGAGGCCGAGGAGCTCGCGTCTATCCCGGGAGGACAGCAGGCGGCGGGCCGCGGCGAGAGTGGCCGCGCCGCACGGGCCCGAGTCCACGCCGAAGCCCGCGAGCTGGTGCACGGCGTCGAGCGCCTCCCGGTCGGTGACGGTCTCCGCCGCGTCCAGCCCCTCCCGGAGCACGGGCCACGCGATCTCCGAGACGGTGCCGCAGTTCAGGCCCGTCATGATGGTGTCGCCGGTCTCGACGGGGACGATCCGATCCGCTTCGAGGGCGGCCGTCACCGAGGCCGCGGTGTCCGGCTCGACCGCCACGACCGCGGGACGATGCCCGTCTCTGCGGTAGTGGGCGACGACCGCCTGCGCGAACGAGCCCACGCCGGCCGGGGCCAGCACCAGATCGGGCGCGTCGACGCCGGCGCCTGCGAGCTGCGCGTCGGTCTCGGCGAGCATGGTGTCGTATCCGTCGACGATCCATCCCGGCACCTCCTCGTATCCCTCCCATGAGGTGTCCTGGACGAGCACCGTCTGCTCGTCGGCCTCCTCCGCGACCCGGCGCACGACGTCGTCGTAGGCGAGGTCGAGCTCGACCAGCTCGGCGCCCTCGGCGACGATGCCCGCGCGCGCCTCCTCCGAGACCCCGGGCGGAACGGAGACGACGGCCCGCA
>WPCJ01323008.1_pt1 | contig 35446 bp, 30 predicted proteins | sample 5399831 | NCBI WGS metagenome assembly WPCJ01 (sample SAMN12869470, study PRJNA574797) | sludge metagenome | isolation source: wastewater treatment of pH10 | place: China:Beijing | collected 2019-05-20 | reverse complement strand
ACAATCTTCAAGCCTCTCTTTTCGATCCTGGAAATTACCTCTCCGACCAGCCCGCGCTGGACTCCGTCAGGCTTTACCATCACGTATGTCTGTTCCATATGCACACCTTCTGTATTCGAACTAACAGGCATTTATGCTTTTTTCAGCTGGATTTTGCCTTTCTCAGTCCACTCGGTGCGGCGCGGAAGCCTGCCAAGAGCGAAGTTGCTCATGCACTTGGAAGAGCACATGAAATAAGTGGAGCCGTCTTTCTTGATGTAGAGTTTACCGGTACCAGGCTCCAGCATCTGTCCGCAAAAATAGCATTTCCTCTGTTCCATTTATTTTCACCTACTATTTTTACCTGGTAGTCAGTTTCTTTGCTTCTCTTGACGTTTCCAGAAGCATCAGAATATCACCGATGCGGACAGGGCCAACACAGTTTCTTGTGATTACTCGACCTTTGTCTCTGCCTTCCAGAACCCTGCACTGGATCTGGCTTGCTTCACCATGCATACCTGTGTTCCCGATAACGTCAATAACTTCGGCAGCAAAGCCGCCTGTTGTGCTTTCTTCAGCCATAATCAGCACCTTCTGTTATCAGGGTTATTTAAGAGCGTCAAGCTTCTGAGCGATGTCCTGAATCATTTCAGCTGCCTTGCCTGCATCTACAATTGCCACGGTTGCACAGGAGACTCCAAGTCCGCTGGCTGCGCCGAGGTCTTTCTGGTTCTTGATGTAGATATAGGGAGCTTTCTTTTCTTCGGAAAGAGGGCCGATGTGAGCGACAATCTCTGCAGGCTCGATATCTTCGGCAATCAGGACAAGCTTTGCATTGCCTCTTTCGATTGCTTTTGTGGCTTCGTTTGTGCCCTTTTTAATCTTTCCTGTGTCTCTGGCAAGTTCCAGAGCTTCAAGTGCTTTGTTTGTAAGTTCTTCAGGAACATCGAATTTAGCTAATTGTGCCATTTAAGTTTCTCCTTCGAAATTGCGGATCTCGCAATTTTTCATCAATCATAGGTTTTTAACACATATCTGTCAACATCGAAAATTCAAATTCTAAGAAAAGAACCTGAAGTGCTTCAATGCGGAGAGTAAATGAGTTGAAACATAGATACTGCTAGCTAAATGCTGCAGAATGAACCTTAAAAGTACATACTCACCTATAAACCTTCTGCTTGAAAAAAAAGGATAATAGACAGATGCCGGGAGCGAGACGGCAAAAATAGGAATATATAAGAAAAGCTTCCGCCATAAGTCGAAAATTAACAAATGCGTCATGATTATAAGGAATGTAAGGATTTTGATCTGTATGAACACAATCTATTATGAAGCCCATAATAATCTTTACCTGAACCTCACAAACCGCTGCAGTGCGGATTGTATTTTCTGCATCCGTAACTTTGCAGACGGTGTTTATGGGTACAACCTGAGGCTTTCAAAAGAACCGTCAACGGAAGAGATCATCGAAGCCCTTGAAGGGCTTGACCTTTCAAAGTACAGGGAAATCGTGTTCACAGGGCTTGGAGAGCCTACCCTCAGGTTAGATGTTGTGCTGGCAGTTACTCGCTGGCTTAAAAACCAGGGATTAAGGGTAAGACTTGATACCAACGGGCATGCTGCCCTGATTAACCCTAAACTGGACGTCATTGCAGAATTGAAAAAAGCTGGTCTGGATTCGGTTTCAGTTAGCCTTAATGCCGAGTCCGAGGAAAAATACAACAAACTCTGCAGGCCTGTCCATAAAAACGCTTACAGAGCTATGCTCGATTTTGTAAGAGGAGCAAAAGAAGCAGGAATCTCAACAAGGGTTACGGTTGTTAAAATCCCCGAAATTGATGTGGAAAAATGCAGAAAGGTCTCAGAGGAACTCGGTTCGGATTTCCATATCAGGTTACTCTCGGAGGCTGCAAGTCAAGAAATAAGGGAATAATTAAAATTTCAACTAAAAATCAGGGCTTTCTGTGTAAGAAAAGATAAAAAAGTATAATAAAGTTTACAGCATGTTTTGCAGTTCATTTCAGGGTCCGTCATTCCATTCAAAATTAAATATTGCAGAAAATGTTCTGTTTTTGGGAAACTCCTTTCCGGAGTTATCCCTATGTGTTTCTCAATCATTCCCTCATGTATCACTCTCTTCAAGGTTTTCAAAGTCCTCGGTATTCTCATCCATCTCCTGACGTTTGGTAAGCCTTCTTTTTAAGAAGAAAACCGTACCTGCCATGGACCCGATCAGAAGGGCAAGCGGAAACTTTATTGAATCAAATATCCCAAAAATGCTTGAAGAACTTTTTTCTGAAGGCAACTCCTCCATTCCCAGCTTACCCCCGGTTTTTATGTTTTCTTTCTTATCACCTGATGAAGCTGCAGCATCTTCTACCAGGTTTTCAATACCTCCTGTATCTACGGGGGTTTCTTCTACGGGCTGGATATTTTCTTCAAGAGAGGAATCTTCTGTCTTTACAGGCTCTTCTGGCAGGAAACTTGCATCCCCGGATAGCAGTGCAAAAGCGGTTGCGTTCCGTTTAAATATATATACTGCTCCTGCTTCACTCCCTGCAGCAATGGTCGAACTGTCGCGTGAAACATCCAGGCTGTTGATGTTCCCTCCGCAGCTGCAGTTCCAGAGTTCTTTTCCGCTCATATTAAGTGCATAGATGCTATCGTCCCAGCTCCCGGCTGCAATGAAAGATGAATCCGGCGCTATCTCCACAGCATAAACGTCATCTTTTACCTGGTAGTCCCATAGTTTTGCGCCTGTAAGGTTGAAGAGGTAAATCCTGTCGTCGAAACTTCCTGCAGCTAGATGGGATCCATTGCTGCTTAAAGAAACACTGCTGACCCAGTAACCGGGATTATGCATCCATGAAAATTCCCCTTTACGGTCAAAAAGATAAACGTTATAATTGGACCCTCCTGCAGCCACATAGTAAGCATTAGGGGTCATGGTTACACTGTTGATCAGGCTTCCTGTTTTTTTCCCCCAGAGGGTTTTTCCCTCACTGTCAAGGAGGTAAACATAATTATTAGCGCTTCCTGTTGCCACGTAATCCCCGTCTCTGGAAATAGCTACGCTGCGGACAGCATCTCCTGAATTAAAGCTCCATAAAAGTTTACCATCTTTGTCCAGGAAATATACCTTTCCGTCCTCGCCGCCTGTTGCAATGTAAAGCCCTTCAGAAGAGACTGCTACACTATTAATATTGCCTCCGGTTTTTCGGCTCCACAGGAGTTCTCCTTCCCGGTTAAAGAAGTACACTTTTCTATCATTGCTTCCTGCTGCAATTCGAGATCCATCTGAAGAAATCGATACAGTATAAACAATATCTCCTGTAGTATAATTCCATAGTTGCGTCCCCCTGGAATCATAATAATAAACTTTGTGATCAAACCCTCCGGCTGCAAGATAATTGCCTGTAGAAGAAAGTGATACAGTATTTACTATAGACCCTGTTTCACATCTGCCCAGCAGGTCAAAAGCCCTGAGTTCCGAAAGATTCACATCTCCGTCATCCAAAGCAAGTGGGTCTGCGGCTTCAGCACTCGAAATAAAGCAAAAAAACAGACCCAGTGCCAGAATTAAATTTATTCCCGATAAATGATTCATATAATTTATAATGAAGTACTTTATTACACATGAATTTTTTGATACAGTTGTTTTCCAGATGTAAATTTAGGTATATAATGAGATTAAACCAAAAAAAATAAAAAAAGAAATGCCTGTAGAAACCTCTAAAAAAGCCAGTTTCAATTAATTTAACTGGATATCAGGGCTTTTTATCTTTTTATCCCCTTTGATATTGTGTATATAGGTTCCTACAAAGCCTTTTTTCTATCCGGAATTCACTTGCTGACTATAATATATCTGGACCTGGTTTCAGAACTGGTGCTTTCCGAATTATTTACTGTTAAACTAACAGTATATTGTCCTGTTCTATTGTATGTATATACAGGGTTTTTCTCTGTTGAACTGCCTCCGTCTCCAAACGTCCATCTCCATGCATCTGGCGATCCTGTGCTTTTGTCAATAAAACTGACAGTGAGAGGTTCAGACCCTGAGGCTGGAGATGCAGAGAAAGCAGCCGTAAGAGAGTTTGAAACAGCAATATATCCTGTCCTGGTTAATGAATTACTTCCGTTTTCATTACTTGTTGTCAATGCAACAGAATAAAGTCCTGACTTATTGTATATATGTACAGGATTCTTTTCTGTTGAATTGCTTCCATCCCCAAAAGTCCATCTCCATGAGCCTGGCGCCCCTGTGCTCTGGTCAGTAAAACTGACAGTAAGAGGGACGTTCCCTGAAGATGGAGATGCAGAGAAGCTGGAAACCGGTGTATTCAATGCATCTGAGACAGCAATATATCCTGTCCTGGTTAACGAATTACTGCCGTTTTCGTTACTTACTGCCAATGTTACGGAATAAAGCCCTGTTTTATTGTAAGTATATACAGGATTCTTTTCTATTGAATTGTTTCCATCCCCGAAAGCCCATTTCCAGGAATCCGGAGCCCCTGTGCTCTGGTCAGTAAAACTTACAGTAAGAGGCGCTTTTCCTGTAACATGCGATGCAGAGAAATTGGCAACAGGACCGCTTTGAGTGCTCGAGACCACAATATATCGGGATTTTGTCAATGCGTTACTGCCGTTTGCATTACTTGCTGTTAATGTGACAGTATATTGCCCTGATTCATTGTATGTGTGTACAGGGTTCTTCTCTCTTGAACCGCTTCCGTCCCCGAAAGTCCATCTCCATGCAGCCGGAGCCCCTGTACTCTGGTCAGTAAAGCTGACCGTAAGAGGTGCTTTTCCCGAAGTAGGAGATGCAGAGAATCTGGAAAGAGGAGCATCTGAAACGCCTGAGACTAAAATATATCCAGTTTTTGTCAGCGCGTTGTTGCCATTTGCATTGCTTGCTGTTAACGTAACATTGTATTTTCCTGCTTTATTATATGTATGCACAGGATTCTTTTCTGTTGAATTGCCCCCGTCTCCAAAAGTCCATTTCCATGCGGTCGGCGCCCCTGTACTCTGGTCTTTAAAGCTGACAGTAAGAGGCACACTTCCTATAGCTGGAGTTGCTGAAAAGGCAGTGACAGGGACAGCATCTACTGTTTTCTGTGGCACAATACTGTTTTCAGAAGTTACACTTATGTATCTGGATATCTGAACCCTGTTGCTGCCTCCCTGACTGGTTGTTGTCAGAGCAACAGTGTAATTCCCCTCTTTATTGTATGTGTGTACAGGATTTTTCTCTGTTGAATCGTTCCCATCTCCAAAAGACCATTTCCATGTATCCGGAGATCCTTTGCTCTGGTCCGTGAAACTGACCGTAAGAGGTGCTTTTCCTGTAACAGGGGATGCAGAGAAACTGGTAACCGGAGTGCTAAATAAAGGTCCTGAGACAGCAATGAATCCGGTTTTTGTCAGAGAATTGGTTCCTCCTGCACCACCTGCCGTTAATGTAACAGAATATAGCCCTGATTCATTGTATGTGTGCACAGGATTCCTTTCTGTTGAGTTAGTTTCATCTCCAAAATACCATTTCCATGAAGCTGGTGACCCTGTGCTCCTGTCGGTAAAACGGACATTGAGGGGCGCATTTCCTGTAACAGGGGATGCAGAGAAGCTGGCTACGGGAGTATTCGAAATGCCTGCGACAGCGATATAGCTGGATTTTGTCAGGGTATTGCTGCCTTTTTCATTACTTGCTGTCAATTTAACGGAGTAAAGCCCCGATTTATTGAATGTGTATACCGGGTTTTTGTCTGTTGAGGTATTCCCGTCTCCAAAAGACCATTTCCATTCAGTTGGAGCTCCTTTTCCCTGGCCTGTAAAACTAACACTGAGTGGAGCTTTTCCTGAAGCTGGAGATGCAGAGAAGCTGGCTACAGGCCCATTTAGAGCGTTTGAAACAATAATATAACTGGATTTTGTCAGGGTATTGCTGCCTTTTTCGTTGCTTACTGTCAATGTAACAGTGTATAACCCTGCTTTGTCGTATGTATGTGTGGGATTCTCTGCGGTTGAACGCGTACCGTCTCCAAAATTCCACTTCCTCGAGGTTGGAGCTCCTGTACTCTCATCAGTAAATTTAACTGCTAGAGGTGCTTTTCCTGAAGACGGAGACGCAGAAAAAGCAGCTACAGGGGTTTCAAAACCATTTGAAACAATAATATAGCCGGATTTCGTCACTGCAGTCCTGTTCCCTGTTTCGTTTAATGTCAGAGTAACAGGATATCTTCCCGGTTTTTTATATATGTGAACCGGACTCTTTTCCGTTGAATAAGTTCCGTCTCCAAAAGTCCAGTTCCATTCTGCTGGAGATCCTGTACTCTGGTCGGTAAAACTAACGCTGAGAGGTGTTTTTCCTGAAACCTGGGAAGCAGAAAATACCGGCTGTGCCAGAACGATTATCGTGGCTAATTTCGAATCAGTGCCGTTTTTATTGTTTACTTTAAGCGTTACATTGTAATTTCCTGCTCTGGAATAGGTATATACCTGATTTTGATGTGCTGAACTCGACCCGTCTCCAAAGTCCCATTTCCACCCTTCCGCATTCCTTGAGAAATCCGTAAACTGGACTGAAAGGGGAGCATAACCGGCTGTTAGATTGCTGCTGAAGTTTGCAGCAGGAAATGACGGCTGTGCCGGGAGAGGGGCCATAAACTGGCCGAAAGCAACAGGGCTGAAACCTGCTTTTTCCGTAGCTATAACCCTGTTTGTAGCTGTATCAATTATGGAAATGGTTTTTCCGAGATTCTCATTGTTACCGCAGTTCGCTACATACACCTTTGTCCCGTCCGGCGTGACCGCAATCCCATAAGGGCTTCTGCCGACTTTTATGGCAGCTGTAACATTTTTTGTTTCAGAGTCAATTATGGAGACATTGTTACTGCGTTCATTTGCAACATATATTTTTGTTCCATCCGGGCTGACCGAAACTCCCAGAGGCCATTTTTCTACAGCCAATGTATCAGTAACCGTGTTGGTCGCCGTGTCAATTACAGAAACAGTGTTGCTTTCACAATTCGTCACATAAAGCCTTGTTCCGTCCTGATTGAATGAAACTCCACAGGGACCGGTTCCGACTTTAACAGCTGCTATTTCATTGTTTGTTACGGTGTCAATAACGGAAACATTATTGCTATAACGGTTCGCAACATATGCTTTTCTTCCATCAGGCGTGATTGCAACCCCCAGAGGGTTAATTCCGGCAGGAACCGTGGCTGTAACTGTGTTTGTAGATGTATCGATTACCGAGACGCCGTTAATATCACGATCCGACACATACAGTTTTTTCCCATCCGGCGTGACTGCAATTCCACAGGGACTGTATTTGTTTCCCACATCTACAATGGTTATAACCTCTCCCCGAGCTGTATCAATTACAGAGACACTACCACGGTAGCCGTAGTTGGTATTTGTGACATATACTCTTGTCCCATCCGGGCTGATTGCAACTCCCATAGGATCGTTTCCAACCGGCACTGTTTTTGCAAGGGTATTATTTCCTGTGTTAAATACAGAAACCGTGTTGCTGTTGAGGCCCGTAATATACGCATATGAAGGCGTGGGAGAGCCTTTCAATACAACATTTACCGTGGAGATCTGTGAATCTGTGCCGTTTGAATTGCTTGCCGTCAGCCTGACAGTATAGATCCCTGTTTCAGAATAAGCATGAGTAGGGTTCTGCTTCTTTGAGCTGGACCCGTCTCCGAAGTCCCATTTCCATTCAGTCGCATCCTTCGATAAATCCGTAAACTGCACAGGCTCGGAAAGGAAAATATAACCCGATGTAATATTGCTCTTGAAGTCCGCAGAAGGATATACCGGCTGTACCGGAATGGAGCCTATAAACTGGCCTGAGGCGTAAGGGTTCTTTCCTACATTCATTGTGGCTGTAACAGTATTGGTCGCAGTGTCAATTACAGAGACAGTGTTACAGAAGCTGAGTGCTACATATACCTTTTTTCCGTCCGGTGTGACAGCAATTCCTGCAGGATCGGGCCCTACAGGTATCCTGGCTGTAATTTTGTTTGTTCCGGTGTCAATTACGGAAACAGTATTGAAATATTTATCAACATTTGTCACATATGCCTTTGTTCCCTCAGGTTTGACTGCAATTCCAGAAGGGGCCGCCTTTACCTTTACCGTGTCTATGACGCTGTTTGTTACCGTGTCAATTACAGAAATGCTCCTGCTGTCGAAGTTCGCTACGTACACCTTTGTCCCATCCGGTGTGACCGCGATTCCTTTCGGACTTCTTCCTACGGATACCGTGCTTATAACAGCTTTTGTGGCAGTATCAATTACAGAGACTGTCTTTTCCCCGTTATTTGTTACATATAGCTTTTTTCCATCCGGGCTCAGGGCCAATCCCAGAGGACTTTTTCCTGTTTTCACGGTGCCTGCAACGGTATTTGATGTGGTATCAATTACAGAAAGAGTGCTGCTTGCCATGTTTGTTACATAAACCTGTTTTCCATCGGGGCTTACGGCAACACCCTGCGGAGAACTTCCTGCGGGTACCGTGGCTATAACATTATTTGTTGCCGTGTCAATTATGGATACATCGTTGCTATGAGCATTTGCCACGTATACCTTTGTTCCATCCGGGCTAATTACGGCTCCCATAGGATTGGACCCTACAGGTATCGTAGCTGTGACTTTATTTGAAGTGACGTCAATTACAGAGATGTTGTCACTCTCTGAATTTGCAATATACGCAAAAGTTGAGGCTCCTGCGGTGCCTATCAACATTAAAAAAACAAATGCGGTTATCCCGACAATTTTATTGAAGGTTTTCCCCCCAAATATTTGATTACATTTTCCAAATATTTGATTACATTTCGTTACTTTCATTTTAGCCCCCCTGAATATATGAATTAATAAATTTGTTAAGAATCTAAAAAATTCAATTTTACCGGTTTATTATAACGGATAACCTGTTTATTGTAATGGGTAATTTGATAATTTGCTGAGATCGGTTTTTTCGAATTAAGCTGTTTATCGTAATCATATGTGCTATGAAGATGACCGGATAAAGAAGATTTCACAGAAATGTGTGAAATAATTGTAAACTCAGCGGCAATAATTTTTCTTTTACTGGCTATTCGGAATCCTCTATATTCTGTTTTTATCCTGAAATTTTATGAAATTTAAATTCTAAAAATGCTCCCAATTTTGTCCCCACAAAAAGACAAGCAACTCTTATTTTCATCAAATTAGTATATTAAATTTGTTGATCTCAGTCTTAAAACAATTCAGACATTCAGGCAGTGTCTTTATTCCTGAAACACTCCTAAATATATTTATCTTCAAATTCAACTTCTTGTCCAGTTTTGTTGAAATAGTATATAATTAGGGCTATCGTGATTTATATCTTCACAGGAATCAGGTCTATGATAAAAATTAAACTGACATCATAATACCTGATTAAAAAATAGACTTAATTAAAAAATTGTAAAAATTTAATTCAATTTAAGGCTCGGCAGAGCTGAAAGAAGGATTATTACGGGCAAAATTGTTAATAATGATCATATTATGAAGTAAATTTTCTAATAAAGTAAACCTTTATATAAAGTAAATATTCTTACAGAATTAATCATCCAGTGAAGTAATTCTTTATATAATGTAAATATTTTTACAGAATAAATCCTTCAGTAAAGTAAATCTTCAGGCTTTTTCAGCCTGTAGAATAGGAATTCTCTTTTTCATACCGCTTCCCGAATAATTTGTCGGAATATTGCGAGTGACTTTTAAATACTCATCATAACTTCAGGTTTCCTCCGGATAAAGAAGGTGAAAAAGGAAGTCTGGCAAGTGGCAGATAGTCATAATCACATCCGTTAACATTGTAAGGAAGGTCACAGATGCCATCAGAGTCCGAATCTTCAGCAATTTGAGAATATCCTGTTCCGTTAAGGTCAGCCCAGAAATTGCCTCCAAGGTACGGTCCTTCCGCGATATTTATTCCGGGAGCTTTTGTAATGTTCCAGCTGTTTCCTTTGCTGTTTTCAGCTTTCACATTTACAGTATTATTAAAGTAGTTGTTAAAGATACGGTTGTCAGCACAATGGTCCAGTAAATAGATCCCGGATTCATTGCTGGAGTTTATTATGTTGCCGGACAGTTCATTATTCTGGCTGTTTTCTCTCAAAAAAATGCCCCTGCTGCTGTTTGAAATTGTGTTATTGTATACCCTGGAGTCATAGACAAGGATCAGGTAAATACCATAATCGCAGTCCGTAATCAGGTTTCCACAGAGGACGGTTCTTGCCTGTGTGTCATACATATCAACCCCTGTACTGCAATTAATTATCTCATTATTCGAAACAAGGTTTCCTCCTCCGCAGCATGCGATCCCTATTCCTCCTCCGTTTGAAAGCCGATTACGGGATATAATATTGTCCCAGCAGTGTGCTCCGATAATTAAATTTCCCTCTTCAATGGAGTTGTTTTCTGCCGTATTCCTGCTGCAGCCTTCATCAATCAGGATGCCGTTTCTGAAAAAGGTATTGTTCGAGAGGGTATTGTTCATGGAGCCCTGAAGGTAAACTCCGTACTGGTTTTCAAAAATATGATTTCTTTCGATTGTGCAGTTTTCAACCTGATCAAGACAGATCCCTGCCTGAGGGCAGTCAAATTCAGTTGATCTGGAGATAAAAACTTCCCCTGAACCGAGACTGTAAGTTTTTCTAAGTTCCGGTATATCGGACACACCCTGTCCATCCGGGTCTTTGGGGAAAGAGTCTCTGGGGCTGGAAGCCTCATGTGTGCTGAAAAACTCTCCTGACCCTGTTATGTTAAAGCCGCTGATAGTTACGTTGTCGGCCTTAACCTGAAAAACGCTGGAATTCCTGTCCCCTGCTCTGATAAAAACGCTACCAGATTTTTCAGGCTCCGAACTGACCGTTACCCCTGAAACATTGACAACAATATTTTCTTCGTATTCTCCGGCTTTCACAATAATAAAGTCCCCGGTTGTAGAGTTATTTACTGCAGCCTGAATTGAAGCTCCGGGCTCAACGTAAATGACTTCTGCACCCGCAGCGCCTGTAGAAACAAGAAGCAAAGCAACGACCAGTAAAGAGCTGGTTAGTTTTCTGATACAGTCTCCGATAAGTATACTTTTCATAAGTGCCCCTCCCCAGATAATTTCCAGCCGATCGATTCAGGACGGAAAACTCCAGATCGATGGTTGCTGCGTGCAACTGCCATAATTGCGTGCAACTGCTATAATTTATACTAATATACAGATTAAATTCATTATTTATATACCAATTTATATTAAAAATTGAAGACTGGAAGATATGATAACCTTAACTCCAATTTTAAATGGAGATGAAAGGAGACCTGTGTTAAGGTCTGTCCTATGTGACTGAACATATGACCGAAAATGCGACAGAATATATTTGAAAGAATAAGACATAGAGAACAATGAAATGATCCCTGAGATTTGTAAGCTGGAAAAAGAAACTCTGGTCTCCGGACTTGCAGAGTTTTTCAGATCTCAAGAGTATGTGGAGCTTGCATACCTTTTTGGTTCTCATGCAAAAGGAAAATCAGGTCCTCTCAGTGATATCGATGTAGGTGTATATCTTTCCAGAAAGCTGGACAAAAAAGAGAGGTTCGAAAAAAGGCTGGAACTAATAAGTGTCCTGAGCACTTTACTTCAAACCAGCAATCTGGATCTGGTAGTTATGAATGATTCTCCCCCTGTGCTTAATTTCAAAGTTATTGAGCCTAATTGCCTGATTTTTGAAAAAAATCACGATTTGAGAGTAGAAGTGGAAGTATATATTATGTCCAGGTATTATGACCGGAAGCATCACGAAGACTTTCTGAACAGAGAATTTGTTAAAAGATTTAAGAAAAGGGGATTTTCCTGAGATGACCGATTCGGAGACCATTATCAGAAAATTGGATTTCATGAGCAGGTGCGTAAAATATCTAAAATCCATAGATCCCGAAACTGTGAACCTTGAGTCTGATTATGAGAAACGGAGTGCGGTTGAAAGAAACTTTCAGCTGGCAATAGAAAGTGCTATCGACATTGGAGAAATAATAATTTCGGAAGAAGGGCTGGAAAGACCTGTTGACTACAGAAGTGTGTTCCTTGTCCTGGGAAGAAATTCAATCCTGCCGAGAGATTTTGCAGAGAGGCTCGCACCTGCTGCAGGGTTCAGAAATGTGCTTGTCCACATGTATGAAGAAGTAGACCTGGGAATAATGAAAGAATTCCTGACCGAAAGACTGGGCGATTTTGAGGAATTTGCAGGGTATGTACTGGAATACATTGAGAAGAAGGAAAGTGAGGTAGAGAATTCTGGATAATTAAAAGTCATTTAATTAGTGCATACATACAATAATCAAAGTAATTGCCGTTTTTATAAATCCCTTTCTTCATTATGCCCTCCAAAACAAATCCAGCTTTTTCAAGGGCTTTTCTTGAACCAAAATTATGTGCATAAGGCTCTGCAAATATCCGTACAATATCATATTGTTCAAAAGCTGTCTGACAGAGCTGTTTTATTGCTTCGCTCATTATTCCCCTGCCCCAGAAAGGTTCGCCAAGCCAGTATGCGATTTCTGCACTTCTACAATAAACATCGTTTTTAATGAATAAGGCAATGCTTCCCACAGCTTCTCCATTCACAATAATTGCCCGACAGCATTGCTTTGATTCATCGTTATAGCTAAAGTTTTCTACGGTTTTTCTGCAATCCTCTAAGGTAGAGGGAAAAGCATCCCTCATATCTTCTAAAATCTTTGGATTGCTGGAATATTTGAAGAAGCTTTCAGCATCGGATTTTTCCCATTTTCGCAATTCAAAATCCATTTTAACAGCATCCGGGGGAAGATAATGCTCTTTTTCAAACGCTTATTTTAACTGTTTATCAATAAACTATCACTTCAAGCCCTGTAACTTCTTTGAAGTGGCTATCTCTGGTAACTATTCTCTCGCCATGAAAAAGTGTGATGGCAGCTATCAATTCATCGAATGCGCCAATAGATGTCCCTTTTGATAGTAAATTTGCAGAGAGGGAAGCAAAGACTTTATAGACGGATTCTTCTAGCTCCAGAACCTGAAAGCATTCCAGAAGCTTTTTGATTTCTTCCAGGTTTTGATGCGTTTTTCTGGACAGATAAGCTCCCCGATAAAGCTCAATGACATTAATCTCGGTTTTGCTTAAGGGGATTCCTGAGCTTCCATTTCAGCCAGTTTCTGAAGAGCTCCTCTTTTGCCTCTCAGGAGATCTACAATAAAAGAAGTATCAAGCACCGGCATCAAGATCAACTTTCCTCGTCTCTGCTTTTCTCATGTCCCTCGAAGCTTTTTCGATTGCATCTGCGAGTTCGGGGTTGGTGCCTATTTCTGCGAGCACTTCCGAAAGCTTTCTTTTTTTAGGATAGTACTTGAGAATAACATCTGAGAAGCTGTTCTTTTCAGTGGTTTTTAGGCTTTTAAGCTTTTCATAAGCTTCCTCACTTATGCAGATCGTTCTAGTTGGCATGATACTATCTGTGTATGTATGTGTATTAAAGACTTTTCGGGTTTTTTCGACTCGGTGAAGATAGATAAACACTGAAAAGAAATCAAAAATTTCTCAAAGAATGTGAATTTGAGTATATTCTTCTAACTGGAAGTATTTCACAAGAGCATACGTACAATAATCAAAGAAATTACTATTTATGGCCAAATAGTCACACATTTGGTGAAACCATACTTTTAAATCCAAAATTATGCTAAAAAATAATTAATAATGGTAAATATTCAACCTATTCAAAATGGAATAAATCAGTAAACAGCTTTATAGAAGGTATAATGGAAGTTCAAATAATCAATTTAGATAAAAATACATGAAAAATAACATGATTGATAGGAGGATTTTGTGAAAAATACTGTTTTAAAAATACCTGCAGAAACTCGGTTCAATTGTAATATCTAATAAAAATTGGCTGCTTTATCTTCTAATATGTTGCTTTCCTTCGAGTGTATTGTTTGTACTCTCAGGACCAGACGATACTTTAACTTCAGTCATAAAGCCTGCACTGTTACCTCGCAAAGTATTATTATGAGATTTCCCCAGCGTGATTTCAAATGAGTACCCGATTGATTTGACGTTATTGTCAAGAAGTTTATTATTATTTGAATCTCTAAGACTAATACAGAAATAGTCATCTATAACTGCATTTTTGCTCAGTTCATTGTTTGAAGAATTTTCGAGGCGTATACCATCCCAGTTTCTCGATACATTATTACTTGTTAGCTTGTTGTTATTTGAATTTTTAAGAAGGATCCCGTTTCTATACTTTCCCCACTTGAACCAATTATAACTTACTTCATTATTTACCAGTTTATTTCTGCTGGAGTCTGTCAAGCAAATTCCACATCCATTTTGAGATGCATTGTTGTTTTCAATTGTAATGTTTTCGGCTTTTTTCAGATAAATTCCGTATCTGTCAGAAAGCAGTTTATTGCCAGCGATAATGCCACCAGACCCGGTATAACATATGCCTGACTTGTCTGTTCCTGTCACATTGAACCCGCTAATTGTCACATTGTCGGCAACTACATGGAAAATATCCTTTTCCGGATCTGCAGCCTGAATTATAGTTTCAGTCTGTTCTCTAGGCTTTGAAATTATAATAAGAGATTCGTCCACAACAAGGTTCTCCTTATATAATCCCGGGTGAACAGCAATAATATCGCCAGAACTTGAATTGTCTATTGCTTGCTGGATCGAGTCTCCAGGGTGTACGTAGACATTTATTGAATCATCACTGATATTATCAAGAAAATTATTTATCGAATTATTACTATCATTATCAGGAGAATTATTGGGATATATCCAGGATAAAATTGCAGAAATTGTAGAATCAATGAAAGATTTATTTTCTATATCCTGATCTTTAGTCTCATTCTTAGAAGTACGATTAGGAGAATCATCTGGTAAATGATCCATATCTGAATTCTCAATATTACCTCTCAAAGTATTGTTATCTGAGCCAGCAAGTTCAAAGCCATGTTCCCTGTTTGAATTTGCAATATTATCAGTTAGAATGTTGTCTCTTGAGCTCCCTAGATCAATACCTGCATACCTATTTGAATTTGCAATATTATTGTTTAGCAAGCTATTACTGCAATTGAATAATTTAATTCCACCACCATTGTGATTTGCAATATTTCCATTTACTTTATTTTGTATAGAAGAACTCAAAGTTATGCCGTTATCTTTATTAAAATTTGCTGTGTTGTTATTTAATTCAGTATTTGTTGATTCATGAACATCAAATCCAACGATATTAGAATTTGCCACGTTGTTACTTAAATAATTATCAGTGGATTTAACTATTCCAATGCCAATAATATTATTAACTACAATATTATTCAACACGGTGTTATTATCTGAGTTAAACAGAATGATTCCAACGGCGTTATTTGATAGGATGTTGCTATCAAACCTTGAATCGCTTGTATTAAATAAAGCAATGCTCTGGGAGTTATTTTGGAGAACCTGATCTTTTATTGACATGTTCTGGCAGTTGATACAGTAAATAGCCCCAGCATTTGAGGCAGAATTTAAAGTAATATTCGAAACATTTACAAGATAATAAATAGGTTTTCCATTTACAGTATTGGTAGTATCGATATTGTTCTGCATACTAGCATTTTCATACCCAGTATAAATCTCAAAATTATATTTATTGTTGACCATTGTGTTATTAATAAGTGTATTGTTGCTTGCAAGCTCACTGTCATCTGGAGACAATCGGATTCCTGACCAGCTATTGTCTGATGCTGTGTTATTAATTAGTATATTGTTTTTAGCAGCACCCCAGAGATAGATTCCTATCCCATTAGCCTGTAAATGGTTGTTTGCAACAGTGTTATATTGCACACTGTCCAGATAAATTCCACTTCCTGAGCTGGAATTTTTCAAACCAAACCCTTTGATGGTCACGTTATTCGCAGTTACATGGAAAATATGATCATATGGATGAAGAGCTTGAATTATTGTATCTTCCGGATTTCCCGACTTTGAGATTATTGCTAACTTCTTATCTATGTCTATGTTTTCAATATATGTTCCTTTATTAACAATTATTGTGTCTCCATCGACAGAGTTGTTTACAGCTTGCTGTATAGAGGTATAATTTTCATTTCCATTGTTATCAACAGTAATCGTATCCGCCGCAACAGTGTTTGCATATATTAACAGAAACGAAAATGCGATAATGGAATAGGTTTTAATTTTCAATATGTCACCTTCTCGGTGGTTCATTATTGGTATGTTTATATTTGAGCTCATCCCAAAACATATTTTATCCCTTCATCGGTCAAAATTTCAGAATTGTTTTCATTATCTGTGACTCGATTGACTATTTCAGATTCAAGATTCGGAGAGCCGATTTTGAGTTTTAGGATAAGCTCTTTATTATAACACCTGTATTTCTATTACTGAACTCCGCTTTCTGCTCTTTAATTTTTATCTCATGTAGTGGCCGAAAAATACAATTGGAAAAGAGAACTCATCTCAAAATCCAAAGTTGTTTCTCTGAATACCATATCCAAAAATAATCAATCGAACATCTTTTTTAGAAACTGAAGCTTTATTAAAAACCATGGAAATAACGAGTGCCTTTTTCTTTTTTATTCCCCTTGTTTAAGCCATCAACTTTTCCTTCTTCATTACCCATATAATAGGGCTCTGCAATTGAGAAAAATTTGCCTGTTCTAAATTAAATAGGACTTACGCGGTTGAACTTAAAAACAACAACTCTAAACCTTCAACTGTCTAAATCAATGGTTTGACAGCAAGGTCTATTGATGCTGATTTTAATCCTCAAGTGCGTAAGTCCTATTAAATAAAAATATATGGGGTGGTTAAGGTCTCACCCATATTGCCGTAGCTTCCCACCAACTGCCAAAAGCTATGTAATGATGATTTTCGGTATCCCATGTATCGTGTAAGAATACATAATCCTGACTACCATCGGAATATCCAATACAGGTTACACAATGGTTTCCATATTCTTGACCTGGCTGGTACCCGCTACCTAATCCACCATATAACATACAAATAACAAATGGTCTATTGGCATTCACTTCATTTTTTACATCGTTCCATGGGATTGAGTACCAAACATAGCTTGCATCAAAATTACTGTATCCATGATTATTACAAACCGTCTCTATGCCAGGTCCAATATTCCATGGCCAAGTCGCTCCATCTCCAAATGGCCATTTATATGATGTGCCCATTGCGTTCGCTAATTCATCTATCAGTGTAGTTTCTCCTGGAAAGTTAGGATATCCATTACTGTCTCAATGCCCTAGTATCATTCCAGCTGCAGTTGGAGAGCAGCCATTGCGCTAGGGATAATTAGGTACATCGTAAATATAGCCGATACTTCTAGTAGATGTATAGCCTGCAGGAATTGTTTCCATAGTCATTCTTTCCTCTATGGACTTCCATTTTGCATTTGCGTCTTGCTTCCTTATTTCTCGTTGCTGTTGTAAAGATGTATCATTAAAATAGTAGTCTTTCTTATCTTCAGGAACACTAACATTTGACTTATTGAAGTCTACTACAGTTGAAAATGGCAAATCCACTATTACTTTTTCTTTGGCTTTACCTTTTGTATCGGTTAGTGTATACTCTGCGTAGTAAAATGTTGGGCCTAAATAAAGAGGTTTCATCTCTCCAACAGTCAGATCTTCCTTATCAGCACGTTCTTTTGCCAGTGATTTTGAACGAATCGTCAATTCTGGTATTTCATTAGGTATTTTGCCTTTTGAAAACTCCAGAACTGGATAGTTATCCTTCGTCGCTGAAATGAAAATATATCCTGCTTGTTGCTTATTTTTCATAACGTTAAATGAATAAGCCGACCTATTACCATCAAAATCGTAGTAAATAGTAGATAGTTCCACAGTTGCGTCTTTCCATTCAGATAAATCTGATATAGATCCAGAAATCTCTTTTATAGAGTAAGCCGCAACTTCTTCAGCTTTATCCACGCTGATCACACCTGATGTGTCAGCGTATTTAGTCTCATTCAATGTCTCTTCCTGCGCACCTAATACAGGTACAGCTAACATAATCAGTAAAAACAGGGCTACAGGTAGCAGATTAGTTCCTTTTAATCTTATTTTCATTTGGTTTCACCTTCTTTACATTGTTCTCGAAGGCAAAACACGTAGATTTTAATATCTTAAGATACAAAAACATGCTTTGCCTTCGGGCGCCTGTATGGGAGTCCTGCAAGAAGCCTTCAATTTCCCGGGGCTCTCATATAGTAAGAAAAAATTTACTTTTTTTCACATAACTGTATGACTTTTTGTTATAGATGATTTATGGCCAGATCATCAAACTAGTTGGTAGAACTGTATTTTTAATCAAAAATATAATAAAAAAATAAATAAGAATGATAATTATTAAACGGTAAACATCAATTTGTTAATATTCATTTTTACAGCTAAAGAGATACGATCCTATATAATAAAACTAAGAAAAAAAATATTACAATAACTAACAATTAGAGAAAAGTCTTTTCACAAAATTTACCTATTAATCTTAATAAAATGATAATTGATTTCTTGCTTAAATCTAATAATTTCTAACAAACAAATCCTAAATTAAATATCCGTTTTTTAAATAATTCAATAGATGTTTTTATAAAAATACGGTCTTTTTTATAAAAACATTGTCTAAATTAGTGTAAAAGGCTGAAAAATAGATCAGTAGAAATATATCAGGCATCCAAAGAATAAAATAGAAAATAAAGCCGCAAGTGCAGCTTTACTCAATGATGCGGATGTACGTGTTCGTGCCCGTGTATACGTCCTTCTTCGTCGATTTGTGCCTTTTTAAACCTTACATAAGCTTCATCGACTAATTTCAGGCACCTGTAGCAGACATCCACATCTTTTCTAACAATTCCTTTTGAGAAATCGGGGATCTGCAGTTCCACTGAGAAAACACCGGTTTTGCTTCCGCAGAGAGAGCATTTGCCTCTTCTGCATGAAGTGTGGTTCCTGTTCACTTCCAGGTATGTTTTCTGGGCAGAATCGAGGCAGGTCTCACAGAGCCCTTTCCAGACACCTTCAGGGTAGGCGAATCTCAGGAGAGGAGGGTAAGTCCTGACCGGGATAACGGTCGGGATTCCGCGTCCGCATAAATCACAATCTGTCATTTCTAATACCTCCTTAGAATGGCACAAGTACCATTGCTGCTTTCATAGCCAGCTCCACAAAGGGTTCGGGCCAGAGACCCATTACCATCACGCCTGCAACTGCAACCAGAAGGGCTGCTGCATATGGGAACGGGATACTGACCTTTTCCGTTTTACCCTCAGGGGGCATGAAGTACATGTATTTCACAAGCCGTGCATAGTAGAACAGTGAAAGGGCACTGTTCAGGATGGCGATCACTGCAAGCCAGGTCATGCCCGCCTGAATGGTTGAAGAGAAGAGCACGAACTTTGCCATGAAACCTGCAGTCGGGGGGATTCCTGCGAGTGCAAAGACGAAAACCGTCATGCAGAGGGCTGCAAGAGGCATTCTCTTTCCAAGGCCCCTGAAGCTGTCCAGGTGGTCAGGGATATCGAGGTTTCCTGTCTTTTCCGAACTTATCATCCAGACAACTGCTCCAGCTGCGATAAATGCTCCTGCTTTCATAAAGGCATGGGCAAGGGTGTACATGATTCCGCCTGCAAGAGCGACAGGTGTCATTACGGCAAAAGCCATTGCAATGTATCCTGCCTGTGCAAGGGAGGAGTAGGCAAGCATGCGTTTAACGCTGGTCTGGGCAACTGCGACCACATTTCCGAAGGTCATGGTCACCACTGCCAGAAGGGTAAACATAAACTGCCAGTCAGGCTGAAGGGCTGCAAGGGCTATGATGAATACCCTGAAGGCTGCGACAAACCCCATTTTCTTTGACCCGGCTGCGAGCAGGGCGGAAACAACTGAAGGCGATCCCTGGTATGTGTCCGGAGCCCACATGTGGAAGGGGACAAGAGCCATCTTGAAGCCGAAACCCGCAGTCAGGAGCACAATTGCTACAATGCCTATGGGATTTCCTGTGAGAAGACCCGGGTTTTGAGCGATCAGGGGAATGCTTGTTGTGCCGGTTGCCCCGTAAACAAAGGAAAGCCCGAAGAGCATGAGTGCTGCGGAAACCGAGCCTATTACAAAGTACTTCATGGCTCCTTCAAGGGACCTTGCATTCTGTTTCTCAAAGCCTGCAAGGGCGAAGGTCGCAAGACTCGCCAGCTCAAAGGCACAGAAGAGCAGGATCAGGTCGTTTGCAGAGGCTACAATCATCATCCCGAAGGTCGCAAAGAGCACCAGGGTGTAGAACTCTTCTGTGTGGTCGCTGTTTTCTGTATACTTTATCGAGGCAATCGAGACTATCAGGGCAACTGCCAGGAAGACCAGTTTGAAGAACTGGGAAAGGGCGTCGATACTCAGGGTTTCTGAGAATATTGTATACTGAACGCTGAAACCCTCCATTGTCAGAAGCCCGAAGCTTTTAACCGTCAGAAAGATGGCTGCAAGGGTTCCCAGGGTTGCCAGGTAGCCCAGTATATTCTTGGACTGGGGGGACAGGAAAACTCCGGTCAGAAGTATGACCAGTCCGGTTGCAACCAGAACAAGTTCAGGTGCGAGGTACATTATTTCCTGCATTTCTCACACCCCCATGCCAGCCGCAAGGCTGACTATTGCTTCCGAATTATTAATCATCATATCAAGCACCGGGCTCGGGTTCAGGCCAAAGTAAAGCACAAGAAGTGCGATAACGGCCATTGAAAAGACCTGGATGGAATTAATATCCCTGACGTCCCCGAGTTTTTCATTGTACACTCCGAACATTGCCCTCTGCATTGCCCAGAGGTGATAGCCTGCAGTAACCACTATAGCCAGCAGGGCGATTACCACAAAGACTGGAAGGTTTGTGAAGGTGAAAGTCAGCACCAGGAACTCGGCAATAAAACCTGTAAGCCCGGGAAGGCCGAGGGATGCCATAAAGCCGACCATCATTGCTACGGTAAGCATGGGCATTTTCTTTGCAAGCCCGCCAAGCTCGTTAATGATTCTTGTTCCTGCAGCAGTCTGGATTGCTCCTGCAGACATGAACATAATGCTCATAATAAGCCCGTGGGAAAACTGCTGGAACATGGCGCCTGAAACCGAAAGGGTAACAAGGCCGGCCGAACCCAGGATTACGTAGCCCATGTGGCTCAGGCTTGAGTACGCGATCATGCGCTTGAGGTCTTTCTGCCGCAGAGCAAGAAGAGCCCCATAGAGGATGCTTACAGAACCGAGCAGGCCCAGAATCATGATCATCAGTTGAGGACTGCCAGTATTCGGGAGCATGGGGAGTGAGATCCTGAAAAGCCCGTAACCTCCGATTTTTAGCAGGATAAAGAGTATGCTACCTGCCGTGGGGGCTTCGGAATATGCATCCGGGAGCCAGGAATGGAAGGGAAAGGCTGGAAGTTTTGCTAGGAACCCGAAGAGGATTGCAAGGAATATTCCGTCTTTCATCAGTCCGGGTTCGAAGAACTGGAACTGTGCGACCAGCTCCCTTATGTCAAATGTAGGAACGCCTGTCTGGTTCAGGGCTGTATAGAAGAGCCCGAAAATCCCGAGCAGCATCACAAGCGAGGCTACGTGTGTGTATATAAAGAACTTGTAGGAAGCATGAGCCCTGTTTGCTCCACCCCATAAATTTACTATGAAGAAGAGCGGGACAAGGGTAAGCTCCCAGAAGATATAGAAGACTACGAAGTCAAGGGCTACGAAGACTCCTATAACCGCAGCCTGCATTGTAAGGATCAGCCCGTAAAACCTGTTGGGGGATTCCATTTCCTCCTTCCAGGTGAAGAGGATCATAAACGGGATGACTATTGCATTCAGGAGGATAAGAGGCATGGAAACGCCGTCTATCCCGACTGAATAGTTGACCCCGAGGAAGGGTATCCAGCTTACGGATTCATAGAACTGCATTGCAGCAGTACTGCTGTCAAAGTTCAGATAGGCATAAAGGGTAAGCCCGAGAGTTGCTAGAGACCCGAGAAAGCCAAACCCTGCAGCCAGTTGTTTTGTTTTTGTGAAAAAGGTCACGACTGCGAAAATCAGCGGCACCAGAATCAACAACGATGCGACCGGCAGCATCAGAGTACCTCCATTATCAGTTTAACAAGTATTATCAGCAGGCTCACACCAGCGATTAATGCGGTTGCATAGGTCTGGACAACCCCTGTCTGGATCTTCCGGAGCTCTTCACCCACAAAAACCGTGACAATTCCGATTCCTTCCACAACGCTGTCAATGATCACATCAACTACCTGTGTCAGGAAAGCAATGATCCCGTAGACAATTCCGATTGAGAAGAATTCGGTGTAGATCTGGTGCTGGTAGTAGCGGTTGTAGAGAAGCCTGTAAATCGGGTTCTTCATGGAAGCCAGAGGTCCAAGGCTGAATGCTCTCAGGTAATATATCACAAAAGCAATTGCAAAGCCTGCAAGTGCGACTATCACCGGAAGCCAGAGGACTGCGAGAGGCTCGTGACCTGCTGCCGCCACAAGTTCATTTTCGCCTATGCCGGCAAGGGCTCCTATATCCAGGTTTACAAAGCTGTTGGTAAAGGTTTCTTCAAGGAATTCCATAAAGCCGGTTCTTGTCAGCGCACCAAAAGCGAGGGCAAAAATTGCCAGAATTGACAGGGGAATGGTCATTATAGCAGGGGACTCATGCCCGTGATAGTTGCTTCTCGGCTTGCCTGTAAAGGTCATGAAGATCAGCCTGAAAATGTAGATGGACGTCAGGAGAGCTGCAAGAATTGAGAATACATAGGGGATCCAGTTGCTGCTGTGTTCTCCGAAAAGGTATGCAGCTTCAATAATAGGGTCCTTTGACATGAAACCGCTTGTCCCTATTGAGGTTCCCGGAATACCGAAGCCTGCAAGGGCAAGGGCTGCTATGGTCATTGTTGCAGCAGTTATGGGCATTACCTTTCCTACGCCTCCTAGCTCCCTCATGTCCTGGGTGCCGACTGCATGGATCACACTGCCTGCACAGAGGAAGAGAAGCGCTTTGAAGAAAGCGTGGTTAATCAGGTGGAAAAGTGATATTCCGACAGCTTCAAGCCCTATTGCAGTGCCCAGACCTAGGCCCAGCATCATATATCCTAGCTGGCTGATGGTTGAGAACGCGAGCACACGCTTGAGGTCGTTCATCACAATGCCCATTGTGCCTGCAAAGAGGGCTGTAAAGCCTCCGAAGTAAGCAACTACCATAAGGGAATCGGGGGCTGCAATGAACATCGGGAAAGTCCGCGCTACCAGGTAAACACCAGCAGTAACCATTGTTGCTGCATGGATAAGGGCTGAGACCGTTGTCGGGCCTTCCATTGCATCCGGCAGCCATACATGAAGGGGGAACTGACCGGATTTTCCTACGGCTCCTCCGAAGAAGAGCAGGGTGATAATAGTCAGGTGGCTTATTTCAAAGCCCAGGATGTTTATCTGAAGAGCTGCAAGCTCGGGGATATAACTGAAGATTTCATCGAAGCGAAGAAGGTAAACTCCGTCCTGGAACCCGCCTGCAACCTTAAGGAGGTCGGAAGTGAGCACGATTATTCCTGTAAGGAACATCACGTCTCCGATCCTGGTTGTCAGGAACGCTTTCTTGGCTGCTGCTGCTGCTGACGGTTTTTCGAACCAGAACCCTATAAGCAGGTAGGAACAGAGGCCGACAAGTTCCCAGGAAACAAAGAGCTGCAGGATGTTGTCCGAAAGGACCAGGGAAAGCATTGCCGCTGTGAAAAGTGCGGTTTCTGCAAAGTACCTTGCTTTTCCTGCATCATGGGACATGTAGCTTACTGCATAAATATGGATTAACAGGCTCACAAAGGAGACCATTGACAGCATGACTGCAGCCAGGGGGTCGATTAATATTCCTATGTTAAGTACTGCAAACCAGGAATAGGACTGGCTTATAACCTCTTCGGGATTTGCCAGCAGCCCGAGGGTAATCGCAAAAGAGATTACAAAGGAGGCGGCGATGGCAAGGATGGGAACGATTGCCCCTCCAGATGGCATTTTTCTGCCAAAGAAGAAGGTGATCGCAAAAGCCAGTGCCGGAAGCAGGGGGATTAAAAATGCAAATTCTTCCAGAGCCGTTTTTACCACCTCAGAATATTAAGTTCATCAAGGTTGATTTTATCGTGCATTCTGTAGATCGCCATGAATATCGCAAACCCTACTGCAGCTTCAGCGGCTGCAAGGGCGATCGAGAACATGGCAAAGACCTGGCCGTGCAAAGTGTCCGTATAGCTTGAAAACGCTACAAGGTTCAGGTTTGCGGAGTTCAGCATGAGCTCTATGCACATGATCAGCCTGATACCGCTTTTATGCGTCATGACACCGTAGAGCCCTATTGAAAAGAGCAGGGCTGCAAGTCCCAGGTAAAATGTTAATGGAATGGCAGTCATCTGTTGCCCTCCCCTTTTGCCATATAGATTGCGCCTATAAGGGATGCGAGCAGGACAATTGACAGGACCTCGAAAGGTGCAACAAAATGGGTAAAGATAAGCATGCCTATGCCTTCTATATTACTCGGGTCAGCAGGGTTTTCGGGAAGTTCTGACACCGTATTCCAGGACGTTCCGAAAGCTCCTGTCACTACAACCGCCACAAAGAGCAGGCACACCAAAAAAGCCAGAGGCCGGTTAATTTGCACGGGGCCCACCTCCGATTTCGCGCTTTGTCAGCATGACTGCAAAGAGGATAAGAACTCCGATTGCTCCTATATAGACCAGAACCTGGATAACTCCAAGGAACTGGGCGTTTAAGAGAATATAAAGCCCTGCAACTCCGAACATGCACATAATCAGGGCAAGCCCGGCTCTTACGACGTCTTTCGCAATGACCACAAAGATTGCAAAGAAGACCGTGACAAGTGCAAGGAGTCCGAAGACCGCCGTTTCCAGTGCTGTTCCAACCGTTCCAGGGTCGATCATCTCTCGTCACCTTCCTGAATGTCTACTTCCCTCGCAAGTTTTTCAGGGGTCATAAGCAGGTCTTTATGAGCCCATTTCACCATGCCTTTGCAGTACTCTTTCCCGCTTGAAAGGGCACCTTTGGGGCACTGGTCTATACAGAGCCCGCAGAAGAGGCAGTGCCCTATGTCTATTTGAGGGAACCACCTCTTCTTTTCACTGCCAGGGGCAATCGGGGCTTTTACGATCTTGATCGCGCTGTTAGGGCAGGTATTGGCACAGATCCCGCAGCCTATACATTTGCTTTTGTCAAGGGTCTGGAGGCCTCTAAACCTTTCGGAGAGCGGACTTTCCACCTCCGGGCACAGCCTGGTCACGCGTTCTTTAGGGATGTTTTTAAGCGCATATTTGATGTTTTTGAGAACCATACTTAAGCCCCCAGATAAAGTCCAAGGCCGACTGCCCAGGCAAGGTTCAACAGGGACAGGGGCAGGAGTTTCTTCCAGCTCATATCCACTACCTGGTCAATCCTGAACCTCGGGACAGCCCACCTCATTCCTATAATAGTCATCAGCACAAGCACGGTCTTAAGAAGCAAAATTCCTGTAGGGGCAATAAGTCCGAGCACTGCATTATTTGCAACAAATGCCGGTACGTTCCAGCCTCCAAGGAAAAGGAGTGCTACAAGGAATGATCCAAGGATCATGTGCATATACTCAGCAAAGAAGACAAGCCCAAAACGCATTCCTGTGTATTCCGTTACCCAGCCTGCTACCAGTTCTTCTTCGGATTCGTTCTGGTCAAAAGGGAGCCTTCCAAGGTCAGCCATAAGTGCGATAAAGAAAACAACAAATCCGATAGGCTGCAGGAAAATATTCCATACAAAACTTCCCTGAGCGCTGGTAATATCAATGATATTTAGGGAGCCTGTCATTACGGCAACGCTGACAATAGCGATACCAAGTGGCACTTCATACCCTATCATGCGGGCAAAATTCCTGAAAGCACCAAGCAGGGAATATTTATTGTTTGATCCGTACGCAGCCATAAATATTCCAAAAATATTGATTGCGGACACCGCTTCTATGAAGAGTATGCTTATATCCATCTCGGTTACGGCCAGAGGGTATAAGTTTCCATCAATAAAGACCGCTCCAACCGGAATCGCTACAAGCATCAGAAAAAGGGAAGTCAGCATGAAAACCGGGGCATTGTCGTAAAGAAAACGGTCGGCATTTCCAGGCCTGACATCTTCTTTTGTAAAGAGTTTGATGGCATCGGCTACAAGCTGTAAGAGCCCGAACTTTCCCACCCTTGAAGGCCCGTACCTTAACTGGATGTCAGCTGAGAGTTTTCTCTCAATCCAGACTGCAGCCATTCCGCCAAGGAAGATGGCTCCTACGAGAACCAGGCCTACAGTACCGCGGATCCAGGGGACAAAGGGAACTATGAATTCTGGAATTTCTATAGCCATAAAAGTCACCTGTCCACTTCACTGGTACAGCCATCCATGCTTCCCGAAATTGATACCATGTCTGCGACCGTTGTGCCTATGATAAGAGGGGGGAGAGCCTGCAGAGTCGGGTAATAGGGTCCTCTGACTTTTACCCTGTAAGGCCTGTCCGAGCCGTCGGAAACCATATACATTCCCATTTCTCCTCTCGGGTCTTCGACCCTGTAGAATACCTCGCCTGCCGGAACTCTCATTACTGGAGTCCTTTTGCCGTAAGGAGTTCCTTCCGGAAAGATAGGCCCGTTCGGGATCATGTCAAGGCACTGTTCTATGATGTAAATGCTTTCACGCATCTCGTTAAGCCTGACCTGAACCCTTGCAAAACAGTCCCCTGCAGTTTCAGTGCAGACTTTAAAGTCCAGGTCCCTGTACACAAGGTAGGGTTCATTCTTCCGGATATCGAAAGGAACTCCGGTTGCCCTCAGGACAGGCCCGGAAACCCCAAGGCTTTTTGCTTCGTCTGCTGTCAGGACACCTATTCCGATAGTTCTCTCCCTGTAAATTGTATCTGAGTAGAACATTTCCTCATAATCACGGATGACTTTCTTGAGCTTGTTCAGTACCGGGATGGTTTTTTCTTTAAATCCTTCCGGGAGGTCGTCACGAACCCCACCGAACCTCAGGTAGCTGTGGGTAACCCTTGCCCCTGTGACCATGTCGATAAGAGTAAGAATGTCTTCCCTTTCCTTGATAGTGTACATGAACATGGAAACGAAGCCGATGAACTCCCCATACTCTCCCAGGCCAAGCAGATGGCTCTGGAGTCTTGAAAGCTCTTCCAGAATAACTCTAATATACTGAGCTCTCTCAGGGGGTTCGATATCAAGAAGCTTTTCAACGCATCCAACATAGCATTCTTCATTTGTAAGGGCTACAAGGTAACAGATCCTGTCAACTATGGTGATACCCTGAAGGTAGGTCCTGTTCTCCAGGATTTTTTCAATGCCTTTGTGGATATAGCCCATTTCCACTTCAGCATCCATGATTGTTTCCCCTTTTAATTTCAGGTTCAACCTGAATGGTCCGGGCTGCATGGGATGCTGGGGGCCCAGGTGTACGATCATTTCATTTGATTCAAGCATTTCTTCCATTTTTCACCCCTCACACCAGGTTTCTTGCTGTCCTGTTCGGAAAACCCTCATAGTCCTTTCTGAGAGGCCACTCGCCCAGCATGTCATCAGGGAGAACAAGAGGCTTCAGTTCCGGATGATTCTTAAAGAATATCCCGTAGAGTTCGTAGGTCTCCCTTTCATACCAGTTTGCATTCCAGTATACCGACACAACGGATTCTATTTCCGGAGAATCCCTTGGCAGTCTTGCTTTCAGCATAAGGACTACGGGGTGGTCATATGAAGCTATATGATACACTGCTTCGAGCTCGTTCCTCTGAGGATAGTCCACTCCGCTCACGGAACAGAGGTGGTCGAACTGAAGGGAGCCCTTAAGGTACTCGCAGACCTCTTTTGCTTTATCTTTGTCAACATATGCCCGGATACGGATTGGAGATTCGATCCCGGCTTCAGAAATCGCTTCCGGGAATTTCCCGGTTAATGATTCTATAATCGTTCTGGCGTCCATTATATTCCCTCAAATAAGCCTTAATCCCTCAGTATTCCGTACCCCGGTCCTTTCTGGCTTTTATTTTTTCCTGCAGTTCCACAAACCCCTGGATCAGGGCTTCAGGTCTGGGGGGACATCCCGGAATATATACATCGATAGGGAAGATTTCGTCGATGTTCTGAACAGTGCTGTAGGACTCGTAAAATGGTCCGCCGCTGATTGCACAGTCCCCCATGGCAATAACCCATTTAGGCGCAGGCATCTGGTCCCAGAGCCTCTTTAATGCCGGAAGATACTTTTTTGTCACGTAGCCGCTGATGATCATGACATCCGCATGCCTTGGGGAGTTCCTCGGAATAATCCCGAAACGGTCAGTATCGTAATGGGCGCAGCCGGTTGCAATCATTTCCACACCGCAGCAGCCCATAGGCTGGGTCATGAACCAGAGAGAGTTTTTCCGTCCCCAGTTGATTATGTCCTGAGCCTTTGTTTTCTTGAGGAAATTGTGGATTGCACTTGTAGTTGTTGTGATGACTCCGGGGACTTCTTCTTCCGGGTTTTCCTTTGAGTTATTCGTTTTTGTCTCCTTCACTTCACCCATGTAAGGGCCTCCTTCTTCCAGAGATATACATATCCGAAGAGCAGTATGAAAATGAATACAAACATTTCAACCACTGCAATTGAGGTAATCCCATGCCCCTTATAGACTGTAGCCCAAGGGTAAAGGAAAAGCACCTCAATATCAAAAAGAACGAAAGCAATTGCATAGAGATAATACTCAACATTGAACTGGATCCTTGCAGTTCCTGTTGGAACGGAACCCGACTCGTATGTTGTGTATTTGCTGGCTGCTTTGCTCCTCGGACTCAGTTGTTTTACCATGAACATTGTCATGGGAGGCATGATCAGTCCCACGGCAAGAAATATGGCAACCGGTATATAGCTATCAATTATTCCAGACATTGTATCACCTATCAAAGTGCAGCAATCTGAAATTGCAGCGTCGCATGATCTTGATTTTTAATTTTTAAGATGCTGGACAAAAAGACTGTCCGAATCTTCCGGTTATTTACAAACCATTTGACCGGTACAGGCCCGGTAGAGAATGTCTGTACCCAGGTGCCTTTTTACTGAAGATGGCTCTTGAATATGGACATCCTGACTCCCAGGCCTTGAAAAATTTACTTTTCGATGCCCAGGATTATATGATAAATTTCCGAAAGTCAGGAGAACTCCATCCTTCCGATGGTTTTGACTCATTCGCGTGAAAGTAATATAATTAATAATTAAGATTAAAGGTAGCTAGCTAGTTCTGCAAATAAATCAGGGGATATTTATAGTTATTTGCTAGATAATTAATATTATATAAATATTAAGTCTAAATAATTAAAAATCTGTTTTTAAAATATAGAAATGTCTAAAAAAACTGGGGGAAAAGCCCTGGTCCAGTTACGAAATTATATATACCCCATAAATATGTTATTTTTTAACAGCTATCATATTCTGGAAAGCAGTTTCCTGAAATTACAGGTTTTTTTCCAGGGATTGGCAAGGAATTATATATCTCCACTAATTATTTTTATCCTCATAAAAAATGCACTAAATATTACATAAATAATAATGATGAATCTGGAGGTTAAAGCCTTCTTGAGGCAAGTTATGGAATGAAAATAATAAGGAACTTAGTATGCTGAAAATTTTCCATGTAAACAGGAAAACAGGCAATTTTTTTCCATTAAAAAGAACTCGTTTCTTTCCTGGCAAACCCTGGGTATAATAATTGTGTATACATCTTATCTGTATTCCCTTAAGCTCTATTATACTCCGGATGGGATAATTTCATAGTATATTACCTATTACATAATACAACCGGCGCATAATAACCAGAAAATCCCGTCTCGCACCGGTGCTGAGATATGGGTCGATACGGTATACCAATACATTATAATAATCCTTTTCACGATAGAAAAGCTGGTGGAACTCATGAAGATAAACGATAACTGTGTAGGGTGTGGCCAGTGCGCTTCTTTTTGCAAAAAGGGAGCAATAGAAGTAAGGGGGAGAGCACGGGCTACTGATGCCTGTGTGGATTGCGGGATGTGCATCCCCTACTGCCCTGTGAAAGCTATTGAGGTGCCGGCATGAAAACGGTTGTCATAGGTGCAGGACTTGGAGGGCTTTTAAGCGCTGCCCGTTTATCAAAAGCAGGGCATGAGGTTGAAGTTTTTGAAAGGCTTCCCATCACAGGTGGCAGGTTTACCAACCTCAGTTATAAAGGGTTCCAGCTATCCAGCGGAGCTTTCCACATGCTTCCCAACGGACCCCGAGGACCCCTTGCCCGTTTCCTCAAAGAAGTCGGAGCCAGTGTAAATATAGTGAGGTCAGAAATGACCACTGTACGCGTCCCCCTCAAGAAAGGAAACCCGGACTACGTGAAAGGCTTCAAAGATATTTCTTTCAATGATTTTCCTTCTCTTCTTTCCTATAAAGACCGAATGAAAATAGCCCTCCTGATTGTCAGCACAAGGAAAAACCGTCCATCCGGAAGCTCGCTTCAGGCCTGGATTAAGAGCCAGGTCAGTGATGAATGGCTGATAAAATTTGCCGATTCTTTCTGCGGCTGGGCTCTCAGCCTGAAAAGCGACGAAGTCCCGGTAGAAGAAGTTTTTGAGATAATTGAAAACATGTACCGGTTTGGAGGAACAGGTATCCCTGAAGGCGGGTGTAAAGGGATTATTGATGCCCTTGAAACCGTTATTTCAGCAAATGGAGGGAAAATACACACCGGACAGGAAGTCTCAAAAATCCTAATTGAAAACGGAAAAGCTGCAGGAATAATTGCCGATGACAGGATACATGATGCTGACCTGGTTATCAGTAATCTCGGCCATGCTGCAACTGCTGTGCTCTGCAGTGAAGCCCTCTCAAAAGAAGCAGATGCAGCCTACTTTAAAATGGTCGGGACTCTTCAGCCTTCCGCAGGCATAAAGATCTGTCTTGCAGCAGATGAGCCTCTTGTAGGTCACACAGGAGTTCTGTTAACCCCCTATACAAGGCGCATAAACGGTGTCAATGAAGTTACTCAGGCTGACCCCGAACTGGCCCCTCCGGGAAAGCACCTTACCATGTGCCACCAGTATGTTGCACCTGAGAACGTTAAGAACCTCGAATCCGAAATCGAAATGGGTCTTGAGGACCTGAAAGAGATTTTCCCGGGTAAGAGGTATGAAGTCCTTCTTATCCAGTCATACCATGACGAATGGCCTGTAAACAGGGCAGCTTCGGGCACTGACCCTGGAAATGAAACTCCTTTTTCCGGGCTTTATGTTGTTGGAGACGGAGCCAAAGGAAAAGGCGGCATAGAAGTCGAGGGAGTGGCTCTTGGAGTAATGTCGGTTATGGAAAAAGTCCTCGGTTGAAGCCCGAAAAAACCAGAAGCAGGTGTTTTACATTACATCGAAAAAAGTTCCTTTCGTGACTTATTCAAAAAACGTTTTCATCCCTGTAACCAATATCTGCAGAAATCAGTGCGGTTACTGCGGCTTTCGGCGGGAACCCGGACAGCCCGGGGCCCGGCTCATGAAGCCTGAAGAGGTTATTTCTGTTCTTGAAAACGGAGTACGGGCAGGATGCACAGAAGCTCTTTTTACATTTGGGGAGCGTGCAGAAGAAGTGCCGGGATACGGTGAAATGCTTGAAGAGATCGGCTATTCCTCCACGCTTGAATATCTTGTTTTCCTCTGTGAAACTGCAATCGACATCGGTATTCTTCCCCATACGAATGCGGGGATAATGACCCGCTCCGAACTCGAAGCTTTAAAGCCCCTGAATGCAAGCATGGGGCTGATGCTTGAGAGCACGGCAGTTCTGGCCGCACATAAAGACTGCCCCGGAAAAATTCCGGAACGCAGGCTTGAAACTATTCGAGAAGCCGGAAAACTGAAGATTCCTTATACTACAGGACTCCTTATAGGTATAGGGGAGAGCAGGGACGACAGGATAGAATCACTTGAAGCAATTGCAGCTCTTCACAGGGAATACGGTCATATTCAGGAAGTAATCATCCAGAATTTTGCACCTAAGCCGGGGACAGCGATGGAAAACTTCCCCGAGCCTGCTGTTGAAGAGATGATGGATTCCGTAGAGCTTGCAGCCCGGATTCTGCCCGGTGACGTGGCAGTCCAGGTTGCCCCAAATCTTATAGACCCGAAATCCCTTATCGCAAAAGGAGTAACTGATCTCGGAGGCATATCTCCTCTTACAATTGACTGGATCAACCCCGAAGCTGAATGGCCTGATGTGAAAAACCTGCAGAAAAAGCTGGGGGACATTCCACTTAAAGAACGCCTTCCAGTTTACCCTCCATACGTAAAAAAAGGGTGGTATTCGGAAAGGATTGGCAGCCTTATCAAGCGGCTCTCAGATAATAGCGGGTACAGGAAGCAGCCCGGAACAGAGAACGCGGAGGATTCAGAAAAATGAACAGCAGAATTCCCGAAGACCTCATCGAACGTGCACACAGGGGAAAAACCACAAAAGAAGACGCGCTCCTTCTTCTGGAGGTGCCCCCTTTCGAACTTTTCAGGTTTGCAGATGAACTCCGCGACCTGGCAGCAGGGGACACGGTTACCTATGTTGTGAACAGGAACATAAATTTTACAAGCCGCTGTACAGGAAGCTGCGGGTTCTGCGCATTCAGGACAGATGATGGTAAAGTCCTGAGCATTGAAGAAATTATGGAAAAGGTCAGGGAAGCCGAAAAGGCAAACGCCACCGAGGTATGTATCCAGGGAGGGCTGCTTCCTGATGTGGGTTTGGACTTTTACCAGGGGATCGTAGAAGCCATAAAGGCCGAATTCCCGGAAATGCATGTCCATTCTTTTTCGCCCATGGAAGTTTATCATGCTTCGCGCATCAGTGAAATCCCGGTAAAAGAGTCCCTGAGAAGGCTTAAAAGAAGCGGGCTTGATACCATGCCGGGGACAGCAGCCGAAATACTCTCCGACCGCGTTCGAAAAATAATCTGCCCCGCAAAACTCAATACTGCAGAATGGATCGAAGTGGTTACACAGGCACATGCTGCAGGGATTCCGACGACTGCAACCATGATGTACGGGCACGTTGAAACTCCTGAAGAGAGGATTAACCATATGCTCACTATCAGGGAAATCCAGAAGGAGACCGGAGGAATTACGGAATTTGTGCCCCTGCCTTTTATGCCCTATAACAATCCTGTAGGGGAAAAAATGATAAAGGAAGGCAGATATGCCACACCGGGTCTTGAAGACCTGAAAGTCTATGCGGTATCCCGTATACTTTTCCACGGGCATGTTGATAATATCCAGGCAAGCTGGGTTAAACTGGGAAAGAAATTTGCCCAGTTTTCTCTCCACTGCGGAGTCAATGACCTGGGAGGCACACTGATGGAGGAAAGCATTTCCAGATCCGCAGGTGCCTGCCACGGGGAAATGATCACTGTTGATGAGCTCGAATGGATGATCCACGGAGCCGGCAGGATCCCGAAAGAGAGGACGACCCTTTACAGGGAAGCGCATGAGCTGGCTTCCAGGAATTCTCGAAAGATTGCCGGGTGCGGAGCTTTCGAATAAGCTGAAAAGCCGGCTAACAGTCAGGATAACGATGATTTTAAAAAAGGATGATCGGATGTACACGAAAAAACCGACAACTCCCGAAAATGTTATTGAAAGGGCATACAAGGGAAAATGCACTAAAGAAGACGCCCTTCTCCTGCTTGAAGGAAACCCTTTTGAGCTGTTTGAGCTTGCCAATGACCTCAGGGCAATTGCTGCAGGCGACACTGTCAGCTATGTGGTAAACAGGAATATTTATATCACAAATAAATGCGTCGGAAACTGCGGGTTCTGCGCCTACAGGACAGAGAAAGGATATATCCTGAGCATTGAAGAAATCCTGAAAAAAGCAGGGGATGCGAGAAAAGCCGGAGCCGTGGAAGTCTGCGTTCAGGGAGGGTACACCCCGGAAGCTGATATGGAATTCTATCTTGAGGTTATAGAGTCCTTAAAAGCCGAATACCCGGACCTGTGCCTTCATGCCCTTTCCCCTATGGAGGTCAACTACGCAGCAGAAACCTCGGGTATGTCTGTTGAAGAAGCCCTCCGCAGGCTTAAAAAGAGCGGGCTTGATTCCCTTACCGGGACTTCAGCCGAGATCCTCTCTGACAGGGTAAGAAAGATCATCTGCCCTTCAAAAATCAGCACCCAGCAGTGGATTGATACTGTGACCGCAGCACATAAAGCAGGCATTTCCACCAATGCCACAATTATGTACGGGCATGTCGAGACCCTTAAAGAACGTCTGGACCATGTCTTTACTATCCGCGAGATCCAGAAAGAGACAGGCGGGTTTACGGAACTTATTCCAATGTCTTTTTTGCCTTACAACAACCCTGTAGGGGAAAAAATGCTTGCATCCGGAAAATTCTCAAGCACAGGGCTTGAAGACCTGCAGCTCATAGCTATTTCCCGCGTAATTCTGCACACCTACGTTAAAAATATCCAGGCTACATGGGTAAAATTGGGAAAGAAACTTGCCCAGGTGGCCCTGCAGTGCGGCGCAAACGACCTCGGAGGCACGCTTATGGAAGACCAGATTTCGACAGCTTCCGGGGGCAGCCACGGGGAGTATGTATCTCCTGCAGAGTTTGAATGGATGATTAAAGGGGCAGGAAGAGTCCCGGTGCAGAGAGATACCCTTTACCGGAAGATAGAATCAGGGTTTCCGGGGCAGGAAGGCTTATTTCCCGGTTACGCAAAAGCAGGGATGGGCAGCAAAGAGTAAGAGACTGAAAAAAGAGATTTCTTTAGATCTGAATATTAAAAGAATTTGTTGAGATAAAAAACGAAAATGAAAAACGAAATTATGCAGGAGTCCAGATGAGAGCCGTAATCCCCTATAAGAAAGCCGGCGCAAAATCAAGGTTATCGCCTGTACTGAGTTTGCAGGAAAGAGAAGAATTTGTAGAACTCATGTTAAACCAGGTAATATCTTCTCTCAAGGGAGCCGGAATAGAACAAGTCGACATCCTCAGCCCATCTGTCTACGGGCTTGAGGAAATGACTGAAGCAAGAGTTCTGCTGGACGAAAAAGACCTGAACGAAGCCCTTAACAGGTATCTCAAAGAGGCAGAGGAGCCTGTCCTTATTGTTATGGCTGACCTCCCTCTCCTCTCTCCTGAGCATATAAAGGAGATAAGCTCAACGGAAAAGGATGTCTGCATCGTCCCGGGAAAAGGCGGCGGCACAAACGCTCTTTTCATAAAAAATCCCTCTAAATACAGGGTAAAGTATTACGGCTCGAGTTTTCTAACTCACTGCTCGATTGCAACGGATTCAGG
>WPCJ01085887.1_pt1 | contig 35471 bp, 32 predicted proteins | sample 5399831 | NCBI WGS metagenome assembly WPCJ01 (sample SAMN12869470, study PRJNA574797) | sludge metagenome | isolation source: wastewater treatment of pH10 | place: China:Beijing | collected 2019-05-20 | reverse complement strand
GGTCGAAGCTACGATCTCGTCTTTAGGAATGGGCTGTACCGGCCCCGAGACGCTGAGATCGAGGTGCCTCGATAGGGTGCCAAGCGGCCCGAGCATGCGCCTGATGATCCAGTAGCCGAAGGCGGCCAGCAGCAAGGCGATCGCAGCATTTGTGGCGACCAGGGTTCGGAGGACCTCGCCGCGCTCGCGCAGCAGGTGGGAGATATCATAGTCAACATAGATCTCGCCGATGCGGCGATCCTGGTAGAGCAGAGGCCTGCGCGCGAAGGCACGCGCTTTGCCGGTATCGACGAAAAGCAGGCCATCGCCCTCGAATGCACGATCTCGTTCAGATTGCCGACTGAGTACAGGTGCCTGCCGGGGATCGCTTGCGGCAAGCGTTTCTCCCTTACTGTCGACGACCACGATACTTGCGCGGCCAAAACCGCCTTCCAGCACCGCCCCCCTCTCGATAATGTCGAAGATCTCCCAAATGTCCTCCCGCAGGACATGCGGAATGACCGCCGAGGCCAGCCCGTTGAGGTAGATTGTCGACATTGCCGCGAGCTGCCGCTCCTGCGTCTCGCGCAGTCTCGTCAGCACGACGTTCGTGAGTACGATGCTGACCACCAACATGAAAACTGCGACGAGCACAGGCGCCTTGAAGGCCAGCGGCCAGCGCCGCGGATCAAGCGAAGCTCGCCTCACCCCAGTGTCCTCACCAGATCCACACGGGCAGCGATGCTATCGAAAAGCGTAGGCTCTCCAGGCGTGAAGCCATCGAGCCTCAGAAGAGCCAGAACGTCCTGGCCCGTCTGATCAGCCGGCATGTCGATCAATGCCCGGCGTAGGCGCGCGGTCCCGTCACCCCTGACGTTCCCCGTGGAGGTCGCGATCGGCGGGAAGCCCATCCAGGGAGAGCGCCAGGCAGGCTTGGTTTGCCGCGTCAGCTCCGGCTCGGTCTCGGTCATCACCTCCCAGACGTATCCGTCAACGCTACCCGATTGAGCTAGGCCCGCGGCCACCGCGCGAACAACGTTGCGATGCCCGTACGTGAAGAAGGTTCGCCGAAAGAAATCCTGGGGCTTGGCTCTACGCTCCGCCAATAATGCCCGCGTCACGAGATATCCCGAGTTGGAGTCGGGGTCAGAGAACGCGTGAATATCCCCGCGTAGATCGGCGATCGAGCTCGCATCGCGATCAGCACTGACAAGGAGATAGGACCGATAGGTCGGCTTGCCGCGCCACACGGGGACAGCCACCAGTTCGAGCTCATGGCGATAGGCCACGAAGGGAAATCCGCAGATCCAGGCGGCATCGAGCAGCCCTGAGATCAGCTGCGACGTGATCTCCTGGTAGGTCCGCTTCAGGACGAGCTGGACCTCCATGTTCATGGCGGTGGAAAGATAGTGCTGCAGTGCTTCGAGCAGTTCGAGATCGGAGGTCAGAAACACCGGTGTTAGGCCGAAGCGGAACGGCTGCTGGGCGCGCAAGACTGTAGGCGCGACAAGAACCGAGCCTGCGCTCGTAAAAAACGCACGACGCGTTTGCCCTTTGGCGGTGGCTGCCGCATTCGAGGTTCGGCCGACCCTCCCGGTCACCGTACGCTCCCATCTCGTTGTTATTTTAATGTCAATCTGAGCGGTTAGGGCCGCCCCGTCAAACCGGCTTCGATGCGTCGCTGAACGTCGAAATATTGCCAAGCGCTACTTCTTGGCATGCTGAGCCGATTGATCGCGCAATCCATAATTCCGAACTTCCGGAAATACGGATATATCATTCAAATCTTCACAACCAGCATGCGAACCGCAATCATGCTCTCAGCGCAGCATGAACTGGCGAATCGGCAGTTCATGCTGCGCCCCTGGTCATCCCGACTTGCCGAGCCCAATGGACGCTGAAGCATTCCGAATTGCACGGCGCGATCTAGGCCTCACCCAGGTGGCCTTTGGCGACGCGTTTGGCGTATCACGACGGACCGTTCAAAACTGGACCCAAAAAGGACCGCCGACTTACATCGCGAAGCTACTTCAGCTGGCTCTTGTCAATCGGATCGATGGTCCCAAACCAACGCGCGGCCACGAAGCCGAGCCTCTTGGCGCGATTCCGAAAGTCGCCCCCGCATTGGACACCCTCCTCCGCGCATCGATCGAAGCTGGATGGAAGACGGAGGCCATGGTCGCAGCAGTCGAGCTCTGGGTTGTCGCGCAAAAAGCGAAGAGGCGTTAACCATAAAATATGAATGAAACCATTCGTTAAAATTTTAGGGATTGAAAGCGCACATTCTGCGCCTTTATAATATATCAGCATCCAGATCGTGATGCTTATCGCCACCTTTGACGGTTGTAGGAGAGCTCTCCGCGAGGGCCAACTGGCGCGTGCCTGCCTCAAATTCTCGTTAGTGCATCTGATATATTAGCGCCACCTTAGCAAAACCTGCACCGGTCCAGTCACGGAGGTTAGCATGCTCGCTCCACGTCGCATCGGCCTGCCCAAACGACACTACCCTGCTCGGTGCCTGTCCAAACTTCAGTTCCAGCCTGGCACTCCCAGGTCACGTAACGCGGCGCCGCGTGAGCAAAACCGGCGAGCACTGCAAGGCGACGGGTCGCTGGCCAAACTCATCGACGAAGACTTCGATGAATTGGAGTGTTCGCCCAAAATGTTTCTGAAGCTCGCGAACCAAGTCTGATCACTGATTCTCGTAGAGATCAGCTTTTGATGATTCCGTAGATTAAGCCGCATCCCCTCCCCTTTGCTACGCCAAACATTGGCGGGCCACGTGCCCGAGGAGCTGCATTATGCCTCGAACGGTCAAGAAAACCCCCTTCAAGGTCGGCAAGACCACGCATCCGACCTTTTGAAAACTCAAATCAACTGATCGGGCGCTCGTGCCTCAACGCTTTCATCCAAGGACCTTCGATGTCCGCCACACTTTCCACTTTGGACGATCTCGTGAGCTTCGAAACATCTCAGACTGACGCCAACCTCACCCGCAAGCCTAAGCATTCGCGTGGGAAAGGCGCGGCCACGGACCTCACACTTCGCATGCTGCGCAAGGCCTTCCCAGCCGCGCTAAACCATGATCTCAAGCATCAACGCAAGATCGTGGTTATCATCGAGCCGCCCGGACCAGACTGGTTCGATTTGGTCCACGAGGCCGCGCGCGAGGTCTTTCGGCCCGGCGACTTCCATTGCGTCCGAGGCAATCAGAAAGACAAAGACAAGGAGATCCAAGAAGTAGCGCTGCGATCTGCGGCTGCGACCGGCCAGTCGTTGATTGTGGTCACCGATCGTGGATTCGCAGGGCTCGCGCCCGCGATACTGCTTTCAGCCGACTACCATTTGCAGGTTCAGCATCCTACGCGCACGATGCTTGCAGCCACGCTACGCGCGGTTTCTGGCGAGAGCTCGATCACCGGCATTCCCGCCGACGTTGGAAGGGCGTCGCCCGCCGCCGCGTTGCTGGCCGCGATCCGACGTAATGAAAACGCCAAGCGCTCCGTCGAGCGCCTTCGGGAGTTGCATCGGCGGAACCGTGCCGGGGTACAAGCCATCCTGTCGCCCGGACCCACTTTGTCGGAGTTGAGCGGCTATGGCGCAGCCAAGCAGTGGGGACTGGAAGTCGCGGCCGATATTCAGGCCTATCGCAACGGCCAGATCGAATGGTCGGAGCTCAACAGCGCGGCCATTCTGCATGGTCTACCCGGCTGCGGTAAAACCTACTTCGCCTCTGCGCTGGCTCGCAGTTGCGGCGTTCCGATGGTCAGCACCTCGCTGGGCCAGATCTTCGGCCAAACCGCAGGCTACTTGGACAGCGTCATCAAAGGCCTCGATGCGGCCTTTAGTGAGGCGCGAGGCAAGGCCCCAGCCGTCCTTTTCATTGATGAATTGGACGCATTGCCCGACCGGAACACGCTCACTGGCCGTGGCCGCGATTGGTGGACCACTGTGGTCAACCACTTTCTCAAGCTGATGGATGACGGGCGACGCGGCGTCATTGCCCTAGCGGCGACAAACATGCTGTCGAGAATCGACCCGGCGGTGCTGCGTGCAGGCCGCTTCGAACTGCATTTCGAAATCGGCCTGCCTGACTTTACGGAGCTTACCGGCATTTTTCGGCATCACCTTGGATCACGACTGACCGATGCCGAAACCGAAAACATCGCGAGGGTCGCGCAGGGCTCAACCGCGGCTCAGGTCGCGTTTCTGGTCAAATCAGCAATCGCCCAAGCGCGCCGGGAGCAGCGCGATCTGCGTGCGCAAGACCTGGTGCAGTTGCTGGTCAAAAGTGATCTGTCCGAAGAGGAAATGCGCCGAGCCTGCATTCATGAGGCCGGGCACGCCTTGGCGACAATTGCAGTCGGTCGCAAGGTGGAACTCGTCTCCATGTTGCAGAATGGCGATCGCGGAGGCGTGGTTGTCACCGACGGCCCCGGCCGCCTTTCAACGCGCGAACGCCTCGAGGACCAGGCTGTCATCTGCCTTGGGGGGCGAAACGCAGAGATCCTGCTGCTCGGGGCAGCTTCGACGGGGGCCCTGCAAGACATCGCATCCGCCACGCAGACGATTGCAGCGATCCATAGCGCGTTTGGCCTTGGCGCAACCATCACACAACGAGCGCAGTTGGCAAAGGTCACGGAGCTGCTCGTCGAACCCGACTTCTGCAATCTCGTCGAGACCGAGCTGCAAACTCTCGACGCGCGCTGCATGAAGCTGCTCGCAAGTCGCCTGCCCGAGCTGCGCCTCCTCGCCGAGACGCTGCAGTCAAAGCGCGTGATTTCAGCCGACGAGATAGGCTGCATTGTCCGCCCGTGACCGGCATATCGTGGCACGGTTGCGATGGTGCGCCCGCCCCTCTGCGCTGGATCGATAAACAGATCAACCGGCTCTGTGCTCGCTATCGGCAGCGGCGGGCTTACGGCACTGCCGAGCGTGGGCTGATTACCAGCAAACCACATCTCATCGAGCTCGTCGTGCCAGACCTGAATCGACAATGCAGGCTTGCTTACGAATCGATCGCTGGATCCGCGACCACACCTGAAAGTCTCCGCCAACGAACTTTGGACGGCGCTCCCCAACTTGACCTGCCGAAGTTTGGCGCTGAACCGCAAGTCACTGCAGCCGCAGGAAGAATCCCGTTTTCTGGATCTAAGGGATTCGAATGGCTCAGCAATTTGAAAATTGACGATTAGTTTCTTGCAAAGCGATTCGCGAGGATCTGGGCTCGATATCGATGGAGCCCTCAATGACCTAGCCGCCCAATAAAAGAGCGTCCGGCTTTCACAGAGCCGGACGCTCCATTTCGCAGAACCACCCCAATATGTAGCTCATGCCCGACCAAGCTGCGCGCGACGCTTGAAAGTGTCAATGCGCCTTGGACCAGCATGACGACGGAGAAGTCATGCCTGCCTCAACCCTTCCATCTACACCGACGTGGAGCCCGCCGCCGGCCAATCACTGCGTCTTCAGAGCCCACCAGCTCAAGGACACTCAGGTGGCCAGGCGCCCGGTCATCAGAAGCCGGTCTCACAATGGCAGCCTCATGGTCGATCCGGGAGACCACCTGATCAAGCCAGCTGAATCCCATATCGAGCACGATGCTTTGCTCATCATGATGTCGGATCCCGCTGTGGCAAAAATCGACTGCCAGCAGGGTCCCATTACCTATGTCGACAAGTCGGGCATCGAGCGAACGACGATTTTCGACATCGTCGTCACGTTGAAGAACGGATCCCGCATCGCGGTCATCGTGAAGCCCGCAACCAAAGCCAGGAAAGCCAACCTCAACGAATGGATCCAGCTGATCACTGACCAGCTGCCGGCATGGTTCGCGAATAGCACGGTGCTGGTGACCGATGAACACATGCCCGCATGGCTCGTCAGCAATGCGCGGCTCTTCCACAGTGTTCGGTTCGACGTTGCTCGCTCGGTCGAGGACGACATCGTCCGCTATGCGAGGGATGTCCAGACCCCTCTCACCATTAATGAGCTGGCAATGCCTTTCGGCGGGACGGCTCGGGTTTTTCGCGCTGTCGTGCGGCAGATGTTCGCCGGGAATCTGAAGCAGTCTGCGCCTGGCCTCATCTCGCCGACGACCCTCGTTCAGTCGACAGGTTACTCGAACGGGTCCCATTGATGCCCAAGCCGGACAACCCGATCAAGACGGACTTCTTCGGCCCGTTTACGCGCGTCTTCGTGAACGAAAAGCCGTTCCGAGCCGTAACACCCTTGGCCGACGGCTGGGAACTCCGCGCGGAGGCCAACGCTCGCGAGATCATCTTCCTTCATAAGTCCGATATCGAGATCAAGATCGCGAGCGGCGCCGTTCGAGTCGACAAATTCGTTCGGCCGGATTTCGCGCCTGACGGGAGCACTTTCGGCGCGCTCGCTCATTTTCCGGAGCGCGTTCGCAAGCAGATCTACACCCACTACATCTGGATCTTCGAAACAAAGAAGGCCCTGGACACCGGAAAGCTCGCTTCGCTTGGTGAGAAATCTCTTGAGCCGTACATCAAAGAGATCGCTCCGGTAATCAATGAAAAGCTCAGGTCGCTTTTCGCACCGACCGAAGAGAATGCGGGCAAGCGCAAGCCGACGTTTGGCAAATCTAAATCCGAGAGCTGGCATCCCAGCGGCCGTCATCTGCGGCGAATTATCAAGCATTTCGATGACAACAACGGCAACATCCTCTCGCTGCGCAACGAGTGGGACAAATGCAACAAGGGCGGATTGAGAATTCAGGCTGCCGTTGCCGAAATTATTGACAAGGTCGCGGCGGAGTACGCTGCCGAAAATAGGCCGACTTACGCTGGCCTGTATGCCAAAGTCGTTATTGCGATCAATGTCTACAACACTGGGTTGCCCAAAGAAATTCAACTGAATGTGCCCGACATCAAGACAATGATTGCGCGCATCAAGAGTTTGAAGGTGGGCTTGATTATCGGCGGCCGGCGAGGAGCAAAAGCACTCAAGCAGAGAATGGGGCCATTTCGCGCCGGCCCGGTATATCGCCGCGTTGGCGAACGCGTCGAACACGACTGCTGGACTCCGCACCTTCATTTGCTTCTTCCGAAGGAAGTGATGGCGGAGCTTCCGCGAGCGCTCCAGGACGAGCTGGTCAACGAGGCGGGTCGCATTCGCATCGCTGTCGCAATTGACTGTGCTACCCGGTATTTCGTTGGCCTCGCCTTCGATCTTTCGGAGAACACCGCGCTGACCCGGACGGTCCTGAGGATGGCCGTATCGGACAAGACGAAGTGGGCCCTAGAAGCTGGTTGCAAGGCGCCGTGGAACCTCTACAGCGGGCTGGAAGAGAACGTAACGGACGGCGGGCCCGCCTACTATAACGAGCGCTTCCTCAGCAGCTCTCTCAGCCTCTGCACCAAGCATCTTTTTACGGCAGGCGACCACCCGAACCTGCGAGGCCGCGTCGAACGCATTTTCCAGACGATCGACAAGCAATTTATCTCATATTTTTGCGGAAGAACCTTCTCGAATACGCACGATAAGGGGGATTACGATGCAGAAGGTCGCGCGAGCATCACGCTACGCGACTTTTTGAATACCTTGATCAGGTATATCGTCGATGTGTACCACCATCAGGTGCCATCGAATGGAGAGCAGTCGCCCCGCCGTCTCTACGAGCGGCTGGCGAGCGAAATCGAGCCAAGGCCTGCTCCTACCCAGGATGAAATCCGGCTGGCATTCGGCGAGACGCTGGGGCGGAAGCTCGGCCCGCACGGCCTGCGCTTCATGAACGTCTGCTACGACTCGAATTGGCTGGTCACTTATCGGATCGCTCGCGGCCTGGAGCAGGTCTATATTAAGGTCGACACCGAAGACCTTGGCTGCATTTCGGCATGCCTCGACGACGAGTGGGTCACGATTCCGGGTCCAGTCGAAATGGCGGGTGTTAGCCTGAAGCAGTGGCTGGCCGTGACAGAAGAACTTGCCCTTCGCTACGGTGAACAGGCCAAGCTGGATTATCGCGAGTTTGTGGCCCCAGCTCTCCGTGACATCGATGCGATGGCGCGCGCGTCCGAGCGCAACGTGCGGCTGCAAGGGCGGGTCTGGACCGAAGAGACGTTGCTGAAAGCAGAAGATCGGATGCGTATCCGCGTTGGATACGGCGGGGCCCCCCAGGACTATGCGGAAGTGCCCGCGCTCAGCGCGGCGACGTTCGGCACCAGCTTTTTCCGGCAGCCTGACGGAACGGATGCATTGGACCGCGCCACTGCAAAGCAGATCACCTCCGAACAACAGGGCTATGCCGAACAGGAGTCGTTCCAGCCCGTGCGCTCTCGGGACCTCTGAGAATGAAAAACGATCACGCACGCCTGGATCCGCTGCTCCGCGCTGATGTTGACGCGGCGCGAAATGCCATGAAGCGGCGGCTTGTCCTGACGCGGAATTTCAGCCGCGTTGAGGAAGCGGTGATCCGTCAGTTTTGTTCGATCACCACCATTCGCAGCGGCAGCGCGCCTTGGGGGCCGGGAAACCGAGCGCCGAGCAAAGCGCTCGTCATTACCGGCCCTTTTCGGTCAGGGAAGTCCTTTCTCGTGGATGCCGCGTTTGCATCGTTGAAGCCAATTAAAGCCGGCACCATCGAAATTGCACCCAACCCGATATCGGCCGACTGTCCAAGCCACTTCGAGATGGCGGGACTCGGTCGAAATATTCTCGACCGGATGCAGCTCCTGCCGGCGCGCGCGCTTGGCCCGACAGAAACGATGGAGCGGGTGACCAGACGGCTCGGAATTTTCCGACCCACACAGATCCGCATCGACGAGTTCCAGCGGACGCTCAGTCCTGTGAAGATCGGACGTCATCGCATTGAGGACGAGCAGTTGCGGATCTGGGGTCAAATCCAGCTGCTCCTCGACGACGGGCATTGGCCCACGCCCATCATTCTGAGCGGGTTACCGAATATCATTCCGGTGCTGGAAGAGGATCGCATGGGCTTTCTGAGAGATCGTTGCGAGACGGTTCTCGCGATCGCACCAATGAAACCCGGGAATGACGCGGACATCGAAGAGCTTATTCTGGCATTCGCTGAATTCGGCAAGGCCGCCGGAGTGACGCTAGATTTGCATGCGGAAGATGAACTGCCTCATCGCCTCATGCTGGCGTCCAATTACGCGATGGGTCTCGCCTTCGAACTGACCCAAAGTGCAATCGCGAACGCCCTGGAGAACCGGCGGAGGATTTTCGACATCAACGATTTCGCGGCTGTCTATGCCCAGAAATCCGGAGCTGAACCGGCAGCAAACCCCTTCGTCACTCGCGATTGGGTTCGTGTCGATCCGAAACGCCTCCTCGCGACGGATAACAACCAGAAGCCGGTGGGGTGAGCAGGTGGAACATATTGCTCCGCTCAAGAACACCTTGTCGCTCGTGGAGGGCGAGACCCCATCCAGCTTCATCTCTCGCTTGGCGGCCTGGAACCGCGCCGCCAGCGCTCGTGAGTTCTGCAATGATTTCCTTTTGAGCTTCGACAAGATCGCGTCCGGCGACGCCGTGGAACTGGAAAAGCTCGCGCACTTCACTTCCGCCAATTTGCGTGATCTGACGGCATTCGCTCCTCAGCGAGTGAGACAAGGCGTATTTCGCTTGGGATATGAAAACATCAGCCAGCGCATAGCAGCGCGCAGTCTGATGCGCATCTGTCCATATTGCGCCAGAGACGATATCGAAGCGAACCCGACATTGCCTCCAGACGCCGCAGTTGCTCAGCGGGCGATCTGGCTCATCAGCTCCGTCCGAACTTGCTTCAGGCACGCCTGTTCCTTGGTCTTCATTTCGATGAAGGCGCATCCTCGCTTTACTCACGATTTTGCACTTCGCTCTGCCGAGGCACTGCCGGAAGTCGAACGGCTCTTCGACGAGTGCTCGCAGCGCGAGCCATCCAATTTCGAGCGCTACATCGCGCAGCGAATCTACGGAGAACGGCGGGTACCCGTTCCTCTACTGGACTCGTTGGAAGTTACGGCTGTCGACCTGATCTGCAGTTGGCTCGGTCGTTTCAAGCTTGTCGGTCGGAGCGGCAAACCCCGTGGGGCATCGGACCATGAGATGTATCTCGCAGCGCAGGCGGGCTTTGAAACCCTTTCGAACGGCGAAGCAGCTATCCGCGATCTGATTCAAACGTCGCATGACAACGCGGATTTCACCAAGTGCATCAGGTTAACCGACGATCGACTGCTCGGTCAGCTGTATAAGTTCCTAGACAACGGCGGAGGAATGGGGCCGCAGTACGGTGAAATCCGAGCAATAATTGCGAATAAGCTGTCTGAGCTGTACCCTTTTTCCGGCGAGCAAGCGCGGATCCTCGGCGTGACCATTCCGAAAAGGCCGATTCATTCGATCGGTAGCGCCAAAATTGCCTATGGCCTGCCAAGAAAAACTATCAAACGATACGTCAAAAAGGCTGGTATCGGCTTGACCTTCAAAAAGAATGGGCAGGACGTTTGCTACGCCATCGATGTACGCGAGGCAGATGAATTGTTTGGACATGGCGGCCAGGTGATCAACGGCGGCACGATTGAGCGGCAGCTCGGGCTTCGGCGCTGTCATCTCCAGGGGCTGCACGAATTGGGCGTCCTTTCCCCAATCGGCGGGGAATTTATTGAAGGCCACACTGCCTTCTTCCGACATAATGATGTTGAGAGGCTGATCACGGATCTCCAGCAGCGCGCTACGCTCGTCGACAAAACACCAGACGGAATGGTCTCGATAGCTAAGGCTGCAGCGCAAACAGGCTGGAGCGTTCACGCTATCATACAACATCTGCTACGCGGCAAACTCTCCGCTGCTTTGGTTGAAGGCGAAGGCGTCTATCTAGGTCTACGCGTCAGTGCTGGGGAACTTCGGGCGAACACGGCTAGACATGAAGAGACGGGTTTGAGCGTTCGTGAGGCGGCTAGGATGCTCAAATGCACCGACGATGTAGTAAAGAAGCTAGCGGAAATCGGGGTGGTTCAAGCCCGAAATGAGCGTCGCCTTAATTCTGGGCGCTGGCGGCTTTCTTTCGATGTCGCATCCCTTGAACAATTTCAACGTGACTACATTTCCCTCTGGGCTATGTGTTTGATGCTGAAACGGAACGGCCGGCAAATTGTGGCATTGGTCAAACAAGTTGGAGCGAAACCTGAATTCGATCCCGTCACTGTAGGAAGTCGGATTTTTCGGCGATCCGCTGTTCAAGAACTGCTACAAGGCTAACGAGACGTCCAGCAAGCTGAAAATAAGGCCCCGAATCCGGGGCCATTTTTTTTTGCTGCGCACGCTTTGCCGGTGCCGGACACACGACAAATCAAACCGGTTTTCGTGACAAACCAATTGCCCGATGGGCGAAAATTTATCAATGATTACAACGTTAGAGGGACAGATCATTTAGGTTTTCGCAATGAGAAAAGAGGCATAATGTTGCCTCGATTTTAGAAAAAGTTCCGCAATCAGATTTGCGCCGCCCGGCCATCAAGCCGGGCGGCGCTTTGCTTTTTAGCCGATCAAAACGGGCACTCGGCGTCGCTGGCTTCCAACGGCCGGAACACGGCGCGCCGGCCGGCATCCGTCAAGCCTGAGCTAAATGTGAGGTCGAAGACGACGAGCTTCATCACTGACTCGTGCATGTCAGGCTAAAATGTCTGCTTCCGGCGCTCTGCGAAGGCCGACAGCCGGATAACCGGAACTGGCCCATTGCCGACATCTGGAACGTCCGCTTCCCGACGCTCCAAAGCAGGAACACGTAGTGAAACCGCTGCTGGTGCAGAACCCGGCAGTTGCCCAACTCTTGCCGCCTGAAGAAAGGCAACGACGTCTTCGAGAACAGGCGCTTGCCATTGCAGAAGCCGGGACAGCGCCGTGGCCGTGCCGGCATGGCCGAGCCCCTGATAGATCTTCAGCGAGACCGATCGCGCGCCCGCCTTTCGGAGCGCCAGCGCCAGGCGCTCGCTGTTGCGCGGAAGCACCGTCGTGTCCTCCGATCCCGTAACCAGAAAGACCGGCGGTGCGTAGCGCCTGGCAAAGTTGACCGGCTGCGTCTGGGCGGGGTCGCGCGCGTTTCCGAACGCCTCCTTCGTCACGTCGATATCGAACGGGAGAAAGTCGTAGGGGCCGGAGAGGCCGAAAATGGACCGGATATCGTCGGCACGCATGCCCACGGCAGCAAGATATCGCCTGTCCAGCGTCAGCATCATCGCGTTATAGGCGCCCGCCGAATGTCCCATCAGGTGGATCGCTTCCGGGGCGCCGCCGAAGCGGGCGATGTTGTCTCGCACGAAGCGCAGCGCCAGCGCGCCGTCCTCGATGAAGACCGGGAAGCGGACCTCCGGGACAAGGCGGTAATCAGCGATCACCGTGACGAAGCCCCGAGCCGAAAGCGCGTCCCCCACGAAGGAATAGGTTTCCTTGGCCCCATTGGCCCAGGACCCGCCATAGATGAAGAACACCACGGGCTTCGGCGCGATCCCGCCACTGGCAGGCACGTAGATATCCATGCGCTGGCGGGGATGCGGGCCATAGGCCACATCGCGCGCGCCGTCTGTCAGGACGCCGGGGCGCAGGGCTGCGCAGGCAGGCAAGGCAAGTCCGGCAAGCAGCGGCAAGATGGTGCGTCGGATAATCCGGATCGTCATGGTCACCTGCGGCCGAGGAGATATCGCCTTTTATACGCTCGGCCGGCCGAAACGGATTTCCACGGCGATGGGGCAGAATCCCAAGCGGAACTGAACCATGTCAGCCTGCTCGGCGTATCTCCCGCAAGACCAGGGAGATCGCCATGCGCTTCGTTGCCGGTTACGTCGCCTTCATCATCGCCTTCGGCATCTGCGACGCCATCTGGCTGGGCACGATGACAACGAGGCTCTACCGGCCCGCGCTCGGCGATCTGATCGTCGAGCAGGTACGCTATTGGCCGGCGGCGCTGTTCTATTTCGGTTTTCCGCTCGGGGTCGTCTATTTCGCGCTGATGCCCGCGCTGCGTGACGAAAGTGCGAGCGCCGCCTTGCTCAATGGCGCGCTCATCGGCCTGCTGGCGTATGCGACCTACGACCTGACCAATTACGCCACGCTGCGGCCTTGGACGCTGACGATCACGCTCGTCGACCTCGTCTATGGCACGGTCGTCGTCGGCCTGTGCACATGGGTCGCCTTTATCGTGGTCCGGCGTCTGGTCGGCTGGGGCTGGGTCTGATCCCCAGCCCGGCCGATCGGTCAGGCCGCGCGCAGCCTGTAGTGATGGACGCCCCAGGCATCGCCCTGAGCATGGCCGAACAGTCCGCTCGTCGCCAGGAAGAACAGCCGCCAGCGCCGGCGCCAGAGCGGCGCATCCGCACCATAGGTCTCGCGCAGGATCGGATCGATCTGCGCGAGATTGCGATCGAAATTCGCCAGCCAATCCTCAGCCGTGGCGCGGTAGTGCTCGCCGCTCCAGCGCCACTCGTCCTCCACCGTGAAGAGATCGGGGAATTGGTGAGCCAGCGTCGCACTCGGCATCAGGCCGCCGGTGAAGAAATGCTGCGCGATCCAGTCGCCTGTATCGGCGGCATCGAACCGGTAGCAGCCCTGCCGGTGGGCAAAGACATGGATGAAGAGCCGTCCGTCCGGCTTCAGCCAGCCACGAACCCGCCCGAGCAGTTCGCGCCAGTTCGCCATGTGCTCGAACATTTCGACGGAGACGACGCGATCGAAACGCTCCTCCGTCCCGAACGCGTTCATGTCGGCGGTGACGACGCGGAGATTGCCGAGATGACGGCGCTGCGCCTGCTCTTCGATATAGGCGCGTTGCGAAGCCGAGTTGGAGACCGATACGATCCGTGCCTGCGGATAGCGCTCCGCCATCCACAGCGAGAGCGAACCCCAGCCGCAGCCGAGTTCGAGGATGTCCTGCCCATCGGCGAGATCGGCATGCTCCGCGGTCAGCTCCAGCGCCTTGTCTTCCGCCGCGGCCAGCGTGTCGCCGGGATCCGCATAATAGCAGGAGGAATACTTGCGCCGCGGGCCGAGCACCTGATCGAAGAAGGCGGCCGGCACCTCGTAATGCTGCGCGTTGGCCGCATCGGTATGAACGGCAATCGGGAAGTCCGCCATGTCGCGGGCGAAGGCCGCGGCATCGGCCGACTGTGCGGCCAGCGACCGGGCCGTGCGCCCGACCAGCGACGCGATCACCATGCGGCTGACGGCATCGGGAACGGGCAGCCCTTCGCCCCAGGTCGAAAGCTTCTGCATGATCGTCATGACGTCGCTCCTTTCGGCGGCAGCGGGATCAGGGCGCTGGTTCGATTCTGGTACGCCCGATAGGCCTCGCCGTGCTTGGCGAGCATGTGCTCCTCCAGGGGCGGTATGCCGGAGATGCGGGTCAGCAGCAGCGTGATGCAGGCCGGTGCCAGCAGGGCGAGCCAGCCCCAGGTATAGCCGGCGCCGAGCGCGATCACGGGATAGCAGCACCAGAGCAGGCACTCGAAGAAGTAGTTGGGATGCCGCGACCAGCGCCACAGGCCGGAGTCGCAGACGCCGCCTACTCCCGAGCGTGCGAAGGCCCGCAATTGCCCATCGGCGATGGCGCCTCCTACAAGGCCGGCGGCGAACAAGGCGACACCGGCAAGATCCTGCCAGCCCAGCGCCGGCGCGGGGCTATGCGCCGCCAGGACGATGCCCAATCCCAGGGGAATGCTGACCAGCGCCTGCATCTGCAGCAGCCGGGCCAGTTGCTGCGGCGCGGCGCTGCCCCAGTCCCGCTTCAGCTTCGCGTAGCGGGGATCTTCGGTGATGCCGGCTGTGCGTCGCGCGATGTGCAGGCCGAGCCGAAGCGCCCAGGCCAATGCGAGCCCGGCCACGACGAAGCGTCGTGGCATTGGCCCCGTCCCAAAAGGCAGCAAGGCGCCGGCTATACCCGTCAGCCCCAATCCGAAAGTCCAGACCACGTCGATCCAGCCGGAATTGCCGGTGCGACGCTCGACCAGCGTCGCCAGGGCCATGGAGGCCGACATGGCCACGGCCACGAAGACCAGAGCCGCTGCGAAGGACGCGATCGTCAAAACCGCACCAGCGGTTGCAGAAGCCGGCCGAGCCATCCCTGCAACTGCACGCTCCCGGTCATCGCGACGATGCAGGTGCAGCCCTCGACGGGATCGACCCGCGGCGTGTGGTCATGCTCGGCATCGGCCTCGTCGAAATCGCCGGCTGCGTAGCGCCCATATTCGTGCTCATAGGCGCCGGCGAGAATCGTGGTCCATTCGAACCCGGTATGCTTGTGATGCGGCAGGGAGATTCCGGGCCCGGCGCGCAGCATGAAGACGCGAGCGTCTGCTCCCGGGACTTCGACGCGTCGCATGGCGATGCGGAGGCCGATGGGGCGCCAGGGGCCGAGGCCATAGGGGCGCAGGACCTTGGGCATCCCCTCGGACATCGGGGCGGTCTCAACCGACGCTGCCTCGGGGCGTGCTGCAATAGCCGCCGGACTTGGGCCGGAAGCCATTGCGACGGGCTCGACCGCCTCCAGCAGCGCGCCTTGCACGGCCTGGAGCTCGCGCAGGCGGCCGCGGCTCTCCTGATCCGCCTCGATATGGCAGGCGACGACGACCGCGAGGCCTTCGTCGAGCTGGCCCGCTGCGAAGGCGGCAAGCGTCTCGTCGGACGGGCGATGCAAGTTGCTCATCGCAGATCCTCCAGCCGGCCGCGCAGATGCGACAGGGCCAGGCGCAGGCGGGATTTCACCGTGCCCAGCGGGATCGCGAGGCGATCGGCGACATCCTGATGGCTGAAGCCTTCGATGAACGCGAGTTCGACCACGCGGTACTGGTCGGGTGAAAGCTGGGTCATCGCGGCTCGCACGCGTGCATCGCGTTCAGTGCCGGAGAGCATCGCATCGGGTTGTTCAGGGGCTTCTTCATCCAAGATCTCGTAAACTTGCGACAGCCGCGACCGGGTCTCGCGTCGGGCAATGTCGATGCGCAGGTTGCGCGCGATCGTTGCGATCCAGGTCGAGGCGCTGGCCTTCGCCGGATCGAACAGGGCGGCCTTCCGCCAGACGGCCAGGAGCGTTTCCTGCGCGACCTCCTCGGCCAACTCGGCCGGGGCGCCGCCGCGCATCAGCAATCCCTTCACGCGTGGCGCGAAATGGTCGAACAATTCAGCAAAGGCCGCCCGGTCGCCCGAGCGCGCGATGGCGGCAATCAGACTGTTGGGGTCGAACAAGACGATAAACCGAACTCCTTGCGCGACAGCTCCCGCGTTGCGCATGCCGTCGACGGTCAGGGCGAGTGCGGGAACCATATACGAGATACGCGGCCGGCTCCGCACTGGATCACTTGGCGAGAGCGGGCGCCATCACTCCACGGCCTTCCAGTTCACGTCGCGGCAGATCAGGCGCCCGACGATGCAGCCGCGCGTGGTCAGCGCACCCGGCGTCGCCGTGATCGTCATTGAGTAGGTCCAGTCACGCTTCGCGTCGTAGGCGCTGCCGGAAAACGTACCGTCTGGCTGGCGGGCCAGCGTCATGACGAGCTTGTCGCCGGCCGCCTCGCCCTTGCTGGTGTCGCCGATCCAGAGATTGGTGGCGCAGATCTTGTCGCCGCAGGGCGCGATCCGCACGCGGGCATTGCCGTCGTCGCGCAACCATGTTCCGTCGAGATCGTTGGCAGCAGCGGCGCTGTGGGCCGAAAAAGCGACGAGGGCGAGGACAAGCGGAAGGCGCGTCATGATGAAGTCCTTTCGGCGAATGCGTTTCGTCTACGCTCCGGCAGCGCCGTCGGTTTCATCGGCGCGCGAATTTGTGTCGAGACGCCCGGCAAACAGCCATCCGATCAGGGCTGTCAGGGATGCAGCGCTCAGAAAATTCAGGCGCTGCAAGGCTGCGTATTCGTCGGGCCCGTAGAGATGTATCGGCGCCCCCAGGATGGCGGCCAGCAGCAGATAGGCGGCGAAGGCCAGTGCCCCGAAGCCGAGCGCGAAGCGGCGCTCCGTGCGGCGAAACAGCATCAGCGCCAGCATGAGGCAAGGAAACAGGAAGACCTCGACCCCCGAGCCCAGGCCAAAGGCGGCCCGGCAGAGCAACGTATTGCCGATGCCGGCGACAAGAAGCAGCGATCGCCCGAGCACGGCACTGCGCCGCATGACGGCCGGCACCGCCGCGAAGAAAGGCGTCGACAGGAAGGTGAGATAGGACGGCGTGACGACGGGCGAGACCGCCCAATAAAGATAGAGCGGGTAGAAGGGCTGGTTCGAGACGATCACCAGCGCGACAGTATTGGCGATCGCGGCCCGCGGATCGGGATGCGCCGCGTAGGCGCCGATCGCAGCAGCGACCCGCTTCATTCGGTTCATCGGCATCGTCGCCCTCACGGAAAGTCCCGGCCTGTCTTCGTTTACGCAGGAAGCGCTACGGCGGGTCACTAGGCCGGCGCGCTTTTGCTGGCGCGGCGGCAAATCCAGTCCGGCCCTGGCCGCGTATACCCGTCATGATCAATGAAGCAGCGACGATGGAACGGGCACCGGGCAAGGCGATGCGGATCGCCGTGATCGGTGCCGGCATATCCGGTCTCTCGGCGGCCTGGCTGCTGGGACAGGCGCATGACGTGGTGCTATTCGAGGCGGCGCCTCGCCTTGGCGGCCACGCCAACACGGTTCGCGTCACGGGGGCCGGCGGCGAGACGGCGGTCGATACCGGCTTCATCGTCTACAACGAGGCGACATACCCGAACTTCATCGCGCTGATGGATCATTTGCGCGTCGCCACCCAGCCGACCGAGATGTCCTTCGCCGTCTCGCTCGATGGCGGGCGGCTTGAATATAGCGGCACCAGCGTCGCAGGCCTGTTCGCCCAGCGCAGCAATCTCGTGCGCCCGCGCTTCTGGGCCATGCTGCAGGACATCACCCGCTTCTATCGGAATGCATCGAAGGACGCGCTGACGTGCGGCTTGGCCGGCATCTCGCTGGGCGACTATCTCGCCACCGGAGGCTATGGCACCGCTTTCCGGGACGATCATCTCCTGCCGATGGCGGCCGCGATCTGGTCAGCTCCCTGCTCGGAAATCCTGTCCTATCCGGCCGCCGCCTTCCTGCGCTTCCATCACAATCACGGGCTGCTCCAGCTCTCAGACCGGCCCGTCTGGCGCACCGTCACAGGCGGCTGCAGCGTCTATGTCGAGCGGCTACGCGCTGCCTTTTCCGGCGAAGTCAGGGCCGGCGCGCCGGTGCGTCAGGTTCGACGTGGGGCAAACGATGTCGTTCTGGCGGGCGACGGCTGGGTCGAGACCTTCGACCATGTCGTCTTCGCAAGCCATGCCGACCAGACGCTCGCCCTGCTCGCCGATTCCAGCCCGATGGAAGCCGGGGCGCTGGGCGCCTTCCGCTACAGCCGCAACCGCGCCGTGCTACACGGCGACGAAGCGTTGATGCCCAAGCGCCGCCGCGCCTGGGCAAGCTGGAACCATATCGGTCAGCGCGCGCAGCCAGATTCCGCCTGCGCGGTCACCTATTGGATGAACCGGCTCCAGGGCCTGCCGGAGGTTCAGCCCTTCTTCGTCACGCTCAATCCGCCGGATACGCTGCGCGAAGAGACCATCCTCCACGAGGTGATCTACGAACATCCGCTGTTCGACGCGGCGGCTCTCGACGCGCAGGAACGGCTCTGGTCGTTGCAAGGCATGCGCCGAAGCTGGTTCTGCGGCGCCTATTTCGGATCGGGCTTCCACGAGGATGGCCTGCAGGCGGGGCTTGCCGTTGCCGAAGCGCTCGGCGGCGTTCGCCGGCCCTGGAGCGTCCGCAACGAATCTGGTCGCATTCCGATGCCGCGCCGGCTGGAGCAAGCGGCATGACCTTGCAATCCGCCCTCTATGTCGGCCTTGTCAGGCATCATCGGTTCCGGCCCCGGCTCCATGCGCTAGCCTATCGCGTGTTCTGGATGCTGCTCGATCTTGACGAGATCGACGGACTTTCGGCGAAGCTCCGCTTCTTCTCGCGCAACCGCTTCAATCTCTACGCCTTTCGCGACGCGGATTACGGGGATCGCAGCGGGCGGCCCCTGCGGCCCCAGATCGAGGAAACCCTGGCCAAGGCCGGGATCGCGCATGACGGCGGCCCGATCCGTCTGCTGACCATGCCGCGCATCCTGGGCTACGCGTTCAATCCGCTCAGCACCTATTTCTGCTACCGCCGCGACGGCAGCCTCTGCGCGACCGTCTACGAGGTGCATAACACCTTCGGCGAGATCCATAGCTATGTGGCGCCAGCTGATGTCTCGGAAGGCGCGCTGAGGCAGGAGGCCGACAAGGTCTTCCACGTCTCGCCGTTCATGAACCTCGACATGCGCTACGCTTTCACCGTCACCGTGCCGGGAGAACGCGTCTCCGTCGCCATCGAGGGCAGCGACGCCGAGGGACGCCTGATCACCGCCGTGCTGAGCGGCAAGCGAACGGAACTGAGCGACGCGGCCCTGCTGCGGCTACTCGCAACCCATCCGCTGCTCACCCTGAAGGTCACCGCGGCCATCCACTGGCACGCCCTGCGCCTGCTGGCGAAGCGGATTTCCTGGAGGCCCCATCCGGCTGCGCCCGAGCAGCCTTTCAGTCTCGGGCGAGCTTCGACAGCTCATGCGAAAGGACCGTTGCAGTCATGAGCCGACCCGAGACTGAACATCGCCTTCACATGTCGGAACAGGCCTTTGCGCCGTCGAGCGGCATGGGCCTCTCGCGCTGGTTCCTGCGTCGCGTGCTCTCCCGGATCACTGTCGGCCACCTAACGGTCTTCTCGCCGGATGGCGAACGGCTTTGCAGCGCGCCCGGCCTCCCCGGACCACAGGCGACGATGATCCTGAACAACTGGCGGTCGATGCGCCGCCTTCTGCTCGACGGCGATATCGGCCTGGCCGAGGCCTATCGCGATGGCGACCTTCACACGCCGGACCTGACGGCCTTGATCGAACTCGGCGCGCGCAACGACGCGACGCTGCGCGGGTTGGTTTCGGGCGCCTGGCCGGCGCGGCTGCTCAATCGCCTGCGGCATGTGCTCAACGCCAATACCCGCCGCGGCAGCCGCCGCAACATCACGGCGCATTACGATCTCGGCAACGCCTTCTACGGCCATTGGCTCGATGCGAGCATGATGTATTCCTCGGCGCTCTACGAGACACCGGCCGAGACGCTCGAGGCCGCCCAGCAGCGCCGGCTCGACCGGATCGTCGCCATGCTTGACCTTTCCGGCGGCGAGCATGTCCTGGAAATCGGTTGCGGCTGGGGTGCGCTGGCGGAGCGGCTGGCCCGCGAGGGCTGCCGCGTGACCGCGATCACCCTGTCGCCGGCGCAGCTCGAAGCCGCTCGAAAGCGCATTGTCGACGCGGGCCTGTCCGAGCGCGTCACCATCGAGCTCAGGGACTATCGCGACATCGCCGGGCAGTTCGATCGCATCGTCTCGATCGAGATGATCGAAGCGGTCGGGCGCGCCTATTGGCCATCCTATTTCGACACTCTCAACCGCTCATTGAAGCCGGGCGGTCGCGTCGTCCTGCAGGCGATCACGATCGATGATGCGTTGTTCGAGAGCTACCAGCAGGGCACCGACTTCATCCAGCGTTACATCTTCCCCGGAGGCAGCCTGCCGTCGGTCCCGGTGCTCAAGAACAGTGCCGAGGCTGCCGCTCTCGCCGTGGTCGAGCAACTCGACTTTGGCGGCAGCTACGCCCTGACCCTGAAGGAGTGGCGCCGGCGCTTTCTGGAAAGCTGGGCCGAGATCGCTCCCTTGGGGTTCGACGAGCCGTTCCGTAGGCTCTGGGAGTTCTATCTCTGCTATTGCGAAGCCGGCTTCCGCGCCCGGACGATCGATGTCAACCTGCTCGCTCTGGAAGGCCGCTGACGGGCGCGGTGGTTTCCAACTCAATCATTTAGAGGCGTCGCGCCGTCAGCCCCTTGGCGACGATCGGGCCGGTCGGGCGTCCGGTTGGCGAACCGGCGGCGGGTTCCACCGTGATCTCGAAAAGCTGATCGGCCCCGAGCGGCAGGTTGTCCAAGCGCAGCGGCACGGCCCGGGCCCTGTCTATGAGGCCGACCGAGCGCGGCCCGGTGGCTCTATCCCATAGCGTCCAGATTTCCAGCGCACGGCCCTGCGGCACGGCGATATCCTGAAGCGGCAGCAATTCGACTCGCCCATCGGCAAAGGTGTTCACCACCGCCGCGGCGAGATTGGTCTCGGTCAGCAGAACGGCGACCATCACGGGCTGACGGCGCGCGCGATCGAGTGCCGCGACGAGTCCAACGGCGAGCAGGAGCGCGGCGGCGATTCCGGCCAAAGCGGTCCCGCGCCAGAGCCAGAGACTGTCCCACCATTGCGAGAGCCGCGCGCCGAGCGCGGATTGCGGGGCCGTGGCCTGGCTTCGAGCGGGGGCTTGGCCGAGGCCGCTCTCGATGCGCTGCCAGAGCCCTGTCGAGGGCTCTATCAGCGGAGCGGTGACATCGATCGGCGCCAGCCGCGCCTGCCAGCGGGCAACCGCGGCATCGAGTTTTGCGTCGCTCGCCATCCGCTTCTCGAACGCCTCCTTCTCGGCGCCGTCGAGCAGGCCCAGCACATATTCTCCAGCGAAAATCTCGCGATCCGTTTCCTGCGTCATCCCAGGCACTCCTTGAGTGCGAGCAGAGATCGGCGGATCCAGGACTTCACCGTCCCGAGCGGCATGCCGAGCTTGCCGGCGATCTCGCCATGGCTCAGCCCCTGTACGAAGGCGAGCAGCACCACCCCGCGCCGCGGAGCCGGCAAGGTCTCCAAGCAGCCGCGCAATGCCTTGACATCGGAGAGCTTCGCCATCACGGTTTCCGGATCATCCTCCTCGCTGACAGCCTCCTGGCCAATCGGGCTTTCGTCGGTCTCCATGCGTTTCTCGTCCCGCAGGATCGAGAGCGAGCGATTGCGCAGGATGGCGTAGATCCAAGTCAGGCCCGAACCGCGTTGCGGATCGAAGCGTCCCGCATATCGCCAGATCAGGATGAAACTGTCCTGCACCGCTTCCTCCGCCAGGGCGCGGCGCTTCAACATGCGCTGCGCCACACCGATCATACGCGGGCATTCCTGGTCGTAGATGCGCCGGAGCGCGTTTTTATCGCCGCCTGCGCAGGCGGCCAGCGCCTGCTCGATGCCTGTTCCGTGCGATTGCGCGGCATTGACGGCCATGCGGGATCCCTGAACTCGGCTGCCTCCGGTTGGGCGGCGCGACGGGAGGATACGCTGCCTGCGTGACGATGGATGCACCCCGGCGGGTTTATTTTTTCGAGCGCATCCAAGGCCTTGCTCCAGCTCTATCCGGCATGAGCGCCACCGCAAGGCACCCAGCCAGCGGCGCTGACAAAACCGGAGGACAAGATGACCAAGACGATCCGTTTCGCCCTCGTCGTTTCCACGTTTCTCGGCGGCGGGCTTGCCGCCCAGGCCGCCATGCTCGCGGCTCTCACCGGCGACGACACGCTCACCATGGTCGATACCGCGACCCTCAAGGCCAGCAAGCAGATGAAGGTCACCGGCATTGCCGGCAAGATCGCCGGCATCGATGTCAGGCCGGCCGACGGCATGCTCTACGCGCTTGGCGTCGACGGCACGATCTACACGGTCGACAAGGCGGGCAAGGCGACGATGAAGTCGAAGATGGACACCGTGCTCCCGGCCGGCGCCATGGCCACGGTCGATTTCAATCCGGCCGCCGACCGGCTCCGCGTGATCGGCTCCGACGGCACCAACCTGCGGGTCAATGTCGACGACGGCAAGACCACGGTCGACGGCAAGCTGAAATTCGCCGAGACCGACATGCACAAGGGCGAGGCCCCCATGATCGTGGCCGGCGCCTACACCAACTCCGTCAAGGGCACCAAGGAAACGGCTCTCTACGACATCGACGGCAAGATCGGCGGCCTGATCAAGCAGGCGCCGCCCAATGACGGCGTCCTCGGCGCGGTCGGCAAGCTCGGGATCACGGCGAAGGCGATCGCCTTCGACATCGAGACGGCTGCCGATGGCACCAACACCGGCTGGCTTCTGGCTGACGGCGCGCTGCACAAGGTCGATCTGGCGACCGGCAAGGCGACTGCGGTGGGTAAGGTCACGGGTCTCGGTACTGCTGCCAGAGACATCGCGGTCCTTCCTGCGATGTAGGCTCGCGTTGGGCTATGGGAGGCTCGCCATCCGGCGGGCGTCCCAATCGCATCTTGCGAAACGTTGGTGCAGATCAACCGTTTCGAATGTCTGCTTCCAGGCAAGGCGCCAAGGTCGGCTTATGGCGCACAACAGTAGGCGGTTATCGGTAAAACTGGGATGATCAACGCCGCGGTCCGCGCAGGGCAATAGTGATCCGAAACATGGCCTTGCCCATGAAATGGCTAGGCCGAGACGTCTTCTTGTGTCTCGGAGAGCTGATACTCGCCCAGCGATCGCAGTCGATGGCCGTTCGCTTCGTCGAAGAGATGGACTGCCCTGGCCGGGATACCCATAGTGATCCTTCCGGCGCGGTTCAGGGCGAAGCCCTTTGGCAGGATGATCGCCAACTCATGCGGCCCGATGGAGCAATAGGCTGCGCGGCTGCTGCCGAGTTCCTCGACCAGATCGACCGTGCCGGAGAGAGCGGGGCTGTCGTCGCCCGTTGCAACGGTCAGGTCCTCCGGCCTGATGCCGAACGTCAGCTTCGTCCCGGGTGCAGCCTTGCAGCCCTCGATGCGGATCGAGGCGCCGGGGACGCCGTCGAGGGCGATCAGTCCCGGCTCGACGATCGTCGCCGGGAGCAGGTTCATCGCCGGCGCGCCCATGAAGCCGGCGACGAAGGTCGAGGCCGGCCTGTCGTAGATTTCGGCAGGCGCACCAATCTGTTCGACCCGGCCGCCATTCATCACGATCAGCATGTCGGCCAGCGTCATCGCCTCGACCTGGTCATGAGTCACGAAGATCGAGGTGGCCGCGAGCCGCTTGTGCAGGCGCTTGATCTCGATGCGCATCGAGACGCGCAGCTTGGCGTCGAGATTGGAGAGCGGCTCGTCGAAGAGGAAGAGCTGCGGCTCGCGCACGATCGCGCGGCCCATGGCGACGCGCTGGCGCTGCCCGCCCGAGAGTTGGGCCGGCCGGCGGTCGAGATAGTCCGAGAGGTCGAGGATCCCAGCCGCCTCGCGCACGCGCCGCTCCCGCTCCGACTTGGCGATGCGCGCGATCTTGAGCGGATAGGCGATGTTCTCGGCAACCGTCATATGCGGATATAGCGCGTAGTTCTGGAACACCATGGCGCAGCCGCGATCGGCGGGGTCGAGGTCGTTGACGACCTGGCCGTTGATCGCGATCTCGCCTTCCGTGATGTCCTCTAGCCCGGCGATCATGCGCAACAGCGTGGATTTGCCGCAGCCGGAGGGTCCGACGATGACGACGAACTGGCCCTGGTTGATCTCGACATCGACACCGTGCAGGACCTGCTTGCCGGCATAGCTTTTCCGGAGCCCGGAGAGGGAAAGCTGGGCCATTAGGCATCCTCCAGCAGGCGCGTCTTCAGCCGCGCGATGGTGGCGTCGGAGAGGCCGATCGCGAGGAGATAGCCTTCGACCGAGCCGTGATTGTCGAGGATATGCGCAATGGTCGCCGCCATGGTCTGCGGCTCGCAAGCGAGCAGCGGGCGCAAGGCCGCGATATCGGCTCCACGTTCCTCGGCTTCCGCGATCAGCCGGTCGAGCAACGGCGCGATCATCGGCTTGGTCAGCGCGTAGTCGTCGAGGATGGTCGCGTCCGCGACTCCTGCCAGCGCCAGCAGCAGGGCGGCGACGAGGCCGGTGCGGTCCTTGCCGGCCGTGCAGTGGAACAGCACGACGCCTTGCGGCGCCTCGGCGATCAGCGTCAACACCGCGCCGATGGCCGCTTGCCGGGTGGTCAGTGCCTGGATGTAGAGATCGAGCAGGAGGTCGCCGGCCGACAGGTCGCCGGGTGCCAGCCGCTCGAACAGCGAGACGCTGTGATAGGCGACGCCCGGATGCATGTGGAAGGGGTTCGGCCGGCTCGCCAGCTCGTGGTCGTGGCGCAGATCGATGACGGTGGTGAGGCCTTGCCCGGTCAGCACGGCGATGCCGGCTTCGTCGAGATGGTGGAGGCCGTCGGCACGCAGGATGCGGCGCCAGCGCGTCTCGACGGGACCGGCGGCATAGCCGCCGAGGTCGCGGATGTTGAAGGTGCCGGGGATCGGCAGGTGGCGTTGGTTCGCGGGGATCATCAACGAATTCCGGATTTCATGAAGGACTGGATCACCTGCCGCTGCAGGGCGACGTAGATGACGAGGATCGGCAGGCTGGCCATGGTGGAGGCGGCCATCAGCGGGCCCCATTGCGTGCCCTCCGAGCTCATGAACATCTGGATGCCGATCTGGACGACGCTGTTCTGCGGCGAGCGCGAGAGCAGCAGCGGCCAGAAATATTCGTTCCAGGTCGAGATGAAGATCAGGATCGCCAGCGAGGCGATGGTGCCGCGCAGATTGGGCGTGACGATCTCCCACAGGATGCGCCAGCTCCTGGCCCCGTCCATCCGCGCCGCCTCCAGCACCTCGCGCGGGAAGGAACGCATCGCCTGCGCCAGCAGCAGGATCGCGAGCGCCGCCGCGAAATGCGGCAGGATCAGCGCCAGCAGATTGTCGAGCAGGCCGAGATTGGCGACGAGCAGGTAGTTGGGGATCATCACCACCTGGAAGGGCACGAGCCAGGTCAGCGCGATCAGCGTGTAGATCAACTTGTCGAAGGGAAAGCGCCAGCGGGCGAAGGCATAGGCCGCCAGCAGGCCGGTGAAGAGCTGCACCACCGTGACAGCCGCGGCCACGACCAGCGTGTTGATAAGCATCCGCACGATCGGGATCGCCTTCAGCGCATAGGCATAGTTTTCGAGCGAAGCCGTGCTCGGCCAGAGCGTGGTCTCGAAGATCGCATTCGCCGGGCGCAGCGAACTGACGATCATCCAGTAGACCGGGAACAGGCAGAAGATCGCGAGCACGACCATCACCAGATGGCCGGCGGCGGTGTTCCAGCTCCATCCCGACCGCGCCTTTCGCGCGCGGCGGGCAGGCCTTGGCCGGGCCGGCGCGAGGGTCAGTGCTTCAATTGTCATGGAACGAGTACCTGTCCATCAGGCGGAAGAGCATGAAGGCGAGCGCGCCGAAGCCGAGGAAGAGGATGACGGCCGCGGCCGAGCTCCAGCCCACCGAGAGGGTGGAGAAGCCGAAATCCCAGAGGATGTAGAAGATGTTGGTGGTCGACCCGAGCGGCCCGCCGCCGGTCAGCACATGGATGTAGGAGAAGCTCCACTGCGCACCGAGCAGAATGGTCATCAGCGTCAGGAAAAGGATGGTCGAGCGCAGAAGCGGCAGGCGGATGTCGCGAATGATCTCCCATTTCGAGGCACCATCCATGCGGGCGGCCTCGATCAGCGATGGGTTGATGTTGGCATTGGCGGCCGAGAGGATCAGCGTCGAGAAGCCGATCAGCTTCCAGCCGGTCAGGACGATGATGGTCCAGATCGCGATGGACGGGTCCTGCAGGAAGCGGACGGGGCGAAAGCCGAACAGCGTGATCGCCTCGTTGACCATGCCGTGGCCGGGGTCGAGCAGCCAGCGCCAGATCGCGGCGGCAACCACGGGCGCGATAATCATCGGCACGAAGATGATGGCGCGGTAGATGTTGCGCGAGCGGGCCGGCAGGTCGTGCGTGTAGATCGCCACCGCCGTCGGCACGATGACCGCGAGTGGGACCAGGCCGAGGATATAGATGCCGGTATTGCGCAGCGCCTGCCAGAATTTCGGCAGGGCGAAGATGTTCTGGTAGTTCGCCCAGCCGACGAAGCTCATCGGCGCGCCAGGCAACATGTTCCAATGGAAGAAGCTGAGCCGGAAAGCGTCGAGCAGCGGCCAGTAGATCCACAGGATCAGCGTCCCCGCTGCCGGCGCCAGATAGAGCCAAGGCGCGATCCACCAGGCCGAGGCGCGCCGGGCCGGCGTCGCGAGGCGGGGAAGGTGCAGAGGCTGCGGCGGGGCCTGCACGGCTGCGCTCAAGGTGGCGTCCGACATCGTGGCTCTCGACAGGGTTGACGAAACGGCAGAAGGCCCCGGCCCGCCGCAGATGGGCCGGGGCTAAAGCGATCAGCGCGGCATCAGGGCCTGGGCATTGTCCTGCGCGGCCTTCATGGCGTCCGCAGGCTTCATGCCGCCAAACACGGCCATCTCGGCGCCTTCCATCATCATCTTCTGGATCTGGCGGTAGTTCGAGCCGGGGAAGGAAACCCAGGGCTCCAGCATCGCGAGCTGTTCGAGGTTCGGCTTGATCAGCGGGTGCTGCTTAACCCAGTCGCCGAGATATTTGGGATCGTCGACGATGTCGGTGCGCAGCGGCAGATAGCCGATCTCGGAGGTGATGACGGTATAGGCTTCCTTCGAGGTCATGAACTTCATCAACTCCCAGGCGGCGCGACGCTTGAGCGGATCGCGGCTGAGGATCACCAGCGCACTGCCCGAATTGTTCGGGCGCTGCGGTTTCTCGCCGAAGCGCGGCATGGTCGAGGCGCGCAATTCGAACTTGCCCTGCGCGCCTTTCACCAAAAAGCCCTGGATGGCGGAGGTCTGCAGGTACATGCCGATATTGCCGGCGGCCATGCTTTCCATCGCCGCATCGATCTCGAGATTGGTGTAGGCGCCGCTGTCATAGAGATCGCGCAGCATCGTCACCGCCTCGACCGAGGCCGGCTCGGCGAAGGCGAGCGTCTTGCGGTCCGCGCTCATCAGGCTGCCATTGTTGGAGCGCAGCACGCCCTGGAACAGCCAGTCACCGGCCGAGGGGCCGAAGATGCCGGTCGCGATGCCGGAAGCCTTGGTCTTCCTGGTAATGGCAAGGGCGGCGGTCTTGACCTCGGCCCAGGTCTTGGGCGGGTTGTCGGGGTCGAGGCCGGTCTTCCTGAACAGGTCGGCGTTGTAGAACAGCACCGGCGTCGAGAAGGTGTAGGCGAGGCCATAGGTCTTGCCGTTGAGCATGCCGAGCTGCAGCCCGTTGGGCGACATGCCCGCGAAATGCGCCTTGCGCTCCTCCTCCGGCACGATGTCATCGAGCGCCGCGACGCCGAGATTGTCGACGCCGAAGGCGAGATCGGAGAACACCATCTGCACCACATCCGGGATGCGGCCGGCGGCGACGTCAGCCTGGACGCGGCTGGTCAGCTCGAAGGAGCTGGCGCCGACCGGCTCGACCTTGATGTTGGGGTTGGCGGCCTCGAACTGGGCGATGAGCCGCTTGGTCGCCACGGCGCCGTTGCCGACCGAGGCGAGGTTGTAGTTGTAGTAGCTGATCGTCACCGGGCGGTCGACGGTCGCGGGGATGGACTGAGCAAGGGCCGGAAGGACAGCGCCCGCCGCCAGGAGCGCGAGCGCGCTCCGCAGGAAAGACCGGGTGTTCACAATCATGGTTCCTGTCAGGGTCATTCGGCGGCCAGCGCCGCGGCTTCGTAGCGCGCGATGATCGCAGCCATGCCCGAGAAGCTATGAACCTTGAGCTCGCGGCGCTCGGCCGGTTGCGGCACGAAGGAGATCGTCAGCCCAGAGGGACGCACGGTGCCGATCGCGAAGGAGGCGCCGGAGACCATGCGCAATTCCTCATGCAAGCGCAGCACGTCGGTGGCGGCATGCTGGCCGATGCCGACGATGACCGGGATGCCGTACCAATTGCTGACGCGGTCATAGTGGATATGGCCGCAGAGGATGCCGAGCACGTTCCTGCGCCCATCGAGCAGCGCCCGGAGCGCCTCGGTATCGGCAAAGGAGAGCGCTTCCCATTCCAGATCGGGCCGGTCGGCGTCGAGCGCCGGCGCGTGATGCATCGCGATCAGCTTCGGCAGTTCCGGCTCGCGATCGAGCTCGGCTGCCAGCCAGTCGAGCTGGCCCGGCTCGAAATGCCCGCCGATCTTGTAGGGCGTACTGGTGTCGACGAGGATGACGTGGACGCCGTCGATCACGGCGGAATGGTCGTAAGGTGCGGAGAGGTCCTCGGTCCGGCCAAGCATGGCCGGGTAGAAGCCCTGGCGCTTGTCGTGGTTGCCGAGGGTGAAGAGCACGGGCATGTCGAGTGCAGCCTCGGCCAGGATGACCTTGAGCTGCTCGTAGCTGCCGATATCGCCGCGATTGGTCAGGTCGCCGCTGGCGATCACGAAGCGCGGCTTCGGCTCGACGCGCTTCACATCGGCGAGGATCGCCCGCAGCGTGGCGGAGGTGTCGGAATAGAGATGGTCGTCCTGCACGGCCGGGTCGCCGATATGCAGGTCGGTGAGATGGACGAAGGTCAGCGGATGCGACATGGCGGAGCTCTGCGTCAAATCGAGGGGGCGCAGGCGGACACGCTTGTCGAAGGCTGCGTATTCGCTCTTGCGCGAGGACGGCGGCATCGCTACCTAGGCATCGTGACAACTGAATGAATGTTCATTCAACCATGGATGCCATCGTTTTCGACAAGCGCGAGCGGATCCTGTCTGCCGCGGCCACGCTGATCGTGCGCAACGGCCTGCAATGCTCGATGGCGGAGATCGCCTCGACGGCAGGCGTCGCCACCGGCTCGCTCTACACCTACTTCAAGTCCAAGGACGACCTGATCCGCGGCGTCTACGCGCAACTGACCGAGGCCGTCGCCGCCGGCCTGATCGTCAAGCATGACGCCGCGACTTCACCCGAGGCGCGGCTGCGCCGCTATATCGAGGACTATATCGCGTTCATCTGGGCGGATGGCGACCGGGCGCTGCTGTTCGAATATCTATCGAACGTGCCTCTCGTCCCCGCTGCCGAGATGCTGCAGATCTTCGCGCCGGTGACGGCGTTCACGAACAGGATCATTCGGGACGCGCATGAGGCTGGCGTGCTGCGCGACTTCGGAAGCCACGATATGGGCGCATTCATCGGCGGCGGGCTGCGCAACACCCTGAAATGGATGCGCGCCCGTGGCGAGGAACTCAGTCCCGAACGGCGCAGCCATCTCGCCGCGATGTGCTGGTCGGCGATCTCTTCCATGCACTGCGCTGAACGCGAAGATTGATCGCGTTGGGCACCCGATAAGATCCATCGACGTGGATGGCAGAACCGGCCGATCATGTGGTCGTGCGAAGGTCCGCTTCTCGACAGGTGCTGAATGTCCGCAGTTGGCGCATAGCTCCTCTCAGGTCATTATCGCAACCCATCACTACCGTCTGATCGATATCGCTCGTTGCGCCTGTTCTGGCGGCATGGTGCATGAATTCCGGGAGTGAAGAACGGCTCTGCCCGTCGCTTGGGGGCCTCATCCTGTCGAGGGCCCGGCCATCTTGGCTGACCTCACTGCGGGTTGCGCTATCTACGCGGCAGCGCAGGTACAGCCCGTCCTATCTTTACCATTCTCTCTTTTTTACACGCATAGATTGCATAAATGGAATAGCCTCTCGATCCGAGATGGTCTCTCCCCTGCCCTATCCGGCACTGGGGCTACGCGATGACAAGGATAACGATGTCCAGCCGCCGCGCATTTGCGTCAAACCCATTCCACCTGGTTCCAACGAGCGAGGCCTGATGTCGCTGATCGAACCGGATGCGCGCACCGAGATCCGTCCGCGCCAGCGGGGAACGGTCAGGCCGATCAGGGCCTCGGACATACCGGCTGTCGCACGGCTATTCCTGAAAATCTTCAGACGAGCCGACAAGCCGGCCAGCACGGATCTGCAGCACTATCTGCGAACTCTGCTCCTGGCCTCCCCGTCCTATAGCGAGCCCCTGGGCACACAGGTCTATGAGCAGCAGGACGGACGTATTCGGAGCGCGCTGCTCGCCGTGCCGATGCGTTTCGTCGCCTGTGGGAATATCGTGCCTGGTCGCCTTCTCGGCGCTTTCATGACAGATGCCGATAGGGAAGCCCTCGGAGCCGCACAGCTCATTCTCGCCCTGCGGCCGAGGCGCGCGGATTTGGCCTTCTGCGACAGTGCATCGCCGACGAGCTGCAATCACCTCCTCGCAATTGGCGGCAAGCCGATCATTCTTCAGAATCTCGAATGGTCCCGCAAATTCCGGCCTTTTGGAGCCCTGGTGGGGCGTTTCAACGCACGCTTCCTGCGCGGCAAAATCCCCGGTCTGCTCGTCCTCGCGCGCCCGGTCGACGGCCTCCTGCGCCACCTGCTGCCACAGCGGGACACCCCGGAACCCGACGTCACGCGCGTAGCGGACATGCCTGTCCCTACATTCCTCGTCCACGCGCCGCGGCTCATTGCCCATTACGCGGTGCGGCCGCTTTGGACGGAGGAGGAGCTCTTCTGGCTGGTTTCTCTGGCCGCGCAGAACACGCAGCTCGGCACCTTCACGATCCGCTCCGTGCTCGATCGCAACAACGCGATCATCGGCTGCTTTGTTTACTATGCGGCGCCGGGGCGGACCGCGCATGTTCTCAACGTGCTCTCACTGCCCGGCCAGGAGCCCGCCGTGCTAGGTGCGATGTTCCGACATCTCGACGAAACCGGTCATGTCGAGGCGCGCGGGCGCGCGCAGCCTGCCCTGATGATCGGGCTGTCGCTGCAGCGCTGGCTCATCTTCCAGCATCGTGCCTTCACCGTTGCGCTGACGCGAGTTCCGGAGATCAACGAGGCCCTGGCGCGCGGCGACGTCTTTCTCGGCGGCCTTGCCGGCGAGGACTGGAGCCGGCTGCTCACCGATTTCCATTGAGGCTGATGCGATGGCGGTTTCGGTGATCCTCAAGACGCTCAACGAGGAACAGCGGATCGGTGCCGCCATCGAGAGCGTTCTGGCGGTGACCGCAAGTATCGGTGGCGAGGTCATCGTCGCTGATGGCGGCTCGCGCGATCGTACCATCGCTATTGCTACGACCTATCCGATCCGGGTCGTCCAGCTCGAAGCGGCCACGTCTCCCAGTTGCGGCATTGGCCCCCAGCTTGGCTTCCAGTACAGCCGCGCGCCCTTCATCTGCCTGATGGACGGCGACATGCTGCTCGACCCCGACTTCATCTCCGAAGCGCTCGCCTTCCTCACCGCTCATCCCAAGGCTGCAGGCGTCACCGGCCATGTCGAGGAGATGAACGATACGAGCCTCGAATATGTCCGGCGCGGGCGCCGCATCTCCCCGGAGAACCGGGCGGGCACGATCGACCGCATGAATGGCGGCGGCCTTTATCGTCGGGAGGCGATCGAGCAGGCCGGGTATCTGTCCGACCGCAACCTGCACGGCTACGAGGAATTCGACCTCGGCGTAAGATTGCGGGCGCTTGGCTGGACGCTTCACCGACTCGATCGCCGCTTCGTTCGCCATTTCGGGCATGCGCTCAATGCCTATGCCCTGCTCGTACGGCGCTGGAAATCGGGCTACCTGCGCGGGATCGGGGAATTGCTGCGCGGCGCGCTCGGCAAGCCGCGATGGCGTCATCTCGTCCGGGAGTTGCCGGAACTGCAGCTCTGGGCCGGCGTCTATGCCTGGCTTGCCGTGATGGTCGCGCTGCCTTTCGCGATGCCGAGCCCGCTGTCCGGACTTGCCGTCGATGCCGCCCTGACCGCAGGCATCATCGGCGCGATGAGCCTGCGGCAGCGCAGCCTGCCGCTCGGTCTCTATGCGGTCGTCGCCTGGCTGTTTCACGCCGCCGCCTTGCCGCTCGGCTTCCTGCAGGCGCGCAAGGCTCCGGAAGCCTGGATCGAGAGCCGGATCGTCAAGGACGTTTCATAGGACCTGGCCGGTTTCCGCAGCTTGCAAGCGACTGCGCTGCGCCAGCCGCAGCAGCACGAGCCAGGCGGCCACGGCGATCGCCCCCTCCATGAGGTAGAGCGCAATGAAGGTGCCGAGCGGCGCCGCCAGCCAGGTCGCGACCGCGATGAGGACGCTACCCATGAGATTGGCACCGTTCAGGATCCAAGCCCGCACATCCTGTCGCCCGGATGCCCCGAGCAGGTCGACGGCCGGCGCCCAGGTACCGACCAGGACGACAGTTCCCGACAGGCAGCGGACGAAGAGGGACAGCTCCTGATATTGCCGCCCGAACAAATCCATCAGCTCAGGCGCGAGCAGGACCAGAGCAACGCAGGTCGTCAAACCGAGCGCCAGCGCCGCGACCAATGCCCGCTTCGCCATCGGCAGGGCGAGATGCAAGCCCTCGCGGCTTTCCCGCGCCAGGCGCGGATAGAGCAAGCGGTTCAAGGCATCGATCGCGAGATAGCTCGAATCCACGATCCGCCGGGCGACGCCATAACTGCCGACCGTCGCGAGCGGGGCGAGCAGGCCGATCACCAGGAGGTCGACATTGGTGCGCACGGCCCGCATCACGAATTGCGAGCTGAACAGGATACCGGGCTTCAACTCCTCGCGCAGGATCACAAAGCGGGGCCGGCCGAGGGGGCGGATCCAGGCGGCACCGATCGCGGCATAGAGAAGATGCGCCGCGCATTGCCAGAGCGCCCATTCCGACAGGGTCGAGACCCCGAACGCCAGACAGGCCAGCGCCGCGGTGGCGGTGCGTGCCAGGGCAAAACCGACCACCGCCCGATTGGCCTGATGGAACCGACCGAGGCCGAGGAAAGCAGTCTCCACGAGCAGGATCACTCTGACGACGACGACATTGCCGAAGAGCAGTAATGCCAATGTGAGCGCATCGACCGTGGGGCCGGCGCTCAACCGAAGCCAACCGGAAAGCGCGGCGGTGCCAGCGACGACGAGCACGACCCCGGTGAGGCCGATCAGACAGAGATTGTGGCCGAGCAGGGCCGCATAGCCGCCCGGCTCGCGCGCGACTCGCCGCAGCAAGCAGTCGGAAGCACCTAGGCCGCAAAGCTGAACCGCGATGGTGGTGACGGCCGATATCTGCACGAACAGCCCGAACTCGCTCGGCCCGAGCGCACGCGCCAGGATGGCGAAGGTCACGAGCTGCGAGAGCGCCGCCGAAGCCAGCGCACCGCTCGACATGAGATAGCTGACGAGAGCCGGGCGCATGCGCCGCAACCTCCCGCCCCCGGCCAATTCTGACATCCTCTGTGCCACCACCAAGTTAAGGTTAACGTTTAATTGAAAATACTACCTAAGATTGTATTTCACTACCATAAATGGATTACTTCAATCTGAAGATGATGTTTCGCGAGTAATGCCAGCCTGAGTGACAGATGCTCAAGATTGCCGCCACCAGCCTTTCCGACGCCGCCGGCGTACCGCCGGAGCCGGTCTCGGCAAGGCCGGAAGCCCACCTTCACTGACGCAGGATCGCCATGTACGTCACGACCGAGACCAGCCCGATGCCGGGCGGGAACGATGTCGCTTATCGACGCGCCGTCGACAGCGCTCTCCCGCCGGCCCGCGCGATCAGCCCCACAAGGGTTCTGGGCTGGCTCCTGCGCGGCTGGCCCTGGCTGGCAATCGCGGCGCTCGCCGGCGCCGTCTCGGCCGTCGGCGCTGGACAGCTCGCCACGCCGCGCTTCACCGCGACGACGGAGCTGACAATCGCGCCGTCCAACCTGCTGATTGCCCCGAACGACCTCTACGCGACCAATATCCAGAGCGACAGCCAGATCCTGGATGTCGAGAGCAAGATGCGGATGATCTCCTCCGGCAATGTGCTGCGGCGGGTCGTCGAAGAACTCGGCCTCGGCAGCGATCCGGACTTCGCGCCAAGCCCGTGGATACCGGATTTCCTGCGCGCCTCCGACCAGCCGCCCGATGCGGCCGAGCTCGCCCGCACCATCGCGAGGCACGTAACTGTCACCCGGCAGGAGCGCTCCTATGTCGTGTCCGTCTCGGCCTGGGCAAGCGAGGCGGCGCTGGCGGCGCGGCTCGCCAACGCCATCGCCGAAACCTTCCGCGCCGAGATCGTGCGGGCCGATGCCGAGCGGGTCGGGCGTGCGGCGCAAGGGTTATCCGCTCGCCTCGGCGAGATCAAGGCGGCTGCGACCGAGGCGGAAGACCGAGTCGAGGATTTCCGCCGCGCGCACGGCCTGCAGCAGGGCCTGTCGAAGCAGCCGCTGAGCTCGGAAGCGCTGGAGCGGATGAGCGCCAAGCTAACCGATGCCAAGGCGCGCCTGGCCGAGGCGGAAGCGCGCTACAACGAAGTGTCGCGCTCGGTTTCGGCGCAGGGCGTTCAGGGAGGCGGTGTGCAATCGCAGACGCTCGCCGGCCTGCTCGCCGACGAAGCCGGCCTGCGCCGGCAGGTCGCGGCGCTCTCCAAAACGCTCGGACCGCGCCACCCTTCCCTGCTCAACGTGCTGGCGGAAGCCGATGCGCTGGCCAAGGCGATAAGGTCCGAGACGGAGCGGCTGCGGCGCGCAGCCCGCATCGAGGTTGATCAGGCGAGACGCGCGTTCGACACGCTGAACGGCGAGACCCAGGCGCTGCGCGGCAGCGTCTCGACCGATGACCAGGCCCTGGTCAAGCTGCGCGAGCTCGAACGCGAGGCAGCGGCCCGGACCGCGCTCTACCAGACCTTCCTCACTCGAGCCGGCGAGACCGCGCAGCGCCAGCAGATCGACGCGACGGATG
>WPCJ01064838.1_pt1 | contig 35591 bp, 37 predicted proteins | sample 5399831 | NCBI WGS metagenome assembly WPCJ01 (sample SAMN12869470, study PRJNA574797) | sludge metagenome | isolation source: wastewater treatment of pH10 | place: China:Beijing | collected 2019-05-20 | reverse complement strand
GCGGGAATTGCAAGTAACGTAGATTCTACTAATACATATTATTCTTCGATCAAAGGTTATGTGGAAGGAAGTTGGTATCCATGGGGAGGAGATAGCACTACAAACTGTATTATGCGGCCGTGTGCTAAGAGTATTTCCAATGATGCAGTTTGCTTAGAAAGAGGAGAGATTGTCGATTCTGACCCTACCCATGCCTATCCATGCGTCTTAACTAACGGTGTCGGGTTATACGGATTAATTGCAATGGAGAATAATGGCAAGTCTCTTGATCCGAATGATCTTGAAAATGCTTTAACCTTACCCACAACCTATTTTAGGACCTTTCATGCTGTAGCATCAGGGCAAGATAATTCAAGCGCTGAGGGCGGTAAGTATTATTTTGAAATAAATTATACTCAGTTATGTGAAAATAACCCGGATGGTGTGACAGTTTGCACTATAGACCAAAGTCCTCAAGGTATGAATTATGTAGTTAAAGGAGAATTATACTTTAAAATATTAGATCGGTATTATGAAGATAACGATGGGGTATATATGGTTAACCTCGTAAGTGGAGTATTTTCTAAAAAAGGGTTCATTGAATCTGCAGTAGAAAGCTTCCAGAAAACAATAAATCAGGTTACTGCCTCCATTTATAATGGTATTACCCAAGACTTAGGATTTATAAAAGTTAGTAGGGCGATGTTAGTCTTATATATAGCTATCACAGGGGTGCTTTTCATGATAGGGCTTATTCGCATAGAGCAGAAAGAATTAATAATACGATTATTTAAAGTTGGGTTAGTTGCGACTCTTTTATCAGAATCTAGTTGGGATTTTTTCAATACCTACTTATTTACGTTATTTAATAACGGGATTAACAGCGTCTCTGAAATAATAATCAGGGCAACTCTATATTATAATAATAACCCTAACAATCCGGTATTTTTAATGCCGGAGGATGGGACTCCAGTTGCAGTATTTGATAGCTTTCTAAAAATGCTCATTTCCCAGCCAGTGCATAAAAAGATTGCTGCTATCTTGTTTTATGATTGGAAGTTTTATTTTATTCCGGCAATTTATATATGCTTCTTTTTTATCCTTCAAGGGATCTTAAGGGCTGTATTCTTATATTTACTTGCTATTATGCAATTAGCGTTGTTGATGGTTGTAGCTCCGGTATTTATTATCATGATATTGTTTCAAATTACTAAAAGCTTATTTGATGAATGGATCAAAATGATGGTCAACAGTGCATTCCTTATGTTGCTTGTTGTTACTACTTTTGCGCTTATGATGAGCATTATCCTAGAGCAGCTTGAGGCTTTATTATATTACCAGGTTTGCTGGCAAAGTGTATGGGATATGACTATTGCAGGTCTTGAGTTATTTAATCTGATGTTTTGGTATCCAAGCTATTCGACTCAAGTGGATGCAGCGCTTACTGCCGGTCACTTTTTTGCCTTTTTAGTGGTTTGCTTAGTATTTAATGCTTTTCTAGATGAAGTACCAACAATTGCTGATTCCTTAACAAGTAGTGCCAGAGCTTCATCTGCTGCTACTGCAGCAAGGGCAACAGCACAGATGAATAAATCAATTGTCGGTTCTGCTATAAATACGGCAAAAGGTCTAAACCCGATTGGTTTTGCAGCTGATAAGTTAGGTGATAAGTTAGGAAAAATTCCAATAGTAGGTGGGCTAGTTAAGAGAGCGGGAGGAATAATTAGAGACCCCGAATACTTCAAACGTGCGATAGATAGTAAAATGAAGGGAGAAGATAATAAAGATCCTACCGAAGGTTCCAGCTTGATGCCTAGCATAAAAGATAATATGGGCAAATAAGGGGAGTGGTTGATATGCAAGAAGAAAAAAACACTATTTTCAGATACATTGCTCCAGGCCTAGCTAAGCAAGATAATCTAGCGCATGGCTTTTTTACTAGAATCGGCGGAATTAGCAGCTCGGTATATAAATCATTGAATTGTAATGTAAGCTCTGCCGATAGCACTGAAAATGTAACTAAAAACCGGAAAATAATATGTAATACTTTAGGCTTTGCTTATAATAACTTAAAAACATTGAATCAAGTTCATTCTACTTCGGTAATTACTATAAGTGATGCTGCCCAAGCCACCGAGCACTTAAGAGCGGACGCTTTAGTAACTGCATTACCTAACATTCTCTTAGGGATTAAAACCGCTGATTGTGTACCTATTTTATTTTTTGATATAAAAAGAAAAATACTTGCAGCCGCACATGCGGGATGGAAAGGAGCGATTTCAGGCATTATAGATAATACGGTATTTGCCATGCAAAGTTTAGGAGCTGAAATTTCGAATATAGTTGCTTCAATAGGGCCGTGTATACAACAGGAATCCTATGAAGTAGACCAAGTTTTTTATGATAAGGTCATAGAAAAAGATATCTTAGATAAGCGCTTTTTCATTAATTCCGTGAAAGCAGAGCATTACATGTTTAATTTACCGGGATATTGTTTAAATAGGCTAAAAAAAATTGGAATACAAACTATAGATAATTTAGGAATAGATACTTATTCAAATCCAAGTACCTTATTTAGCTTTAGACGTGCAACACATGAAAATAAAAACCCAGGTACTAAGATTGAATATGGTACACAACTTTCAGTAATCGGTATATTATAAGTAAAGTAAAACTACTTTATTCCCATATAATCTTTCTACTTTACCGGCAAGTTCCATTTCCACTATTATTCTACTTAAAAGTGGGACTGGAATTTTAGTTTGCTTAATTAATTCATCAATAGAACAAGGTGTATATGAAAGCTTCTCGCTAATTATTTTACGCCAATTCTCGAGTTCTTTATCGCTAACTTCCTTGTAAGTATTATAAGGAGAGATAAAGTCACTTGAGCTATCAAATAATGAGCTTTGGTGGTAGGGTTTTCTTAGTCCAATTACGTCTATTAAATCTTGATAAGTTTCAAGTAAGTGCGCGCCTTGTTTGATTAAGGTATTAGTTCCTTGACACCTCATATCAAGTGGAGAGCCCGGTACGGCAAACACCTCTCTTCCTTGCTCAATTGCAAACCTAGATGTGATTAGGGTACCGGATTTCAATGCAGCCTCTACCACAACCACTGCTAAGGATAAACCTGAAATTATACGATTCCGCTGTGGGAAATGTTTTGCAATCGGTGAAGTACCGAAAGGAAACTCTGAGATAACTAAGCCTCTTTCATATAAAAGATTATATAATTTAGAATTTTCCTGAGGATAAATGTTATCAATTCCTCCTGCTATCACCCCAATTGTACCGCTATCTAAGCTTCCTTGGTGGGCAAAATAATCTATTCCCTTGGCTAAGCCTGAAACAATTACATACCCTACTTCACCTAAGTCTCGAGCTATATTCTTTGCGAAACTACAGCCGTTTGAGGATGCATTCCTAAACCCGACTATTGCAACTTGCTTTTCTTTTTTTAATAAATTTATATCTCCTTTTACGGTAATCACAGGGGGAGCATCAGGAATCTCTTTAAGTAAATAAGGATATATCTCATCATAAGCGGTTATAAGCTTGGCACCGAATTTTTCTGCGGCTGCAATCTCTTCTTTAATACTATTGATGGAAGGTATTAGAATTTCTTTTTTGCTTCCACCGTTCTTTGCAAGATTAGGGATCTGTTCTAACGCGGTAGTCGGTGTAACATAAATCCTAATTAAATCCCAAAAAGTTCTTGGACCTACATTACTACTTCTAGTTAAACGTATCCAATTTAATCTAAATTGTGGGTCGTATATCTGTTCTTGTTTTATCATGTTTTTCTTTAACAATTGAAGTTATGGTTAAACCTGTTATTATTTCATGACAACTATAAATTAAATTACCAATGCAAGAAAGTTTTTTTAGTGAGGAAGAATCGGGGTCTAAAGAATATCTAACTTTAGCCAGAAAATATCGCCCTACGGTATTTCAGGATATGATCGGGCAATCAGTATTGGTGCAAACCTTTACCAATGCGATCAGTTCCAAGCGAATTCCCCATGCCATTATTTTAACAGGCATAAGAGGGGTGGGGAAAACTACTTCGGCAAGAATAATAGCACGTGCCCTTAATTGTATCGGAACGGACGGAAAAGGAGCGGAAACTCCTACTCCTTGCGGAGTCTGCGAAAACTGTGTTGCAATTAATGATGATAGGCACCAAGACGTAATAGAAATTGATGCAGCAAGTAATACAGGGGTAAACGATATTCGTGAGATAATAAATAATGCACGGTATAAGCCGCTTTCAGCAAGGTATAAAATTTATATCATAGATGAAGTGCATATGCTTTCCAATAGTGCTTTTAATGCATTGCTTAAAACTTTGGAAGAGCCGCCTCCTCATGTTAAATTTATCTTCGCTACCACGGAAATACGCAAAATACCGGTCACTATTTTATCAAGATGTCAGCGTTTTGATTTAAAGAGGATAGATGTTTCCGAGCTAGTTCAACATTATAAAAATATTTTAAATAAAGAAAATTTTGTGGCTGATGAAGGAGCATTAACTTTGATAGCAAATGCTGCTCAGGGTTCGGTAAGGGACGGTTTATCAATGTTGGATCAAGCTTTATCCTTAAGCAGCGGTAAGGTAGACGAAGAGAGTGTACGCAAAATGCTAGGTCTAGCTGACATCAATTTGATATTTAAGGTATTTGATAATTTAGTAAGCGGCAAAACCTTAGAGATAGTGAAAGATCTCAAAGAACTATATAACATTGGGGCAGATCCAAGCTTAATCATTCAAGATTTACTTGAGTTGACTCATAGTATTACGAAGGCAAAAATCGCCGAGCTTAAGAACATATTTAACTTCCCTGCATTCGAATGGGAGAAGTATTCACATTACGCTGCTAAGCTCTCTATTCCTTTCCTCTCAAGATGCTGGCAAACTCTTCTTAAAGGATTAGAGGAAATGAAAAGCTCATTTTCTCCATTTTCTAATCTTGAGATGATATTAATTAGAATAGCTCATATGAGTCAAATGCCCACTCCCGAAGAAGTAATTAAAAAAGGTGCTAATGTAACAATTAGCGAAGAACCATCAATCAGTGTACAGATTGAATCATCGCAAAGCGTAAGTATACAAAGCTTTGATGATTTAACTAAATTATGTTTAGACCAAAAAGAGATGTTGATTTACCACCATTTAATCAGTGATTTAAGAATAGTAGAATTTAATCCACCACACATTAGGATAAAATTATTAGAACATGCACCTAAAAATTTTTATCAAACATTGCAAAATTTCTTGAGCCATCACACTGGTAACAAGTGGTCAGTTAGCATTAGCAATGAGGAATGCTCTAATCCAACCATCAATGAACTCGAACAGGATAAAAATAATAAACTAAAAGAAAAAATTGCAAATAGTGACTTAGTGCAAGGTATATTAAACACCTTTACAGAAACAGAAATTCTTGATATCAAAACAACAAAAAGCTTTTAAGGGTAAACTTTTATGAATATTCAGCAGATGATGCAACAGGCGAAGAGCCTTCAAAAGAAAATGCAAGATATGCAGGCAAAACTTGATGTGCAAGAAGTTACGGGTGCTGCTGGAGGCGGCATGGTTAAGGTAGTTACTACTTGTAAAGGTGAAGTAAAAAAAATTGATATTGATAAGAGCTTATTATCTCCGGAGGAAAAAGAAGTTTTAGAAGACTTACTTATAGCTGCATTTAATAATGCTAAGCAAAGTGCCGATAGTAAAATGGGTGAAGAAATGAAAGGTTTGGGAATATCACCTGATATGCTTAAATTCCCTTTATAAAATCAATCTATAGATGAAGTTTCTTAAAAAGTTGAAGAGAAGCAAGCTCATTACGAGATTAAGTAATTACTTAATTAGATTTTATATAGCGATTATTTTTTGCACATGCAAATTTATCAAGAAAGAAGACTCAAATTTTAAAAGTATAATTGAAAGTAAGCAATGTATATTTGCAATATGGCATAGTAGAATATTAATCTTCCCTGCGCTGGATTTACCAAAGGTTACTGCAGTAGTTTCAGCTCATGGAGACGGGGGATTTATAGCCGATATATTAAAAATATACGGTCATAAAACCGCAAGAGGTTCCTCAAGAAAGGATGGACTTAGGGCGATGAGGGAGTTATTAAAGGCCTTGAAGGAAGAAAAAAGGAGTATATGTATTACTCCGGACGGGCCGAAAGGCCCAAGATATAGGATAAATGGGAGTATTTCCGGTATTGCTGCTAAGTTTAATTTACCGATTATTCCTATGTGCTTCTCAGCAAACCATGCAATTGTTTTAAGTAGCTGGGATAGATTTGTTATACCATTACCTTTTTCCAAAATTTATTTGGAAATCGGAGCTCCAATTTATTTTGATTCTGAACAAAAAGATACTGACGAAATTTTGGCAAATATTATGTTTGAACAAATGGTAAATTTAGATAAAATAGCACCTTTGAAGATCGATTATTAATATGCTTTTAGGGCTATATAGGGTTTTATTTATATTGCTGATGCCGTTCTTGTTGTGCCTAATTTATTATCGTATAATAATAAAGAAAGAGGACCCGAAGCGGTATAGAGAAAAGTTCGGGGAGGCAAGTGCCAAACGAGAGAACAAATGTTTGATCTGGTTTCATGTTGCAAGCGTTGGTGAAATGAAAGCAGTTGTACCTCTACTTAAGAAATTTTCCGATGAGAAGTATCAATTATTAGTTACTTCAGGCACCTTAACTTCAAGCAAAATATTCGAAACAGTAGATGTAAAGAATGCAATTCACCAGTTTGCTCCATTTGATTCTCCATTTGTTGTTAGAAGGTTTTTGGATTATTGGAAACCTGATCTTGCTATATTTATCGAATCTGAAATTTGGCCTAACCTTATTATTGAATCCTCTAAAAGATTTAAATTGGTGTTAATTAATGCAAAGATGTCTGATAAATCATTTAACATGTGGAATAAAATACCACATATAGCAAAGCATATATTCAGCAAATTTTCCTATATAGTACCTGCCTCTTCTAAAGACCATCAAAAATTCCAAATGTTTTCCGCCAACGTTGAAGAGGATAAACTCAACCTAAAATATTGCTCAGCTCCACTTTCTTATGATATAGACCTATTAAACCAACTTAAAATGGCTTTTGTAGATAAAAGAATTTTAGTATGTGCAAGCACTCACCCAAATGAGGAAGAGTTGATACTAAACGTATATAAAATTATAAAAGAGAAAATACCTAACTTTTTATTGATTATTATTCCAAGACACCCAAATCGTGGTAAAGAAATCTATAAATTAGCACTTAATATATCACTAAATGTAGTTTTGAAATCTAAAGAACAACAAATAAATAAACTATGCGATATTTATATTGCAGATGCTCTTGGAGAGCTCGGAACATTTTATAGATTATCTAGCATGGCATTTGTCGGCGCTTCCTTAATCAAGAGTGGAGGTGGGCATAATATTATAGAGCCTGCACATTTAAATTGTTGTATTTTAACAGGTAAATACCATCTTGATTTTTTAGATGTAATAGAAGATTTTAAAAAAGAAGCAGCAGTGATAGAAGTGATTGATAACAAAGATCTTGCCTTAAAAGTAATTTCGTTATTTGAAGATGAAGATTTATTACAGCGCTATGCAAGTAATGCTTATAAATTAGTAAACAAAGAATATAATTTAGTTGATAAGATATATAATAATCTCATTCCATTGATAAAAAGTGAAAAACCTTAGCAGGCCAAAGTTTTGGCAATCCTTTAATTTACTTACCCTATTTATGCTGCCCTTATCTTTTATTTATTATATAATAGTTTTGTTAAAGTACATTTGTTCTAAGCCAAAGGCAGTCGGTATACCGGTAATATGCGTAGGTAATGTGGTTTTAGGGGGCACTGGTAAGACTCCAACGGTGATAGCTATTGCAAACTTTTTTAAGCAAAGAGGTAAAAAAGTTGCTATCATCTCAAGGGGGTATAAAGGAAGCTTAAGTTTTGCACGGGAAGCAACATTGGTAGGTGACCATACTACTATTCAAGTTGGGGATGAAGCTTTAATGCTATCTAAGGTTGCGCCGACTTATATAAATAGAAACCGTTTTCTCAGCGCAAATAGAGCAAAAAATGACGGTGCAGAGATAATAATCATGGATGATGGGTTACAAAACTATACGCTTAAAAAGGATTTTTCTGTTTTGCTAATCGATAGCAATTATGGTTTAGGAAATGGCCTATTATTGCCGGCTGGCCCAATGAGAGAAACTTTAAAGATGGCGTTTAGTAAATCTGGTTGTATAATTTACACCGGTGGTAGTTCAGTAAAAGTAGATTCCCCACTACCAAGGTTTTATGTAGAAATGAGAATTAAGAATGCAGAACAATTAAGAAACAAAACTTTTATAGCCCTATGTAGTATTGCATCTCCTGATAAATTTTTTACTACTCTTAAAGAGCTAAATATAAAAGTAGCTGAACAATTCACTTTTGGAGATCACCATAACTATAGTGAACAAGAGCTTGAAATCATAGTTAACTTAGCTAATAAACTTGGACAAAAGATAATCACCACTACCAAGGATATAGTGAAAATACCTACCTCATACCAAAATCATTTTGAAGTGGTTGATATTGAATATATTTTACCGAATGAATTTTGGGACTATTGCAAATTAAGAGTGGAGTTAACCACTAAATATTAAAAAATGATTAAGGTGTATAACACGTGCTTTATTTATAATAATTTTTGATTATTATACATATAAATGGGTATTGACTTAGAGGGGTAATGGAATTTCTTAAAAAGCTAGGTGTTGCAAAAATTTCTGCTATGGCTGGTGCTGCGGTAATAGTGATAGCGTTTTTTATTTTTCTAGTTTTTAAAATGTCTTCAGCAGTTTTAACTCCACTTTATTCTAACCTATCAATAGAAGATGCAAGCCTTATTGCTGTAAGGCTACAATCTATGGGTATCAAATATGAAACCAATGCTGAAGGAAATGAAATTAGTGCTCCGAGTGATAAGGTATTAATGTTAAGAATGATGTTTGCTCAGGAGGGAATACCGGCTTCTGGAAATATTATCGGATATGAGGTTTTTGATCGTGAGGATGTTTTAGGCACTTCCCAATTTGTCTATAATGTCAACTTAGTGAGGGCATTAGAAGGAGAATTGGTAAGAACTATAAGTAGCCTTAATCAAGTTGATAATGTAAGGGTGCACCTTGTTATACCTAAAAAGGAACTTTTTTCTAAAACCGGGTCAGACCCTTCTGCTTCTATAGTGCTCAAAATGAAGGGTAACTTAATGTTGAGTAAGCTTGAAGTTGCTGCAATTGCTAACCTAGTTGCGACTGCAGTTCCAGGGCTTAAAATTGAGAATATTACCATAGTTGATAATTTGGGTAGGGCTTTAAAACTTGGGGCAGAAGATGAGGGCGCGGCGAACATCGCTTCAACGGCGATGGAGTTGCAATTAAATGTTGAGAGCAAATTAAAGCAGGAAATTGAAGATCTAGTAGGAAAATCGGTTGGCATAGGTAAAGTACAGGCGAATATTGCAGTTGAGATGGATTTTGATAGAGAAGTGATTAGTTCGGAGATATATGATCCTAACGGACAAGTAGTAAGATCTAAAAAATCCAGTGAAGAAAATGAAAATGATACTGAACCGAGTAGCAGTGTAAGCGTGGCTACGAACCTACCTAACGCGAAACAAACAGGTTCTACAAATAGCTCGAGGCAAAGATCAAGAACAGATGAAATAACAAATTATGAAATTTCTAAAACAGTCAGTAATAAGGTAGTTGATAATGGGAAGATCAAAACTCTATCTATTGCTGTGCTTGTTGATGGGAAATATGATGTTGATCCCACTACTAAAGATGTAAAATATACTGAAAGAACCCAAGATGAGCTTGATAAAATCAAAGCTTTAATTATTTCAGGGGTTGGAGTAAATCTAGCAAGAGGTGATAAAATTGAAGTAATAAATATGCGTTTCGCCAGCGATTTTGTCGACACACCTGAAAAGCAAGGAATGTTTGATTTTATTAAAAATGATATACAAAACATTGTCCAAACTATTGTAATTGGTATAGTCTTAATACTTCTTGTGCTCTTAGTGATAAGACCACTCGTTCTTCGTTCGGTAGAAAAAGCTAGAGGTAGCATGGAAGAAAAATCAGAAGTAGGGCTTATTAATAATTTACAGCAAGAAGTTAAGGAGCAAATGGAAGTAAGTAATACTCCATCTAATAACGCCCCAGCTGGTACTATTACAGGAGTTGGGGTTACTTCTAATTTACTCGATGAGCAGAGGAAGACGATAATGATGAAAGAATTTAATGAACTAGTAGATAAGCATCCTGAAGAAACGGTCTCCTTGATTAAAAACTGGTTATATCAAGAATAATATGAGCAGAAAAAGATGAAAAACAGAGGAATCGAAAAAGCTGCAATGTTAATTTTGGGATTAAACCAGGAGGTGGCGGCTAAGATATTTTCAATGCTTGAAGAAAATGAGATAAGAGAAATATCCCAGGCGATGTCAAGTTTAGGAAAAATTTCCCCAGAAACTATGGAAAAGCTAGTAATTGAGTATACCAATGAAATCAACGAAAACTTATCGTTTGTAGGGAACCTCCGCAATACAGAAAGGTTCTTAAAAAAGATATTTGGCAAAGAAAAGGTAGATGCAATACTTGAGGATATATCAGGGCCAGCTGGCCGTAATATTTGGGATAAACTTGCTAATGTCAGTGAAGAGTTACTTGCGAACTATCTTAAAAATGAATATCCCCAAACCACTGCTTTGATTTTAAGCAAGCTTGACCCCATGCAATCTTCTAAAGTGCTTAGCTTATTTGCTCCGGAATTTGCCTTTGAGGTTATAAAGAGAATGTTAAAGATGGATCCGGTAAAAAAAGAGGTATTAGATCGGGTAGAAAAAACCTTAAGATCAGAGTTTATAAGCAGCTTAACTAAAGCTCAGAAACGCGATAACAACCAAATTATTGCTGAAGTGTTTAATAACTTTGAACGTAATACTGAAACTAAATTTATGGGAATGCTCGAAGAATATAACATAGAAGTTGCAGAGAAAATAAAAAGCTTAATGTTTACCTTTGAGGACCTGAAAAGAATTGATCCTGCCGGAATTCAAAACGTACTTAAAGTTATTGATAAGAGCAAACTGGCTCTAGCTTTAAAAGGTGCTTCTGAGCCTATTAGAGGATTGTTTCTTAGCAATATGTCGCAAAGGGCAGCAAAAATATTGCTTGAAGAAATTGAGGGTATGGGCCCTGTGAAGTTAAGAGAAGTGAATGAAGCGCAATCTACGATTATTAATACTGTTAAAGAATTAATTAACAAAGGTGAGGTCGAGATTATGAGTGGTGAAAATAACGACCAAATGGTTTACTAGGATGACAGCCGCAAGATTTCCATTCCTTGAATTCGAGCAGTTACCTCAAGTAATAGGTAAAGAGGATGACTCTTCTTTATTTAATGATATGTTGCCTATTAAAAATAAAGAATTAAAGCCGGAAACTTTAAAAGAAATCTTCTACACACAAAAAGATATAGAAGAAGCTAAAAAGCAAGGTTATGAGGAAGGTGAGCAGCAAGGCATAGCAAAGCAAAAATCCATGGAAGAGGAGTTTAAAGCTATGATTTTAAACACACTCAATTCAATTATAGAAAAAGTAAATGAGATAAGTTCAAACATATCATCTAATCAAGATGAGTTAATGGAAGGTTGTGCTGAGCTTGCTTTTTCAATTGCAGCTAAAGTTGCCGGGAATGCGGAAAAGCAAATTAATAAAGAAATAATTTTGAATTTTCTAAAGGATAATTTTAAATTTTTTATAGATGAACCATCAGTAAGCATAAAGCTAAATCCGGAAACTTATCTACTTATCAAGGAAGAAATAGAAAAAGCATATTCAGGTCATAAATTTAAGGGGAACTTAATGATTTCTATAGACTATAATATGGAAAGGGGAGATTGTGCGGTAGAGTTTCGAAATACATCTATTAAAAAGACAAAAAATGAAATCAATAAAGCTATAGAAGCAATCTTTAGTAAATACATGGCAAAAGATAAAGAACAGGAAATAGAAACGACATCAATAACTGAGGAATAAAACATGGCAGAAAATCAAGATAATATAGTAAATGATATTCAAGGTGAGATAAATTTACAGGTAGTATATGATATACCGCTTCAAATCTCAGCAGTATTAGGCAAAGCGGAAATGAAAGTGAACCAGTTAGTAAAGCTTACTCGTGGCTCTGTTATTGAGCTTAATCGTAAGGTTGGTGATGCGATTGATATTTATGTAAATGATCGTCTAGTTGCAAAAGGTGAGATAGTTTTAGTTGATAATAAAATAGGTATTACCCTAACAGAGATTATTAATAAAGAACAAAGTTCTTAAAAATGACCCGTATTTTTCCTAGTAACTTCCCGCCATTTCTTCATAATCTAATAAGATTTTTCTTTACCCATTTCAGGTTGTTTTGCTAATTTTTGAAAATAATTTTTAGTACCGGTCGCAAGTACTGTATCCAGTGCTTCTACTGCATAAAATAATAATATATTTGTTAAGTCGTTCCCATAATTAATTAGCTGGTAAACAGTATGGTTGGCTGCTCCTAACGCACTTAGTGCTAGTCCTTGCTCAAACTTATAGCCTTTCGGTTTATTAGAACTAAAACCATAGCTGATCAAATATTTTGCAGCGCCTCCAACTGTGGCCCCATATAAGGCATTATCAAACATTGTATATTGAGAGTAATATTTTATATAATGTGCAAATGATTCCTTTAAGTTATTAAATAATATACTGCTACCATAACTATACTCTGGTTTTTGCCCGGAACTTTGGGTAGGGTTATAGGTAAGGTTAGAAATTTTATTTATAATGCCGAAGCATAAGTCGGGTATACCGCTGACCAAAATAGCTTGAACAAGAGGACTTTTATTAAGTGGGCTTGATTTCATTAATGCATCCAAGCTATTTTCAAACCCTACAAAACTAAAGTATATAGTTGAACATATAAAGGCAGTTTCAGCTATATTTGCTGTCTCTTTTGTGAGTATATTATTAGCTACTGCATATTTTAACAGATGAGAAGCACCAAGGTGAGCAGCGTTACTTAAAATAAACGGAGTAAGGTAAGTTGATGCGCATAGGTTATAGGTTATACCAGCAACTAACGCGCTTGCGGAAATAAAATCAGCAATGGATAAAATTTTATTACTATAACTCTTGTTGACCATGATAAGCCTTTTTAATAGTCGGTTGTATGTAAAATATGGTTTGTAAATGGCTGGTTTCTTAAGGTATATTCTCTTAATATAATTAGCAAACGCCCTAACATACTTTCATTTTTTTACAATGCAATTAATTAGTTATTATAATTTATATATTTTAGTATTGCTTGATATCCACCTTTCCATATATTATATAGTTATTTTAAAACAAGGTTGAAAAATTTGAAAAGCTCTAAAATCTCACGAAAAAAAGTCATAAATGCCATAAAACTCATTACTACTTGGATTGGGGATGACCCAGCACGCGTTGAACTTATAGAGACACCTATGAGAATTTTGGAAGTCTTAGGGGGGTTATTTGCAGGTTATGCTATTAACCCTAAGTCTCTATTAGAGGAAACTTTAGAAGAAGTTAAGGAATATAACGAGATAATCTTACTTAAAAATTTGCGCTTTACATCTTATTGTGAGCACCATCTTATGCCTTTTGCCGGTAAGTGTCATATTGGATATATTCCTGATAGAAAAATTGCCGGTATTGGTAAATTAGTCAAGGTTGTAGAAGCTTATGCGAAGAGGTTGCAAATCCAGGAGAGATTAACTGTGGAAATTGCGAGTGTAATTTATGAAGTTCTGAAGCCAAAAGGGGTTGGGGTGGTAATGGAGGCGTCGCATAATTGCTTACTACTTAAGAATCCATCTCATAGCGGTGCACATATGGTAACTAGCAAAATGTTTGGGTCTTTCAATGAAGATGCAGGCATTAGGCAAGAATTTATAAATGCCGTTAAATAATACCATTTATCCATAAACCCTCCTTGGCTCTGTATCTCCCGACGCAATTTGCAACAACCTCTTTCAGGAAAGGCCTTCATAAAAATCATTCCTTGATGGGTCTGCAATCAGGTCTTTGGGTGCAGAGATTTTATTATAGGGCATCACTGAGTTTCTAAGTAGGACTATTGTAATTCTTCTGTTCCTCGGGGAATAAGGGTTAGTTGGATCAGCCGGATCAGTATCGGCCCTCCCAATAACTCTTGCAATTTGTTCAGGAGGAACACCGCTTTTAACCAAATACTTGCGAGCAGCATTAGCTCTATCAGACGAAAGTTCCCAATTTGTATATTGGGTGTCAGTAGAGCTAACCGTTCTATCAGTAAAACCTGAGATCTCTAAGAAATTAGGAGTGAATTGAATAAGTTTAGCTATTTTGAATAATATGGTTTTTGTAAAGGCAGTTAATTCGGAACTTCCCGGTTTAAACATAGGGGATTTATTTTGATCCGAGATGTTAATTTTTAGTCCCTCAGGAGTGATTTCGAATTGTATATAGTTTTTATAATCCTTTATCTCTGGGTCTTTTGTAATTGCTTTATTGAGTTGGCCTTCAACAAGGTAAAACATCTCATTATCTTTTTCCTCATTGCTAACTTCAATTCCCGATTTCTTAATGTCCACAATATTACCAACGCTTCGTACTCCGTATTTGAACCCTTTTGTTTTATCTTGATCCTTTAATCCCTCTTTCTGAGGAATTGAGCTGAAGCCTCCTTTAAAACCCTGGCCCATCTGCCCGGAAGTTCCCATACTAGGCTCAAAGTATTCTGCAATTCCCTTTAGTTTTTCAGTAGGAACAGCATTAAGAAGCCACATAAGTAGGAAAAAAGCCATCATAGCAGTTACGAAATCTGCATATGCAACTTTCCAAGCTCCACCATGATGCCCGCCGTGTCCTGATGCGATAATTTTTTTTATAATTATTGGAGCTTTTTTGTTTTCTTCTTTAGATTGCATTTACCTATCTCGCTATTAGATTCTTTTTTAGGATTTTTTCTAACTCAACAAAGCTTGGTTTTAATTGCTCAGAGATTATTTGCCGAGCGCACTCAATTGAAATTGAAGGGGGATGGCCTTTTGCATGTGAGATGAGCGCAGCTTTAATACACTCTAAAAATTTTAGCTCCTCAGTATTATAGCATTCAAGAAATGCCCCGATCGGAGAAACTATACCATAAGAAAGAAATACTCCTAAGAACGTACCAATTAATGCAGCAGCAATCTTCCGCCCGAGTACACTTGGATCAGAAGCAATTGCAGCCATTGCATTAATCACTCCGAGTACCGCAGCAATGATACCTAGGCCTGGTAAACTATCACCTAACCTATGAAAACAAACAGCAACACTTTGCCCATATAGCTTTTTTTCATTTAATTCTTCTTCCATCATTTGCTGTAATTCATAAGGATCATCGAATCCGATTACTATAAGGCGCATATAATCAGATAGAAAAACTACTGCTTGCTTATTTTCTAGGATTCTTTTAAAGCGCTTAAAAATGAAGCTTTCTTCAGGACGCTCAATATGGTTTTCAAGTTCGATTTTTGATTTAAATTTTGCGTATTTCAATAGGTTAAATAAAAAGGATAGTAGCTCGATATAGTCCTCTTTAGAATAGGGTTCCCTTTTAGTTATCTTATGAATACTAGAAAAGGCACTATGCAGCAAGCTTCTGGGGTTAGAAAGGAGAAAAGAACCGACTGCAGTACCAACAATAATCAATGCTTCAAAGGGCTGCATTAAAACATAAATATTTCCTCCACCACCAATAAACCCAACAAATAACGATAATAATACTATAATCATGCCTAGTTGAAACATCACTGCTAAAATATTAAATATACTATTAACAACTAGTATTATATAATATTTTAGCTAGGTAAAGGGTTGAGTTGGAAAAATGAATTACCACCAACCTAAAAGATACCACCAAGCAGCTCCGACGGTAACCCAAATCAAAATATTTACTAAGCCTACTAAAACACCTACTCTCCACCAGGTTTTAGTAGTAAAGTAACCTGCACCGAAGAAGACTGGTGCAGAACTAATACCATAATGAGTTAATCCTCCTGCAAGCGATGAAAGATAAGCAAGTGATAATGCAGAAACTAATTTTGGCATTCCTGCACTGATTAATAGCAGCAAAAATGTGCTATAAAGAACGGTTATTTTAGTAGTTATGCTGGCAAAGAAATAATGCACAAAGAAATATAATAAACATACAACCGTAATAGTCATGAATAAACCTTGACCGGCTACTAAGTGTTGCATACGGTCACCGATCCAGCCCATTATACCAAACTCTTTTAAATAGCTTGATATCATTACAAGTGTACCAAACCAGGTAAGAGTATCCCAAGCTCCTTTCTCAGCTAGTGCATCATTCCAGGTTAATACTCCGGAAATCAATAATATACAAAAGCCAAGCAAAGCAGTAGTAGTTGCGCTAAAGCCAATTTTGCTATCCAAAATCCAAAGAGCAATTAATAAAACGAAAGTGAGCAACATAATCATTTCATGTTTTGTAATTTTACCCATCTCTTGTAAAGCCTGTTTAGCAATTTTAGGTGCATGCCCCATGGATTTAACACTTGGAGGATAGATAGTATATATAGCTAAAGGAAGTAATAATAAGCTAACTATGCCCGGAACAATTGCTCCTAAAGCCCAGGTTTCCCAAGATATATTCACACCAAGTTGGGCAGCAAACTTAATTACTAAAGGGTTGCCTGCCATCGCTGTTAGGAACATGGCACTTGTGATTACGTTTGATTGGAAGCAAACCTGGATAAGAAATCCTCCGCTAAGGTTTTTCCCCTTCTTTGATGGGTTACTTTTTTCGTATTCTTCCGATAATGATTTAGCGATAGGAAATATTATTCCTCCACCTCTTGCCGTTACGCTTGGGATCATGGGTGAGAGTATGAAATCCGTTAAGACTAATCCATATGAAAGCCCTAAAGTACTTTTACCAATCTTAGAAATAAAGTAATAAGCAATTCGCTTACCTAAACCGGTTTTAATAAATCCTCTTGAAATGAAGAATGCAAACACTACAAGCCAAGCAATATCTAAACTAAAACCGCCTAAAGCTTGATTCAATGTTAAAGTATTGGTGATTACACATGTAAAAATGCTAAAGATTGCAATAGCCCCAATCGGCATAGGATTCAAAATGATTGCAACAATAGTAGTAATAAATATTCCGAATAAATGCCAAGCTTTAAGGTCAACACCATCCGGTGCTGGGATATTCCAAAGTATTGATCCTAAAGCCAATATTAACAATATTAGCTTGAGTTTTATATTATTTGAGCTCATAAATAAACCATTTAGATCTTTAATTTTATGCGAAATATACCAAATAAAATTTATTTATAAAGCGATTATTTTCAAGATTTGTAATAATACCATTCTCTAAAACTAATTAACTGTTAAGATCTTGATATGCCTGTATAATACGATTTGACAAAAAAAGCCCGAGATTATCTATATTCAAGTTTTTTTCGTCTTTCCATATTGTGCAAGTCCCAAGTATTGTACGATTATTGTTGGGAAATAGTATTGGTTATGCATTGCCTGTGTAATTAACTAGTTGCAGAAAATTCTTAACCCCGATAGATTCCACAACTTTTTGCCATTTGTTTTTTATTTTTTGGGAAAATAAGATATCTAAGTTTGCAGGAGCGATAAGCCAGGAATTTTCTTCTATTTCCTTCTCAAGTTGCTCAGGATCCCAGGCAGCAAAGCCTTTAGCAACTATAAACTTATCCTTCACTTTACCGGAGGCGCAGTCTTTTAAAAACTCTTTAGATTCCGTATACAGCGTGACACTTTGGAGGCGATCAAAATTTCTTTCTTGCTCTTTTGTAATGCTTAGTATTATAAGTCGATCCGGCTCAATTGGGCCACCAAACATTATTGGGATTTTTCTATTTTTTAAATTTGGTTTTACATAAGTATTACTTATATAATCTTTGATATAAAAACTACCTATTTTATTATTTATTACTATACCCAATGCTCCTTTATCATCATGAGCACATAAGTAAATAATAGATTTCTCAAAGTAAGTACCGTCTAAACTTTGAGAAGCCACTAATAATTTTCCTTCTAATGATTCAAAAGGCATTAACTCCTCTTCAAAAAACTCTAATTCCATATTAAACCCACTTTACTTCAGGAGGCATAGACATCAGGATCGCTTCCGCATTTCCATCCGTCATAAGACCGAATCTAGTTCCTCTATCATATATTAAATTAAATTCAACATACCTTCCTCTTTTTAAAAGTTGGGTCTCCTTTTGTTCATCAGTCCATTTAAGCTTTGCATTTTTTCTAACTAACGGCTCAAAAGCTTTCAGGAAAGCTTCTCCAACTTCCTTTGTAAAACTGAAATCTTGATCCCAATCACCGGTATTTAGATAATCGTAAAAAATACCGCCGATTCCTCTTGGCTCTTTCCTATGTTTAATGTAAAAATATTCATCACATTCTTGCTTGAATTTAGGATAGTAACTCAGATCAAATTTATCGCAAGCACCTTTAAATTTAGCATGAAAAAATTGCGATTCTTCATCATTAGGAAAAGTAGGAGTAAGGTCAGCTCCTCCTCCAAACCATGATTTAGTGGTAACAATCATCCTGGTATTCATATGAACAGCCGGGATAAGTGGTGATTTCATATGAGCAACCAATGAGACACCACTTGCCCAAAAGCTGCTGTCTTCCTCTGCTCCAGGGATCTCCTTAGCAAATTTTTCAGGAAATTTTCCATGTACGGTTGAGATATTGACACCGACTTTTTCAAAAATATCACCCTTCATAATGGAAATTAATCCACCCCCGCCATCTGTACGCTGCCATTCTTTCAACTCAAACTTACTTCCGTTACCGAACTCACTTTCAATTTGTTCAAATGCAGTACATATTTCATTGCGAATAGTCCTAAACCATTTGCTGGCAAGCTCTTTTTTTTCATTTAGATTTTGATAAATCATATTAAATGCCATGTTCATTTAAGTATTTAACTGCTTCAAGTGCAGCTATACAACCGGTGCCGGCTGCAGTCACTGCTTGCCTATAGAGTTTATCTTGCACATCGCCGGCTGCAAACACACCTGCTACATTAGTTTTTGTATTACTAGGTTCAGTTATTATATAGCCTTCATTATCTATATCAAGTTGATCTCTAAATAATGATGTGTTCGGTGTATGCCCAATCGCTATAAATACCCCGTCAGCTTTTAATTCGGTTAGTTCGTCAGTTTTAACATTTTTGATTCTTATACCTGTGACGCTCAAAGGGTCTTCCGTACCTAAAATTTCTTCAACCACACTATCCCAAATTACTGAGATTTTCGGATGAGCAAATAACCTGGATTGCGCAATCTTTTCAGCTCTTAACTCATTTCTTCTGTGAATAAGAGTAACTTTTGACGCGTGATTGGTTAAAAACAAAGCTTCTTCCACAGCAGTGTTACCACCACCTACTACCACCACTTCTTTGTTTCTAAAAAAGAAACCATCGCATGTTGCACAGCCTGAAACGCCGAAGCCTTGGAATTTCTTTTCACTCTCAAGCCCAAGCCACTTTGCTTGAGCTCCGGTAGAAATAATTATGCTGTCAGCAGTATAAACCCTGCCCGTATCACCAACAGCTTTAAAAGGTTTCGAATTTAAGTCAACTTGGTTAATATGGTCATTTATTATATTAGTACCGACATGCTTAGCTTGAAGCTCCATCTGCTCAACTAGCCAAGGGCCTTGGATAACGGTTGCAAAGCCGGGAAAGTTTTCAACATCAGTTGTAATAGTAAGCTGGCCACCTGGTTGAAAGCCTGTGACTAATATAGGGTCTAATGACGCGCGAGCTGCATAAATTGCAGCTGTGTAGCCAGCTGGGCCTGAACCTATGATGAGAACTTTTGTATGTAACGGAGTCATTGATTAAATTTTCCCTACATTAATTTTTAAATAAGCGGCAACGCCTTCTGCAGTCGGCTTCATAGCTTCTTTACCTTGACTCCAGTTTGCAGGGCAAACTTCGCCATGTTTTTCTACGTATTGCAAAGCATCAAGCATTCTAATCGCTTCTTCGATATTTCTTCCAAGTGGTAAGTCATTAACTAATTGGTGACGCACTATACCTTCTTTATCAATTAAAAAAGTGCCTCTGAAAGCAACGCCTGCATCAGTTAATACATCGTAATCAGCTGCGATTTTATGAGTGATATCTGAAACTAAAGGGAATGCTATATTGCCGATTCCACCTTTATCAACCGGTGTGTTCCTATATGCTAAGTGTGAATACTGTGAATCAATACTAATTCCGATTACTTCAGCATTTCTCTTTTTAAATTCTTCAATTTTGCTACTAAAAGCAATTATTTCCGAAGGGCAGACAAACGTAAAATTAAGAGGATAAAAGAATAAAATACCATACTTACCTTTCAGGTATTCTTTTAAGTTAAAATCTTTTATTGAATTATCAGGGAATACCGCTTGCGCAGTAAAATTAGGAGCTTCCTTACGAACTAAAACGGCCATATTACAATACCTTTAAAATTTGTTATAATTAGAGCTAGTATAGATTAAAATTTTCAAATCTCAAGCGTAGTAACCAACGATATTTTTTAATCATATAGAAAGATTTTTATCTTTTGAGACGATAAAGTCATTGAGGTTGCTATCATTTAGTTTTTGCTTCAGCCTTGAGAGGTGAACCTCAATAGTTGAAGTCTCGGTAACTTCGGAGTAATTCCAAATATTTTTTAGTATCTCAGACTTTGGCACTTTTCTTGGGTAATGGGTGATTAAGTATAGGATTAAATCAGTTTCTTTTTCAGTAAGAGCTACAGTGGTTTCTTCAAAATTAATAACTCTCTTATGAGGTATGAAGTTCATCTCCTTTATTTTATAAATCTTATGGCTCAGCTTATCATTAATTAATTTTATAAGTGAGGTAAGCTTAAAAGGTTTTAATAGGTCAGTTTTAAACTCAGAACCTATTCTAATTTGATTTTTATCATATAGCTCAGGTTCAATTGAATCAAAAATAACTAAGTCAAATAGCCCATAATCGCTTTGTAAAGTTTTAATAAAGCACTCTATTTTAAATGACTTTAGTAGTGAAACCTGTTCCAAAGCATCTTTTAAGAAATTATTTTTGCTTATAATCGCAATTGTCATTAATTAGAATTGTTTAGGTTGTTTAGGTCTATTAAACTTGCCAATATTGTTGAATATTTGCTCAAGCGGAGTCATCTTATTACCTTTAAGCTCAGTTGTGCCTGTTGCATAGTTAACATTACGGGCTTCATTTAAACTATAGCTATGTACGTCCTTGATTCTATTATCCTGATTAAATGTGATCTCAAGCACATCCTGCGCCACTGTATGCGGCAAGAGGAAAGCTTCGCTTTGCTGCTGCATGGAAATATAATAATATGTTTTATCCCCGAAATTAGAAATAGTAGTAGGCGAGCCTAGTAAGTTTCTAAGATCTTCTTCGGAGGTTTTACCAATCTCAATTGCTTCTATTTCTTTCTGATCAAAGCTATAACCATTGAAATGCTCATGCTTGGCGCAAGAAGATAATAAAAAAGTGACGGTGACCAGTATAATATTTCTAATTTGCATTTTGTTTAACTTCCTTTTGTTTCTTTTGAGCTTTTCTTCTAAGTAAATTTTGCCTTAAAGCTTCGGAAAGCTTTTTAGTATCTTTTTTGGGAGCTTTTTTTACTTTAGACATTCATCATTTTTCCTAATTTTGCAAGTTGTTTATGATCCATTTTACCGACTTTTTTGACCATCATACTCATTTCTAGATGTTGCTTAAGTAGTCGATTGACATCTTGGACTTTTGTTCCTGAACCATTAGCTATCCTTACCCTCCTTGAAGCATTTATGATTTTAGGATCGCTTCTTTCTTTTCTAGTCATGGAACTGATAATAGCTTCCTGCTTGGCAAACATTTTATTATCAATTGCAAGGCCACCTAATTGGCTTTTTATCTTTCCTAAACCCGGGATCATGGAAAGCATTGACCCAATCCCGCCCATTTTTTTTAAGTTTTTGAATTGGGAAAGCATATCATTGAGATCGAATTGGCCTTTTTGTACCTTCTTAGCAAGGCTCCTAGCTTCTTCCTCATCGATCATTTCAGCAGCCTTTTCAACCAGTGAGACTATGTCTCCCATATCAAGGATCTTCGAAGCAGCTCTTTCAGGGTGAAACTCTTCCAAATCATTTAACTTCTCACCAACACCAATAAACTTGATCGGTTGCTGAGTAACGCACCTCATGCTTAAAGCGGCACCACCTCTTGCATCTCCATCAACCCTGGTTAATATGACTCCGCTGATCCCAACACTTTGATTAAATTCTTTCCCGATGTTAACGGCATCTTGACCGGTTAAGGAATCTACTACCAAAAGGGTTTCAACGGGACTTACCAGCTGCTTAACTTCTTTTAGCTCCTCAATCAATTCGTTATCGGTATGCAGCCTTCCGGCAGTATCTAAAATTAACACATCATACCCGCCGGTTTTAGCTTCCTTCAGTGCGCGCTCGGTAATTTGTTCGGGCATTTCGGTTGCAATTATCGGTAGTGTATCTATATCAATTTGTTTACCTAAAACTTCTAATTGCACTTGAGCTGCCGGGCGGTACACGTCGAGTGAGGCAAGTAAGATCTTTTTCTTGTATTTTTTTCTTAGTAATAAAGCAAGCTTAGCAGCAGAAGTTGTTTTACCGGAACCCTGTAGGCCAATTAGCATGATAACTGCTGGAGAGTTAGTTGTAAGGTTTAAAGCCTGGTGGTCGCTGCCTAAAATTTCAGTAAGTTCGTCGCTTACTATTTTTACTACCATTTGGGCCGGAGAAATACTCTTTATAATTTCACTGCCAATCGCCTTTGTTTTTACTTTTTCGATGAACTCTTTGACTGCAACGAGTGCAACATCTGCTTCGAGTAAAGCGATACGTACCTCGCGCATTGCCTCGCTCACATCCGATTCGGAAAGCAAACCTTTGCGCTTTAGTTTATCAAAAATTTTAGTTAAATTATTACTAAGGGAAGAAAACATAACTATTTATTGCCATTTTTATGTGTATATGATAATGGTGTGTTGCATTATTTTCAATTACTTTTATTAAATAGAAGAACCTATTTTGTCCGATTCGATTTCAATATATATACACTGGCCTTTTTGCAAGGCAAAATGTCCTTACTGTGATTTTAATAGCCATGTAAGGAATTCCGTTGATTCTAACCAATTTATCAATGCTTATTTAGTTGAGATAGAAAGCTATCAACAAATATTAAGTGGTAAAATTGTCAAAAGTATATTTTTTGGTGGTGGCACGCCTTCACTTGCCCCCCCGATTTTTTTCGAGAAAGTTATAAACAAAATTTCACAGTATGCTATTCTTGCCCCTATAATAGAGATCACAATTGAAGCTAACCCAACTTCTTCGGAAGCTCGAAAATTTTATGAATACCATAAAGTAGGGATAAACAGAGTTTCAATTGGGGTACAAAGTTTTAACCCGCATCATTTAAAATTTTTAGGTAGAGAACATTCAGCTGATGAGGCGAAAGAAGCGATTACTTATGCCTCAAAATATTTCCTAAGGTACAATTTTGATTTGATTTATGCACTACCCGACCAAACATTAAAAAGTTGGGAAATAGAGCTGAAATCATCAATAAAATATGCAAACAAGCACCTGTCGCTTTACCAACTTACCATAGAAAAAGGCACGCAATTCTATGGCGATTATAAAAAAAATAAATTTTTAATGCCAAGCCAAGATATGGCGGCAGATTTTTATCAACTAACCCAAGATATTTTAAATGTAAGCGGTATGCCGCAATATGAGATTTCTAATCATGCAGCGATAGGCCATGAATCTATTCACAACATAAATTATTGGGAATATGGAGATTATTTAGGTATCGGCGCCGGAGCTCATAGTCGTTATACTGTTGACGGTAGAAAGTATGCTACTGTCAACATTCATCTACCCAAAAAGTGGCTTAAGCAAATTGAAGAAAGAGGTAATGCTTTACAAGCTAAAGAAGATTTAAGTAGAGTTGAGCAAAATGAAGAAAGAATAATTATGGGGCTCAGGCTAAGCAGAGGGCTAAATAAGCAATATATTTTTAGAGATAAAAATTATAAACAACTATTGGACGATGGGTATTTAGAGGAAATTGATGATCATATCCGAGCTACTGAAAAGGGTAGGTTGGTGTTAAACAGTCTAATAGCCCAACTGATTAGACCTCATGCATAACCTGAACTCAGGCAATAAAATTGGGTAATTTATGGAAATAATAATCAAGGCGATAGGGAAGGAGAAATCCCAAGAGGTAAAGCAATTAACTAAAGATTACTTAGTAAGAACCAAATGGCAAATTACTACAATTGAACATGAGCTAACTAAAACTTTAAGTGAAAACGAGCAAAAGTCACATGAAGGCAAGTGGCTTATAAATAATGTCAATGAAAATTCGTTTGTGTATGTGCTGGATGAAAGAGGACAGCAGTTTACAAGCCGAGAATTTTCTGAACATTTAGTAGACAAGATGGCTAACAATAAAAATACTTACTTTCTTATCGGCGGGGCATTCGGTTTAAGTGAGGAAGTTAAGCAGCAAGCAAGCAAGCTGGTTTCATTTGGAAAAATGACATTTCCACATAAGTTGGTTAGATTAATGCTAATCGAACAACTATATAGAGCTTATTCTATACAAAATAACCACACTTACCATAAGTAAAGTTAAGCATTTTATAGCTTGCATACTATGTATGGTTATTTTATAAGGATATCTCATTCTTATGAAAAAACATGTTTACAAAACCCAAGTATAAACAAAATGCATTCTATATTTAAAATTCTGTTAATAGCTATAATATTTATAGCACCCTTTAGTATTGATATTGCATATGCAAAAGGAAAGTTGCTAATCGAAATAAGTTATGATGGTTTAGAAACCAAAGTACCTTTGGAACAAAATGATTCCTTATCAAGAATTGTAAAAGAGATGAGAAAAAATCCTGAGCTTTCTATATTGATAGAAGCTTCTGCATATAAAGATTATGCACCTATAGAGCAATTGAGGATAATATCTTTAAAGCGGGCTATGGAAATTAGGAAAATCTTCTTTATAAAAGAAATCCCTATTAATAGAATAGCTATAAATGTCTTAGACTTAGAATCAAATAAGGACAATATAATCAAAGTATATAAGGTTGAAAAGTGAATTTAAATTGGCTTAACCCCATAAAATTTGAAAAGCATTTTTCCATGCTAAGTTTGCTGTTTTCAATATTATTTATTGCATTAACTTCGACCGCGATTTATATAGTATTCACCTCGGTTCCAAATGATTATCTTCAAAAAGAATTAGTTAAAATTATGTATGTTCATGTTCCTGCTGCCTGGTTGTCGCTAATGCTTTATTCATTTCTTGCTATATTCGGAGTGTTGTTTCTAATTTTTCACAATCCTTTTTATGATGTTATTTCAAAATCTTTTGTAAAAGTTGGGAGCTTTATGACTTTGGTTACCTTAACTACCGGCTCAATTTGGGGTAAGCCGAGTTGGGGTACTTGGTGGGTTTGGGATGCAAGACTTACATCAATGCTGATCTTGTTATTTATTTATATAACTTATGCTCTGCTTAGAGGTGCTTTTGATAACGAAGAGAGAACTGCAAAAGTGAGCGCGATTTTCGCATTAACTGGGCTAATCAACATCCCAATCATAAAGTTTTCGGTTTATCTATGGAATACGCTACATCAAGGTGCAAGTGTGATAAGGTTTGATGGTCCAACTATACATGAAAGCATGCTTTACCCGCTGCTTATGATATTTACAGGGTTCTTATCTTTTTCTTTTTTAATAGTAATTATTGAGATCAAATCAGAGTTGTATGCTCGAAAACTTAAGAATCTTAGCGAGCATTAAATTAAAGTTATTTTTTGTAATTCTCTGCTTCCAACAAAATTATTGTTTTGCTAAGGCTTGGAATCAAAAAGACGGTAAGTTTTATGCAGCACAGAAAATTATATTAAACCTCCCTTATAAGAGTGCCGTAAAGGAGGAGTTTGATCTTTCAAATAACCTTTCTATTTCAACAAATACCCAGGAACAAATATTTGAAAATTACTTGGAATATGGGTTATCCGATGATCTAACTCTAGAAGCTAAGCTCTTAGCTTATGAAATAAGAGATAAGATAAATTTAGAGATAAACTCCCAAGACTTCACAGAGCAAAGTAAGTTTACCCTTAATTATCATAAACTTGATTTACAAGTGGGGGCTATAAAAAATATTTATAAAGTACCGAATCATATAGCAAGCACCTTTGGTTTCATTAACCCGGGCGATTATGTATACTCAAAGTTCGGTAGCAAGCATAATACCAGGAAATGGAATATAGGAGGCGGTTTTGCTTACGGAAGAAATTTTTATCTCAATGACACATTTAAAGATAACTTTCAGGAAATTAGTGTTCAAGGTAAATATTATCCAAAATTGAAAAGCTTTGAAACAGATTTGACGATCAAGTTCGGGTTTAAATTTAAAGATAAATGGACTATATCTCTCGGCTCATATAACACCTTCAACTCTCAAAGCCATAATATTAAGCCTTATATAGGGGCGCTTAATGCAATGATAGAGGATAAGGGTTTAAAACAAGCAAATAAAGAATTTTATCAAGATAGGTTAAACGGGTTTTTATTTTCTACAAAACCTTCGGATATTAGTAAAATACAACTTGGGGTTGCTTGCTCAATTGGTAAAAATAAGGAGATTTATCTTGATTTGTTTATTGACCCATTTAATAGGAAAGACAATAACAATTCAAGTTTGTTAATCTCATTGATCGAAAGGTTTTAAAAAAGTTAAAACATGCGAAATGCTTCCCAAGGCTCTCAATATAAAGTTATTGAGCCTAACCAGCTTGAGTTAAAGGATTCTGCAATAGCAACATTTGACTATGATTTTGCTAATGATAATTCCTTGGATGGGATTATTAATAATGATGATGCTAGGATATTTTTTTCCACTGAACAAAAGATTTGTCTCGGTTTTGCTTTATGCTTAAGCATATTTTTCGGAGCTAGGTCGCTAAGCAGTAGTGCTTATTATTTTATAGTAGTGGTCAACCTATTATATTTTTTAGTTCTTTCCTTTCGTATTTATGTGATTTTAATAGGTAAAAATAGGCAACCTCAGCAATTAGAGCTAATCAACATTAGCGAACATGAATGGCCATCCTATACTATTTTAGTACCGCTTCATGATGAACCGGAAGTTATAAGGCAACTAATTTATAATCTAGTAAAGATAGACTACCCAAAAGAAAAACTCCAGATATTGCTAATACTTGAAGAATCTGACCTTGAAACTCAAGCAGCTTTAAAGAAGATCAAGCTTGAAAAATATTTTATACCTATAATAGTACCCTATTCTTACCCTCAAACTAAACCAAAGGCTTGCAATTATGCTTTAAAATATGCAACCGGAGAATATCTAGTAATCTATGACGCTGAGGATAAACCGGACGTATTACAATTAAAAAAAGCGGTAACTTATTTTAAACGTAAAAGTTCAGATATTGTATGTTACCAGGCCATCTTGAGTTATTTTAATTTAGCAGAGAATTGGTTAACTCAGATGTTTAGCTTGGAGTATGCTCTCCTTTTTGAAAGGATGCTTCCAGCCTTTGGGTATTTGAATCTTCCAATCCCACTAGGTGGTACCAGCAACCACTTTCGTTTTAAGGATCTAAAGCAGTTGGGTGGGTGGGATGCTTATAATGTGACGGAAGATGCAGACCTTGGAATAAAGTGTGCTAAAGCAAAATTAAAGGTAGAAATGCTACCATCTACTACAGAAGAGGAGGCTACTATAACTATTAGAGCCTGGCTCAAGCAAAGATCAAGATGGATTAAGGGTTTTTTACAAACTTATTTTGTGCATATGAGAAATCCAATGGAGTTATATAGATCCCTCGGTCTTAAAGGGTTTATAGCATTTAATATTCTTATTGGTATATGCAATTTTTTATATATTCTTATACCACTTATGATTGTTGTTATGTCCTTAATTACCTTTGATTTAATCCCTCTTGAACCTGCAAAATTAAAACTTGTTTGGTATTTAAGTGCCAGTTGTCTTATTTTTGGTATTATAAGTATACAATGGAGTGCATATGAGATTGTGGTTTCTAGCAAAAAATTAAATAATATAAGGGTATGGTGGGAATTCCCATTATATACTTATTTGATGCCCCTGGCGAGTTTAATTGCCGTATACCAAATTTTCACTAAATTGCATTTTTGGGAAAAAACTAAGCATGGAGTTACGGCAAAAGTATGAATCAAGTGCTCTTAGCTCAAACATTGAAGGAGAGTATGCAATATTTGAGCTAGTTTGTAGTTTTAGAGTTTGCCTTTATAAATGTTTATAATATCCGAAAGTAATTTTAGGGCCTCTGCTTTTGGCCTTTGGAAAGTGTTTCTGCCAATTATTGAGCCACTACCCCCACCATCTCTAATAGCCCTAACTTCATTATAGAGGTCTTCAGTTGATTTACTTGTACCCCCGGAAAATACTATGAGCCTCCTGCCGTTAAGAGTGGTTTTAACAATATGGGCAATTCTATCTTTCATTTCCTTTATCGGGACGGGATACTTCTCATGCGCTTTTTTGCTATTCTCTAATTCAAGCTCGGCCATCGGCGGTTTAACTTTAATGATATGGGCACCAAGTAATGCCGCAATATGCGCAGCGTAAGCAATTACATCATGTGCAGTTTCACCTTCCTTAGAAATCACCCCACCTCTTGCATATGACCAAATAACTACTGCAAGTCCATATGATTTAGCCTCTGCTGCCATATCCCTTATTTCCTCCATCATGTCAAGGGAATAATCGGAACCCGGGTAAATAGTAAAACCGATTGCAGAGCACCCAAGCCTTAAAGCACCATGCACGCTAGCTGTTATTGCTTGGTCGGGAGCCATGCTCTTATCAAGTAATAGGTTTGAACTATTAGCCTTTAAAATAAGCGGTATTGCTCCTGCAAAGGTATCCGCCCCAGCTTCAAGCATCCCAAGCGGTGCTGCATAAGCACTTAAACCTGCTTCAATCGCAAGCAAGAAATGGTAATGCGGATCATAAGCTTCAGGGTTTGAGGCAAAGCTTGCAATTGGACCATGTTCAAAACCTTGATCAACCGGGAGAATAATCATTTTACCGGTCCCGCCTAGCTTACCTGACATTAAAATTTTGGCAATATTTGATTTTGTACCAGGATTATCGCTTTCATAGTAAGATAGTATCTTTTTTACTTTCTGGGTAATGTTCATAACAAGTCTTTTAAAAATTAATTACACTAACTTTTTAAAAGATCAGAATGTTAATTGCAACTTAAAGCGTGCATGGATATTATATTACTCTCAAAAATGATGAGAAAAATTGATTTTAAGGGATATATATGAAAGCGAGGATTAGACATCGGCTTGTACGGATGCTATATGATAGTTACAAGCACACTATACCTTTCAGAACTAAGCTTCTTAGCAACCATAATATTCATTTAGACCACTTTGCCATTATTGATTTACCATCAGAAAACTCAGGGATTCACTACCTTCAAAATATTTTTAGTAAATTAGGTTTTATCCCTAAAGGAAGTGGTTACCTTCCTAGTAAACAAAATTCATTTATATGGATGAGAGAGGAGGGCTTTAATGAAAAGCTTGCCAAAGAGACTATTGCACAAGCTGTGATCGCAGATTTTAAGCTGTGTGAGCTTCCAGCACGCCGTTAGAAATATTGTTGAAAAATATGCTGCATTTACAAAGCCTATAGATAAGGCAAAGTTTGATTATTATGAGGAGCAAATTGATAAAGAAAATGATGCTCTATCTGATGATATAACTAGATTCTTATATGGCCATTTAATTTGCAAAGCTTGGCCAGCAATTACATTAGATGAATATAATGATGTATTTAAAGAAAATGAGCTTATTGCTTGGGTTCTTGCCTTTGGAAGAGTGATTGATCATTTTGAGGTTTCTGTTTATTTAATCGATAAGTTTAAAAGTCTTGCGGAATTTAATGAAAATATAATACAGGAGAATATAGTAAAGTTAAATTCTGTACCTGCGATTATAAAGGGGGGAGAGCATTGTGGTATAGCTCAATCCTCCACACATGGTCTTCCTGTTAAAATCAAGCTTCACGATGCAGAAGTTAGCACTCATAATAGTTTCCTAGAATTTGTATGGAGATATTCTAAAGTTAAGGTCCCAAAGCTAGCAGGAGATTTTTACCTGGATTTTATTCCACAAAATGCAAATTATGTAATTGAGTCGCTTTATAGTGCGAAGGCAATATAGTAAGAATTGGCATAATCACTTTGGCTTCCCAGATGGGGATAGGGGTGTAGCCGCAGCGTTAGGTAAAGGGTTAGCCGTAGAATTAGCTAAAATTGTAGATGCAGATTGGTCCGAAAGCCCTTTAACATCTTGCATAGATGTGTTTATAATCTTTAGCCTATCAACCTTAATGCCACTTAATACTGCTAGATCCATCCTACTATTTGAGATATTTGCTCCTGAAAGATCGGAGAATGATAAATCAATTTTATCCATGAACACTTTATCCATTATTGCATTTTTCAGAACTGCATTATTAAACTTTGCCTTTGTTAAAATAGAATCAGAAAGGTTTGTACCTGTGAGGTTTGCTCCTTCAAAGTCAGTTTCCTTCAAATAAGTTCTCCTCAAATTGCTTTTTATTATACTGGTACCTTTAAAGAAAGTGCCATTAAGATTTGAACTTGAAATATCGCTTTCTAAGATTATTGCATTACTAAAATCTGCTGCTTCTCCATATATTTTATTCATAATGGATTTTATGATATTGCCATGCTGAAAATTTACGTAAAATAAAATTGATCCGGTAATATTGGCATTATTTAACCTAGCCTTATTCAGCTTCGCCGAATATAAGTCAGCTTTATGCCAATTAGCCTTTTTAAGGTTCGCATTTGATAATGTAGCATACCTGAATTTTGTTTCAAAAGCCTTGCTATTGACAAAGTTTGCATTTGTGAAGTCACTATATGAAAAGTCTGCATGATTTAAGGTTGAGTCCTCGAATTCTCCTCCTTTAAAGTTAGATTTTATAGCAATAGCACCGGTCAAATTTGCTTTAAAGAACTTTGCTTCTTCAGCGTACACTGAATTAAAGCAGGCTTTTTTAAGATCAGCCCCGGAAAAATTTGCTAAAGCTAAACTTGCTTCATCAAATATTATTCCTTCAGCCTTTGCATCACTAAAGTCGGATTCTTCCAGATATGCATTTTTAAAATTGCAACCAGTAAGAATTGAACTATGAAAATTTGCTCGCAATAGCTGCGCGTTTGAGAAGTCTATTCCCGATAAATCCAAACCTGAAAAATTAATACCTAAATCCTGGGTGATCTTAATAGGCTCTTGGTTACCTCTTTGCTTATCAATGTAGCTTTTAATTTCTTTGCGGGTAAGAGTTGACTTAGGTATCTTAACTTCTTTAACAGCTTTATCGTCAGTCGGGGTATTTATTTCATTTATAATACTATCGAGCTCTTGAGAAATATTCCCACCACCGGTCTCTTGGCTATGAGCCTCGATCCAATATACATTTAATAAAATAAGAATTATTATATAAGATAAGCACCTGATATCCATTCCATTTAAGCTTGAAAATTTGCTATAAATATTTTTGTACAAGTTCTTCGGCAATTTGTACAGCATTTAAAGCTGCCCCCTTCCTTAAATTATCTGAAACAATCCATATGTTGAGGCCATTAGGATGAGTGAGATCTTTTCTAATTCTAGAAACGAATACTGCCATATCCCCTACTGAATCAAGCGGGGTGATATATGAACTATTCTTTGGATTATCGATCACGACAACTCCTTCCGCTTCATTTAATATAGATCTCGCTTCATCAGGAGTTATGTTATTCTCAAACTCTATATATACGGATTCCGAGTGCCCAACAAATACCGGTACCCTGACACATGTTGCGGAAAGTTCTATGTTAGGGTCTAAAATCTTTTTAATTTCATTATGCATTTTCCATTCTTCCTTAGTATAGTCGTCTTCTGCAAAAGAATCAATTTGAGGAATTATGTTAAAAGCAATAACCTTTGGTAAAGCCTGGGCAGGAATCGAGTTATTCATATATTTAGCTTTAGTTTGAGAAAAAAGCTCATCCATGGCTTTCTTACCTGCACCGGATACAGATTGATAAGTGGAGACAATCACTCGCTTGATAGTTGCCTTATCATGTAAAGGCTTTAAAGCGACAACCAACTGGAGAGTAGAGCAGTTGGGGTTAGCGATGATATTTTTCTTACGGTAACCCTTTAAGGCTTCAATATTTACTTCAGGAACAATAAGCGGAACATCCGGATCCATTCTAAAATAAGATGAATTATCGATTACAACGCAGCCTTTTTTAGCAGCAATCAAGGCATATTTTTCTGAAACCTTAGAACCCGCAGAGAATAATGCTATATCAGTCCCATCAAAATCATATTCTTCCAATGCTTGAACTTTTAGAATCTGATCCCCGAAACTAAGTTTTTTACCCGTCGATTTTAAAGAAGCAAGGGCAATAACTTGATCAGCAGGAAACTCTCGTCCAGCTAAGCAGTTGAGCATTTCTCTACCCACATTACCCGTCGCACCTACAACCGCTACCTTTAATGACATATATACTCCGATAAGATTTAGATTTAATACCAATTCTGAGATTGGCATTAAACCGAATTGTAATAATAAAAACGAGTTTTTACAATCAAGAAGTTTAGTGATTACATTCTTGTGTCAAGCTTAAAATAAAATTTTTTATTTTTATAAAATAACTATTCCTAAATAGAGAAATTATAGCTAGCTTATTTCATTGTAATTACAGTATGTTATTTAATACTTATTATTAACAAATATAAGAGTCGATAATGATAGAACCTGCAACTGACACAGCCTTTAGTCAAGAAAATGAAAAAGAATTGCCATATACTGATAAAAAAAATCCAAGCATAAAAGATATTATGGAAGCGATGGAAAAAGATGGGTTTGTCACGCCTCCGAGTCCTTCCGACTTTGAATGACAAGCATAAATATACGCAGGCTGCATATATTTAGTGTGGCTTGCACCTGATAAATACAAGGAGTAGGTAACACCGCAGTTATCGCTTTTTTAATATGGTAGTCCTGCTATCCAAGGTGGGTGCTCATCTTTAAGCTATTGCTCTTCACTAAAATTTGAGCAATAATGCCATGAAATTAATAAACTGCCCCTTTTAAACTGAGATAAAATAAGGATATAATGCTTTTAATAACAGACCTTACATATGCCATAGCCGGACGAACTCTATTCAATAAGGCTTCCTTAAGAGTTTCTGCCGGGCAAAGAGTCGGGCTAGTTGGGCCGAACGGCACGGGAAAATCAACTTTATTCAAACTTGTTTCCGGGGAAATAATTCCGGATTCCGGAGAGATCAGCCTTGAAAGTAAAGCAACTGTCGGCATTGTGCGTCAGGATTTACCGGATGATGATACTAAGCTTATAGATATAGTGCTTGCTGCTGATAAGGAACGTGCAAGTCTTCTGCATGAGGCAGAGACCACAGAGGATCCGGATCGAATCGGATATATCTACACTAGATTAGATGAAATAGGCGCTTATGAAGCTCCTGCACGAGCGGCAAGTATCCTTGCCGGGCTTGGATTTAATGAGGAAGCTCAGAACAGTGCGATTTCAAAGTTTTCAGGTGGGTGGAGAATGCGAGTCGCGTTGGCAGCAGTATTGTTTTGCGAGCCTGATCTCTTGATGTTAGATGAGCCAACCAACCACTTAGACTTTGAGGCAATGGTATGGCTCGAAAACTACCTGATGCGTTATGATAAAACGCTGATTATCATTAGCCATGATAGAGATATTTTAAATAAAACGGTAAATCAGATCGTGCATCTTGATAATAAGATTCTAGAGAGCTATACGGGGACTTACGATCAATTTGAGCGCAGGCGTGCAGAAAAATTGATGAATCAACAAGCCTTACATGAAAAGCAAATGGCACAGAAAGCCAAAATGATGAAATTCATAGATCGTTTCCGTGCAAAAGCTAGTAAAGCAAAGCAGGCACAGAGCCGATTAAAAGCTATCGAAAAAATGGATATTGTTGACGCAGTAATCGCAGGGCGTGTTGCACCTTTTATTTTTCCGGAGCCGGAAGAACTTTATTCACCCATGATCACTCTTGATAAAGTTGATGTAGGCTATGAAAAAGGTTTTCCGGTATTACGCAATCTAAGCTTAAACATTGATATGGACGACCGAGTTGCTCTGCTTGGTGCTAATGGTAATGGTAAGTCAACTCTTATAAAACTGTTATCTGGTCGGCTTATTCCCTTATCAGGCGAAATAAAAAGGCCAAACAAACTGAAAATCGGATATTTTTCCCAGCATCAGACAGAGGAGTTAGATATAACGCAAACTCCATTTGAATTGATGCGTGTTGCAATGAAAGATCAAGGTGAATCAAATGTAAGGGCAGCACTTGGCAAATTCGGTTTTGATAAACTTAAAGCGGAAACTAAAGTAGGTGAGCTTTCCGGGGGTGAGAAATCGAGGCTATTGCTATCACTTATGAGCTTTGATGCGCCGCATATTATGCTTTTGGATGAGCCCACTAATCATCTTGATATTGATGCACGTGAAGCTTTAGTACAAGCGCTTAATAATTATAACGGAGCAATAATTTTGGTCAGTCATGATCCGCATTTAGTAAAAGCGGTAGCTGATAGGCTTTGGTTAGTGTCAGACGGTAGTTGTAAATCTTATGATGGGGATATAGAGAGCTACCGGGCTCTTGTTATTAGTCAGCGCAGAAAAGAGCGTTCTAATGCGAAGCAGCAAGCTAGTGCTGAAAACAAAGGGAGCAAAGGTAAATCAAAACCACCTCAGCTAGAGAAGGAAGCTAAAAAGATAGAAAGAAAACTAGAGAAGTTAACAGACCGGAAAAAATCCATTGAAGATGAGCTTGCCGCCCTCCCAACTAGAGGTGGTCACAAACAGTTAAAGGATCTGGACATTTTACTTTCATCCGTGCTTAAGGATTTAGAGGCGGCAGAAGCTGAGTGGATAAACCTCCAAGAAAAGATAAATGGGTAAAATAATACATATCTTCAAAATCATAGTACCCCACACTTTATAATAAATAAGTTTAGTAAGTGATTGAGTTGCGATAGAATAGCGATTAAGGGACTGTTGAAAATAGAGGGATAAGTGGTTAGAATGAATAAAAAAAGAAAAGAGTGAAAGGATGTCACAATTAGAAATAGTAAGCTTGGAAGAGTTAGTATCGGAAAGTCATAATTATCGGAGGTTTAAAAAGCTATGGG
>WPCJ01109948.1_pt1 | contig 35758 bp, 30 predicted proteins | sample 5399831 | NCBI WGS metagenome assembly WPCJ01 (sample SAMN12869470, study PRJNA574797) | sludge metagenome | isolation source: wastewater treatment of pH10 | place: China:Beijing | collected 2019-05-20 | reverse complement strand
AATGAAGACGAGGATATTTCGAAGGAATGGGCGTCGGCGGGAACCGACGTGCTTCTGCATGCGGTATTGGAGACTGCTGAAATTGTAAGCTGATTTCACAACCATCCACTACTGCTACTGTTCGCAACAAAACCAAAAAGGGGAACGACGAACAATGGCAAAGGTCATCAAAGGCGGAACCGTCATCACGGCTGACCGCACCTTTAAAGCCGATGTTCTCATCGAAGGCGAAAAGATTGTTGCTGTCGGCGACAATCTCTCCGGCGATGAAGTCATAGATGCATCCGGCTGCTATGTCATGCCGGGCGGTATCGACCCGCACACTCATCTGCAAATGCCCTTCATGGGCACCTATTCATCCGACGATTTCGACACCGGCACTGCGGCAGCCCTTGCCGGCGGCACGACGATGGTTGTGGATTTCGTTCTACCTGGACCGGAAGGTAATCTGCTCGACGCATTGCAGGAATGGTTCCAGAAGGCAGGCAAGGCCCGCACCGATTATTCTTTCCATATGGCGATCACCGGCTGGAGCGAACGCGCTTTCAATGAAATGCCGGAAGTGGTGAAACGCGGCATCAATACCTTCAAGCACTTCATGGCCTATAAGGGTGCGTTGATGGTGAATGATGACGAGATGTTCGCCTCGTTCCAGCGCTGTGCGGAGCTGGGCGCCATGCCGCTCGTTCATGCCGAAAATGGCGATGTCGTCGCGCAGTTGCAGGCCAAGCTCATGGCAGAAGGTAATGACGGGCCGGAAGCCCATGCCTATTCGCGTCCGCCGGAAGTGGAAGGCGAAGCGACCAATCGCGCGATCATGATTGCCGATCAGGCAGGTGTTCCGCTTTATGTCGTGCATGTTTCCTGCGAGCAGAGCCATGAAGCGATCCGCCGTGCCCGGCAAAAGGGTATGCGCGTGTTCGGCGAGCCTTTGATCCAGCATCTGACGCTTGACGAGAGCGAATATCATAACAAGGACTGGGATTATGCGGCACGCCGCGTGATGTCTCCGCCATTCCGTGACAAGCTCAATCAGGATAGTCTGTGGGCCGGTCTTGCGGCCGGAAGCCTGCAATGCGTTGCAACCGACCATTGCGCATTCACCACCGAGCAGAAGCGTTACGGCATCGGCAATTTCACCAAGATTCCGAATGGAACGGGCGGTCTCGAAGAACGCATGCCAGTGTTGTGGTCGCGCGGCGTGCGCACAGGACGCCTGACGCCAAACGAGTTCGTGGCTGTCACATCGACCAACATTGCCAAAATCTTGAACATCTATCCGCAGAAAGGCGCAGTGCTGCCGGGAGCGGATGCCGATCTTGTCATATGGGACCCGGAGGCCACCAAGAAGGTTTCTGCAAAAACACAGCATTCCTCCATTGATTACAACGTGTTCGAAGGCTTTGAACTCAAGGGCCTGCCGAAGATGACGCTTTCACGTGGGCGTATCGCATTCGACAAGGGGCAAGTCACGGCAGAGCCGGGCGACGGACGCTTCATTGAGCGCGAGCCGAATGGCCCGGTCAATCGTGCGCTGTCGCAATGGAAAGAAATCGTTGCGCCGCGCAAAGTGGAGCGCAGCGCCGAACATATGCCGATAGGGGTCTGAGACATGGCCATCGTCCAGCTTCGGGAACCGCGCATGAGTTTGAATGACAGCATGGCCCCGGAGAGGGGCGAGGCAAATGCGCAGACAGTGATCGACATCAAAGATTTGTCGCTCGTCTTCGAGACGAATGATGGGCCGGTCCATGCGCTGTCCAACATTGATCTTGCCGTCAAGCGCGGCGAGTTCGTTTCCTTCATCGGACCTTCGGGATGCGGCAAGACCACGCTGATGCGCGTCGTGGCCGATCTGGAACAGCCCACATCAGGCTCCGTAACGGTGAACGGAAAGACGCCTGAACAAGCCCGCCTCGACCGATCCTACGGTTATGTATTTCAGGCGGCCGCTCTGTTTCCCTGGCGCACCATCGAAGACAATATTAGCCTGCCACTGGAGATTATGGGGTTTTCCAAGGCCGAAAGGCGCGAGCGGATCGAAAAAAACCTCGCGCTCGTCAACCTGACGGGCTTCGGCAAAAAATATCCCTGGCAACTTTCCGGCGGCATGCAACAGCGCGCATCGATAGCTCGCGCCTTATCATTCGATCCGGACATGCTGTTGATGGACGAGCCTTTCGGCGCTCTCGATGAAATCGTGCGTGACCATCTCAATGAACAGCTTCTCAAGCTTTGGGCCGCGACCCGCAAAACAGTGATTTTCGTCACACACTCGATCCCGGAAGCCGTGTTTCTCTCGACCAAGATCGTTGTCATGAGCCCGCGACCGGGCCGCATTCATGAAATCATCGATTGCGATCTTGGCCCGGACAGGCCGCTTGAGATTCGCGAATCTGAAGCATTCCTGAAAATTGCCCATCGGGTTCGTGAGGGGTTACGTCTGGGGCATATCCATGATTGAGGATACTCAGCAACCGCATCGTGCTGGAGATCGCCCATGAAAGGCTTTCTGCACGATAGATTCATTCCGGTGGCAACCATACTCGCCGTCATTATTGCGCTTTGGTACGGCCTGGCGGTGGTGCTCAACGCGCCGTTCGAGCGGGATCAGGCGACACGCGCAGGGACAGAAATCCCCTTCTCGACGCTTGTTGCCAATACGATGCATCAGGACCGTCCGGTCCTGCCCGCACCGCATCAGGTAGCTGAAGAAATCTGGAAGACCGTCTTTGGAGTCAAGCCCAGTTCCAAACGCAGCCTGATCTATCACGGATGGGTCACCTTATCGTCCACCCTGCTCGGTTTTGTGCTGGGATCGGCACTGGGCGTTCTTCTCGCCGTGGGGATCGTTCATTCCCGCACACTCGACAAGAGCCTGATGCCATGGATCATCACCTCACAGACGATCCCGATCCTTGCCATCGCTCCGATGATTATTGTGGTGCTGAATGCCATTGGCATATCGGGCTTGCTGCCCAAAGCCATCATCTCGACCTATCTCTCCTTCTTTCCCGTGGCGGTGGGGATGGTGAAGGGGCTGCGGTCGCCTGATGTGATGCATCTCGATCTCATGCGTACCTACAATGCATCGAGATCGCAGGTGTTCTGGAAACTGCGCTGGCCTGCGGCCATGCCATTCCTCTTCACATCGATGCAGATCGCCGTCGCGATCAGCCTCGTTGGCGCGATTGTCGGTGAATTGCCAACCGGCGCAGTCGCCGGCCTCGGTGCGCGGTTGCTCGCAGGTTCGTATTACGGCCAGACCGTGCAGATATGGGCAGCACTTGTTGCGGCAGCTCTGATGGCTGCGGTGCTGGTGGCGCTAATCGGCATCGCGGCACAGCTTGTGAACAGACGTATGGGCGTAAAACCGGAAAGGGCAGCCACATGATGACAGGCATCCTATCCGTCGCAGCGCTGATAGCAGTTTCATGGCTGCTTGTGGGCTGGGTCGCAAGTCTGAAGACCCGCAATCCTTTGGGCCAAAAGCTTTTGGATATCGCAGTGCCGGCGCTATTCGGCATCGCAATGCTGATGCTCTGGGAGGTAACCGTTCGGCTTTTTGCTATCCCTCAGGTTCTTCTGCCAGCACCATCGGCAATCTGGGCACGCATCGCGGCGTCGGTACCAATTCTCTGGGCGGATTTCAGGCAGACCTTTCTGAAGGCCGTCATTATCGGCTATGTCGCCGGATGCGGTCTCGGCTTTATAACCGCCATCGTCGCAGACCGGATTCCATTTCTGCGCAAGGGGTTGTTGCCGCTCGGCAATCTGGCCGCCGCACTTCCCATCGTGGGCGTCGCACCGATCATGGTGATGTGGTTTGGCTTCGACTGGCAATCGAAAGCTGCTGTGGTCATCATCATGACCTTCTTTCCTATGCTGGTGAACACGGTTGCAGGCCTTGCCAGTACCGGATCGATGGAACGGGACATGATGGAGACCTATGGCTCAAGCTACTGGCAGACATTGTTCAAGCTGCGTCTTCCAGCGGCCATGCCATTCATCTTCAACGCGCTCAAGATCAATTCCACCCTCGCGCTTATCGGAGCGATCGTGGCGGAGTTTTTCGGCACGCCGATTGTCGGCATGGGCTTCCGCATCTCTGCGGAAATCGGACGCATGAATGTGGATATGGTCTGGGCTGAAATCTTCGTAGCTGCTCTTGCGGGATCGCTCTCTTACGGGCTGATTGCGCTGATCGAGCGCAAAATGACATTCTGGCACCCGTCTTACAGGCGGGGTTGAACGGAACGATTTGGCATCCGTCACCATAAGACGGAGCTAATAACCAGAGGAGAACTGAAATGAAAAAGGCAATTTCTTTATGCCTTGGAACAGCCGGACTGGCGCTCGCGCTTTTGAGCAGTTCGGCAATGGCAGCCGACAAGCTGACCTTGCAGCTCAAATGGGTGACGCAGGGGCAGTTTGCCGGTTACTATGTAGCCAAGGACAAAGGCTTTTATGAGGAAGAAAATCTCGATGTCGAGATCAAACCGGGCGGACCGGACGTCGCTCCGCCGCAGGTGATTGCCGGTGGCGGCGCAGATGTTGTTGTTGACTGGATGCCGTCGGCACTGGCGACCCGCGAAAAAGGCGTCCCGCTCGTCAACATCGCTCAGCCCTTCAAGAAATCCGGCATGATGCTGACATGCCGCAAGGACACCAACATAACCAAGCCGGAAGACTTCAAGGGTCGCACGCTTGGTGTGTGGTTTGGCGGCAATGAATACCCGTTCCTGTCATGGATGAGCCATCTGAAAATTCCGACCGAAGGCGGCAAGGATGGCGTGACCGTGCTGAAGCAGGGGTTCAACGTCGATCCGTTGATCCAGAAGCAGGCCGACTGCATTTCCACCATGACCTATAATGAATATTGGCAGGTAATTGATGCAGGCATTCCGGCTGATCAGCTCGTCGTCTTCCCATATGAAGAGCAAGGCGTCGCCACGCTGGAAGACGGGCTCTATGTGCTGGAAAAGAGCCTCGACGATCCGGCGATGGTCGACAAGCTGGCCCGCTTTGTCCGCGCATCGATGAAGGGCTGGAAATATGCCTCCGAAAATCCGGGGGAAGCCGCCGATATCATACTCGACAATGATGCTTCCGGCGCACAGACCAAGGAAGTTCAGGAGCGTATGGTCAAGGAAATCGGCAAGCTGGTTGACGGCTCCGATGGCACCCTTGATGTAGCGGCGGCTGACCGCACGGTGGAAACACTGCTTGGCGGCGGCTCCGATCCGGTCATCACCAAGAAACCGGAAGGTGCGTGGACCGCGAAGATAACAGACGCCATGAAGAAGTAAGCAGTTTAAAAATTGCGAAAAAGAAACCGGCCCAAAAGGCCGGTTTTTTTGTTCTGAGTTTACTCTGCCGGTTCAGCCGTGCCGCCTCTTGGTGGTGTCCCTTTGAGGGCATGGTTGAGTTCCCGCTCAAGCCGGGCTTCTTCCTCGGCTTTTGGCTGCGTAAAGCGGCCGAGCAGGAGATAGGCGACAGGCGTTACATAGAGTGTGGCAATCGTCGCAAGGCCGAGGCCACCGACAATGACCCAGCCCAGAGCCACACGGGCTTCTGCGCCAGCTCCACTTGCCAAAATCAGCGGCACACCGCCAAGCACGGCGCAGATCATCGTCATGCAGACAGGGCGAAGACGAATGTTGGATGCTTCCTCGATTGCTTCACGAACGCTCAAGCCCTTATCGCGCAATTGATCGGCGAATTCGACAATCAGGATACCGTTCTTCGCCATGATGCCGACCAGAAGCACAAGGCCAATCTGGCTGTAGACATTCAGGCTCGTGCCTGTGAGCAGCATGGCGAAAACGGCACAACCAAGCCCAAGAGGAACAGTCGCCATCACGATCAGCGCACTGACAAAGCTTTCAAACTGCGCTGCCAGCACCAGAAGAATGATGATGATGGCAAAACCGAACACCATTGCCAGACCGCTTGAAGTTTCGCTGAGCGTCGAAGCTTCCGCCAACGGAATGATATGGCTTCCCGGCGGCAACAAAGGTGCTGCGATTTCCTGTGCGGCCTTATAGGCATCACCCAAAGCAAAATCATCGCGAAGATTTGTCGTTATCGAGACTGAACGCTGGCGCGTCTCGCGATTGAGCTGTGGCGGCACAGCTTTCTCAACAACCGTCGCGATCGACGACATGGGTACGTAGCGACCGTCTGTCGTCTTCATGAATACATTCTCAAGATCGGTCGGATCGTTGATCGGGTTTGTGGTGGCAACGAGCTTCACATCGAAACTGCGATCCCCAACGTAAACCGACCCGATCTTGCGACCATCGAGTACCGACTGCACGGCATTCGCAAGTCCGGTGATGTCGATACCGAGATCGGAGGCTCGTTCGCGATTAATCTCGACGGAAAGCTGCGGCTGGGTCGGCTCCACAGAAAGTCGCGGCTGGACGAAGCGCGGATCCTTTTCCAGCGCGGCAACGACCGCCTGGGCCGCAGGCTGTAGTTTGGCATAGTCACTGCCGACTATGGCAAACTGCAAACCATTACCCGCGCCGCGAATACCAAGGCTGTTCGGCTGGGTGGTAAAGATACGCACCGCCGTTATGCCTTTGACGCGCTCGGTAATGTCAGCCATGATTTCCTGCTGGCTGCGTGCGCGCTCCTTCCATGGTGCCAATGTCAGGACGACAAAACCGTTATTTGACGATCCGCCGGAGCCTGCGATGGCATAGGTAGTGGTGATTTCACCGCTATCGCGCAGAGGCTGGACTGCCTCTTCAATCTTGTCGAGCTGTGACTGGAGAAACTCCACACTGATGCCCTGCGGCCCATTGATACGCAGCAGTGCAACGGCACGATCTTCCGAGGGCGTCAGTTCCTGACGGATCAGGCCGTAGCCGACAAAGGATGCGCCTGCGAAAAGCATTGCCACGAGGACAATAACGAATGGTGCCGACAGACAGATGTGCAGCGTCTTTTTATAAAAGCTTGCGAGCCCGCCCCCGATACGACGCAGGAAAAGCGGACCGTGGCCGCCATCTTCCCCACTTCCTTCCTTGAGGAAACGAGAGGCAAGCATCGGACAAAGCGTCAGCGCTACAACTGATGACAGAAGAACTGCAATCGCCAGCACGAAGCCGAATTCACGGAACAGGCCACCCGCCTGCCCCGGCAAAAACGAAATGGGAACAAAGACTGCCGCCAAAGTCAACGTGGTAGCGATAACGGCAAAGAAGACTTCCTGTGTGCCAAGCACTGCCGCGGCGCGCGGCCCCATACCCTGATTGCGTCGCCGGACAACGTTTTCCAGCACCACGATGGCATCATCCACCACGAGACCTGTGGCGAGCACCAAAGCCAGAAGGGTGAGAATATTGACCGAGAAGCCCGCCAGATAGATGGCTGCGATTGTACCAATGAGCGCGACGGGCATAGACAAGGCCGGGATAAGCGTGGCGCGTATGTCCCACAGGAACATGAAGATGATCGCAACGACGATAATCACCGATGCGATCAATGCGATTTCCACCTCGTGGATTGCACCATTGATGAAATTCGCGTCGTCACTGGTAACGGCAATATTGACGCCCTCGGGCAAAGTCTTCTGCAGATTGGCAACCGCTGCGCGAATACCCTCCGAGATGTCGAGCGTATTCGACTGTGCCTGACGCACGATGCCGAGACCGATTGCCGTCTTGCCATTGGAACGAACCGCCGAGCTCTCGACATCCGGTCCGAGTGTAACGGTTGCGACATCGCGGATTTGCGTGCGTCCGTTGATGTAGACGTTTTCGAAATCCTCAGGCTTTTCCAGATTGGCCGTAGCACGAACCACGATGGACTGATCGGCACTGCGCAAGGAGCCAGCCGGAGCGTCCAGCCCCATGGAGGACAGCGCCTTGGTTATATCGGCGATGGTCAGACCATAGCTCGCAAGGCGCGCCTGATTGATATCGATACGGAAAATCTTGTCGCGGTCGCCGTTGATCTGGACGTCAGCAACACCCGGCACTGCTGACAGGATATCCTGGATCTGATCCTCGACCAGCACCGTCATATCGTCGACGGACATAGTGTCGGACGTAACCGCCAGACGCATCACCGGATCGGCATTGGAGTCCGCCTTGATGATGCGTGATGGGTCCGCCTCTTCCGGCACGTCATTGGCGACACGGGAAATCGCATCGCGCATATCGGCGGCTGCAACGTTCAGGTCTACGCCGTCGTTAAACTCCACCGTGACACGGCTGCGTTCGAATGACGACGTCGAGGAAATAGACTTCACGCCCGAGACGCGCGCGACAGCGTTCTCGAGAACCTGCGTCAACTGACGGTCAATGGTTTCAGCGGATGCACCACTGAAATCTGTGCTGATTGTTACGACAGGTCGGTCAACGTCCGGCAGTTCGCGAATATCGACGCCCGTGAATGCAGCAAGACCCGCGACGACAATCAGGACGTTGATAACGAAAGCAAAAACTGGACGACGGATGAATAATGCCGTCGATCCGCCGTTGCCGGATGGGGAATTGTGACTGGTCACGCTTTCATCCTCAGCCTGCAACACGCTTTATCGAGGCAGGGTCGGCGAGTGCTGTGCCCTGCTCGTCCTTTACGCGCACAGGCGCGTCATCCCGTACGGTTTGAACACCCTGGGTAACGATCATGTCGCCCTGCTTGACCGGGCCGTCGATCAGAATGTTGGTTGAATTGCGCTGTACGATACGAGCGTCAATTTTCTTGGCGACACCGTTTTCAACGCGCCAGACATAGGAGCCGTCCGCACCCCACTGAATGGCAAGCGGATCGACCGAAGGATAGCGATCCCCCGGAAACAGAACCGTAACGGAGAATGACATGCCCGCGCGCAGACGATCCTGCGTATTCGGAACTTCTGCACGAACATGCAGCGTCCGGCTGGCCTCATCCAGCATGTTGTCAACGGCGTTGATCTCGCCGCTGTAGGTCTCACCTGGGAACGCCGTCGATTCCGCAGTCAACGGCTGGCCAACCTTGATTTGCGGTGCAAAGCGCTCCGGCACCCAAATATCGATCAGTACTTTCGACCGGTCGTCGATACGTCCGATGGACGTCTGTGCGGTAATGTAGTTACCCGCATTGACGGGAAGGATGCCGACGATACCGGTGATTGGCGCGCGAACCGTGCGGCGGCTTAATGCAAGCTGCGCGTCCTGCAAAGCGAGTTGTGCATTCGCAACGGCCAGTTCAGTTTCGACCACCTGGACTTCTGTTGCAGTATTCGTCGCCCGCAATTTAGCGATGCGCTGGCGGGTCGTCTGCGCATCCTTCAGCGCCGTCTCGGCTTTGGCTACAGCAATCTTCTCCGTCTCGGCGTCGAGTTCGGCGATCGGATCGCCTTCCTTCACACTATCGCCGGCCTTGACGTAGAGCTTCGTCATGTAACCACTGGAGTATGGGGTTATCGACACGGTGCTGAGAGCCCGTGCCGAACCGATGGCCGTCAAACGGTTATTGATGGTTTCTTCGCCAGCGGCCTCGACAACAACGAGCGGCGCAGATCGTCCGCCGCCACTTTTGGGCGTTTCTTCGCCTGTTGCCGCAGCTTTCACCACGTCGTTTTTGTTCTTATATGCATACCAGCCACCAATGGCGACCGCAGCTATGAGCAGGCACAAGGCAATCTGCTTCCAGGACTTCATTCAGCTCTCCGGCAAGGTTTACCGTCATCCTGACGGACCTCGTATTCAAAACCATTATGTCGGACGCGGAAAATGCCAGCAAATAGTATCAGAATGATGATTGCCTTCACATTGCGCAAATCACGCATCCTATAAGGATGCATGGATTTTTCCGTCCAAGACTTTGCACGCACGATCTTAAGGCGTCGAGTTAAATTTCGGTAATGCTGCGCTGCCGGATCGCATAAACGAATGTGTTCTTAACCGATTGAACAAAGGCTGTTGGATTTATCGGTCGGCTCCATATATAGGAGGCTACCTTTATGAATTGCGTTTCGACGGCACACCGGTTGAGGCACCGCGGCAATTGGGCCGGTTCGCCTCGAATTGGAAGCAGGCTATGGCGGTTGTTGAAAAGACCACAGATACGGGCGCCCCTTCCCCTGAAGCGGCCTCTCAGACTGCGACCGTCGAACGGCTCTCTCCAACGCAATTTACACGGCTGCCCTGGCGTAGCCGGCTTTCAAGCAAGCTGCTGCTTTTGACCGCTCTTGCAGTGCTGATCACCGAGGTTTTGATCTTTGTACCGTCCGTAGCCAATATGCGCGTGCGCTGGATGAGCTCGCGCCTCGATACGGTGGGCGCTGTCAGCGAGGTTCTTGCCGCTGGCGGCAACATGGACGTGCCGCGCGACATTCAAGACAAGGTACTTCTGGCAACCGGCACCAAGGCTATCGCGATGCGTGAAGCCGGTGCATCGCGTCTGCTTGCCATGTCGGAAGTGCCCGGCAAGATCGACCAGGTTATCGATCTTAACAATATCAGCGAAGCCGCTGCCATATGGGACGCATTCGGAACACTGTTCAACGGTGGAGACAGAACGCTACGAATCTACGGCTCCGTTTCACCGAACGGCTCTCCGGATCGTATCATCGAAATCGTGACTTCAGACACGCCGCTTCGCCACGCCATGCTCGTCTATGCGCGCAACGTGACTTTTATCTCGCTCATTATTTCCGTGATCGCGGCAAGCCTGATCTATCTGATCATTCACGAAATGCTTCTGCGGCCAGTGCGTATCATGCATCGCAACATGATCGATTTCGCCTCATCCCCGGACAATCCCGCACTCATCCTCGTGCCAGAAAATCGCAAGGATGAATTCGGCGTTGCCCAGCGCCAGATATCCCATATTCAAAGCGACCTTCAACGAACGCTCAAGGAACAGAAACATCTGGCCGATCTCGGTCTAGCCGTCTCCAAGATCAACCATGACATGCGCAATATTCTGGCTTCCGCACAGTTGATGTCGGACCGGCTTGCCGATACCGAAGACCCGATGGTGCAGCGGTTTGCGCCCAAGCTCATTCGTACTCTCAGCCGCGCGATCAGCTATTCCGAAAGCGTCATGGCCTATGGCCGCTCGCAGGAAGCACCACCGCGCCCGCGCCGGGTCCTCCTGCACACGATTATCTCGGACGTAAGGGAAACCTTGAGCCCCAATTCAGAGAACAGCATCGAGTTCGAGAATCTCGTTCCAGAGGATTTCGAGCTGAATGTCGATTCCGAGCAGCTATTCCGCGTCCTGAGCAATCTGTGCCGCAATTCTGTTCAGGCGATGGAGCGTGACCAGACCAATGATGACGCGACAGTGAAGCGGCTCACGATTTCTGCGGGGAGAATTGGGACAACTGCGATCATCGGCGTCGAGGATACGGGTCCCGGTCTTCCGCAAAAGGCACGCGACAATCTTTTCACGGCTTTCAAGGGATCGACACGCAGCGACGGTACCGGACTCGGGCTTGCCATCGCGCAAGAACTGATCCGCGCGCATGGTGGAACAATTGAGCTTCGTGAAGACCGTCCCGTTGGCGCGCATTTCGAGATTCGCATCCCTGATTTGCCGATGCAGCGCGAGGACCGCAACAACCAGCGCACCGAAGAAAACGCCTAGGCAATCTGCCGTTGCACCAGCTTGCGACCGAAAAGCCCGGAAATGCGGGGCCTGACAAGAAATCTTCACAGAACCACATTTTTTTCTAAGAAGACGCTTGCATTTAGCGATCTGTCCGATTATCAACCGCCCATCGCCGCAGCGAGCGGCACACAAGGCAAGCACCCGTAGCTCAGCTGGATAGAGCACCAGACTACGAATCTGGGGGTCAGAGGTTCGAATCCTTTCGGGTGCGCCATTTTTCTCAAGATGTCGAATGACACGATATTTGGCCTTTTTGGCCACTATGTTGCCTTTGGGTCAGGATTGCTGACGTTTCCTAACGGTTTCAGCCCCATATTTAGGGCAACTGACCGAATTGGTCGTCGCCTTCGTCATCCTTCATCGTCGCCATAGTTCAAATGGTCGTATGTAGCCGCCTCCAGTATGCTGCGCCGTTCTTTGAAGTCTTCGACATCCTCATAGTGCGCTTCTAGCTCGTCGAGCACCGTGAGCTTGCGCCGATCAAACCTTAGAGCGGCAAGGTAGTCACTCTCCAGCCCCGGGTCGAAAGGAAGCGGTTTGATAAGGTCACGTATAAATTTGGCGTTAGAGCCAGACGCCTCCCCAGAGACGAAATAGGCGATCAGCTCGACCTGCAGGATATCTTCATCTTCAAAATGGAAGCTTTTACGTATGAAAATCTTTGAAGCCTTGGACTGGTAATCGATCTCATAAGTGTAGAGATTGAGCCTGGCTGCCTCGCTTTCAACGATTTCAAAAACCTGAAGGACGATCTTCGAAATCACCTTGCCGACAAATTTCTTATGGCGGCGCTCATTCGGCGTGACGGTAAACATACCTTTGATGTCGATCTTGATCTGCAGATACTTCTCAAGAAAGGCATTGAGGTCGTCCCGTTCACAGGCAGGAGCAGCAACTGATGCCAAGCTGTACCGACCGTAGCGGCGCGATTTGTAGAAGCTCGAGAGAATGCCGATGAACTCATTGTGCACGGCAGCCAGGTCGATTTCGTAGCTAGCCTTCAGGCGCCTGACCAAATCCTGATGGCTATGGGTGATGAGCCCCTCTTCGAACGCGACGTGGTCCGCTGCCTTGTCGTGCTCGGTCAGAATGAGCGCAATTTTCAGCAATCGTTCGAGGCCCACCGCCACGCCGTAGAGAAACTCAAAGGCGTCTTCTTCGGCTGCGAAGTGTTCCATCTCATGAAATGCCCTCAGCCCGTTGAACAAGAACCGGCCCGCAATATCCAGCTCAGTGCCGAGATTGAAGTTTTTCCAGTATTCGTCGGGGCGCATTCGCCGAACTCCTCCACAAACTCATCATATGGGAACTCACCCTTCACTCAAGTGGAGTCGCTAGTGCCGGCCCAGTCGCATCCACTTAGCTGGAAAAATGGCCTCCATTCTGAATCTAAGTATTTTCGGGATAGCGAAATTTGCTACCCTCATAACTCGCCGCCTAGCACGATTTGGTCTTCTTGATTGGCCTCTTCCGCTTCTGGGGCGGCCATCGGCTCTGGTCGCCGGGGTGGATTGTCGGGGCGGAACCGGGCGCGGAATGCGTCTTGATCGTTCAGCCGAATCAGAACCGGGTTCTCGCAAGACGAAGCCTTCCCGAAAACTACAGCATGGCGGGGTTGCATGGATGGGAGGACCGCAGCGTACCCCGCTCCGATGTAGTTACCAAGGAATTCTTTGCCAGTGTCGTCGAAGGTGCGCATGGCGAAGATCGTGTTACACTGATTGAGGATTGTCTTGGTTACATTGGCGGTCCGCTGCGTTATAAGTAGGCAGCCAAGACCGTACTTCCGGCCTTGGAGAATCGCCCTGGCGCTCTTCGCCGTGGCCACCTTGTCCCCTTCGGCTGCTACACTGTTCCACTCTGGAACGAGCGTGTGCGCCTCCTCATACACGAGACAAAGGCGGGCGTGGTCAGTCATCCCGATCTCTTGGCAAACGAGTAAAGCCGCGTCCGAGAAGATAGACGTTATCTCAGAGGGAGTGAGCCGCAGGAATGCCGCATTGTCGGCGTTCCAGCCTGACACCTGCTTCGTCACTCGAAATTGTGCTGGATTGTATATCCTTAGGTAATGGTCATCACCTTGGCCAAGAAACGCTCTCATTTGCTGGACTACAGCGGCTACAAACGTGTTTCGAGAGCCTCCAAGCTCCTTGTTTTGGTTGGCAGCTCCACCGGCACCGGCGGCAACCAGCTCAGCCTTCCTTTCTGCCTCAAATGCGGGATCGAGGAAGTCACTCAACAGCGTCTCATATTGGTCTGTGAGGTCGAGACAAAGGACCTTGATGCCCTGCGCGATCATCCGCTCGACCAACTCAATCGCAAGATAGCTCTTGCCGACGCCTAGGATGCCGAGGATCGCGGTGTTGTGTGTGACGCATTCGGAGGGATCAAGGCGAACGCCATAGGGGGTGGCCGGAAAATGCCCAATGCAGTCGTAATCCGGGCCGCCGCCGGTCTCCTCGAGCAGGAACACGGGGGCATTCATTCGCGGCATCCAAGGTACGGGGCGGAACCGGCGGTGGTCATCGTCCCATGTGCCGATTTTGCGCGCCTTCGCCCTGGCGTAGCCGTACTTGTTCTTTTGTTGGACAACCTCGTCGCGGGTCACGCCGTCGACTACCTGATAGATGACACGCTGGTTGTCACCGATCCGAACCACAGCGAGCGAGCCCTCGGCCACTCCAACCTCGTTTATGACCTCGAATTGCAGGTACTCCGGGCTGGTCTCCGTATCCACGATGCCGCATAGTCGATCAATCCACTGGAGCGCACGAATGTCCACCCTGTCTTCGTCCGTCACCGCAATGGATACGGCAATTCCAGTTGTAGACTTGACACTTCCATTTTGGAGCGCTGCCAGTCGCTTCGGCAGAGAAGCTGTCAGAACGCGGAGCAGGTTGCCCTCGTCTCGCCCTACGTAGTTGAGCGCCACACCGAGCTGAGGCGGCCCATGCCGGTCAAAAATCATCATTGGGGTTCCCCGGGCGATCATCTGCGCCTCTGCTTGTCGGACAAGAACAATGCCCGGCGATTGGTGTGCGGCGACCGAACCAATCAAGTCAGCACGATTGATCGGCTTGGGCATTTCGAGGAACCACAGACCATACTTCACCAGGGCCTCCAGAGGTCGAAATACCGCAATCGCGATGAACGTAGCGAGGATAGCGAATATCTCAGTCGGCGCGTCACGGTGGAACAGCCAGACGGCGGCCGTGATCAGCACACCGAAGATGATATTGGGACTGCCTAGCCCGACGGCCGCACGCTCGAAAACACGCCAAGTTGTTGAGGGCTCCTCCCCCAAAGGCGCGCGTAAGATCAGCAACAAGATTGAGACCAGCGCAACGATGGCGCAGAAGCCTATGGTTGCGCCGAGCACATACGCATCCGCCGACCAAGGGAGGACCACGGGAAGCGCTGACACCAAGGCGAGCATGGCGGTCACGCCGTTAATAAGCGCCCCAGAGGGGGGCGTGAAATAGGGATTAAGTATGTTGCTACCGAAAAGCAGGCTGGCAATTCCGCCATACAGCCAAATGGCGTTTTCGTTTGGTCTCAATCCGCTGTCAACGAACAGGCTTTGGACCGTCAGCAAAACGACAATGTATAGAACAAGGGCGATTGCCCGAATCTGCGCTTCCGAAATCACACGCCACCCCCTAAGTCTCTGATGATTCGATTATGCGATTTGGGAGCTAAAATTCCAGCGCGATTTGTTCGCAAGGAGTACAAGGGCACGTGGCGGCTTCGTCAGTTGAGGCTTTATGCCGCCCAGGCACTCAAAGCGCCCGTTACCACTTCCCTCCTACGGAAGGGCCAGTCGCCTCAATCTAGCCATGCGCGAGCAGGAACCGAGTGAGCTATGGCATATTTCGGCAGTTAGCATGGTGGCACTATTCTGCTTAGCTTTGGCTATTCGGAGTTGCCGCTTATCTGCATTAAAAGCGAAGAGCTTTACTTGTAAGCAATGTGTCCGCTTTATACGTGAAGCCGTAAAAAAGGGGGGGAGGCGCCTTGAGCATAAGCATCAACCGGAGCGAGGGTTTCACAGCAACTGAGCGGACGTTGGCGGGATTTGCCGATCGATCTTTCCTGCGACTTTGGTCATATCCCAACACGTTCAACGATCGCACAAAGAGGTCAAGCGGAAGCGGCCAAGAATTTGCTGATCTGATGGTCGTGTTTGGTCCGCACGTCCTTATCTTCAGCGACAAGCATATAACTTGGCAGGCAGATAAGCCGGTTGGACTGGCCTGGAGCCGATGGTACAGACGCGCGGTGGATGCTTCGATTGGTCAGTTGGTAGGAGCTGAGCGTTGGCTTGACCTGCATTCGGACCGAATTTTCATCGACAAACTATGTGAGCAAAGACTTCCGATTGCTCTTCCACCCAAAGAAGAGCGGATTATCCATCTCATTGCAGTGGCGAATGGAGGCAACGCCGCAAGCCGAAAGTATTTCGGGCATGCGCGCGGAACATTCATGATCGAACCGTCCTTAAAGGGCGGGAACCATGTTGATCCCGATCGCAAGAACTTCCGACCCTTCACAGTGGGGGACACGAACCCGGACGGCACATTCGTGCATGTGTTTGATCAGGCAAGTCTCGAACTCGTGATGCGCGAGCTGAACACCGTCACCGATTTCACAAATTACCTCCTTGCCCGAGCTCGGTTCCTCAGATCTGGCCGACTGGCAATAGCTGCGGGCGAGGATGACCTGATTGCCACGTACATGATGAACGCTTTCGCAGACGGAAAGGCTGCGTTCGTCCCCAAGAGGTTGAGAATAAAGGCAAGACGTAAAGCCGTTGTTATCCCCGAAGGTCAGTACGAGACCTATATTTCTTCTGCCTTGTATCGGGAATTCACGGTCGCAACGGAATCATCGCGTCTTTGGGACCGAATGATCGAGATGATCTCCGACGACGTTCTGAAAGGGACGTCGATCGAGCTTCTGGGGCACGCTCCATCCACCGAGTTATCGGAGCGAGGTCTGCGGGTCATGGCCGCTGAGAATCGAATGAATCGTATCCAGCTCGCTCAAGTGCTGTGGTCGGCGCTTGAGCGAGCCGTCGATGAAGGATTTGCGCGTTTCATTCGGCGAGCCATGATAGGGAGGAACCACGGTGAGCGGAACGTGGGCTACATCTTCCTTAGCGTGGCATACGACAAGAATCTTGGCACAATAGATGAGTACCGCAAATATAGAGGAGGAATGCTGGAGACCTACTGTCTGGCATTTTTCTCCGAGCAGCCAACGCTTGAAACGGTAGTGGGTATCGCTCTCGACATCTACCGTGGAGGCGGAGAGATTAGGTCGAGATCAGAGGATCTGCTCGTGATGGATGCTCCTGATTGGACGCCAGAGCTAGAGGCGAGCTTCGCAACTAACAGAAAAGCATTCGGCCTTGCGGATCCGAAGGATCTGGAGAGCACCTTCAGACGTGGACGCCGAATAAAAAGTCCATTCCATGTCATGCGGCAGAAGCGCCGATAGCCAGCGCTTCTGCCCGTTATATTTCGGCCGGGCGATCCCGACAGAAGTCAGACCTGCTTATGTGTGTTTGGGCGCATCTGCCTGAAACGAGGCCGGTCGCAAGGTCATACCAGGCGGTGATGGTTCCTTCATCCAAGTCGAGAGATGCGTGCCGTGTCGTCGACCTGCCAGGTCAAGCGTCTAGGGTTTGGGGTCGGTTCCGGCTGAGGGCGAAATGACACCCTAAGCGATTAGGGAACGCCTCAGCCGACTCCACTACCATTGGCTCCACAGAAGCTTCTTGAACCGTTGCCTAAGGGTTAGTTTTTCTTCCTGCAGAAGTGGCTCTGCGGAACCCGGATGCGTTATCTTTTTTAGCAGCTTTTGCCCGGCGGCAGTGGCGACGACAAGAAGGTATTCATCGTAGGTTTCGCAACTATCAAAGCGAAACCAGCCTTCTGTGCCCCCTGTAGTGTCATCATCCTGAATCCAAAGCCTATCGTTCGGGGGCAAGTCCCATGCCGTCAGGTCTTTCAAGGCGATAGTTTTTCCCCAATGTGTCGTGAAATTTGTGCCAACGTGGCGACCTATCTCCATCACGAATCCACCCCCATGCCGATCGAACTGAAAGGTAATAAGATCGGTTTCGACAATTGAAGCCATAACGAGCGTTCGACGGTAATGCGGAAACGGCCGTTTGAAGCCTGCACGGCGCAGTTCCTTCCCAATTCATTCGCGAAGAGCCTTCACCATGAGTTGTTTAGGCTTTCGTTCCATTTGCTCGCTCACGAGGCCGTCATGTGGCTGGTATTACTCACCTCGCCCTCTGCGCTGCGTCGGCTCTGCTTTGCTATGACTGCTACTGTATTTTTGCTGATGCCGAGATCGCGGGCGATCCAGCGATAACTGCGCCCTTCAGCAATCAACAACATGACCTTCGGGGCAAGCCGATCCGCCTTTGGGCGCTCACCAGTCTGGCGACCCAGTCTTTTCCCGCGAGCTTTTGCTGCGGCAAGCCCGGACTTGACCCGTTCGCTGATGAGGTCCCGCTCGAATTCTGCGATGCCCGACAGGAATGTTGCCAGCATTCGTCCATGCGGCGACGAAAGGTCGAAGGCCATGCCGTTCATGGCGATGACCGAAACCTTCCAGTATTCCAGTTCGCGAAGGGTATGGAGAAGATCGACCGTCGATCGCCCCCAACGAGAAAGCTCGGTAACGAGCACCGCATCAATCTGCCGAGCTTGCGCTAGCGCCATGACCTTTTTGCGCTCGGCGCGATCAAGCTTCACCCCCGAACCTGCTTCCTTGAATATCGCGGCCACCTCGTAACCGGCACGAGTGGCGAATGCCGTCAGGTCGCGCTCCTGCCGCTCGCATGACTGGTCAGCAGTCGAAACGCGGCAATAGATGGCGGCGCGCTGTCCCAATTGAACCCTCGTGGATTTTGGTGCCGGAAGGCCTTGATTTACGGGGGGCAATTGTTGTCCAAAACAGACTATACCTCAATGTGGACAAGCTGCATGCCGTTTACCGTTTGCAGCTACCGGCGGCTCTCCCTTGCCCAAAAGAGCTATTTCAGGCTAAATGGCGCAAACGGGGCCAAACGATTTAATTATGAAGACCATGTCCGCGCGGGAAGCGAAAAACGCTTTTGGCTTGATGATCGATACCGCTCGTGCGGAACCAGTGCGCATCGAGAAGCACGGACGCGGTGTGGTGGTGGTCGTTTCGGTGGAAGAGTATGCGCGGCTTTGCGTGCAAAAGGAGCACAAAGACCAAACGACAGCTGGAGTTGGGGGCGACGGGGATGAACGGGCTTAGTGAGCGCGACATTTGTAGCAAGTTTGTTACTCCTGCTCTGACCGCGGCGGGATGGGATCTGCACGCCCAAATCCGCGAGGAAGTGAGCCTGACGGCTGGTCGCATCATAGTTCGTGGCAGGCTGGCGCTGCGCGGAAAGCAGAAGCGCGCGGACTACATTCTATACCACAAGCCCAACATTCCGATTGCCGTTATCGAAGCGAAAGACGCAGCGCACTCGGTAGGCGCGGGCATGCAACAGGCGCTCGAATATGCCGAGATGATCGACGTCCCGTTTGCTTTTTCGACGAACGGAATAGGCATTCTTTTCCACGATAGATCGACAGCGGATGGTTTAATCGAACGTGAAATCTCGCTCCAAGAAATGCCCTCGCCCGAGCAACTGTGGCAGCGGTATGCAGCTTGGAAAGGTATTGCGCCTGCCCAAAATCCTGTCGTCAGTCAGGACTATTTTGATGACGGTTCCGGAAAGGTGCCGCGCTACTATCAGACGCTGGCCGTCAACCGTGTGATCGAGGAAACCGCAAAAGGTCGCGACCGGCTTTTGCTCGTCATGGCGACTGGGACAGGCAAGACCTACACCGCCTTCCAGATCATTTGGCGGCTCTGGAAGGCGGGTGCAAGGAAGCGAATTCTGTTCCTTGCGGACCGCAACATCCTCGTCGATCAGACTAAAACGAACGATTTCAAGCCGTTCGGCGGCGCAATGACCAAGATCGCCAACCGCCAAGCTGACAAATCTTATGAGATTTACCTCTCGCTCTATCAGGCGGTCACCGGGACGGACGAGGCGGCAAACATCTACAAACAGTTTTCCCGGGATTTCTTCGATCTGGTCATCATCGATGAGTGCCATCGTGGAAGCGCGGCGGCGGACTCCGCTTGGCGCGAAATTCTCGAGTATTTCTCCGGCGCAACGCAGATAGGCATGACGGCTACGCCGAAAGAAACGAAGGGCGTTTCCAATATCGACTATTTCGGGACCCCAGTTTACACCTACTCGCTACGCCAAGGCATCGAAGACGGCTTTCTGGCACCCTACAAAGTCATCCGTTATGACCTCGACAAGGACCTAATCGGCTATCGGCCAGAGGCGGGAACACGCGATCGTTATGGTCACGAAGTCGATGACCGCATCTACAACCAGCGGGATTTCGACCGAACGCTGGTTCTTGATGAGCGCACCAAATTGGTCGCCTCGAAGATAACGGAACTTCTAAAGGCCACCAACCGCTTCGATAAAACTATCGTGTTTTGCGAAGACACTGAGCACGCTGAACGCATGCGACAGGCGCTCGCCAACGCGAACGCCGATCTTATGGCTGAAAACCACCGCTATGTCATGCGGATCACCGGTGATGATGTGCTTGGCAAGGCGGAGCTCGACAATTTCATCGACCCGAGAGCACGCTATCCGGTCATCGCAACTACGTCGAAGCTCCTGACAACGGGAGTGGATGCGAAGACGTGTAAGCTGATCGTACTGGACCAGCGAATTCAATCCATGACCGAGTTCAAGCAAATCATCGGGCGCGGCACGCGCATCGACGAGGAGCATGGCAAGCAGTATTTTACGATCATGGATTTCAAGCGAGCGACAGAGTTGTTCGCTGATCCTGATTTCGACGGCGACCCGGTCCAAATTCATGAACCGGATGCAGACGACACGCCGGTGTCGCCGGATGAACGTGATGATGCGACGACCGCAACGTTCGGAGAATTCGGCGAGGATGCACAGTCCGACGTCGACGGCGGCGTTCTAGGAGATTCGTTCGGTGACGAAGACCGTCCGCGGAAGTTCTACGTGGACGGAGTCGAAGTCCGCGTTCTGTCAAAGCGCGTTCAATATCTCGGCCCGGACGGAAAGCTGATCACGGAATCGCTGCGTTCGTATGCGAAAAAAACACTGCAAAAAGACTACAAAACGCTGGACGAATTTCTCCGGCGCTGGGGCGAAGCGGAGAAGAAGCAAACGATTATCGAAGAGCTCGAGTCGCTAGGTCTCTCGCTGAATGGGCTGCGCGACGAGGTCAAGAATGGCGACGCCTTCAGCGCTTTCGACTTACTCTGCCATGTTGCCTACGGCCAGCCGCCACTGACCCGAAAGGAGCGGGCAGAAAAGGTCAAGAAACGCAATTACTTTGCAAAATTCGAAGGAAAAGCGCGAGCCGTGCTGGAGACGCTTCTCGACAAATATGCGGACGAAGATTTCAGCCCGCTGGAAAATGCCAAGGTTCTACAGCTCAAGCCATTCGATGAAATCGGCACCCCGGTTGAGATCGTGAGGGGCGTTTTTGGCGGCAAGTCAGCTTATGAGGCTGCCGTCAGAGAGCTGCAAACCGAACTATATCGCGAAGGAGCGTAAAACGTGCCGAATGTATCGGGAGTCATAAAATCCATTCAGGATATCATGCGCAAGGACGCCGGCGTCGATGGCGATGCGCAGCGTATCGGGCAACTGGTCTGGATGTTCTTCCTGAAGATTTTGGATGACCAAGAAGAGTCGTTGATGCTCCTCAGCGATGACTACAAGTCTCCGATACCAACTCATCTCCGCTGGTCTGCATGGGCCACCGACGCCGAAGGCATCACCGGCGACGCGCTGCTCGATTTTATAAACAATCAGCTCTTCCCCAAGCTGAAAAGCCTGTCGCTCGACGGTCCGGAACGTGAGCGCGCGCGCGTCGTGCGCGCCGCGTTCGAAGATGCCTATAACTACATGAAGAACGGCACGTTGATCCGGCAGGTGGTCAACAAGATCAACGAGATCGATTTCAACAACACCGGCGACAAGCACGCCTTTGGAGATGTCTACGAGCAAGTCCTGAAGGACCTACAAAGCGCCGGCAACGCCGGAGAATTCTACACGCCGCGTGCCGTTACCCAGTTCATGGTCGAGATGTTAGACCCACAGTTGAACGAACTGGTGCTCGACCCAGCATGCGGCACAGGCGGCTTCCTGGCCCATGTCATGGACTACAAATCAGACAGGTACGTGCAGTCTGTCGAAGATGCGGAGACCGTTCAAAACAGCATAATCGGCGTTGAAAAGAAGGCGCTGCCGCATCTCCTCTGTGTAACTAACATGATGCTGCACGGCATCGAAGCGCCAACCAACATCCTGCACGACAACACACTCGCCACGCCCCTGAAGGATCACAAGTGGCGGGGAAAGATCGATGTCATCGTCACCAACCCACCCTTTGGCGGCATGGAGGAGGATGGCATCGAAAAGAACGTGCCCCAGGCGTTCCAGACACGTGAGACAGCGGACCTCTTCCTGGTGCTGATTATCGAGCTTCTGAAAGATGGTGGCCGCGCTGCGGTCGTTCTGCCAGATGGCACCCTCTTTGGCGAAGGCATCAAAACGCGCATCAAGGAGAAACTGATGACGGAGTGCAATCTGCACACGATCGTCCGCCTCCCGAACGGTGTCTTCAATCCATATACCGGCATCAAGACGAACCTTTTATTCTTCGAAAAATGTCACAAAGACGGAAAAGGCAACGCCCTGAACCCGACCTCGGCGGTCTGGTTTTACGAGCACCCATATCCAAAGGGTTACAAAAGCTACTCAAAGACGAAGCCTTTGCGCATTGAGGAGTTCAGGGGGGACGACAGCGAGCAGGCTTGGTGGGGTGATATAAAGACGCGTGCCGACCGCAAGGAGAATGATCGCGCCTGGAAGGCAAGCGCCGAAGAGATCAAGGCCAATGGCTACAATCTCGACATCTCCAACCCGCACCGCAGGGAAGAGGGGCACAAGGACCCGGATGAGCTGCTCGCCGCCTGGCAGGAAAGCCGCAAGCAACTCGCCGCCACGCAGGAGCAATTGAAGGCTGCATTGGCTGAGGCGCTCACCAGATCCACGGCCGCATGATGCTTGCAGAAACGTTTCTAAAGGAGTTTGGGCGACTCGCTGCTGGCGCCAATGGTATACGGAAGCTGCGAGAGTTGGTCCTGAATTTGGCGATCTCTGGAAGGCTATCGGACCAGCGGCCGGAGGACGGACATGCACAATCGCTGGTTGAAGCTGCGGGCAAAGCGATCCGATCTGCTGTCACGTCAGGAAAAATTCGGAAACCCAAGTACTTTGGAAAAGCAAAAAACAGTACTTTAGCAACGTCGTTACCGGCAAATTGGATTGCCACAAGTCTTGGCGACCTAGGGCTGATCTCTCCTCGAAATGAGGCACCAGATGAAGCTGCGGCGGGCTTTGTGCCCATGGCCGAAATCGAAGCCAAATTCGGTCTTCCGCACAGATTCGAAGAACGAAAATGGGCCGATATCAAGAGCGGCTACACCCACGTCGCGAACGGCGACGTCGTCCTTGCTAAGATTACCCCCTGTTTTGAGAACGGCAAATCTACGGCAATAACCGGTCTGCCGAATGATCTTGGCGCGGGAACAACGGAATTGCATGTATTTCGGCAATTGGCCCACGTCGTAGAGCCAGACTACGTTTTGGCATTCTTGAAATCTGAGAGTTTCATTCAGGCGGGAGAGCCTCGGATGACCGGCACCGCTGGGCAAAAACGTATTCCGGCGGACTATTTTGCCTTGTCACCGTTCCCGCTGCCGCCCCTTGCGGAGCAAAAGCGCATTGTCGCCAAGGTCAATGAACTCATGACGTTGTGCGATGAACTGGAGACACAGCAGGCCAAGGAAACCGAGCAAAAGCGCGCGACCGCCGCTTCCGCTCTGCATTACCTCACCGAAGCCAAAACACCCGAAGAGACCGCTAACCGTTGGTCCGTACTCGGCTCCGGTTTCAGTGAACTGTTCGATGATCTGGAAACGATTAAGGCGCTGAGGGAAGGTGTTTTAGATTTTGCAGTACGTGGAGTGCTTACAAATTCAAGCGCCCACAATTCAAACTCCTCTTTCCCAGTACGCAATTTTTATATGCTTCATGTGCCAGATGAATGGCAAATAGTAGAATTGAAAGAATGCTGTTCACTGATCACGGACGGCACTCATCAGACGCCAAAATATACGACCAAGGGCCGCATTTTCCTGTCTGCAAAGAATGTAAAGCCGTTCCGCTTTTTACCGGATGACCACAAGTTCGTTTCCCAAGCGGACTTTGAGAAATACCGAGAAAAGAGGCGGCCGGAAAAAGGTGATGTTCTGCTGACTCGCGTTGGCTCCAACATCGGCGAAGCCGCTGTTATCGACAGTGACTTGGACTTTGCAATTTACGTGAGCCTTGCTCTGCTGAAACCGAAAAGGGAAGTCTTACGCTCCGATTTTCTTGCTCTTTGGCTTAATTCCCCTGTAGGGACTGCGACTGCGATTGAAAAAACTTACGGCCGCGGGATGTCTCAAGGAAACTTGAACTTGAGCCAGATTCGCGGATTTCGAATTGCGCTCCCACCCCTTGCCGAACAAAAGCGCATCGTCGCCAAGGTCGATGAGCTCATGGCCCTTTGCGACCAGCTGGAAGAACACGTGCGCGAGAGCGAGCGGTTGAACGCCGAGTTGATGGCCACCCTCATTCACTCCTTGATCGGAACGGACCTGGATCACGGCGGAATGCCGGAGCCCGGAGGATTTGCTGCGGACGCCCCCGCCATATCTCCGCAGAAACAGGCTAACACCGACCTTGGCGCGCCGAGGACTGAAAATATCCGCAACGCTTCAAGCCTGGAACCGGGAACCCGCTTGACCTCAGATCGCGCGCCTAGCGTTGACACCAAGTTCCAAGAGGCCGTTCTGGTCGCGGCTATTGTAAAAACTTTCTTTGAGGCGGGTGGCGAGCCGATCGGCAACTTTCGCCTGCAGAAGGCTGTCTATTTCGCTCGCCGCAGGATGGGCGAACATGTGAGCGAGATGGCCTATCTCAGGAAGGCAGCCGGCCCCTACAATCCTTCGATGAAGTATTCTGGCGGCATCGCTATCGCTAAGCAGAAGCACTGGCTACACGAGGCGCGCGGCCGTTATGGCTTCGGTCATGTGCCAGGGGCAGACATTGCAGATGCGGGAGAATGGATCGCGACTTACCGTTATGATGCGCCGTCGCGTTGGGTGACCGAGCATTTCCGCTACAAGAAGAACGAGGAGTGGGAAACGCTGGCGACCGTCGACTATGTCATAGAGCACCTGCAGACACTCGGCATTGAACCCGACCCCGCCCAGATATTCCAATACATCGCCAGCGACCTCGAATGGCGCCCCAAGATCGAGAAGCTGCGGTTGACCGAAATGTCGGTCGCGACCGCCAAGCTTGAGGTGCAGACCCTTTTCAGTACAGAAGGCGGGGATAAGTGAGCTGTTCGACGTAGGCTGAAATGTATCGGAGAGTAAGTGTAGAATCTTTTTTCCGCGAGAGTTATTTGCTGTAGTGTCACGCGATTCTGACGCGACCAGTGACCGTCTGCGGAAAGAAAAGGAAAGGATTATGGCGCGGTTTCAGTGCGTGAAATGTTTGTTTGACGGCCAGTCGACTTGGGCAGGCGAGCTTGTTTGCCCACGATGCGGCAGCACGACTGGAGTTCGCGCGGCGATCGGGATGAAAGAAATGACTGATCGCGAAGCAGACGGGTTCACGGCCCTAGCCGCTCAGCTATCCGAAGACTCAGAGGATGAAGAGTAATCCGCCACAGCTATAGTTCGAGAGGTTGCAGTCTCCTGCTTATGGGGCGACTATAGTCCGGTACCAATGTCCTCTTGAGCACATATCGAACGTTTATAGGCGATGTACCGATCTCCGAGTTCGAAGGCCTCATCAATCGTTAATACGCCATGATTTTCGAGTGCGGAGAGAAACTCCTCGAAAGGGCCAAGTTCATTTCCTGAACCACGCATAATAGCCAGACTTCCTCGATGAGATTCGCCGATCATCGCTTGGCAATGGCGTGAAAATACATGCAAGTCGCCGGTTTTATAGAACCTATTGATCACGGCCTCGGCTTGCTCGCGAGTGGTAATAACGTCAGGTGCGGTATTCTGCATGGCCCACTTCTTTCTAAACCTATATGTGTATTGAAGGCGGTTTTGCAAATTTAGCATCGAAGGGTCGTAAAGTTTCGTTGGAAACGCATCGGCTCTCAATCGGAAAAGTATCCACAGAATTATATCTGTGAATATTATACTGCAGTATAATTTATTGAAATTACTGCCATTTTTTCTTGAATGGTCCGGATAAACTACCGTAATTTAATTTATAACTGATTCGCGAGATCCAACGATAAAGGGTCTGTCATGTATGTTGACATCGAACGTCACGACGGGATCAAACGCCGTCTGCGTGCAAAGGGTATAACTTTCACCCAGATTGCCGAGGAACTCGGCATTACAAGTGTTGCCATCACAAGAGTCTGCCAGGGACACGGTCGATCAGAGCGCGTCGAGTGCGCCATTGCTCGCAAACTTGGCACCGCACCCCACGAGCTATGGCCCGACAGATATACACATAAGGAGGAACAGATGAAAAAGTGACGTTAATTTCATAAGGGAAGCGACCCCGGAAGCAGGAACTTCCGAGGCCGTTAAGAACTATCGATTTGGTACCGATAGTTCTTTTTCCCCCTATCCGAACAAAGAGTCAAGTCTGCCCGCCGCATTCGGCGGCGGGAGGCCCTTTTGTTAACTCACAGGACAGGAGGCGTCTGATTGATCATCAGACGAGAACCGCATGAATCATGGATTCATAAGCCCTTTTAGTTTTCCCCACCCAAGCCGGTCGACCCGGCACATATCACCGAGATCCCGGGCAAGCCTGCGTGGAGCACTGGTAGCCCAGCTACCGGCAGATCGACATCCAAGACGTATCGTCTTCGAGAGCAAGCTGGAGCAGCGCGTTCTTCATCTGTTGCTGGCACGGCCTGATATCAAGGATATCTGGGATCAGCCGCCTGCTATCACTTATCGCGCTGAAGACGAACGGGAAAAGCGTCACGTCTTCGATTATCTTGCAACGTTCACGAGTGGGCGACGGGTCGCGATCGTCGTTAAGCCCGCTCATCGTGCCGCGAGACCAAGTTTCCGAAACGAGTTCCAATTAATCCGGGCCTCGACGAACGTCGCGTTTGCCCACGATGTTATCCTGGTCACAGACCAATCGTTTAACCCGGCCGACGCACGCAACGCAGCCCGGCTCCACGAATTTCGGCGTGTCTCCGATCCAGAAGCAGATACCTGCGTCCGGAACATCATTGCGACCCTTACAGGTGAAACGACGATCGCCGATGTAGTTTCCAGCAGTGGTCTGGGCGGGCGCGGCTTTCGTGCCGTTTTCCGTGCGATTTATGCCGGCGTCGTTCAAGCGCTTGATGAAGGGGATATAGAGGCGACAACCCGTATAGTCAGGGGGATTGCGCAATGAACATCCGTTTCAGGCTCTCTCAAACTGATTGCATCAGCATTAACGGCGCCGACCATTTTCTCCATCGCCAGGACAAGACCGGTGTCACGTTATGGCGCGTAGACGATAGTGCAGCATGCCTATCCTTCACTCACGAACAATTGGTCGGTCTGCTCGCATCACCAGAAGTTAGATACAAGCGGGGTTTCTTCTCTTCCGGACAAGCAGCCCTTCGGCTGCGGTGCGATCATCAATATATCAATACCCTCAATCCGGACAAACGTTCAGAACTGCTGTGGAAGGCCGCATATTGCCAAGCTTTTTTAGAGGTAGAGGCCAAGGGTGACGTTTGCCGGACAGAAGAGTCCATACATTCCGCTCTTCCCCAGATGTCGGCACGGGTCGATGCCAGAGAAACAGAACGGCAAATAATCGATCGATCGAACCTGGCTGCTGTAAAAGTTACACACCGCCTTCCTCCCTCCGCTTCGACGCTGCGGAAGTGGATCCGCAAATTCGAAGCATGTGGGCATAGTCCGCTCGGCTTCTTGCGCAAGAGGCACAACGTTCCGACGTACACCAGAAAATATTCGGTGGAGGCCGATAGGCTCCTGGTGAATTGCACCTCTGGATATCTTTCCCGCAACGAACCGACGGTGAAGGAGATCATCAAAGAAACCCAGGGCAGGTTCAAAGAGGAGAACAGGGCCCGCGCAACAGTTGGTCTTCCAGCTTTCCAGATACCTTCCGGTCGCACCATTCGTCGCCGGATTGCTGCATTCGATCCCTTCGAAGTTGTCGCTCAAAGAAAGGGAGTAGAGGCCGCAAAGCGGAAATTCTCGTTCTATGAGAATGGTGTTGCTGCCGGCCATCCGCTCGAGCGCATCGAGATGGACGAGTGGCAGATCGACGTGGCTTCACTTTTCGGCAACTCGGGCACCCTTGATTCTTTGAAACCACAGGATCGGGCTCGGTTCGAAGTGGGCAGGCGATGGGCCTATGTTGCAATCGATTGCGCCACGCGATGCATCCTGTCGTTTCGGATCGCCGCCAATCCTTCAGCCGAAGACGCGATACGCGCTCTGGAATTGATTACATTGGATAAAACGCCAATCGCACAAGCCGCCGACTGCGATTCCCCGTGGAATTATTGTGGTGGCATTGGCTCCATTGTTACCGATCAGGGTTCAGCGTTCAGTTCTATTGAGTTTCGCACGGCGGTAACGGATCTGGGCGCCACATATGAAGCGCCGCCAGCCGGCGTACCAAAACTTCGTTCAACAATAGAACGTGTTTTCAGGACATTTGGCCAACAGCTGGCTCCAATGTTGATTGGACGCACCTTTTCAAACCCTCAGGAACGCGGCGACTATCCATCAGAGCAGTGGGCGTCACTGACGGACGATGAGCTTGCTGCAATATTCACCGTATTCATTGTCGACATCTATCACAACACGCCTCATTCGGGCCTCAAGGGCGAAACGCCTGCGAATGCCTGGAAGCGCCTTAATGCAGAGCAAGGAGTTACCACGCCACCCGACGCGAACAGCCGGCGCGTAGTTTTCGGTATCCCTCTGACCAGAAAAATCGGCAGGCATGGCATTCTGGCCCTGGGAATTCACTACACTTGCCCCGAGCTTCAGAAGGCACTGCTGACCGGCCATCCTCGCGAGATTCAGGTCAGGATGGATCCTCACGATCTAACCTTCATATCGGTTTGCCTCAACGAGAACTGGCACCCTGCCGAGGCAGTGCCGAAGGTCGTATGGGGGTTATCCCTCGCTGAATGGCAGGCGATCGTGCATGATCTGCGGACCAAACACCGCAATGAAGCTGTTCTGACAGAAGAGGTTATTCAGCGGGCCCGCGATAGGATCAGGGCGATCGATCAGCGCGCCAGAGATTTGATGCGCATACAGCCGACTACGCTGACTGCTGCTGATCTCAAGCGATACGAGCACGACCTGTACCTCGGGTTGCGGATTAAACCAGCTACCGAGCTATCCAGCGAACCGCCGGCTCAGATCGATGACCTACTTCGCGATCCGAGCCATGAGCAGTCTGAATCTCCGGCCAACGACGAGTCCAACTCGCCCATGCCTCGAGACAAAAAGCCTTGGGAGCTATCCGATGACTGACCGACAGACAGAAATTGCACGCCGGGTGCTCACGCTACGGCAGATTTTTGCTCACCATGACGCATACCAGCAGGCGCAGGAGCAGTTTCAACTGCTCCTCGACCGACGTCGCGCGGAGCTCGCAGCTGGCGTCGTAATGGAAACACGAGGCCTTGCAATCATCGGAGCCTCAGGATCCGGAAAAACCACCGCCGTTTCCCGGATTTTCACACATACACCAGGGCTGATTATCAAGGATCCCGAAAGTCCGCGCAGGGACGCTGTCAGTTATCAGGTTTCCTCGCCGGCAACCCTTAAATTTGTGGGGCAAACAGTTTTGGAGGCGTTGGGATATCCGCTGCGACGGAACAAAACCGAAATGATCATCTGGGCAATGGTCAAGCAACAAATGCAGGCTCAGCGAACGCTCTTCCTGCATTTGGATGAAGCCCAGGATCTGTTGCGCCATCAAACCCCGAAGGGATTGCAATCGGTCGTGCGGACCTTGAAGTCTCTTATGCAGAATGGGGACTGGCCAGTGAGCATCATTTTGTCGGGCATGCCCGAATTGAAGGAACTGCTCAATCATGATCCTCAACTCGGCCGACGGTTCTTCCCGATAGAGTTTCCCAAGCTTCATCCGGATATTGACGGCGACAATGCGATCCAAATGACTGCGTCTTATGCTGATCGGGCTGGCTTGGGCGTAAGCGATCACTTTGACAATCGTTTTGCCGCACGGCTCATTCATGCTGCGGACAGCGAATTCGGCCTAATCATCGAGCTTGTCATCGGAGCGATAGAGGAAGCTCTTCTTTCTGACGCCAGAATCTTGGAAGCAAAACATTTTTCCTACAATTTTCGACGTCGATCGGGCTGTGTGAATGCACTAAATCCATTCATCGCAGAGGATTTCGAGCGGATCGATACACGACTGCTCTTGCAAGCCGAGGTGTTGCCATGAGCGCGCGGTCATTAGCCCTGACCTGCGATCTTGCAGAGCGGGAGACGCCAACATCTTTTGCGGCTCGCCTCGCGATCAGGAACATGTCAGGCGGCGCACAAGAATTTTGTCGAGATATGGGGTTGGACTGGAAGGCCCTGATCCGTGGAGAGACAACAGAAATTTTCCGCTTGGCTGGTTTAGCGAGAGCAGATGAAACCGCCTTGCAACGAAATGCATTCAAGATACTCAGCCATGGACATCTTCGAATAGGTTGTGAGGAGGTAAGAGCCGCGTCTCTGCTTCGTGCGCAAATCCGCGTCTGTCCGATGTGTTTGGTCGAACGGGTCGCAGCTGATGGTTTCGTCGGAGCCTACCGTCCTACTGACTGGCAGTTTTTGTCGATCCGGACCTGCGCGTGTCATGGAGTTCCGTTGACACGGCTCCCATCTGAACCCGCCCCAGTGCAGAACTACGACTTCGGCTTCATCGTTCAGAAGAACTGGGCAAAGATCAAGGAAACAGCGCCAAAAGTCCCCCGATGGAAACCGTCAAACTTGGAAATCTATCTCCGAAAACGGATTAGCGGCTGGAAGGGCCAACGCTGGATCGACCAAATGCCATTATCAATCATCGCCAAGGCTGCAGAAGTTCTCGGAGCCAGAGTGGAGTTTGGACCCGATGTCACCGCAAATGCCATTGGCGAGGAACAATGGCACCACGCGGGGAACTGCGGGTTCGATATTCTACATAACGGACCCGAGTGCCTTCAGCGTGCTCTATTCGATCTGATGGGTAAATTTGAAGGAGGAAGCGGATTTCATAACCGCGACCTTGGCATTTTTTACGTATGGCTGAACCGTGCCCGTCGCTACCCGGGTATTGAAACCATAAAGAATCTCGTACTCGATCACATCGTGCAGAATTACCCGCTTGAGCCCGGCGTAATGGTTCTCGGCCAGCGTATTGAACGACCACGTTGCGTCACCTGGACAAATGCAAGGCGCAGGCTTGGCGTTCGGCGGGAACGGATGACCTATCTGGTTGGCGATTTGACAGGCTCCGCAAACACCCCCGGAAACAAGCCAATGAATCTGACTTCTCTGCAGATCGATGCCTTGCAGGCGAAGATGAACGACATGATCTCCATAACCAACGCAGAGAAAATTCTAGGCTGCGAATACGAATTGGTCGTGCGCTTCGTGGAGAGCGGAATGTTAAGCCGTTGGGGGGAAGCTTCGACAAGGCCCTATCTTTCCAGAGCGGAAGTTGAAGCGCTAGTTGCTCCCGTTCGAACGCTGGATGGCGCAAGCGACACGCTGAATTTAAAGCCCATGGAGAGGATTTGCGTAATCACTAAGGCAAGAGCCCACGAAATCTATAAATGTTTTCTGGAAGGCAGACTCAAAACTGCCTTTCGTGACAAGACAAAGGCCGGGCTTCGGTCATTACTGCTGGACCCTATGGAGGTGAAGTGCAGCCTTCCGGTTCACGATAAAACTGACCCGGCGATGCTGGACGTAGCGGCGACGTTAAAAACGAACACCAAGACCCTTCGTTATCTCGCACAACTTGGTGAGCTCCGAATTTATCGGGCACGCGATGCCACCACGCGATGTCTGCAAAGCTACGTGGGTGAAGATGAGCTTCGGCAATTCCAAGCAAAATTCATGACCATCGGCGAGGTGGGCGATTTTTTTGACATGCATTCGGGGCCGCTATCCGTCAAGCTCGATGCCTTGGGACTTCGCCCGAGACGAGTGCCTGCGCGCGTTAGTCGGATTTATCAGCGAGCAGACATCGAGCGACTCTCAACTTCATATTGGCGAAAGCTTTGAAAGCAAACCTGAATAGTCGCGCGTGCGGGCGCTAGGCACCCGGCTCGTACTCAACTCCGAGACAGTGGATCATCCGCGCTACGCCGCAATCGAGGGAAAAAGACATGGCTACTCTGACTATCCGAAACGTTCCTACCTCCGTGCATTCCAGCCTTCGCCGCATAGCCAAGAAGCATCACCGCAGCCTTGAGGCCGAAATTCGGGCCATTCTTACCTCCATCGCAGCCACCGAAATGGGTCAAGGGCTCGGGCAGCAACTTCATGCCCAGTTTTCTGACGTCTACGGTGACGAACTTTCAGAATTGCGGGATCAGTCGCCGGTGGAAGGAGCAGTCTTCAAATGATTATTCTCGATACCGATGTCATTGCGGAAATGCAGAAAGTTGATCCAGACCCAAACGTCATAGCCTGGCTCGACACTCTCGATTCAACGACGACCTATATCACCGCCATCACCGTGACCGAACTGCTCCTCAGAATTGAAAGGCTACCTTCAGGGAAACGTCGGACGGCTCTGGCTGAAGCTGTCGACAGGGTTATTAATAGCGATTTCAAGGCCCGCATCCTGGCATTTGATGCGACGTCCGCTTCAATTTTCGGACACCTGGTCGCCGCTGCAGAAGGTTCCGGGTTCGCAGTCGGCTTCTCAAACGGGGCGGTCGCCGCCATTGCTCGAGCTAACAAATTCTGCACCGTCGCAACCCGCAATGAAACGGCGTTTGCTGCAATGCGGATCGAAACGATCAATCCTTGGGCCGGGCGGGTGCAACTGCCAGCTTGATCAATTGACATTGCCGGGTTTGTCCAAGCTACGCGGTGATGTAACGTAGGCTAGACGCTTGGAGCTGCTCAAATGGCACTGCATATTCGCAATCCGGAGGCCGATAGGCTTGCACGAGAGCTTGCGCGCATTGATCGCACAAGCATCACCGATGCTGTGATCGTCGCTCTTCGAGAAACCATCCGCAACCGGATAGGCCAGAAAGCGCCATGGGAGACAGCACAAAAGATTCTTGCCAAACATGGCCAATCTTTCCCGCAAGATCGAAAGCCCGTTCCTCCAGAAGCCTATCACGAGCTTGATCACGATCTGACGGATGACGAATAGTTTTCGTCAACAGGCACCGCTGTGCCAAAAATCCTGATGCCAAAAACCTGTTGTGAGGTACGCCTTTTCCGGATCGCGAACGCCTTAATTATTTCAAGGGCAAAATCTCGTGGCAAAAAGGGCAAAATATCTGAAACCAGTTAAATTTGACATGTTTGTTTTCAATGACTTAGAATAACCTCAAGGGCCAAAATTCGTGTCACTCGACACAAGACAATTCAGTGATTTGCTTCGGCGCAAGCCGAACATGCTTACACATTGCTTTGCATATTTTCCGAATTGACTGATCGCGACTTCGTGACGTTTTTGCTCTCTCCGCTATATGTGGCTCGACCTATCGGCATCACATTTCTGCAGTGGAATTTTTCTCATGAAGCATCACGCGCTCGTCTGGCTGCGTAACGATCTTCGAATCAACGACAATCCCGCACTGGATGCAGCCGCCGAAACAGGCGGGCATATCACAGCGGTTTATGTTCATGAGGCTCTTGCCGAGATTCGCGCGCCTGGCGGTGCCGCGCGGTGGTGGCTCGATCAGAGCCTGAAAGCGATAGGAAAGCAGCTCAGTGATCGTGGTATTGAACTTCTCATCGAGACCGGTGATCCGAGTAATATCCTTCCTTACCTGATTGCAAAATTGGCCATAACCGAACTGTTCTGGAACCGTCGCTACGCACCAGCGGAGCGTGAACTCGATGCAAGACTGAAAGCACAACTCAAGGAGAGCGGAACCGGTGTAACCTCATTTCCTGGCAACCTTCTTCTCGAACCCTGGGAGCTTAAGACGGCCAGCGATACGCCCTATCAGGTCTTCACCCCTTTCGCCAAAGCGTTGCGCCTCCATAATGTTCCCCGCCCGCATTCGCGCAGGCAATGGAACGTTAAACCAACACAGGAAACCTGCTATTCGCCCAACGTTCCTTCCTGGGCGAAAAAGTTTGATGGGCTTTGGAATATTGGAGAAGACGCGGCGCGCGACTGCCTGACACGTTTTCTGGAGAACACGCTGTCGACCTATACCGAGGATCGTGATGTTCCCGGCATCGACGGAACTTCAAGACTTTCACCTCATTTGCGGTTCGGTGAAATCAGCGCGCGTCAGGCGTGGTATGCCACGCTGGCGTTTATGGACGAGCATCACTCGGCACGCGCTGGCGGTGAAAAGTTTCTGTCCGAGCTGATCTGGCGCGATTTTAATTATCACCAGCTCTATCACCGCCAAGATATCAGCCAGTACGATATGCGTGACGCCCTCTCCGGCATCGCATGGCGCGATGATCCAGCTGCATTCGAAGCGTGGCGACGCGGACAGACGGGCTTCCCCATCATCGATGCCGGTATGCGTCAGCTTTGGGCCACCGGATGGATGCACAATCGCGTGCGAATGCTCGTGGCATCTTTTCTCACCAAGAATCTGCTCATCGACTGGCGGAAAGGCGAAGAGTGGTTCTGGGATACGCTCGTGGATGGTGATGTCGCCAGCAATCCAGGTAGCTGGCAATGGGTGGCAGGCTGCGGCATGGACGCTGCGCCCTATTTCCGGGTGTTCAACCCGATTCTGCAGGGTGAAAAATTCGATGCCGAAGGACAATACGTCCGGCATTGGGTGCCAGAGCTATCCGGCCTGTCGAACAAATGGCTGCACAAGCCGTTTGAGGCCCCCAAGGATGTGCTGGCCAGCACTGGAATTGCGTTGGGCAGTACCTATCCCAAACCAATCATTGATTTGCAGGCCTCACAACGCGAGGCCCGCAAACGGCTCAATAGCCAGCCGTAATCAACGCGGTTCCAGTCCACCATTCTCAACGATAAAGTCGATGATTTCGGGGACGCCCTTGCCGCGATGGAGGTCGGTGAAACCGAATGGACGCTTGCCGCGCATGCGTGCCGCATCGCCTTGCATAATATCGAGATCGACATGAACGTGAGGGGCAAGATCACTCTTGTTGATCACAAGAAAATCTGACCGTGTGATACCCGGACCGCCTTTGCGCGGAATTTCCTCGCCCTGACAAACAGAGATGACATAAAGCGTCAGGTCCGCCAGATCAGGTGAGAATGTGGCTGCGAGATTGTCACCGCCGGATTCGATGAAGACGATCTCCAGATCGGGAAACCGCCGGTTCATTTCGGCAATTGCCTGCAGATTGATGGAGGCATCCTCGCGGATTGCCGTATGCGGGCATCCACCCGTTTCGACGCCCATGATCCGATCTTCGGACAAAGCCTGAGAACGCGCCAGAATGAGAGCGTCTTCCTGCGTGTAGATATCATTGGTAATCACGGCGACCGAGTATTTATCACGCAGCGCTTTGCAAAGCTTTTCAGTCAGCGTCGTCTTTCCCGATCCCACCGGTCCACCGATGCCTATACGCAAGGGTCCGTTTTTCTGTGTCATGTGCGAAAAAGCCTCGAATGTTGGGTTTCGTGTTTCATGGCCATGATGTCGCTAATGTAAGTCGCGGAACCAAGGTCACTCAATGAAGTTTTTTCTATTCGCGCCGCTGTTTCGGCGAGAACCGGCTCCAA
>WPCJ01071689.1_pt1 | contig 35811 bp, 32 predicted proteins | sample 5399831 | NCBI WGS metagenome assembly WPCJ01 (sample SAMN12869470, study PRJNA574797) | sludge metagenome | isolation source: wastewater treatment of pH10 | place: China:Beijing | collected 2019-05-20 | reverse complement strand
GGAAAGGTTGGCAGGTGAAGAAGACGAACAACATGGTGGTGCCCTGGCTGCTGCTTTTGCCGGCCACGGTCCTGCTTGCCGCCTTTACCCACATTCCGGCGGTGATGACCTTCATCAACAGCTTCTACCGCACGCCGCGCGGCAACCGGCCTGCGAGGTTCGTCGGCATGGATCACTACAGCAGCATGCTGAGCGATCCGGTGTTCATGGCCGCGCTGAAGAACAATGCCATCTATGCGCTGGGCACGGTGCCGGCGGCCATCGCGCTGTCCATGCTGATGGCCATCATCGTCAACTCCGCCATTCGCGGGCGGGCGCTGATGCGCATGTCGTTCTTCCTGCCGACCGTGCTGCCGATGATCGCGGTCGCCAACATCTGGCTGTTCTTCTACACGCCGGGCTACGGCCTCATCGACCAGTTCCTCGGCCTGTTCGGCTTTCATGAGCGCAACTGGCTGGGCGATCCCGACACGGTGCTCGGCAGCCTGATGGTGCTGGCGATCTGGAAGGAAGCCGGCTTCTTCATGATCTTCTATCTGGCCGCCTTGCAGCAGATCAGCCCCACGCTTTCCGAGGCTGCCGCGCTGGAAGGCACCAGCCGCTGGTATTTCTTCCGCCGCGTGACCTTCCCGCTTCTGATGCCTACCACGCTGTTCGTGATGATCAACGCCATCATCAACTCGTTCCGGCTGATCGACCATGTCATCGTCATGACCCGCGGTGGGCCGGACAATGCGAGCACCTTGCTGCTCTACTACGTCTACAACGTCGCATTCCGTTTCTGGGACACGGCCTATGCCTCGGCGCTGACCGTCGTCCTGCTCGCTGTACTTGCCCTGCTGGCCTTCGTCCAGTTCGGCGTTCTCGATCGCAAGGTGCACTACAAATGAGCGCCATGACTCTTTCCCACCATGCCCGTGAAGCCTCCTTCTGGCGGGTTCTGGAAACCGGGGCCTGCTATCTGCTGGGGTTTCTGTGGATCCTGCCGCTGTTCTACGCGGTGTGGATGGCGGTGCATCCGCCGGCCTACGAGGTGCGCTTCGAATTGCTGGCGCCGCTGACGCTGCAGAACTTCGTCGACGCCTGGAACGCCGCGCCCTTCGCGCGCTACTTCCTCAACACCTTCGCGCTGATCACCACCATTCTGGTGTGCCAGTTCGTGGTCTGCACGCTGGCCGCCTATGCCTTCGCCCGCTATGAGTTTCCCGGCAAGACGGTGGTGTTCATGCTGGTGCTGATCCAGCTCATGATCATGCCGGAAGTGCTGATGGTGGAGAACTATCGCACCATCTCCAAGCTCGGGCTGGTGGATACGGTGCTGGCCATGGGGCTGCCCTATATGGCGTCGGCTTTCGGCATCTTCCTGCTGCGCCAGACCTTTCTCACCGTGCCGAAGGAACTGGATGACGCCGCGCGCGTCGAGGGCGCGGGGCCGCTCGCCGTGCTGCTCAAGGTCTATGTGCCGCTCGCGCGCCCCGTCTATGTCGCCTACGGGCTGGTTTCGGTCAGCTATCACTGGAACAACCTGTTGTGGCCGCTGGTCATCACCAATTCGGTGACCACGCGCCCGCTCACCGTCGGCCTTCAGGTGTTCGCCTCGCCGGACCAGGGCGTGCAGTGGAGCGTGATCTCGGCCGCGACGCTGATGACCTCGGCGCCGCTGCTGGTCGGTTTCCTGCTCTTCCAGCGCCAGTTCGTGCAGAGCTTCATGCGCGCCGGCATCAAGTAGCTCGCCCGGTTCGCGATTTCGCAGCGGCGGACGGCTCAGGCTTTCCGCCCGGTCAGGTTGCGGGCCAGGGCGTGCAGCATGCCGAGGAAGGTGATGCTCCAGGCCGCCAATGCGATGTAGAAGAAGGTGCGCGGCAAGGGGGTGAGGAAGCCGAACTCCATGGCGTGGTCCAACTGCCATGTGCAGGCGGCGTACATGCCGAGCGGGAACACCGCGCCCCAGTAGAGCGGATCGTAGCGGAACGGAAAGCGCTGGTAGCCGTAGCGCCATACCCCGAGTACCAGCAGCATGGGGATCCACCATGTGCCGGTCGCCCAGTAGAAGACCGTGAACCCCTTCAGGAAAGGCAACAGCGAGGTCAGATAAGGCGCGTGCGGGGCGTTGAGGATTAGCAGGGAACCGGCGAGGGTGGAGATGGCCATGGCGCCCATATTGATCCAATAGGGTGGCGCCAGGTCGCCAGGCGAAAAGCGGAAGAAGGCATAGCGATAAAAGATCAGCGACATCATCCAGATGTAGAGCATGCCGCCCCACAGCCACATCGACAGGGCCACCAGGTTGAGTTCCAGCCGATAGGGCTGGCCGATGCGCGCCGCCAGAAGCGCGCTGGACACCGACAGGGCCTGCGTGGCCACAACCGCCAGCAGCCAACCGCCATTGATGCCCTTGTCGAGGGTCGGCTTGTCGCGCCGGACCGTCAGGGCGGTGAAGATCGTATAGGTGAGGCACACCCACAAGACGACGGCCGCCAGCCACAGAATCTTGCCGGCGGCGAGATTCTCGCGCAGCACCATGAACTGGCTGGCGAGGATGCCGGTGCCGGCCACAGTGGTGAAGTAGCCCGGCCCGGCCAGGTGGGTGACCATGTCGCCGAAGAAGCGCCGCGGATGGAACCAGGCCCGCAAGGCGTAGAGAACAGTGAGGACGGCATATTGTCCCACATTGAGGTAGAACAGGGCCTGCGCGAGCGTGCGAAACTCCATCATGAAGGCCGCCAGCGAGACGATGCCGGTGGCCATCACCAGCCCGAAATAGGCAGGCGACATATCGGCAAGGCCCGAGAATTTCCCCTGTCGCGGCTCGTCGTCGCTGTGGATCGGCATCGCTTCTTCGTTCGCCCCCGGGACGCCATGCGCAGATGCAGCCAGGGGCGGGCCGGCGCCTGCCCGTGTCCCGACAGCGGATCGTCTATAGCGGAGAAGGAATGCCCGGCGCAAATGCGCCGTGGGAGTCGTGCGCAAATGCGCCGTGGGCGCCCTGCGCTTTATGCGATGCGCAGAGGCAGCGCCGAAAATCCGCTGGCCGGATAGATGGCAAGCACCGGTTGCCGCCCGGAAGCCGGGACGATCTCGCTTGTGCCTTTCAGCAGTTCCTCCATGACGACACGCAATTCCAGCCTGGCCAGTTGCGCGCCGGGGCAGACATGGATGCCGCGGCCATAGAGCAGGTTCTCGTCCGGATCCCGGTCGAGCCGGAATTCGTCGGGGTCGCCGAAGACCGCCTCGTCGCGGTTGGCGGAGGCCCATATCAGCGTGACGCGTTCGCCGGCGGCGATCCTGCGTCCGCCAATCTCGACAGGTCCGGTCGTCACCCGCCGGTTGGCGATGAGCGGGGCGTGCAGCCGCAATATCTCGTCGATGGCAGCCGGCAGCATGCCGGGATCTTCGCGAAGCCGGCGTTGCAGTTGCGCGTTCTGTGCCAGATAGTGGACGAGGATGCCGACGCAGGCCGTGATGGTGCCCAGCTCGCCGACGGTCCAGTTGCGCAGGATGCTGACGATCTCCTCATGGTTCAGCGGCCGCTCGCCGATCCGTTCGTGCAACAGATCGGTGGTGATGTCGTCCGGCGCGGCCGCGCCAGCCTTGCGCCGCGCTTCCAACAGATCGCGGATATAGCCGTCGAATTCGAGTGCGATCGCCGCCATGGCGGCGGTGTCGCGCGCCAGCGTGGCTTCGTGGTTCTTGCCGACCCAGGCAAGCAGCGGCGCATGCAAGGCGTCGGGCCAGCCGAGAAAGGCGCACTGGATGCGCACGGCGAAGCGTTGGGCAAGCTGCGTCACCAGATCGATCTCCACGTTCCGTTGAAGGGTGGACACCAGCTCCGCCGAGATCGTGCGACAAAGCGGCTCGAAGGCCCCGACCCTCCCGGGCTCGAAATGGCGCTCGATCAGCCGCCGGTAGGCCGTGTGCCGGGGCGGGTCCATACCACTCGGCACCGACAGATGGCTTGATACCACGCTGCTGAATGTGTTGTGGTCGTCCAACGCGCGCACCACATCCTCATGCCTGAACAGCGACCAGCCCAGATAGCCGCTATAAGCCACCGGGCAGCGCTGGCGCATCTCATCATAAGCCTTGATCTGGTCGGAAAGCACCGCTTCGGACCGGGGGTCCCAGTCCGGTTGCGGCTTGTCTGGCGTCGGGTGCATCGAAATCCTCTGGCAACAGTTCCGATGCCCGGCAAGGGCAACGGCATTGCAGCATCCCTAGTGCAGCGTGCACGCACCCGTCTTTGTGCAAGCGCAAACGGCGACCGCGCGATTGAGGACTATCGGGATCGGCCGCGGATAGTCCGGCAGCTGCCAGTATATGGCTTACGCCACCGCAGGAGCGCCGTTTAGGCTTGCAGGATCTGAAGATTCTGCAAGAAGTCTTGCAAAAAGCGCTTGACATCAAGATGACTTGCAATAACTGTTACTCATGCAAGATAATTTGCAGGACGCACATGACCATTCTGGAACGGATTAAATCGAACTCGGCCAAGCTGACGGATTCCGACCAGAAGCTGCTGACCGCTTTGCTCGAGAACCGCGCGGAGGCGGCCTATCTTTCGGGCTCGCAGCTTGCCGAACGCGCGCAGGTCCATGAGGCGTCGGCGACACGGCTGGCGCAGAAGCTCGGCTACAAAGGCTACCCTGACTTGCGCGCCCAGCTCCAGCGTGAGGTCATCGAAGGGCAAGACGCGGCAAATCGCATGCGCCGCTCCGTCGCCAAGGTAGAGCATGGCGACTTCCTGGCCGACCTGGTGGCCGCGGAAATCACGGCACTGGAAAGTCTGGCGCGCTGCATTTCCCAGGGCGAGATCGACGATGCCGCCGACCGCATTTTCCAGGCAAGGCGGGTTTTCATATTCGGCCAGGGCCATGCCCAGTCGGTGGCGGCATTTCTGCAACGCCGGCTCGACCGCTTCGGCATGACCACCATCGCCCTGACCGGGCGTGGCCGCGACATAGCCGAGCGCGTGGTGGGCATGGCCAGGGGCGACCTCGTGCTGGCGCTTGCCTTTCGCAAGCAGCCGAAAAGCTATGCCCCGCTCTTGCGCCACGCGGCCGATGTTGGGGCTGGCAGCATCCTGATCTCCGATCTTGCCGGGCCCATGATGGAGCCGAAGGCCGATCTTCTCCTGGCCGCGCCGCGGGGGCGGTCAGGCAGCGAATTCCAGACCCCTACGATCCCCCTGGCCATCGTCAACGCGATCCTGATGACGATAGCCGGACGGCATGAGGAGCCGATCATCGGAAAGCTGGAAAAACTGTCGGGGCTGTTCTCCGACTTTGATTGAATCGGGAGGAAAGACTGTGGTGGACATATCCAGGATATTTCGCGCCGCCTTGCTGGCGTGCACGATCGCAATGCCCGGTGCTGCGCTCGGGCAGGACCTCGACAAGCTCACGGCGGAGGAACTGGTTCCGCTCGCCGTCAAGGAAGGCAGCGTGACCGTCTTTTCCCTGTCGAGCCGCATCGCGCGCGTCGAGGCTGCTTTCGAGGCCGCCTATCCCGGCATCGACCTGATCGGCGTCGACATGAGCTCGGTCAAGCAGATCGCCCGCGTCGAGGCGGAGCAGCAGGCCGGCGTCCATGCCGTCGACGTGCTCTATCTGGCCGATACGCCGGTCGTCTATGACAAGCTCCTGGCTGCCGGGCGCATCTCCAACTACGTGCCGCCGCGCATGGCCGGCGAGCTGGAAGATCGCTTCAAGGAGCCGCTGCTTATCCACCGTCTCTCGACCAAGGTTCTCATGTACAACGAGGCCGCCTACCCGGACGGGGCGCCCGTCTCCAATCTGTGGCAACTGACGAAACCGGAATGGAAGGGTAAGGTGCTGATGGTCGACCCCAGCCAGCGCGGGGAGCTGCTCGATCTGCTGACCGAGATAGCGCTCCATCCCGATGAGATGGCCGAGGCCTACAAAGCTGAGTTCGGCAAGGATATCGAGGTCGATTCCGATCTGCAGGGCGCGGGCGAGCAGTATGTACGCGATCTGTTCGAGAACGATCTGATCCTCGTTGCCAACAGCGATGTGGTCAACAAGGCGGTCGGCGACAAGACCGCGAAAAACCCGCCCGTCGGTTTCACCACCTATTCGGACCGTCGCGACAACGAAAAGGAGGGCTGGGCGCTCCAGGTGGCCAACGACGTCGTGCCCGCCAACGGCATTCTGTTCCCGGCGGTGCTGGCGATTGCCGACAACGCCCCGCATCCCGCGGCCGCGCGGCTGCTCATCGACTTCATGTTCGGCGACGACTCGCCCAGCGGCGGCCCCGCCTTCGAACCGTTCAACGTCCCGGGCGACTACGCAACCCGCAAGACAATCACCGACGATCCCGATTCGGTGCCGCTGGAAAAGCTCAATGCCTGGACCATCGACGCGGCCAGGACAGCCGCCGCCCGCAGCCGCATCAGCGACCTGATCATTGCCCTTCAGTAGGTGGCATGACGCCGGCGCGTCGCGGACGCGCCGGCCGCCACCCGAGGTTCCGGACCCATGACATCGTTGTCTCCTTCGCTTCTGTCGGGCGGCAGGTTTGCCCGATCGAGATACCTCATGCCTGCAATTCTCATTGCCATCGTGGCGATCCTGGTCGTCGCGCCGCTGGTGCGAATCTTCGTCTCGACCCTTACGCCCGACGGCCTGGATGCCTGGCGCACGGTGCTGGCGAGCCCGCTTTCCAACAATCTGTGGTGGCGCCCGCTGCTCAACACCTTGCTGCTCGGTTTCGGGGTGGCCACGGGGTGCCTGCTGCTCGGTGGCTTCCTCGCCTGGCTGGTGGTGCTGACCGACGTGCCGGCACGCAATTTCATCGGCACCCTGTCTACCCTGCCGTTCATGATCCCGAGCTTTGCCGGAGCGCTGGCCTGGGGCACGCTGTTCCGCAACGACAGGCTGGGTGGGTCGCCCGGCTTTTTCCAGGCCAATGGATTCGCCATTCCCGACTGGCTTGCCTGGGGCCTTGCTCCGACGCTGATCGTGCTCGTCGCCCACTATTTCTCGCTCGCCTACACCATCATCGCCGCCGCCCTGAGTTCCGTTGGCGCGGACATGATCGAGGCGGGCCAGATGGCGGGCGCGCGCCGTTCGCGCATCTTTTTCGGCATCATCCTGCCCGTCGTCACGCCGGCATTGATCGCGGCCTCCTCTCTGACCTTTGCCGGTGCCGTCTCCAACTTTGCCGCACCCGCCCTGCTTGGCCTGCCGGTGCGCATGCAGACGCTGTCGACACGCCTCTTCGGCATGATCGAGACCGGACAGAACGAGCGCGGCTTCGTGCTGGCCCTGCTGCTGATCGCGGTATCGGCGACACTGCTGTTTTTCAGCGACCGGCTGGTGTCGGGCCGCAAGGCTTTCACCACCGTCACCGGCAAGGGCGGCCGCACCAAGCGCTTTGCGCTCGGTGTCTGGCGCTGGCCGCTCTTTGCGCTGGCGGCGGCGATCGGGATGATGACCTCGGTGGTGCCGGTCCTCGTCCTGGCCGCGTCGAGCTTCGCCCCACAAAGCGGCGCGCTGTTCTCCAACTGGACCCTGCATTTCTGGGTCGGTGAAGGGGGTGGCGAGATCGCCCAGGGGCAGGCCGGCCTGTTCCGCAACCCGGTGCTGATCGATGCCCTGTTCGCCACGCTGAAACTCGGCATCGTGGTGGCCATGACCACCATGGTGCTCGGCCTGTGCCTTGCCTACACCATCGTGCGACACAAGGGCAGTTTGCTGGCCAATGCCCTCAGCCAGCTCGCCTTCCTGCCGCTGCTGGTTCCCAGCATCGCTTTCGCGGCAGCCTATATCGCGCTGTTCGGCGCGCCGATCGGGCCGTTTCCCTCGCTCTATGGCACATTTGCGCTGCTGGTCCTTGCCGCTACCGCCCACAACCTGCCATATGCGGTGCAGGCGGGGCGATCGGTGCTGGGCCAGATCTCGGCCGACATCGAGGAAAGCGCGCGGCTGACGGGCGCGAGTTTCCTGACGCGCATGATCTTCATCATCTGCCCGCTCGCCATCCGCGGCCTGCTGGCCGGCGCCATCCTGGTCTTCGTCAAGATGGTGCGCGATCTGTCGCTGGTGGTGCTCCTGTTCACCGCGACGTCGCCGGTGCTCAGCATGGTCGCCTATCGCTATGCATCCGAAGGCTTCATGCAGTTCGCCAACGCGATCACCCTCGTCATCCTCGTAATCTGTCTGGCGGCATCGCTCCTTGCCCATGTCCTCCAGAACCGCGTGCAGAAGTGGAAGCAATGATGAACGCCCCGCATGTCCAGGCGCAGGACGCCATCCGCATCAGCAATCTCGTCAAGCGTTTCGGCGAATTCACCGCCGTCAGGGACGTCAACATCTCGGTGCCCAGGGGAGCCTTCCTTGTGCTAGTGGGTCCGTCGGGCTGCGGGAAATCCACGCTGCTGCGCATGCTGGCCGGACTGGAGGCGCCGAGTTCGGGCTCCATCTCCTTTGAAGGGCGCGTCGTCTCCAGCGGCGAGGCCGGGGTGGTCGCCGATGCCGGGGCCCGGGACGCCGGGCTGGTCTTCCAAAGCTATGCGCTGTGGCCGCACATGACCGTCTCTGGCAACATCGCATGGCCGCTGAAGGTTGCCGGATGGTCGAAGGCGAAGCGTGAGGATCGCATCGAGGAGGTGCTGAACTTCCTCGGCATCTTTGCCTTGCGCGATCGCTATCCGGCCGAGATTTCAGGCGGCCAGCAGCAGCGCGTGGCGATTGCCCGGACCATCGCGCCGCGGCCCCGCATTCTTCTCTTCGACGAGCCCTTGTCCAATCTCGACGCAAAGCTGCGCATCGAAATGCGCAGCGAGCTGATGCGCATCCACCGCGCCACCGGCGCGACCTCGGTCTACGTCACCCATGACCAGGTGGAAGCCATGACGATGGCATCGCATGTGGCGGTGCTCAACAACGGGGCCGTCGAACAGTTCGGCAGCCCGATCGACCTTTTGCGCTATCCGCACACCACCTTCGTCGCTTCCTTTCTTGGCACGCCGCCGGCCAACCTTTTGCCGGTGTCACGCAAGGGCGACATGCTCGCCTTCGGCGACCTGCCCCTGGCGCCCACCGCACTGGCCGGCGCTCATGGTGAAGCCCAGTTGCTCTACCGCGCGCAGGACATCGCCGTCGGCGCGGTCGAAGGCAAGCCGAAGCTGGTGGCCAGCTTCGCGGAAGCAGCCCCCATCGCGGGGCAGACGATGGTCACCGCCACGGTGGGAGATCTGCGGATCACCGCCATGGCCGAAGGTTATTTCACCGCCGCGCCGGGCGACAGGATCGAACTCGCCTTCGTACGGGAGCCGGATGCTGTCTTCACCGCCGAGGGCCAAAGGATCGATTGATGAGACTGATAATGTTGCGGCACGGCGAAACCGTGTGGAATGTCGAACAGCGTCTGCAGGGACAGGACAATTCCGACCTTTCCGAGCGAGGCATATGGCAGGCGCGCAAGTTCCTGCCCTATGCCCGGGCGCTGGTGCCTGCGCAGGTCATATCCTCCGATCTCGGCCGCACGCGGCAGACGGCACGGCTCATCGGCTATCCGGACGCCCCTTCGGATGCCCGCCTGCGGGAACTGGACATGGGCGAATGGACGGGACGCACCAAGCTGGATCTCATCCGTGACCATCCCGAGGACTATTCGGCCTGGCGGGCGGGATCGTTCACGCCGCCGCGCGGCGAGACATGGCAGATGTTCCGGGCCAGGGTGGCGGAGAGCATCCGCGACTGGCTGCGCAGGACCGAAGGGGACCTGCTGGCCATCGTGCATGGCGGTGTCATCCGGGCGGCCTGTCACGAATTCCTCGGGCTACCGCCCTCCCGCGTCGTTCCGGTGACGCCGGGCACGGCGACGATCCTCAATTTCGCTTCTGCCGACGAAGGCGTCGCCTTGCTGGAAGGTTACAACATCGGCTCGGTCGTGCCCGACCTGTCGGTTGCCGATTGAGGCCGGCCGTCCTTCGCGGCGACGGGTTCGCTAGACACGCACCCGCTTCGGCGTGACGCCATAGGCCTTGCGGAAAGCGGTGGTGAAGCTGGACACGTTGTTGTAGCCGGCGAGATGGGCGGCGTGGGATACGGGCACGCCGTCATTGGCCAGGGCGGTGCGGGCGGCCTCCAGCCGCTTTTGCCTGATGAAGTCGAAGATGGTGATCCCGAAATGCTCCTTGAACCGTCGCTGGACGGTCGACGTGCTCGATCCTGCTTCCTTCGCGATCAGGTCGATGGTCAGCTCGCTGGTGAGGTTGGCCATGATGAAATCCCTGACGCGTTCGCAACAGCGCAGGCTCATCAGCGACGGTGAGTGCTGGTGCTCCTCCTGCTCGGCCACCATCGTCAGGCACGATTGCCACATGATGTCGAGCCCCTGCGCCTTCAGGTAGAGGGAGCTCAACTCGCCCTCGAGGATAGAGGGCGGGTTCATGATCTTGTGCGCAAGCTGGATAATGTTCTGGCCCGGCTCGAACGAAAAATGGGCGAGGTGCTCGCCGAAAAAACGCCGCAGGGCCGACGCGCTGATGCCGTCCTGCGTCTCGAACAGGCGGGTCAGCCAGGGCAGGGGGGCCGAAATCATCACCTTGCGAAGCGGAACGTCGCTTTCGTCGAAGAAGCGCAGCTTGCTGTGGCGGGCGACATTCAGCATGAACACGACCGGCGAACAGGCGTCCTCGCGGCCCGCATCCAGCCGGAACGGCCGGCCGTCGATGACGAAACCCTGCGCGCCCTGCAGGAACACCATCAGCATGAATTTCGGCCAGATTTCCTGCTCGCCGATGTCGTCGGTACAGTTCGTGACGTTTTCGAGAGCGCCGACGAACAGCTCATGTGGCGTGTATTGCATGAGACGATCCTAGCGCCGGCCGCGGCGCCATGCCGTCCGCGCGTAAAACTTTGCCATTCCTGCCAAACTCTTTCGCCTCGACAGACCTATCGAGCCAAGCCTATATCTGACTGACTTTATCAAGTTTAAGCTCTGCCTGGGCGGGTGGCAAGTGTTGTCACTGCCGGCCGTCAGTCGTGGCCGCGCGCCGGGGCAGGGCGCCTAGTAGGGGCCAAATACATGAACTCCAGGCTGCTGGCAGCAAGAAGGCGCTCATGCCGCCTGCCCGATGTCCGGTGTGACGCCATGACCTACCGCCACCTCTGAACGCCTTCCTCCCCAACCCGATCCCGTCCCGTAGCCAAATGCGAAGCCGGCGGCCTCGCAACTCAGAACCTTCTGGAACAGTCTCATGAAATTCAATCGGATATTGTCGCTTGCCGGTGTCTCCCTGCTGGCCACGGCCGTCGCGTTGCAGGCGCAGGAGGCAGACACGGCGAATGAGACGGTTCTCGACCTCATCACGGTCGTCAGCAAGGGCAAGGACAATGTCGAGGCCACCGGCGGCACCGTCGTCACGCACGAAGACCTGGAGAAGCTGCAGCCGGCCGACGTGTCGGGTCTGTTCTCGCGCGAATCCTCGATTTCCGTTTCGGGCGGTGGCGGGCCTTCGAAACGCATCCATGTTCTGGGCATGGAACAGTCGAACCTGGCCGTCACCGTGGATGGCGTGCCGCAGACCGCGACGAGCTGGCATCACACCGGCTCGAACGTCATCGATCCGGCCTTCCTGAAGCGCGTCGAGGTGGAAGCGGGCGCGGCCGCCGCCGATTCGGGCTTCGCCGCCGCGGCCGGCGCGATACGCTACGAAACGGTGGGCGCGCTCGACCTGCTGGAGGACGGCAAGAACCTCGGCGCCCGCATCGGCCTGTCCTACGGCACCAACGGGCGTGGCTTCTCGGGCAGCGCCGCCGGCTATGGCCGCCACGAAGGGTTCGACTGGTTCCTGATGACCCACGGTGCGACCGGCGACAACTACAAGAACGGTAATGGCGTCGAGATCCTCGGCACCGAGCCTGCCGCCCGCAACATTCTCGGCAAGCTAGGCTATGAATTCGACGGCCACCGTGTCGAACTCGGCTATGAGCGCAGTCGCGACAAGGCTGACCGCCTGATCAAGATGAACATGGGACTGGCGGGCGACGAACTGCATCCCCTCGAGGTCGCTCGCGACGCCGTCAACATCAAATACACCTCGACGGCAGCGACGGACATGTGGGACCCCGAGGTGCACGTCTACTACAGCCAGAACGACTACTGGCGGACCGACTATCAGAACGGGACGAACGGCAACATGATCCTCAACGAGAATCTCTATGGCGGCAAGGTGCAGAACACCTTCACCGTCGACTACGGCAAGATCACCGCCGGTGTCGACTTCGGCCGGCACGACTACCACACCGACAATTACCGCGACGGGCCCAATGTTCGCCGCTATCGTGATTTCCACACCACGCAGGTGGGCGTCTTCACGCAGGGGCGGTTCGAGTTCGACAACGGCTTCGGCATTTCGACCGGCGCACGCTATGACGGGCACCGCTTCTCGGACTGGGACGACAGCACCTTCTCGGATAGCGGCGCGAGCGTGAACGGCACGGTGTCCTACCGATTCAACGATCATGTCGAAGTGTTCGCCGGCGCCTCGCGCACCTGGCTGGGCTATCAGTTGCGCGACTACGCCTATCTCCATGCCCGCAACGATGCCTTTTTCACGGATACGGACTTCGAGGCCGCGAGAGCACAGAACTACAAGGTCGGCGCCAATTTCGGCGGGGAGAACTGGAATGCCGGCGTCACCCTGTTCGATACGCGTATCCGGGGGTTGCCGCTCTACGGGACAGGCGCGAACAACAAATTGTACAACGACCCGAATGAGTATCGTTCTCGTGGCGTCACGCTCAACGCCGGTTACCGCTGGAACGAGACCACCATCGGTGCCACCTTCACCAAGGCCAAGGTGACGGGCGGAGGCCAGACGCTGCTCCCCAACAGCGGAACCTTCATGCCGATCGGCGACATGGCCACGCTCTACGTTGATCACGAGATTCCGGATTACAATCTGAAGCTGGGCGCCAGCCTGGCTTGGGCAGGCAAGGTCGCGGCCATCGACGATTTCTACGAACAGCCGGCCTACACGGTGGTCAACGCCTATGCCGAATGGTCTCCGGCTTCCTACGAGAACGTGTCGCTACGCATCGGCGTCGAGAACCTGTTCAACGAAACCTATTTCGAACGCACGAGCTATGCCACGCGCGACGCTCGCGGCGGCATCGAGCCGGTCTATGCGCCGGGGCGCACCTTCACGTTCCAGTCGTCGATCAAGTTCTGAACCTTGCCGGGAAGGCCCGGGCTTGCCTTGAAGAAGAACATGAGTAAGTAGGTCATGATTTTTACCGAAGGCAGGACAATCATGCGAAATGCCCTTTTGACGTTCGCCATGGGATTGGCGCTGGGCTGTACCGCGGCGCTGGCGGATCCCATGGTCATCAAGCATGCGCAGGGCGAGACGGCCCTCGACGCGCCGCCGCGGAAGGTTTTGGTCCTCGACGTCAACGCCCTGGATATCATGGATGCGCTGGGGGCCGAGCCGGCCGGCGTTCCCGGCTCCCACCTGCCGGGATATCTGTCGAAATACAACTCCGATTCCTACCTGAAGGCCGGCACCCTGTTCGAGCCGGACTACGAGGCCATCAATGCGGCCGAACCCGATCTGGTGGTGGTCGGCGGGCGCTCGCGCGCGAAGTTCGGGGAACTGTCGGAAATCGCGCCAACGGTAGATCTTACAGCCAATACAGAGCCCTACACCGACGGCATCAAGCAGAACATCACCCTGTTGGGTGAGATTTTCGGCAAGAAGGACAGGGCCGCCGAGATGATCGCCACCCTCGATGCGAAGCTCGATGCCCTGAAGTCGTCCGCCCGGAAGGCGGGCACCGCACTGATCCTCGTCACCAATGCAGGCAAGGTCGGCGCCTATGGGCCGGGCAGCCGTGTCGGCTGGCTGCACAAGGAAGTCGGCTTCGCGACCGTCGAGGAGGGCATCGACGACCGCTTCGACGGCGGCGATGTCGTGTCTTTCGAATACATCCTCGAAAAGGACCCCGACTGGCTGTTCGTGATCGACCGCGATGCGGGTGTCGGCAATGCCGGGCACAATGCAAGGGCGACCCTGGACAACGATCTCATCGCGCGCACCAGGGCGGCGAAGAACGGCCATATCGTCTATCTCGATCCACAGGCGGCCTACATCGCTTCGGCCGGCTACACGTCGGTCAGCAAGCTGATCGATGAAGTGCAGGATGCCGTCTCGAAGCAGTGACGGTGTGTCGTGGCCAGACGGGATCGGGCACCGGCGAGGTTCGGCCGGCGGCCCATGAAAGCGCGGCAGATGGAATGAAGATCCTGGCCCTCGCCATCCTGGCCGTCGCCCTGCTCGCCCTGGCAAGCCTCTTCATCGGCGTCAGCGACGTGTCGTGGAGCACCCTGCGCTCCGGCGGCGATGACGGGCACGCCTTGCAGGTCCTGCTCGTCAGCCGCGTTCCACGCACGGCAGCGCTGATCCTTTCCGGTTCGGCAATGGCCGTTGCCGGCCTGATCATGCAGATGATGCTGCGCAACCGTTTCGTCGAGCCGACGACGGCGGGAACCGTGGAATCGGCCAGTCTGGGGCTGCTGCTCGTCACGCTTCTGGCCCCCTCCATGCCGGTGTTCGGCAAGATGCTGGTCGGTGCCGCCTTCGCTGCCATTGGCACCATGCTGTTCCTGCGGCTGCTACGTTTCGTGCCGCTGCGTGACGTGCTGATGGTTCCGTTGATCGGTATCATGCTGAGCGGCGTGATCGCCGCCCTGACGACGTTCCTCGCCTACCGGTTCGACCTGCTCCAGACCTTGCTGTCCTGGACGACCGGCGATTTCTCGGGCGTGCTGCGCGGGCGATATGAATTGCTGTGGGTCGCCTTCCTGCTCGCGATCGCCGCTTATGTCACCGCCGACCGCTTCACCGTCGCCGGCATGGGGCGGGACTTCGCAACCAATCTCGGGCTGAACTACCGCGCCATCCTGGCGCTGGGCCTGACCATTGTGTCGCTGGTTACATCCGTCGTTGTCGTGACGGTGGGAATGATCCCCTTCCTGGGGCTGGTGGTGCCGAATATCGTCAGCCTCACCGTCGGCGACAACATGCGGCGTTCCGTTCCCTGGGTCGCCGTGCTCGGCGCCTTGAGCGTGCTGACCTGCGACATCGTCGGACGAACCATCCGTGCGCCCTACGAAATCCCGATCGGAACGGTGGTCGGTGTGGTCGGCAGCGCTGTTTTCCTCCACCTGATCCTGCGCCGGGGCCGCCATGTCGCGTGAAGGCATGACCGCCGGGGCGGCCGAAGCACGGGGAGGCTTGCACATGGCGGCCATCCTCCACCCGCAGGTGCGGCCGCGCGTGGTGCTGATCGCGCTTGGCGTGCTGGCGCTTGTCGCGGTCGGTTGCTTCATGGTGGTGGGGGCGAAAGGAAGCTGGGCCTTCGTGCTGAAATTCCGCGGCCTGAAGCTCGCCGGCCTGATCCTCGTGGCCTACGCCATCGCCACTTCCACGGTGCTGTTCCAGACCGTGACCGGGAACCGCATCCTGACGCCGTCGATCATGGGCTTCGACGCGTTGTATGTGCTCATCCAGACGGGGCTGGTCTTCTTCATCGGCGCGGCAGCCGCCACGACGCTCGATGCGAACCTGCTGTTCATGGGCCAGATCGCCGCCATGGTGGTGTTTTCCGGCCTGCTGTTCCGCTGGCTGTTCGCCGGCGAGGAACGCAGCCTGCATCTGCTGGCCCTTGCGGGTATCATCTTCGGCGTGTTCTTCCGCAGCCTGGCAGGTTTCATGCAGCGGGTTCTGGACCCCAATGAGTTCCAGGCGCTGCAAGATGCGCTGTTTGCCAGCTTCAACACCGTCGACAGGACGCTGCTGTCGGTGTCCGCCCTCATCATGGTGGCCAGCCTGGTCGTGCTCACCCGCATGACCAACCGCCTCGACGTGCTTGCGCTGGGACGGCCGATGGCGGTGAATCTCGGACTGGACTACAGGCGTACCGTCTCGGCAGTGCTGGCCATGGTGGCGGTTCTGGTGTCGGTGTCGACGGCGCTCGTCGGCCCGGTGACGTTCTTCGGCCTCCTGGTGGCCAACCTCGCGCATGTGCTGGTGGGCTCTTCAAGGCATCGCCACCTGCTGCCAGCCGCCGTGCTTCTGGCTGTCATTTGCCTCGTCGGCGGCCAGGCAATCCTGGAGCGGGTCTTCGCGTTCGACACGGCACTCAGCGTCATCATCGAATTCGTCGGCGGCATCGCCTTCATCCTGTTCGTCATCCGCCGAGGTGCCCGGTGATCGTCGCGTCGAATGTCAGCAAGTCCTATGGCGAAACGTTTGTCGTCGACGATGTATCGGTGACCATTCCGGCCCGCGGCATCACCTCGATCATCGGCCCCAACGGCGCCGGAAAATCCACCTTCCTGTCGCTGGTCAGTCGGCTTCTGGCCATGGACAAGGGCACGGTCACCGTCGACGGGCTCGATGTGACGACGACGCCGTCGGAGCAACTGGCCCGGCGGCTGTCGATCCTGCGCCAGGACAACCATTTGACCTCGCGGCTGACCGTCCGGGACCTGGTGACCTTCGGTCGCTACCCTTATTCGAAGGGCCGCCCCACGCTCGAGGACAAGGCGCATATCGACCGCGCCATCGACTATCTCGACCTCGCGACCCTGGCGGATCGCTATCTGGACGAGCTTTCCGGCGGCCAGCGCCAGCGCGCCTTCGTGGCGACGGTGCTGTGCCAGGACACGGACTATGTGCTTCTCGACGAGCCCCTGAACAACCTCGACATGAAAAACGCCCGGGCGATGATGAAGATATTGCGCTCGGCCGCTGCCGATCTCGGCAAGACGGTCGTGCTCGTCCTGCACGACATCAACTTCGCCGCCTGCTACTCGGATGCGCTGGTGGCGCTGCGGGCCGGCAAGCTGCTCGTCGCCGGCACCGTGGACCATGTGCTGCGCCCGCAGGTGCTGCGCGACATCTACGACACCGACATCGAGGTGCACGAAATCAACGGCCGCCGCATCTGCCTGTTCTATGAATGACGGGGCCGCCGCGGAGTGTCATTCCGCTGTCATCGCATCGTGTTGAAAGCGGGCATGACAAAGCAGCATCAGGGCGATTCTTCAGCCATGCAGCAGCCACGACGCTTCCGCACCCTGTTCATCTCGGACCTGCACCTCGGCACCAAGGGCGCGCAGGCCGAAGCGCTTCTGGAATTCCTGAAGCAGCATGAAGCCGACACCATTTATCTGGTCGGCGATATCGTCGACGGCTGGCGGTTGCGGTCTTCATGGTATTGGCCCCAGACCCACAACGACGTTGTGCAGAAGCTGCTGCGCCAGGGGCGCAAGGGCGCGCGCATCGTCTATGTGCCGGGCAACCATGACGAATTCCTGCGCGAGTTCTGCGGCATCCATTTCGGCGGTATCGAGGTGCGCGACAGCATCGTCCACGACGCTGCCGACGGCCGGCGCTATTTGGTCATCCATGGCGACGCCTTCGACATGGTGGTGCGTCATGCCAGATGGCTCGCCTTCCTCGGCGACTGGGCCTATGTGATCGCGCTGGCGCTTTCCACCCGCATCAACATTATCCGCCGCAAGCTCGGCTTCACCTACTGGTCGCTGTCGGCATGGGCCAAGGCCAAGGTCAAGAACGCCGTCAACTATATCGGCAATTTCGAGGAGACGCTGGCCACAGAGGCCGAGCGCCATAATGTCGATGGCGTGATCTGCGGCCATATCCACAGCGCCGCGATCCGCGACTTCGACGGCTTCACCTACATCAACACCGGCGACTGGGTGGAAAGCTGCACGGCCGTCGTCGAGCACGAGGACGGCCGCATGGAGCTGATCCACTGGGCGCATTTCAGTGCCGTGCTCAATGCCGGCCGGGTGCCGGCGGTGCGCCTGCCCTCGCGCCACGCCGCCTGATCAGAGACCCGTGTGAGCACCGACATGCGCATCCTCATCGTCACCGATGCCTGGCGGCCACAGGTCAACGGCGTGGTGATGACGCTGGAGCGGCTGGCGCAGTCGCTCGACGGCATGGGGGTGGAGACCGTGTTCCTCACACCCGAGGGCTTCCGCACCGTGCCGATGCCCGGCTACGCCGAGATCCGCATGGCGCTGGCCACGCCCGCGAAGGTCGCGCAGCGCATCGAGGCGGCACGGGCCGACCGCATCCACATCGCCACCGAAGGTCCGCTCGGCATTCTGGTCCGGCGGGTGTGCCTCGCCCGGGGGCTGCCCTTCACCACCAGCTATCACACGCGCTTCCCCGAGTTCCTGAGCGCCCGCCTGCCGGTGCCGGAAGAGTGGACCTATCGCTGGCTGCGCCGTTTCCACAATGCCGGCAACGCCATGATGGTGGCAACACCGTCGCTGGGCGCGGAACTGGCGCAGCGCGGCTTTGCCAATATCCGGCTGTGGTCGCGCGGAGTGGATCTCGACCGCTTCCACCCGGATCGCCGGATCGACCTCGGCCTGAACGGCCCGGTCTTCCTGTGCGTCGGTCGGGTGGCGGTGGAGAAGAACCTGCCGGCCTTCCTCGACCTCGACCTGCCCGGCACCAAGCTCGTGGTGGGCGACGGGCCGGCCCTGCCGGAACTCAAGGCGCGCTATCCTGATGCCGTGTTCATGGGCGTGAAGCGCGGCGAGGAGCTTGCCGCCATCTACGCCTCGGCCGATGTCTTCGTCTTCCCCAGCCGCACCGACACCTTCGGCAACGTCATCGTCGAGGCGCTGGCTTCCGGCACGCCGGTCGCGGCCTATCCGGTCACCGGTCCGCTCGACATCTTGGCCGGGGGCGGCGGCGTGCTGGATGAGGACCTGCGCCAGGCAGCGCTTGCCGCGCTCGCCGTTCCGCGCCAGGCGGCGCGGGCGCGGGCCGGCGCCTATGACTGGGATGAATGCGCCGGCCAGTTCCTCACCCATATCACCACGGCGATCCCCGACCATGGCCCCAGATGGAGCGCGGCATGAGCACCGTACTGGCACGCAACGAAAACCCGGCCCCAAAAAATCCGAGAAGACGGTTGCGCGAGGCGGTGCGCCGCAACGCGCCGCTGACCCGCGAAGGGCTTGCCGAATATATCTTTGCCGGGCTGTTCCAGAAGCTGGTCTATGCCCAGATCTGGGAAGACCCGGAGATCGACATGGAAGCGCTGGCGATCGGGCCGGGGCACACCGTCGTCGCCATCGCCTCGGGCGGCTGCAACGCGCTGTCCTATCTGCTGGCCGATCCCGGCCGCGTCGAGGCCGTGGACCTCAACCCGGCCCATGTCGCCTTCAACCGGCTGAAGCTGGCCGCGTTGCAGACGCTGCCTTCCTACGAGAGCTTTCACCGCTTCTATGCGATGGCCGACGATCCGCAGAACGTCACGGACTACCGGCGTTTCATCCGCCCGGCGCTGGACGAGGCCAGCCGCGCCTATTGGGAGGGCCGCACGCTCACCGGGCGCCGGCGCATCTCCATGTTTCGTCGCCATCTCTACCGCCACGGGCTGCTCGGTCACTTCATCGGCTGGGGGCATCGCGTGGCCCGGCTCTACGGCGTCGATCCGCGCATCCTGCTCGAGGCGCGCAGCCGTGACGAGCAGCGCCTTGTCTTCGACACCAGGATCGCGCCGCTGTTCGACAAGCGCCTCGTGCGCTGGATGACCAGCCGAAAGTCGTCGCTGTTCGGACTTGGCATTCCCCCGCAGCAATATGAGGTGCTTGCCGGTGGCGCCGGCATGGCCGGGGTGCTGCGCCAGCGGCTGGAACGGCTGGCCTGCGACTTCCCGCTGTCGGAGAACTATTTCGCCTGGCAGGCCTTCGGGCGTGGCTATGGCAGGGGCGAGCAGGCGCCGCTGCCGCCCTATTTGCGGCGCGATAACTTCGAGGCCCTGCGCGTCCGCGCCGCCCGCTTCAGCGTCGACAACGTCTCGATCACCGAATTGCTGGCGGCGAAACCTTCTGCATCGGTCGACCGCGTCGTACTGCTCGACGCGCAGGACTGGATGAGCGATGCACAGCTCGACGCCCTGTGGCGCGAGATCACCCGCACCGCAGCACCCGGCGCCCGCGTCATCTTTCGCACCGCCGCCGAAGCCAACCTTCTGGAAGGCCGGCTCGCACCGTCGCTGCTGGCGCGCTGGCACTACCGGCGCGAGCAGTCGCTGGCGCTGCATGCGCGCGACCGCTCCTCCATCTATGGCGGCTTCCATCTGCTGGTTCTGAAGGATTGAGCGATGACGGCAAGCCTCGACCACAGCGCGTTGATGGACCGCGTCTACCGCCTGCAACGGCGGTTCGGCTTCTATGACGCGACCCGCAAATATTATCTGCTGGGGCGCGATCCGATGCTGGCCGGGCTTGCCCCGCCGCCCGGCGGCACGGTGCTGGAGATCGGCTGCGGCACCGGCCGCAATCTGGTGAAGGCCGCGCGGGCCTGGCCGCAGGTACGGTTCCACGGCATCGACATTTCCGGCGAGATGCTGGCCGCGGCCGGCGGCGCCGTGGCGCGCGCCGGCTTGCAGGACAAAGTCCGTCTCGCCCTTGCCGACGCTATCGCCTTCGATCCGCACCGCAGCTTCGGCGGCTGGAACGACCATGGCTACGACCGCATCTTCATTTCCTACGCGGTGTCGATGATCCCGCAATGGCGGCGGGCGATGGAAGGGGCCGCGCAGCTTCTGTCGCCCGGCGGCGAGCTTCACATCGCCGATTTCGGCGACATGGCCGCCCTGCCGGCATGGACGAGAAAGGCCATGCAGGGCTGGCTGCGCTGGTATCATGTCACGCCGCGCCCCGACCTGTTCGAAGCCGCCGCCGGCATCGCCGCCACCCTTGGCGGATCGAGCGAGGCGCTAAGCCTGCATCGCGGCTTTTCCTGGCTCGCGATCATCCGCAAGCCGCTGGCGAATGGTGCCGGTCCCCACCCATGAACTCAGCTTATAGCGCTGCACTTATTCTCATTTTTCAACGATGAGTGCGGCCGCTAGTTTCCTCGGACAGCAATGAATTCCGAGGTTGGCGCATGTTTGAGGTGGTCGATTGGGGTCTGCCCAGGAACAAGGGACCGGTTTCCAACGCGGTCAGGGCGGGCGGCAAGATCTACACCGTCCAGATCCCGCGCGATCCCGCATCGGGAGAGGTTCTCGCGCAGGGCGATATCCGCGAGCAGACGCGCCAGTGCCTGTCCAACCTCGACAAGGTGATGAAGGCCGCCGGCGGCTCGCTGGCCGACGTGGTCCAGGTGCTCGTCTATCTGGTCGAGGGCGCCGATGCCGAGGGCATGAACGAGGTCTACAAGGAGTTCTTCAAGGACCCTTATCCGAACCGCGCCACCGTGGTGGTGAAGGAGCTTCTGGTGCCGGGCATGCGCGTCGAGATGGTCGTGCATGGGCATGTCGGTCCGGCGGCCTGAGGCCATGACCCGGTCCCTGGCCCCCGATACGGAAGGAGGCGGCGTAGCGGTTATCGGCGCCGGCATCATCGGCCTGTGCAGCGCACTTCATCTCCGGCGCGCCGGGCTCGATGTCACCGTCTACGACGCAGGCGGGGCCGCCGCCGGCGCGTCCTTCGGCAATGCGGGCCTCATCAGCATCGACAGCTGCGTGCCGGGGCCAATGCCCGGCATGGTCGTCAACGTGCCGCGCTGGCTCGCCGATCCGCTCGGCCCGCTGACAATCGATCCGTCCTATCTGCCGCGCATGTTCCCATGGCTGTATCGCTTCCTGCGGGCCGGCACACCCGGCCGGGCGCTGCTGGCCGCACAGGCGCTCAACGCCATGCATCGCGATTCCTTCGACCATTATCTCGATCTGCTTGGCAGCGAACGCTTCAACGATCTTTTCCGCCTGTCCGGCCAGGTGCAGCTCTGGAACGGCGGCCCCGACACCGAGGCCGGCCGCACCATCCGCAAGATCTGGGAACAGAACAAGGTGAAGGTGGAGGAGCTGCAGCAGCATGAGCTGCGCCAGCTCGTTCCCGACATCTCGCCCGAGGCCAAGGGCGGGCTGTTCTTCCCGCGCAACGGCTATACGGTGAGCCCGCGCCGGCTGGTGGATACGCTGCTGCAATGCTTTCTGGAGGAGGGCGGCCGTTTCCGCCAGGAGCGGGTGATGCGGATCGCGCCGGAGGGCGGCGGCCGCGTCAGGCTGGTCACCAACCTGGACGACGATGTCTTCGGCAAGGTGGTGGTCTCGGCCGGCGCATGGTCGCGCGCGCTGCTGGCGCCGCTTGGCGTGAAGCTGGCGCTCGACACCGAACGCGGCTACCACGTGATGGTGCACGGCCCGTCCGTCGACCTGCGCGTGCCGGTGCTCGACAAGAGCCGCGGCTTCGGCGCGACGCCGCTGGAAAACGGCATAAGGATCGCCGGCACCGTCGAGCTTGCCGGTCTGGACAAGCCGCCGAACCTGAAGCGCGCCGATATTCTTCTGGAACATGCCAGGCGGCTGTTTCCGTCGCTGAAGGGCGAACGCTATACGATGTGGATGGGGTTCCGTCCCTCGACACCCGACAGCCTGCCGATCATCGACACGGTGCCCGGCCAGCCCGGCATCTGCATTGCCTGCGGGCACGGCCATTTCGGCATGACGGCGGCCTCGACGACCGGCCTCGTCGTCGCCCAGAAGGTGCTCGGCAACAAGACGGCGATCGACGCCGACCCCTACCGGCTCGGGAGATTCTAGCTCTCAGGTCCGCAAATCAGACGACAGTCATCAATGGGAGGAACATCGATGTCTTCGAAACGCAGAACCACAGGCCTGGACCGCAGGCATTTCCTGACCGCCGCCGGCGCGACGCTGGCCGCGCCCTATCTGTTCATACCGCGCGCCCTTGCCGCCCAGCAGGTCATCGTGCGCACACCGGGCGGCGCCTATGACGACATCCGCCGTGAGGTGATCTACGGTCCCTTCGAGAAGATGACCGGCATCGAGGTGGTGCCCGTGGCGGCGACCACCGCGAAGCTGCTGGCCATGTTCCGGTCGGGCAATGTCGAACTCGACGTCATCGACACCGGCGACGACCCGCTGGTTCAGTTGCACAAGCTCGGCGCGCTGCTGGACATTCCCTATGGCGATTTCCAGTTCACGAACCCCGACGACCTGAAGCCGGAATTCAAGCGCGACTATCTCGTCGGCAACTTCATCTATGCATCCGTGCTCGGCTACAGCACCAAGGCGTTTCCGACCGGCAAGGAGCCCCAGTCGTGGAACGACTTCTGGGACATCGAGAAGTTCCCCGGCGACAGGATGCTGGCCGACATCGCCAGCGGAACGGCGAACCTCGAATTCGCACTGATCGCGGATGGCGTGCCGATGGACAAGCTCTATCCGCTCGACATCGACCGGGCCTTCGCCTCCCTCTCGCGCGTGCGCCCGGCAATCAGGAAGTTCTGGGATACGGGCGCCCTGTCCAGCCAGATGCTGGCCGACGGCGAGGTCGATCTCGGCTCGGTCTGGCACACGCGCATCGCCAATATTATTCAGGACGGCGCGCCGCTGGCCATCCAGTGGAACCAGCATATGATGATGGTGCAGGCCTATTCGATCTTCAAGGATGCCCGCAATCGCGAAGCAGCCGTCAAGTTCGTGGACTTCTGCGTCAGTCCCGAGGTGCAGGCGGAGTTCTGCAAGCGCTGGAATGCGGGTCCTGTCCATCAAAAGGCCTACGACCAGTTGCCGAAGGAGATGCTGTCGCGCACGCCGGGCTCGCCCGAGCTTGCCGACAAGGGCTTCGTCCTCGATGCCGAATGGTGGGCGGACAACCGCCAGGCCGTCAGCCAGAAGTGGTCCACCTGGGTCCTGGGAGGTTGAGCATGCAGGGAGGATCGATCCGGCTGGAAGGGCTGCGCAAGGACTATGGCCGGCAGACCGTCGTCTCGGACGTGTCGCTGAACATCGGTTCGGGCGAGTTCGTCTCCCTGCTCGGGCCCAGCGGCTCGGGCAAGACGACGACGCTGATGATGATCGCCGGTTTCGTCGAGGCGACCGCCGGGTCGATCCTGATCAATGGGCAGGATGTCGTCGGCCTGCCGGCGCAGCATCGCAACCTTGGCGTGGTGTTCCAGAACTACGCGCTGTTCCCGCATCTTTCCGTTGCCGAGAACATCGCGTTTCCGCTCAGGGTCAGGAAACTGCCTGCGGCGGAGATCGCCGAACGCGTCGCCTGGGCGCTCGATGTCGTACGCCTGTCCGGTTTCGAGAAACGCCTGCCGGGGGCGCTGTCCGGCGGCCAGCAGCAGCGCGTGGCGCTGGCCCGCGCCGTCGTTTTCCACCCGCCCGTGGTGCTGATGGACGAGCCGCTGGGCGCGCTCGACAAGAACCTGCGCTACCAGATGCAGGTCGAGATCAAGGAGATCCAGCAGCGGCTCGGCATGACGGTGGTCTACGTCACCCACGACCAGGAGGAGGCGATGAACATGTCGGATGTCATCGTCATCATGAACGGCGGCAGGATCGAACAGCTCGGCGAACCGAAGCGGGTCTACGAGGAGCCGGGCTCGATCTTCGCCGGCAATTTCCTCGGCGAGGCGAACCTCATCGGCGGCCGCCTCCATGACGGCGCGGAAGGTATGCTGGAGACCTCGACGGGCCGGCGCCTGCGCGCCTCCAGAACGTTCAGCGACAGCTCCATCCGCGAGCCGGCCGGTCATTTCGTGCGGCCCGAGAAGATATCCCTGCTGCGCGAACGGAACGACCCCGCCGAGGTGGAGAACGTCGTTCCCGGAACCGTCTCGCGCATCTCGTTCCTCGGCAATGTCGTGCGCTACAATGTCGATATCGGCGACGGCGCATCGCTGACCGTGGACCTTCAGAACAGCGCCGGGCAGGAGCTTTTCCGTCGGGGCGAGGCGGTGGTCGCGGCCTGGAACGCCGCCGACAGCCTGATGTTCCGCCATGGTTGACGCTGCCGTGATCTCCCGGGGCCGGAAAGTCGGAACAAGACGGCGAAAGGCCGTCGATCCCGGCTTCCTGCTGCTGCCTTTGCTGGTGCTGCTGCTCCTCGTCTTCGTGGCGCCGACGCTCTGGTTCTTCTTCAATTCGCTGCGCGAGACGGGACAGAGCCTGCCGGAGGTGATGCGGGCCATCCAGTCGGTGCTGTTTTCCTCCACCATCCGCGACGCCATCATCAAGACCAACTGGATCTCGCTGGTCGTGACCCTGGTTGCGCTGGTGATCGCCTATCCGATCGCCTACGCCATGTCGCGCTCGCGCGGCCTTGCCTTGACCTTGATGGTCATCTGCATCGTGCTGCCCTATTTCACCTCCATCATCGTGCGGACCTATTCGTGGATGGTGATCCTCGGCCGCAACGGCCTCGTCAACGAGGTGCTGCTGCAACTGGGCCTGATCTCGTCCCCGCTGCAATTGATGTACAACACCAGCGGCGTCGTCATCGGCATGACCTATGTGCTGCTGCCCTATCTGGTGCTGACCCTCTACGCCTCGATGAAGAGCATCGACGACCGGCTGCTGCACGCGGCCCGCAGCCTCGGCGCCAGCGGCTTCTATACGTTCCGGCGCATCTACCTGCCGCTGACCCTGCATGGGGTGTTCTCGGGCTGCCTGATCGTCTTCATCCTGTCCATCGGCTTCTTCATCACCCCGGCCCTGATGGGCGGACCGCAAGACATGATGATCGCCATGCTGATCGAGCGCGAGGTGGAGCTGACGCTGAACTGGCCGCTGGCGTCGATCATGTCGCTGTTCCTGCTGGCGATCACGCTGGTGCTCTATGCGGTCTATTACCGCTTTTCCAACCTGCAGAAGATGATGGGGTAGGCCGCCATGCGCGCAGACACAATCGTCAAGAGCATCGCCGGCGTGCTGTGCGCCGCTTTGGTGGCGCCCATCGTCATCGTGGTGATCCTGTCCTTCTCGGGCGACCGCTTCCTGTCATTCCCGCCTTCGTCGGTGTCGCTGCAATGGTACGCCAAGTTCTTCGGTGACGACGGCTGGCGTTCCGCCCTGTTCGCCAGCCTCACCATCGCCAGCGCGACCTGCGCCATCTCCACGGTGCTCGGCTTCCTCGGCGCCTACGCCTTCGTGCGCGGCCGCATCCCGGCCAAGCAGCTCATGCTGTCCTTCGTGCTGCTGCCGCTGATCGTGCCGCACATCATCACGGCGATCGCGCTCTACTTCGCCTCGGTGCCGCTCGGGCTGGTGGGCGTGCGGCTGTGGATCGCCGTCGGCCATTCCGTGGTGGCGGTTCCCATCGTGGTGCTGATCCTGATGTCCGCCCTGCAGGGCGTCGACATCAATCTGGAAAGGGCCGCGCTCAGCCTCGGCGCCGACCGGCTCACCGTCTTCCGCAGGATCGTGCTGCCGCTGGTCCTGCCGGCCCTGATGTCGTCGGCGCTGTTCAGCTTCCTCGCCTCCTTCGACGAGCTGGTCATCGCGCTGTTCCTGTCAGGCGTCGCTTCCGAGACCCTGCCGGTGCGCATCTGGAACAGCCTACGCATGGAGGTGGAGCCGACCATCGCCGCCGTCAGCGCCTTCCTGATCGGCATCACCGTTCTGGTGCTGCTGGCGGATGCAGCGGTGAAGAGGCTGGTCGCGCGCCGCTCGGCCGGCTGACGGCGTCCGCCGTTCAGCCGGCAGCCGGAACCCTTGCCAGGGTCCGGCCGACCGCATCGGCGGTAAAGTCCCGCGCCAGGGCGATTACCTTGTCCAGATCGAAGCTCATGGGCTTCGAGGTCGACCAGTAGATCCTGTGGTCGAATGGGATGTTCTCGGAGAACTGGCGCAGCACCACACGGTCGGAACGGAATACGGAGGCCGTCATCGGATCGAGCAGCGTGTAGCCGATCCCGGCCTCGACCAGCGCCAGGACGGTGATCGCCGCCGGGCATTCCACCACCGCCTCGCCATGATCGGGTATCCGCGACGCGATCGACTGCGCGATGCCTTCCATGCGTGACAGGGTGATCATCGGCAGCCCTGCCAGATCCTGCGGCGTGATCACCGTCTTTTCGCCGAGCGGGTGGCCCGGCGGCAGGTAACAGAGCGCCCGCGAGTTGTGGACGGTGGCGCATTCCACGCCCGGCACGGGGTCGAGGTTCACCCCGAACGCCAGGTCGGACGAATTGTAGCGCACCGACGCAATACCCATCTCGGTGTTGGCCGACTTGATGAGGAAGAAGTCGGGGCCGATCTCGTCCCGATAGGTCCTGATGATCTGCGGCAGCACCGCGGCGGCAAAGCTCGGGATCGTTGAGATCACCACCTGCCGATGCTCCGACTGCTTGAGCTGAGCGCAATAGTCGTTGAGTGCCTCCAGCCCCGACAGGGAGCGCTCGAACATTTCCAGGATCAGTTCGGCCTTCCGGGTGGGCGAGAGGCGCCCCAGCTCCCGGTTGAACAGCGCGAAGCCCAGCCGTTCCTCCGCGTCGCGGATCAGGTGGCTCACGGCCGGTTGCGTGACGTTCAGCCGGGTGGCCGCGCCGGTGACCGACCCGGACAGGATGAGGGCACGTATCGCCTCCAGATGTCGAAAATTGATGGCCGCCAATGATGTCCTCGCCTCTGCCGGGTCCCCTGCCATCGGTATAGAGGCTTCGGCGGGGAAAGGAAAACAGGGTTGCCTTGCGGACTGTCCCGCAGCGGCTACGGTCCGCCGGCCGGTCTCCCGCCCGCCATCTCCACCATGATCCCGCAGAGCTGATCGACCATGATCCGCGCGGCAGGCGACAGCGTCCGGCCCGCCAGCTTGACGATGCCCCAGTTGCCGTAGGCCGGCGCGAGATTGGGGATCGGCAGCCGCACCATGTCACCGGCCGCGATCTCGCGCGCGACAAGCATGTTGGCGCAGATCAGCACGATGTCGGCGCCGGGCACCAGTTGCTTGAGCAACGTGATGTCGTCGCATTCGATCTGCAGCGGGAGGGGCGTGGCCGGAGGCAGGCCGAGCGAGGCGGCGAGTTCGCGCCGGCCGATATCGGGCATCCTGACCGAGGCCAGCGGATAGGCGAGCAGGTCTTGCGTCGCCACCTCGCGGGGACCGGACGAGAGAGGTTGCAGCGGATGATCCGGGCGGCAGAAGAAGCCGATCGGCAAGCCTCCCAGTGGGGTCACGTCGATATGCTCGTCAGCGGGCAGGGCCCGGCTGTCGGCGATGAAGAAGTCGATCTGTCCTTCATGAAGCATTTCAAGCAATTGCATCCAGTTCTTGACCTCCACCCGGATCGATATTCTCGGATGGCGCGCGTGGAAGGCGCGCAGGGCCGGCGCCACGATAGAGGCGGCGGGGTAGGGACCGGCGCCGAAGATCACTTCGCCGAGTTCCGCGGTGCGGATCAGCTTCAGCTCGCTGGACAGGCTGCCGGCGTCCAGCAGCAGCCGTCTGGCGCGCAGCACCAGCAACTGGCCGACGGAGGTCGGCGCGACGGTGCTGCCGTCGCGATCGAAAATGCGCAGGCCGATCTCCTGCTCGAAGGCGGCGATGCTGCGGCTGAAGGCAGGCTGGCTCAGATGAACCTGTTCCGCCGCCTTGCGGAAGTTCAGTGTGTCGGCCAGGGCCACGACGTGGTGAAGATGCCTCAAGTTCATGATGCATTCTCTGCATTGAAATTCATATAACAATGCATTGGACAACAAGGGCCTGCAATATGACAATCGCTGCCGAGGCCCAACCTTGTTGGAAACCTCGCCGGAGGAGCATGAGCGCCACGGTCGGACCAGTTCCGCCGCGAGCGACCCAGGAGGAAAATCGTGGAAAGCACCATCAGTGCGGGCAGCATCGCCCGCGCGCCAGGCAACGTCATGTCGAAGCGGCGTGTCGTGGCGGCCGTCACCCTGGGCAACGCGCTCGAGTTCTACGATTTCCTGATCTACAGCTTCTTTGCCGCGGCCATCGGCAAGGCCTTCTTCCCGATCGGCAGCGAAATCGGCTCCATGCTGGCTTCGCTCGCCACATTCGGCGTCGGCTTCTTCTTCCGCCCGCTGGGCAGCATCGTGCTGGGCGCCTATGCGGACCGCCGCGGCCGCAAGGCGGCGATGTCGCTGACGCTGGGGCTGATGGCGCTTGGCACCGGCATCATCGCCTTCGCGCCCACCTATGCACAGATCGGCGTGCTGGCGCCGGCGCTGATCGTGGCCGGACGTATCCTCCAGGGCTTCTCGGCCGGCGGCGAGGTCGGTGCCTCGACCTCGATGCTGGCCGAGGCCGCTCCGGTCCATCAGCGCGGTTTCTTCATAAGCTGGCAGATGGCCAGCCAGGGCCTGGCCATCCTCGTGGCCGCGCTGATCTCCTTCAGCCTGACGGAGCTTCTCGACACGGTGTCGCTGGAGTCCTGGGGGTGGCGGGTGCCCTTCGTGATCGGCATGCTGATCGCGCCGGTCGGCATGTATATCCGGCGCAATCTCAAGGAAACATTCGCCCGCGAACTCGATCCCCATGCAAAGGAAGGCGGCGAAAGCGCGATCGCGGATCTGGCCAGCGGCCATCTCAAGCTGTCGCTGATGTCGACGCTGATCCAGGCCGGCTCGCAGATCACGTCCTATATTTTCATCATCTACCTGCCGACCTATGCCGTGGTGCAGTTGAAGATGCCGGCCTCTCTCGCGCTCTCGGCCGTGGTGGTCAGCGGCATCGTGGCCTTCCTGGCAAGCCCGCTGCTCGGCTCGCTCAGCGATCGCATCGGCCGCAAGCCGCTGGCATGGGCCTCGCGCATCCTGTCGATCGCCGTGGCCATTCCCAGCTTCCACCTCATGAACATGCAGCCCCCCACCTGGGCGCTGATGCTGATGCTGGCGGGCCTGGCCGTGCTCGCCGCCATGTGCGCGGTGGGCAATCTCACCCTCGTCACCGAGAACTTCCCGGCCCGGGTGCGCGCGAGCGGCATGGGCATCGCCCAGGCCATCGGCGCCGCCATCTTCGGCGGGTTCGCGCAGTTCACCGCCACCTGGCTGATCGGCGTGACCGGGGATTCGCTGGCGCCGGCCTATCTGGTCATCTTCTGCTGCCTGATCTCGATGGTCCCATTGTTCTACCTGCGGGAAACCCGCGGCGTTGTGCTGGGATGACCTGAAAGATCGATGGAAACCCCGATGCGTGAAGTCTCCCCCCTCTATGCCCGCCCGAGCGGCTGGAACCGGCTGCTGCCGCCACGGCCAGCGGCGTCCGGCAGGCTCTCGGACATCCGCAAGGCGCGCTTCGTGGTGATCGGCGCGGGCTATGCCGGCATCGCCGCGTCGCGGCGGCTGGCGGAACTGTTTCCCGACGAGCAGGTCGTCCTGCTGGAAAGCTCGACGGTGGGCGAAGGGGCGGCCGGGCGGAATTCCGGTTTTCTCATCGATTTGCCCTACGCCAAGATCCAGGCCAGCAAGGATGCGCGCGAGGCCGAGTGGCAGAAGCTGTTCCTGCAAACCGGCCGCAAATGGCTGGAGGAACTGGTTCTGCGCCACGGCATCGACTGCGGCTGGAACCCGTGCGGCAACTACAAGAGCGCCATGACGGAGCAGGGCGAGGCCGAACTGAAGGAGCTTGCCGCGCAACTGACGGCGGTGGGCGCCTCGTTCCAGACGCTGTCACGGACCGATCTGGAAAGCCAGCTCGGCACCGCCTTCTATCGCAGCGCGGTGTGGATGCCGAACTGCATTCTGGTGCAGCCGGCCGCCCTGGTGCGCGGCCTGGCCGACAGCCTGCCGCGCAATATCGTGCTAGCGGAGGAAACCGTGGTGGCCGAGGTGCGGCGCGGCAGGCCGCACACCGTCATCACCGGGCAAGGCGAGATCAAGGCCGACACGGTGATATTCGCCAACAACAGTTTCCTCAGCCGCTTCGGCATCGCCCGCAGCCGCCAGATCACCATGTACACCTATGCCGGCCTGACGCCCGCTCTCCCCGCCGACGAAGCGGCCGGGCTGGGCAGGATGTCGGACTGGGGCATGGTGCCGGCCGAGCGCATGGGCGCGACCACGCGCAAAGTCGGCGGCAACCGCTACATGATCCGCACCGGCTTCTCCTACGAGCGCGAACTCGACAATGCCGGGGTCGAGACCATGCTCACGGACGCCTACCGCGCCCGCTACCCGGACATGCGCTCGCATGAACTCGAATATGTCTGGGCCGGGGCAGTCAGCATCACCCGCAACGGCGCGCCGTTCTTCGGCGCCGTCGGCACGGACCTCTACGGGGTTTCCGGCTGCAACGGTTCCGGCATCATCAAGATGTCGCTGCTCGGCAAGCTGCTGGCCGAACACATCGCGGGCCAGGACAGCGCGCTGCTGCGCGGCTGCCTGGAATGGGCAAGGCCGTCCTGGATCCCTCCCGAGCCGCTGCGGCGCATCGGCGTCGCCTTGGCGATGCGCAAGCATGTTCGCGAGGTCGCCAAACCCCGCCCGCACGGGTGAACGGATCGGGCGACGCCGGTTTCAGCCAGCGATTGCCGCAAGCGGCCGGGAGGCGGCCTGCGGCGGCACGCCAGTTTCACTGACCAGATGGCAGGCGACCAGCCTGCCCTGCGGCCCGATGCTGCGCAGGGGTGGTTCCTCCTGCCGGCATCGAGCCTCGGCAAACGGGCACCGCACGGAAAAGCGGCAGCCCGCCGGCGGATTGGCGGGATCGGGCGGATCGCCCTGCAACACCACTGTGCGCTTTTCCGGCGCCGGCTCGTGGGAAACGCGCGGCACCGCAGACATCAGCGCCCAGCTATAAGGGTGAAGAGGCTGCGCGAAGAAGGCCTCGGCCGGGGCCTGTTCGACGATCTTGCCCATATACATGACGGCAATGTCGTCGCACATATATTCGACGACGGCCATGTCGTGCGAGATGAACAGGTATGTCAGCTCCATCTGGTCCTGCAGGCGCCGCAGGAGATTGAGCGTCTGCGCGCGCACGGCAACGTCGAGGGCCGAGACCGGCTCGTCGCATACGACCAGCTTGGGCCCGCTGGCAAGCGCTCTGGCGATGTTGATGCGCTGGCGCTGTCCACCCGAAAACTGATGGGGAAACAATTGCCTCTGGTCGGTCCTTAAGCCAACGCCTTTGAGGAGTTCGGACACTTTTTCCTCACGCTCGGTGGCCGTGCCGCGTCCGATCCGGTCGAGCGGCGCGCGCACGATGTCGCCCATGCGCATACGCGGGTTGAGCGAGGAATAGGGGTCCTGGAAGATGATCTGATAGTCTGCCCGGCTCCTGCGCAGTGCGGCGCCGCCGAGCGAGGTGAGGTCACGCCCGTCGAGCCGGATCGAGCCGGAGGTGGCTTGCACCAGCCGCATCACCGCGAGCGCGGTGGTCGACTTGCCCGATCCGCTTTCGCCGACGAGGCCCAGCGTGCGTCCGCGCCTTATGTCGAAGGAAACCCCATCCACGGCATGCACCTTCGAGGGCGGGGCGAAGGGATTGAGCCGCCTGCGCGTGAAATGGACATTGAGGTCCCGGACCTGCAGCAACGTGCTCATGCGGCCGCCTCCTCCGTCGAATAGAGCCAGCAGGCGACTTCGTGGACCTCGCCGAGGCTGACCGTCGGCGGTGTGCGGGTAAAGCAATGCGGCATGGCGGCAGCACAACGCGCGGCGAACGGGCAGCCTGCGCCCAGCTCGTGCAGCGGCGGCACCACGCCGGCGATTTCCGGCAAGGTCACCCCCGACTGCCGGGAGGTGCGGCCCAGCTCCGGAAGGCAGGCGATGAGGCCCTGCGTGTAGGGGTGGGCAGGCCGGCGCATGATCTCGGCCGTATCGCCCGCTTCGATCGACATCCCGCCATACATGACCACCACGCGCTGGGTCATCTCGCTGATGACGCCCATGTCGTGGGTGACCAGCACCATCGAGGCTTCCAGCCGCTGCTGCAACTCCCGGAGTTGGTCAAATATCTGGGCCTGCACGGTGACGTCCAGCGCCGTGGTCGGCTCGTCGGCGAGGATGAGGTCCGGCTCGCAGGCGACGGCCATGGCGATGACGACGCGCTGGCGCATGCCGCCCGAGAACTGGTGCGGATATTCGCCGACACGGCGCTCGGGCGCGGGAATGCGGACGGCCTGCAGCAGTTCCACGGCACGATCCCACGCGGCCTTGCGGGAAATGTCGAGATGCAGGCGCAACGCCTCGCTGATTTGCTCGCCCACCGTAAGGACGGGATTGAGCGCTGTCATGGGCTCCTGGAAGATCATGGAGATGCGGTCGCCGCGAAGCTGCCGCATGCGTCGCTCGGAAACCTCGGCCAGGTTGTCGCCGCCGAACCGGATCGCGCCTGACGAGATCGAGGCCTGCCCCGGCAAGAGGCGCATGACGGCCAGCAGGGTCATGCTCTTGCCGCATCCGGATTCGCCAACCACGCCCAGCGTCTGGCCCTTGCCGACCGAGAAACTGACGTCGTTGAGCACTCTTATGGTGCCGTAGCGTCCCTTCAGCGCGACATTCAGGTTGCGCACGTCGAGTGTCGGATCGGCTTGCTGGCCGGCGGGCATCCGCTTCGAAAGGGTCTCCATGGCGCTTCACCTTTCCCTGAGTTTTGGGTTGAGCGCATCGTTGAGGCCGTCGCCGATCAGGCTGATGGCCAGTACGGTCAGGAAGATTGCCGCGCCGGGAATGGTCACCGCCCACCAGGCGTCGAGGATGTAGTCGCGGCTGGTGCCGATCATCAGGCCCCAGGTCATGGTGTTGGCATCGCCGAGACCGAGGAAGTTGAGGCCCGCCGAGAGCAGGATGGCAATGCCGATGCTCAACGCCGCCGAGACGATCAGCGGCGGCATGGCGTTGGGCAGCACCACCAGCCAGATCAGCCGGCTGTCGGTGGCGCCGATGGCCCGGTCGGCGGTTACGTAGTCCAGCTTCCTGATGCGCTTGAATTCGGCGCGGGTGAGGCGCGCGACCGAGGGCCAGCTTGCCAGGCCGATGGCGAAGGCGACGGTCCACAGCGACGAGGAGAACAGCGTGACCAGCACCATGGCGAAGAGCAGCGCCGGCAGTACCTGGAAGAACTCGGTAAGCTTCATGAGCATCTGGTCGACGAGACCGCCGAAATAGCCGGCGAGCGCCCCGATGCCGATGCCGATGACGAGGCTGAGACCGGCGGCGATGGCGCCCACGGCCAAGGTAGGGCGCCCGCCATAGACGATGCCGGTCAGCACGTCGCGGCCCAGATAATCGGTGCCCAGCGGGTAGTCGCCGAACAGTTCGGGCGGCGTCATCGGCGCCCCTGCCATGGCGAAGGGATCAGCATCCATCACCGCCGGGCCGATCAGCGAAACGGCGAGGATGAACGCCAGGATCACCGTCCCGGCCAGTGCGGCGGGGTTCGAGGCGAAAAGGATCAGCGTCTCGCGCGCCGGGTGCACGGCCTTGGCCGGTCGCGGCCGGGTCGTGTCCACGGGATCGGTGGTTGTGGCTGGCTGTCGGAGCGCATCGGTCATTGGGAATCCTTCATGCGTGGGTCGACGCGCTGGTAGACGAGGTCGGTGAGGGTATTGGCGACGATCGTCATGGCGGCCGAGCAGGCGAGGATCGCCAGGATGGTCGGGTAGTCGCGGCGCAGGATGGAATCGAAGGCGAGCCGACCGAGGCCGGGCCAGTTGAACACCGTCTCCACCAGCACGGCGCCGGCGATCATGTTGCCGAACTGCATGCCGATCATGGTGATGACCGGCAGCATGGCATTGCGCAGGCCGTGCTTGACCAGCAGCGTGATCTCGCCGACGCCCTTGGCCCGGGCGGTGCGGATATAGTCGGCGCCCAGCACCTCCAGCATGCTGGCACGTGTCAGGCGGCTGTACTGGGCCAGATAGACGATGCCGAGCGTGGAGGCCGGCAACACCAGATGCCACAGCACGTCGAGCGTCGAGGCCACCAGCCCGCCGCCCGCGCTGGCATTGCGCATGCCCGAGATCGGGAAGATCGGAAAGGTGGACGCAAACAGGATGGTCAGCACGATGCCGGTCCAGAACACCGGGGCGGCATAGCCCACCAGGGACAGGAACGTGACCGACTGGCTGAGCAACCCGTTCGGCTTGCGCGCCGCCAGCACGCCGAACAGCACGCCGAGACCGACCGAGATGACCAGCGCGCTCAGCACCAGCAGCATGGTCGCCGGCAGGCGTTGCAGGATCAGCTCCGACACCGGCTGGTTGAAGTAGTAGGAATAGCCAAGATTGCCGGAGAATATCTGCTTCAGATAGGCCAGCAATTGCTCGAGGAAGCTCCGATCGAGCCCGTAGGTGGCGCGGATCTGGGCCCGCAACTCCTCGCTCATGCCGCCGGCCGCGCCGGCGATGGCTTCCACCGGGTCGCCCGGCGCAAGCTGGATGAGGGCGAAATTGAGCGTCACCACGGCCAGGATCAGCAAGCCGGCGCCTGCGATCCTGCCGCCTGCCGCGATCAACGTTCTCGACATAAGCAGTTCCTCCCTGCCGCCGCGTCTCCGTCCCGGAAGCTCAGCCTCCCAGGCCGGCGAGGCAGATATATTTGACCTCCAGATAGTCCTCGACGCCGTATTTCGAGCCTTCGCGGCCAAGGCCGGATTGCTTGATGCCGCCGAACGGCGCGACGTCGGTCGATATGATGCCGGTGTTGACACCGACAATCCCGGATTCCAGCGCTTCGGCGACCCGCCAGACGCGGCCGATGTCGCGCCCGTAGAAATAGGAGCACAGGCCGAAGGGGGTGGCGTTCGCCCGCTCGATCACCTCGGCCTCCTCCTCGAACGAGAACAGCGGCGCCACCGGGCCGAACGTCTCCTCCGAAGCGATCAGCATGTCGTCGCTCACACCGGTCAGCACCGTAGGTTCGAAGAAGGTGCCGCCCAGCGCATGCCGGCTGCCGCCGGCGGCCACCGCAGCGCCCTTGGCGCGGGCGTCGCCGAGATGCGTCTCCACCTTGCGCATCGCCGCCTCGTCGATCAGCGGCCCCTGGTCGACCTCGG
>WPCJ01245421.1_pt1 | contig 35908 bp, 33 predicted proteins | sample 5399831 | NCBI WGS metagenome assembly WPCJ01 (sample SAMN12869470, study PRJNA574797) | sludge metagenome | isolation source: wastewater treatment of pH10 | place: China:Beijing | collected 2019-05-20 | reverse complement strand
ACCCAGAATAGCGACAAACCAGCCCGTTTGAGCTATCAGACACTGTGCTCATCGAAGGAAGACAATGGTGAACCTCGACCGCTCGATACTGGCTGATCTCAACATATTCGTCACCATCATGCGGCGCCAGAGCATCAAACACGCCGCTAACGAACTCGGCGTATTCGTTGCCGGGCGTGGGATAGCGAAGCCGTTCTGCGAATTCTGACAGACGGTATAATCTGATGCTTCTGAGCTAATTAGAGATGTGGCTTATGGGGAAAGCGGAGCGCAGAAGCAGTGTCGCGACGAATATCCTCGATCGCCTGCTTCACCGATTTTTGCGCCCCGGCCGCTTTCTGTTTCATCGTCGCGTCCTGTGATCGAGCTAGATGAAGCTGCGCCGCTCCCTTCTCAGGCTATCGTGATTTATCTCAGGGCGTTGATGGGGACCGTCAAAGCAATCATAAGGCTCAGCGATTGGCATTGTGTCAATCGCGCCGAAGAATCACAAATGAAGCTTCCTCAGTTCGGACCCCATCTCGTAATTAATATCGAAAATGGAATAAATTTATCTAATAAATCTACCTTGTAGATATATGAAATATCATTAATCTCGGGTCTTGAGATGCGCTGGCTGGGGCTCGGGAACGGTAAGTGCCGTCCAGATGATAGGTTCAGCCACGCGGCGGACCGCTAACCAGTTTCCCCAGAGACACCGGCCGGAAAGTATTAATAAGAGGAGATCGGTCTATGCGGTTCGCAGCGATGTTTTTCGACAATGTCACGCCTTCGGAGCTCGACCCCGACCTGACGCGCGCGCATTTCGATTATCTTGGCCAACACCGTGACCAGATTACCCTGGCAGGGGGGCTGCGTCCACCAGAAGGAGGAGCCTTTTGTGGATCGCTCTGGGTGATTGAAGCCGACAGCTCGGCAGATGCAAGGCGGTTGATGGATGAAGATCCATACTGTCTCGCCGGGTTGCGCCCTGACCGGCGAATCTTCTTCTGGAATGCCGCGCCAATTCCGGCCCAGTCCTAACTTTCAAGAAAGACGCGATATGAACGAGACACGCCAGAAAGTGGTCGTCATCAATTCTGACAAGACAAATGTTGCCGTGCAGGGCATGCCCCAGTTCTTCGGTATCTCACGGGCGAGCGCCGGAGCGGAAGGGATTGCGATGAATCTCACCTCTTTCGGGCCCGGGGGCAAGTCGAAGGCCCATTATCATCGGGGCTTCGAAACAGCCATTTACGGGTTGAGCGGTCGCACGGGGCTCTACTATGGGTCGCAACTTGAGGAGATGTGCGTGATCGAGCCCGGCACCTTTTGTTTCGTACCGGCGGGCGTGCCACATGTCGCCTTCAACATGTCGGATAGCGAGGGGGCGACGTCAATTTCCTCGCGCAACGATCCGGTCGAGCAGGAGAATGTAATCCTGATGCCGGAGCTTGACGGATTGCGCGATGCCGAAATTTTGGCGGTCAAGGAGCAGGAAAGAGCCGTCTGAATACTGCAAATCAGAGTCCGTCGATGCTTGGCTTGCGCCTTCGACAAGAAATTACCTGGGAGGAAAAACCGTGAACCAAATCAACACGGCTGCCGAGAGAAGCAGCCAGAAAAGCTCAATGACCGAGCGGATGCGTAGCATCCTTGATCTAGTTGCAGCCAATGCCAGTCAGACGGAGGACTTGAGGCGCGTTGCCGATGCCAATGTCGCGGCTCTGCGATCGATCGGATATCTAAAGGGGATGGTGCCGCTGGCCTATGGCGGAGCTGAAGAATGTCTGGTTGACCTTTATCGGGCGGGCCGACTGCTCGCTTCCGCCTGTCCTTCGACAGCTTGGGCGATGCAGCTTCTCATGGGCCATGCTCATGTGGTTGCAGCGTTCAGTAAGCAGGCACAAGACGAAGTCTGGAATGCTGGTCCGGATGCCTATGCCGCATCCTCAATAGCGCCGCAAGGCAAGTTCACGCCTGTCGAGGGCGGCTTCCAGCTATCAGGTCGCTACCAGTTCTCCAGCGGATGCGATCACGCACACTGGATCATTCTCGGTGGCAAACGTCCGAACTCCGAAACTGGAGAACCCGAGCATTGCCTGGCGCTCGTTCCAAAGGGCGAAGTTCAGATTGTCGACACTTGGTTCACGGCAGGGCTGAAAGGGACGGGCAGCAAGGATATTGTCGTCGAGGACATCTTCGTGCCCGAACATCGTGTGGAAACGATGGGGGCATTATTCATGGGAAAGGCGCGTGGTATAGGGCTTCACCCAGGCGAACTGTACCGCATTCCTTTCTCAGCCATCTTCGGAGCCAGCTTCTCGGTCGTAGCTCTCGGCGCAGCAGATGGCATGCTCGAAACCTATAAACTGCGGCTTAAGGGCCGTGTCAGCGCGCTGACCGGGCAAAAGACGATTGATTCAGCGCCGTCCTATATGCGGTTGGCGGAATCGTGGCAGGATCTGCGCGCTGCTACGGGACTGATCGAGAAGGACTGGCACGACTTCCTGGCGCTGGCACGGGGCGAGATCGAGCCGACGCCAGATTTGCTCACAGGCTGGCGGACTACCCAGTCCTACGTTGTGAAGCTGGCGATGCAGGCGACGGACCGTCTCTATAACGCATCGGGTGGCAGTGCAGGCTATCTTAGCAATCCGGCACAACGGTTCTGGCGCGACGTTCACATGGCGGCCGGTCATTACTACGTTGACTACGATATCGCGTCACGCATCCTGGGTCGCCATCTTATGGATCTTCCCCCGGAAACCGGTGTGATTTGATCGGCCTTCAACTCGCCCGCAACACGGTCCTGGAATAGCACTGTCTGGCCATTTTACCATCGGAGCGGGCCGATGGCATGGCCTTGACTGGCCGATAACACGATCGGATTTGCAGGAGTTGTCCATTGGAGATCCGCGCAAGCTGTGAGCCGCGGATCTGCATGGCATTAAGGATAAGCACTTTACTGAAACCCGGTCTTTTGGAATTTTTTGGGAGGTGGTTTAATGGGGAATATCTCCACAGATTTGCTTTCGTGCAGCACCCAATCAACCGAGGCGTTTCGCCAGGTTATGCGTGGTTGCGCCTCGAGCGTAGCGATTGTCGCCAGCGCTGAAAATGGTGTGCCGGCAGGCATTGTGGCGACAGCCGTCATGTCGGTAGCTATGGAACCGCCATCCTTGATGGTGGCGATCAATCGGTCATCTTCATGTCATGCCGTTTTCGTGCGGCGGCTTGCTTTCACCGTCAATTTCCTTTCTGGCAAACAGGCCGATTATGCTTCGGTATTCCATCGTAGCAGCGTCGAGGATAGGTTCAGCACGGGCGGATGGATTTTCTCCGACGGTGATGACACCCAGATCCCGGGTTTGCCGCTTCTGACTGGGGCGCAGGCAAGCGTTTCTTGTTGGGCAGACCAGGTGATTGAGGCCCACACCCACACCCTGTTTCTTGGTCGTGTTGCTGGCGTGAAACTCGGTTCAGAAGTCGATCCGCTTCTTTACTGCGAGGGTCAGTATGGCCGCTTCAATTCTTTGCAAAGTATTGGCAGAACTGCGCAACACGAGGTGGCGCCAGAGATCGATGAATGGATCGACCATTTCAGTGCCAGGCAACAATTGTCATGCCGCAGGCTCTGAGTAGAAGCCAGGATCTGCAGGTCGCGGAGCTAGGCTGTATCTGAGCGCTTTCCCTGAAATCCCCATGCTCAGGCGGTGCACGCCCTGGTGTGTCGAACCATGCGTCGGGCTTCGCATCGCCTGTGGCGAACAGCCATCCCAGCGCTCTACTTCAACAGCATCGAAATCGATGAGCAGATGCAAAGAGTGGCTTAATCACCCGGAAAACTTTCCAGGGCGGCGGGGCGTAGTGCGATCTCATAGCCCTACGCTTGGAGGACCAAGCTGCCCCGGTTGCGCCGCTAACTAATACGGAAAACAGGATAAATTTATCAGATAAAGCCACCTTGTCGATATATGAAACATCATTAATCTCGGGGCTCGCAAGGCCCCGGGCCACTGCTTCCAGGCATTTCGGACAATCTATTCCAATTCCAAAGTCGAGGCGCACCGATGTCCAATTATACCGATCTGCTGTCCTGTATTAGCGAACGCGACTTGCAAGGTTGCTGAAGCCATGAAGGTATCGCACTGGCATTGTCCTGAGCTCGACATTACCCTGGAACGACTGGAAGCCGGTTCGGTAGTGGTAGTCTGCATTCCCGACATGACCAATATTGCTTGGCCGGCCAAGGCGATCTTCGCGGAACTCTCTCAGGAGGAGCTGGAGGCGGCAGCGCGCCGCTCGCCCGCCGGTACCGTGGATCCCGTCGGCGGCACTGTCGCACTGAGCTTCAATTGTTATGTCATCGAGACACCTGACTACGTGGTGCTGATTGACGGTGGCATTGGCGACGGTAAGGAGCGGCCACATCGGCCGGCTTGGCATCGCCGCGAAACACGCTTTCTTGACGCGCTAGCCGCGATCGGCATTTCGCCAGAACGTGTCGATATCGTCATCAACACGCATTTGCACGCTGACCATGTTGGCTGGAATACACGGCGTGAAGGTGATGGCTGGCGGCCGACCTTCCCCAACGCGCGCTACGTTGTGGCCGAAGCCGAACTTGTTCATTGGGCTAAGATTCACGAAGCATCACTGGACGGCAACACGTTACATGGCGCTTTCGCGGACAGCGTTTTGCCGATCATTCGCTCTGTCGGCTTCGACGCTGTCGCTCCTGATGCCGAAATCGCCAAAGGCTTGCGATTGCGGCCCGCGCCGGGGCATTCGCCGGGGATGGTTGTAGTATCACTCGACACCGGGGAGGGCGAGGTACTGTTTTTGGCTGACGTCGTGCACCATCCATTGCAGCTTGGCGACGACAGCATTGTCTGCAGCTTCTGCGAAGACCCTGCTCTGGCGCGCGCGACGCGCATCAACCTCCTCGGCGAAGCCGCCGCCACCGGCGCGGTGCTGGCACCCTATCATTTCCCTGCTCCTGTCTTCGGACGGCTGACGGCAGAGGCGACATCGTTCAGGTTCGCGCCCCTCGACATCGAAGCTGTCGGCTGACCTGCAACAACGGGGCCGCAGAAGGGTCCATTCATGGATCGTCATTGATCGACGATCACCAAAGACAAAGGGCGCCAACCCGGCCGGAGACATGCGCAGAGATGGCGAATTTTGCAGTGCTGCTCACTCAACAAACTTAGATGGGAGGAACTATGAAGTTGATTGCGAATATGGCAGTTATCCTGGCTGCAGGCATAGCTGGTTTCAGCACAAATTCCGAAGCGGCCGACACCGTGAAGGTCGGATTTGTCATGTCATTTAGCGGTTGGTTTCAACCGATCGATGCGGCGACCATCAACGGTGCTTTGCTGGCGGTTAAGGAGATCAATGCCGCCGGAGGTGTTCTCGGCAAACAGATAGAAGTCTTGAAGTTCGACAACAAATCGGAACCGCCGCTGGGAGCGGATGGCGCTGTGGAAGTCATTGGCCAGGGCGCCAAGGCGATCCTGCTTCCTACCGACTTCGATTTTGGCGCACCCGGTGCGTATGTTGCACAGCAGAACAACGTCATCGCGTTTTCGGGCGCGTCGGATCCGAAATTCGGTGTAACGGGCATTGGCTCCTACGCTTATTCCATCTCGAATGTCTCGCAAGGGCAAGGAGCCGCAGTCGCCGAGTGGGCGTTCGGCAAGGGCTGGCGTTCGGCTTATGTGCTGATTGATACTACTGTGTCCTATGCCAAATCGCTTTGTGGCGGCTTCAGCCAGCGATGGAAGGAAATGGCTGGCGAGGGGGCAATCGTCGGCGAGGATAGTTTCATGAACAGCGATCCCAGTATCGCCTCGCAGACGACACGTATAACCAATCTCGATAAGAAGCCGGATGTCGTTATGTTGTGCTCCTATGCACCCGGCGGTCCCAGCGCCATTCGCCAGTTGCGCGCGGCGGGTATCGATCAGCCGATTGTGGCTGGCGAGTCGCTCGACGGTGACTACTGGATGGGCACGGTGCCCAATCTTAGCAACTTCTACGTCGCCGCGGACGCCTCGATACATGGCGACGATCCCGACCCTGCGATGAACGATTTCTTCAATCGCTATGAAGCGGAATACAAGCAGCGATCCGATGTGTCTTTTTCGATCAAGGGTTACTCGGCGATACAGGCTTGGGCCCGTGCGGCGGAAAAAGCGGGCTCCTTCGATGCCGACAAGGTGGCGGCGGTGCTCGACGGGTTCAAAGATGAACCGCTGCTGATTGGCCCGACCACCTATTCGCCGGAGCTCCACATCCAGACCACGCGCCCATTAACTGTTGTCGAGGTGCAGAACGGCAAGTTCAGCGCCGTCGGCAAGGTTTCGGCGCGGCCTGTGCTGCTCGACTGACACCACGATTTCCAACAGCTGGCCGCAAGCCTCGGCCGCCGCAGGGCGGCCGTCGCGATAGTGTTGGAAGCCCATAAATGCCCCTAACCTCATTCCATAGGGAGGAAATGATATGAGGGATAAACAGCACGCACAGCGGGTCATCGTCGTCGGCGGAGGCATTGGTGGCCTCATAACATCCGCAATATTGCAACGACATGGCATTGAGGTAACCGTACTCGAGCGCGCAGAGCGTTTCGACCGGATAGGCGGGGCCATCCAGCTAGGCCCCCAGGCGCTGCGGATTCTGGATGATCTTGGCATGCTCGATGCGTTACGCAGGCACGGTGTGTGCGCCGACGCGATGGCATATGAGCGCTGGGCGGATTTGACGACCCTGATGCAGTCGCCGATCGGAGAAGCGGCGGAGCGGGAATTTGGAGCGCCGACATTAAATCTCCTGCGGCCCGATATTCAGGACGTTCTTGTTGCCCATTGTCCCGAAGGCTGTTTGCGCATGGGGGCTACTGTCGTTGGCCTGAACCAGAATAGTGAAGGTGTGGACGTCGAACTCCACACCGGTGAAAGGATTCAAGCCGATCTGGTGGTGGCCGCAGACGGCATCCGCTCCGGAATCCGCCAAATGTTTACCGGCGTGGAGAATCCCACATATTCGGGAACGGTCGTCTATCGCGGCCTTGTCCAGCGCGATGAGGTACCCGATGAGTTCATGAGCAATGTGAACCGGTACATCCTCGGTGGAGGCAAACACCTCGTTCTCTACTGGGTGAATGGTGGCCGACAGCTCAGCATCAATGTGGCGGTACAGAGACCTTGGGGGGAGGAATCCTGGACCGACAATGTGAAGTCAGCAGAGGCATCTGCCGGGTTCGAAGATTGGCATCCGTCTGTGAAGAGGCTGGTCGAGACGGCGCCAGAGGTGATCCGCACCGCAGTTTTCATCCGGGAACCGATTAAGCATTGGGTTTTTGGCCGCGTGGCGCTGCTGGGCGATGCCGCGCATGCCATGGTGCCGTTCCGAGCGCAGGGTGCCGTACAGGCAATTGAAGATGCCTGGGTCCTGGGCGAGTGTCTGCGCCACCACCCGCGCCAATTACAGATGAAGGCATTGGCAAGATACGAGCAGTTGAGAATGGACAGGGCGTTTGAGGAGGCGCGCAGCTCGGCAGGGCTGGGGGACGTCTTCAACATGCCGGACGGTCAGGAACAGATAGAGCGGGACCGCGAATTCTCGACGCTGACGTCTCTGCTGCCGTTCGGTCCTCGCCAGGCAGCCTGGTCTTTCGACATTCGGACAACCAAGGCAGAAGAGCTCAAAAGCGCTTAACCCAGTTTTCTTTGCAGCGGGCGCCGATTGGCGGCGCTCGACGCAGATCGTCAGGACGATTGGCGGGCAGCATTCTGCCGTTTGGCGCGCTTTGTTGCCCCCCAAAAAACTGAATGCAGCTGTTCATGAAAGGAGGAGTATCATGAACCATAATCTTGAAAATGTGGACACGGAAGCGATTGTGCGCCCGGCGTTTGATCTTAGCTCATATGAGCGCGCGAGGGGCCTGATTTCACGTCTGGCACTCGCCAGTATTCTCTGGGGCGCGGCTTCGCTTACCGCCTCTGCCGTCAACGCCCAGGAGGCATCTAACGCGAACCGCCCCAACGTTCTTTTGATCGTGGCGGACGATCTTGGTTACTCCGACATAGGGGCGTTTGGCGGCGAGATTGCCACCCCCAACCTCGATGCCTTGATCGCCAGCGGACAGCAACTGACCAATTTCTATGCATCACCGGCTTGTTCTCCGACACGTGCGATGTTGATGTCGGGCACCGACAATCATCTTGCCGGTGTGGGCAATATGGCCGAACTGATGCTGGACGAGCAGCGCGGCAAGCCGGGCTACGAAGGTGTTTTGAACCAGCGTGTGGTCCCGTTTCCCCAGCTGCTGCACGATAGCGGTTACAACACCTACATCGCGGGCAAATGGCATCTCGGCGGCAAGGACGATCAGATTCCAGCCAATCGCGGGTTCGACAGGTCGATGGTCCTGCTCGGTGGAGGCGCCAGTCATTTCGACGGGACAGGCTCAAGTGTACACGGACCCCGTGCCGCCTATAGGTTCGGCGCTACTCCGTTCGAGTTGCCAAAGTCCGGATTCTACTCAAGCGACTTCTATACCGACCGGGTGATTGAATGGATCGACGCGGACAAGAACAGCAACAAGCCGTTCTTTGCCTATCTTGCCTACACGGCGCCACACTGGCCGCTTCAGGCACCTGAAGAGTTCATCGCCAAGTATCGTGGCAAATATGATGACGGCTACGACGCCGTGCGCCAGGCGCGGATCGATCGCATGAAGAAACTAGGACTGTTGAGTGAGAACGAAACAGTGGCTGCAGTCGATCCATCCCGGCCGAAATGGCGCGACTTGACACCAGATCAGCGTCGCAGGGAAAGCCGGTTCATGGAGATCTATGCCGCGATGGTCGATAATCTCGATTATAATGTCGGTCGGATTGTCACACATCTCAAAGATACCGGCCAGCTTGACAACACCATCATTGTCTTCATGTCCGACAATGGTCCAGAGGGAAATGATCCCGAGCAAACGTCGAGCGATAACGCAAAATGGATCGCGGATAATTTTGACAATTCGATCGATAATCTCGGCAAGGCGACTTCCTTCGTGGGGTACGGACCATCCTGGGCTGCGGTAAGTGCAACGCCCTACCGCATGTTCAAGGGGTTCACCTATGAAGGCGGTATCCGGACTCCGGCTTTTGTGTCTGCGCCTGGGCGCATACCACCCGGCCGGAATGATGCCCTGATGACAGTCATGGATGTTGCACCGACTGTTCTTGATTATGCTGGTGTTGCGGCGCCGGGTGCACGATACAAAGGTCGCGATATCGAGCCGATAGCCGGCAAATCGCTTGTTCCCGTGTTGGCAGGTGACAGCGAGACGGCACATGCACCGGATTACGCGATGGGTCGGGAATTAATGGGCCGCATCGGCATTCGGCAAGGTGACTGGAAGCTTGTGTGGAGCAACAAGCCCTACGGCACGAACAAATGGGAATTGTTCGATCTTTCAACCGATAGGGCCGAAGCTCAAGATCTCTCGCCGGCCAATCCGCAGAAACTGAAGGAAATGATCGGTTTGTGGGAGAATTATCGCAAGGCAAATGGCGTCATCTGGGACGACACGCTTGCGGACAAGACTTTCTACACGAATAACGACCGTCACTTCGCCGCAGACTAGGGTATGATCCCGAGAGGCCTCGGCTTCAAAAAGCTTGGAGCGAGTGGAAAAGTCATATCGCTCCAGGCACAGCTATCGCAGACCGGTGGCGCATCGAATGTCGCGCCGGCTGCCCGAAAAGGACGCCAGCTTTATGAAATGTTCGCCCGACAATCTTCGCCAGACCGGGCTAGGCCACGAAGGCATGGCTTGGCTGCCTGGCGGCACGTTCACGATGGGATCGGATAATCACTATCCCGAAGAGGCCCCGTCGCGCCGTGCCGAAGTTGATGGTTTCTGGATGGATCGCTATCCGGTCACCAATCGGATGTTCCGCGAGTTTGTACGTGCTACGGGATATGTCACTCTGGCGGAGAAGATACCTACGACGCCGGATTATCCGAGTGTCGTCGCGGGCCGACCGGAACCTTCATCCATAGTTTTCACGAGACTCGGTCATCCGGTCGATCCAGTGGACCCGAGGCGTTGGTGGAAAATTCTGACAGGTGCCGATTGGCGGCATCCCCGTGGCCCCGGCAGCGGCCTCCGGGGGATATTCGATCACCCAGTCGTCCATATCGCCTATTGTGATGCGGAGGCATATGCGCAGTGGGCTGGCAAATCGTTGCCCACCGAAGCCGAGTGGGAATTTGCCGCGCGGGGTGGCCTCGAAAACGCCGAATATGCGTGGGGTGACGAGTTTGCTCCCGAAGGGCGCCAGATGTGCAATAGTTGGCAGGGAAAATTTCCCTGGGAAAACACTATGGAAGATGGCTACGAGGGAACGTCTCCGGTCGGGGCTTTTCCGGCGAATGGCTACGGGCTCTACGATATGATCGGCAATGTGTGGGAATGGACCAGTGATCGTTACAATCTCATGGCTTCGCATGAAACCAAGCGCAAGTGCTGCGTCGGCGATGCTAGGCCAGACGGTGAGGCGACAAGGCAGTCGCTGGATGTCGCCACGCGTGTCATGACGATAAAGGGCGGCTCACACCTATGTGCTCCAAACTACTGCCAGCGCTATCGACCGGCGGCGCGTCACCCCCAGCAGGTGGATACGACAACCAGCCATCTCGGCTTTCGATGTGTGAAACGGGCTTGAACGCGAAGCGCACCATCGCCTAGCTGATGGCCGTAGCAAATGGAATTCGCGTTAGAATTGCCAAACAGTAATCGTACTGCGACCCGCAGGGAGCAAGGCGAACTATCTTCGCCTCAGTTCAGCTGAGCGATGATGCCAGGAGAAAGCCGGAGCTCCCGCTAAGGCCTGGCCCTGGATGGGTGGAAGCTCCGATATGATAGAGTCCCGGCACATGCGTCTGATGATTGATGGATGTCTTGAACGGACGCCACAGGAAAAACTGGTCGAGACCGCAATAACCGCCATATGGATCGCCGCCGACCAGATTGACGTTCATAGCCTCAAGGTCGGCGGGCGAATAGCACCGCCGCGCAATAACACTATCCTTGAAACCTTCGATCTGCTGCGCGAGCTTCGCCTCGACGCGGTCCGCGTAACGTTCGCGTATTTCTTCGGTCCAGCACCCGTCCGCAGGCACTTCGATTTCGCCGGCGGCGTCACCTTTAAGACTGCGTGGCGTTTCGGGAAGCTGCAACCAGAGGATCGAGCCCCCTTCGGGAGCACGGCTGGGATCGAGAGCGGTCGGCTGGCCGACACAGATCGTCGGTTCGGCCGGCAACATGCCCCGTTCAGCTTCGTTGGCGGCGCGCGAAACGCCGTCCAGCCCGGGGGTTAGGTGCAGCAGAGCTACGTTGCCGAGCTTGTCGCCCGCTTTCCAGCGGGGTGGCTGCGACAAGGCATAGTGGATCTGCATGTCGCCTTTGCCGTAGCGGTAGCGGCGTACGCCATCGCTGACTTCGGGGGGCAATGCCGTGGGCCAGTCGGCGAGCAGTCTTCCGTAGAGTTGGTTCGGCGTGACCGAGCAGATAACCCCTTTGCTGGCATTGATGGTTTCGCCGCTGGCAAGGCGCACGCCTGCAGCGCGCCCTCGCGTGTCGTTCACGATTGCGGCCACGTCGGCATTGGTGCGAATCTCACCACCGGTGTCGACGATCAGCTGGCTGAATGCCGCGAGCAGGTTGCTGGCACCGCCTTTCACAATTGGGCATCCCGCCATCTCAATCGCGAAGGCGATGACTTTCAGCATCTGCGCGGAGTAGGGACTTTCAGGATTTAGCCCCACATGGAGCACCCACGGCGCCCATAGCGCGCGCGTCGTTTCTGACTGATAGGTCGTTTCGAGATAGGCGCGGGCTGGCGTCAATGCCTCACCGAACCAGCCCGCTAAGTTGCGCAAGCCTCGCCTCCAAGCTTCGCGGGCAAGGACTTTCAGCATGCCAGCTGACCACAACGTGCCGCTGAGCAGGGAAAAGAGAAAGGGGGCATCCGCGCCGAGCCTGTCCATTTCCTGCGAAAAGGCCGCGCCATCCCCCAAGGCAAGTTTGTCAAAGGCCGCGGCGTTACGTTGCCTGTCCTTCGCAAAAACCACATGCGAGCCATCGGGTCTCAGGACGCCCGTCGGCAGGTCGGCATGAGCAAACTCCAGTCCGCGTGCTTCGAGATCTTTTCCGATGGCCCCGTAGGCCGGAGAGGTCAAGAACAGCACGAACGTGGTTGCCATAACGTCGTGAATAAAGCCCGGCGCAGTAATCTCGTCGGTGCGGATGCACCCCCCGATCCGATCCGCGCGTTCGAGCACGAGCACCTTGCGGCCCTTCTTGCCAAGCATGGCGGCAGCAACCAGAGCGTTTATGCCGCTGCCGACGATAATGTGGTCATAGGTATTCATGAGGTGCCCGACAGCCGCAATTACATTCAGAAGGGGCCGGATCGCCTCAAGCGCTTCCGGAGGATGATGTCACCGAGCCACGAGGGCCAGGGCCCGCACGGGAGAGCCGGTGCCGTTGACCAGTTTCAGCGGTGCTGCGATCAGTATTGCACCTTTCGGCGGCAATCGGTCGAGATGGCACAGACTGGCGAGGCCATAACGATTTGCCTTGTGAACCAGATTGTGCGCCGGAAAGGGAGGGTTCATGCCGCCAGCCGCACCGGCGTCGGTGCCCACTGTTTCTGAACCCCAGCCAATAATCCCTTTGGATAGCAGATATTCGATAGCTTCAGCGCTTGGCCCCGGAGAATGTGGACCATTTTCATCCGCGTTCAGAAAGGTTTCGGTTGAGCCGTTGCGCTTGTACCAGTCAGTACGCAACAGCACCCAGCTTCCGGCCTCGATTGCGCCATGTTCTGCTTCCCATTCCTTGATGCTTTCGACGGTCAGCAGATAATCCGGGTCGGCTGCCGCCTCGCGTGAGCGGTCAATGACATTTGCAGGGGCGACGAAATTTCTGGCGCTGATCCTGTCTGTCGTTCCGTCCGCATAGTCGCGTCCGGTGATCCAGTGTACAGGTGCGTCGAAATGCGTTCCGGTGTGCTCGCCAAGCTCGAGCCAGTTCCAAGCCCAGGCCGGGCCGTGTTCATTGTAGCGTGAGATTGAATGCACCTGTACGCGCGGCGTGCTCTTTCCAATTTCAGGGGGGAGTGCAATGACGGGCGTATCAGGGCCAAGCGGGGCTGAAAGATCCACTATATCGATGGAGCCCGAAAGAAGCGCAGAGGCAAAGTTGGCAAGCGTGTTGGCAGAAGCCATGTATCGTGTTCCTCCCCAGGTACAATGATGACCGCATTTCGTATTTTTTGCTGTTGCGGCAAGAAATTCAGAAAAGGTTAGGTGAATTTATATGATATTGCAAGTAATTTTAGAGGGCGAAATCTAACCGCATGGTGCGGCGAGTTGGTGCCCGCCGGAACGCGTTTATCGATCAGCGCGTGGCGGATTGAATTCAGCCTGCATATCGGGGCGTAAGCTGCTGTGCATAGCGGCGCACGATAGTGGCGAACGCCGAGACTGCAGGCGACACAGACCGCCCCGTCGCGTGAATGAACGACACCTCACGAGAGATGATGGGCTCCGTCAATGGCGTACCGGACACCTTCCTGTGATGCGACGCCGCAAGCGCGTAGGTAGGCAGGACGGCGATCCCGAGTCCTGCTTCGACCATCGCGAGGGCGGTTGTCACCTGTGTCACCTCGAATGTCGGCTTGAACGGAATCTGCTTCATTTCGAAGCCAACTTCGACCAGAAGCCGGATGCCGCTGTCCCGGGTCAGCGTGATCAGCGGTTGCTCGGCAAGGTCAGCCCACTTAATGGATGGCGCGCCTTGAAACGGGCTCAGCGGGTCGCAGAACAGCATCAGGCTGTCGCGCACCAGCGACAGCCGTTCGATGCCATCTTCTGCCGGCGAGAATGTGCCGAGGCCGCAATCGGCCTGGCCGTTGCGCACGCTCTCGACGATCTGATTGGTGCCGACGTCCGCGAGTTGCACGCAGATTCCGGGATAGCTCTCCTGGAACTCGGCGATGGCCTGCGGCAGCACGACCGAAGCCAACAAAGGAGGAGCCGCAATGCGCAGCCGCCCGCGTCGGCGTTCGGCCAGCATGTGGACGCCCGTTACGGCATGCTCGAGTTCTTCAATCACCTTGGCTGCCGAGTTCTGGAACTCGCGGCCGGCGTCGGTCAATTCGACCCGGCGGGTGGTGCGGTCGAACAGGCGCACCGCCAGCTCTACCTCAAGGTCGCGGATCGCCTGCGATAGGGCCGGTTGTGCCGTGCCAAGCCGCTTCGAGGCGCGCGAGAAGTTACCGAGCTCCGCTACCGCCAGAAATTGCTGGATCTGCTTGATGGTGATTTTCACGCTGGAGACCTGCTGTTGGATGAAGCCGCGGCGCGGCGTCGCCCGGTCATGATTAATATGAAAAACAGTATTAAATTATCAGATAAATTCGTCTTGTCGATATAACGAAACTCATTGATCTTGCCTGCCAGCTTGGGCGACGGCTTACAGTCATTCCGCAGAATTTTCGAAATCGAGGCGCTCCAATGTCCAATTACCCCGATTTGCAGCTCTATACCGGAGGCCTGGCGCAGACGGCAGAAACAGGCCGGGCCGTCCGGAAGGACTTCTCGATGCGGTCGAATGGTATTGCTTTGAATGCCGGAATTTCGTGCATCGCACCGAAGTTGATCTCGGGTCGATTGTCGATGATCTGCCGTCGATCTACACAAAATTCTATGCAGAAGAGAAGGCGCGCAGCTGCCGAAATGTGCCACGATCCATTCAGGCAATACCCTGTCGGATGACTGGGTGAAGCGCTGATCGAGAGGCCTTGACTGATTATCGGAGACCTTGAATGTTCCGTCATTACCGCTGCATTGTTGGACGCAGAAACCCGGCGACAGCACGTCTGTCGGAGTTACTCGACGCTGGCGTAAACCTCATTGTCCATCTCGCCCATGCCGGATATGGCCGCCAGATTCTGGTGCGCTGCTTGAAGCACGCGCATGCAGGTTGCCAGATCTTCGGCCGATATGTTTGTGGTTGCGGCTTCATTCGCTTCGATTGCCGAACGCAAGGCGGGCAGCTCCAGTGCACGGCCTTTGGGCGTAAGGGAAATAAGATATTTACGCTGGTCGCTGGGATGGCGCTTGCGCTTGACGAACCCGGCCGCAAGCAGATTGCGCACAGCCGTCACCATAGCCGGACCAGCGACACCAGACCTTTGCGCGAGTTCGATCTGGGTCAGGCCGTCGCTGATCCAGAGGGTGCGCAGCGCATACCATTGCCCCATGGTAATGCCCATCGGGGCAAGACGAACACCAAGGTCACGCTGTATCAGCCGGTTCACTTGGCGAAGCGTGTGGCCGAAGCTCTGTTTAAATGGAAGGATCGAGCTGCTGCTGTCTTCCTGGGCTATCATTTGCAAATGCTCTCCCTGTCGCGGTTCGGCATGGTAACACAAGGCAGTCGTCGGGCATCCGTGCCAGTGGGCAATCAGATCTATCCCGTCGGGTAGAACGGATTGGTCCATGAAACAATCCGGCTAGAGCGGTTCCGGTTAATACGGAATCATCTGAACCGCTCTAAGTATTTGTTTTACCGCATTATCCTACGCAAAACCGCTTCGCACTTTTGCTGGAAATGCTCTAATTCGCACGAATCCAACCGCGTAGTTATTTCCTGCGCGGATTCTACCAGAAAGAGAACCCGTAAAATCTTGTTGCGCAACATCTCAAATATGCAAAACTAAAATCATTCGTTAAGTAACGAATTAAATAAAAATTGGCGATTCACGCCAATCGATTGGGATCAACGGCATTTCGGCGACGGGCGGGGACCGTGCCGACAATGGCGCCAGAAACTTCATTGGGAGGAAATAATGAAGATTATCACATGGGTTGTAGGCTCGTTGAGCGCCTTCATGCCCCTGGGGGGCATCAGTGCACAGGCTGCCGAGCCGGTGAAGGTCGGCTTCGTCATGTCCTACAGCGGCTGGTTTCAGCCGATTGATGCTGCGACCATCAATGGCGCGCTGCTCGCTGTCAAGGAAATCAATGCAGCCGGTGGCGTGCTCGGCAGTCAGATTGAAGTTGCCAAATTCGACAACAAATCGGAGCCAGCGCTGGGCGCAGACGGTGCTGTAGAGGTAATCGGTCAGGGCGCCAAGGCAATCCTGTTTCCGAGTGATTTCGATTTCGGCGCCCCCGGTGCCTACATCGCCCAGCAGAACAACGTCATCTCACTCTCGGGGGCGTCCGATCCGAAGTTCGGCGTCAGCGGCATCGGTTCCTACGCCTATTCGATCTCGAATGCCGCCCAGGCGCAAGGCGCGTTGCTGGCTGAGTGGGCATACAATGACCAGAACTGGCGCTCTGCCTATGTGCTGCTCGACAATACGGTGTCTTTCACCAAATCGCTGTGCGGCAGTTTCAGCCAGCGTTGGAAGGAACTGGCGGGTGCGGATGCGCTCGCAGGCGAAGACAGCTTCATGAATAGCGATCCGAGCATCTCCGCGCAGACGACGCGCATCACCAATCTGGCCAAAAAACCGGACTTCATCGTTCTGTGTTCTTATGCACCGGGAGGTCCGAGCGCCATTCGCCAGTTGCGCGCGGCGGGTCTGGACCAGCCGGTCCTGACGGGCGAGTCGCTCGACGGCGACTATTGGGTCGGCACTGTGCCGAATCTCAGCAATTTCTATGTCGTGAACTACGGTTCGATCTATGGTGACGATCCGGATCCAGCGGTCAACGACTTCTTCAAACGATATGAAGCCGAATACAAGCAGCGCCCGGACGTCTCCTATTCGATCCGCGGTTATTCGCTGTTCCAGGCTTGGGCGCGCGCGGTGCAGAAGGCGGGGTCCTTCGATGCGGATAAGGTAGCGGCGGTGCTCGATGGGTTCAAAGATGAGCCACTGCTCATTGGGCCGACGACCTACACGCCTCAGCTTCACATCCAGACCACCCGTCCCATGACAATCGTGCAAAGCCAGAATGGCAAGTTCAGCGCCTTGAGCAAGAAAGTCTCGGCCCAGACAGTGGATATCGAATGACGCAGCTCGAACTTGAACAAACTGAAAAGGAACTAAAGGCAGTCGATATCACCGTTCGCTTCGGTGGCGTCCGCGCCATTGAAAATGTTTCAGTGGCGCTGAAACAGGGCGAGATACTTGGTCTTATCGGTCCAAACGGTGCGGGCAAGACCACAATGGTCAATGTTCTCAGTGGCTTCCAGCAACCGCATTCCGGCGGGGTCCACATTTCCGGCGTGGCGGGCGCCCGTCGGAAGGCCGACTGGTTCGCCCGCAACGGCGTCGTGCGCACATTCCAGGCCGTCCGGCTTTTTGCTGGCATTACCTTGAGCGAGAATGTCGAGGTTGGCCTTGCCAGTCTCGGCATGGGCCGGATGTTGGCCAGGAAGAAAGCGCACGAACTGCTCGATTATCTGGGTCTCGCTGACAAGGCCGACGTTCTGGGGCGTGAGTTGAACTATAGCGACGAGCGCCGGGTGGGCATCGCGCGCGCCCTTGCACTGCAACCCCGTTTCTTGCTGCTCGATGAGCCTGCAGCCGGCATGAACGTAGCCGAAGCGGAGGCGCTCGGCGTCCTGATCCGGCGGATTCATGATGATTTTAACTGTGGCGTCCTGGTTATCGAGCACAACATGGCGCTGGTGATGAACCTGTGTCAGCGCCTCCATGTCATGGCGGGCGGACGGACCATTGCGCAAGGAACGCCAGCGGAAGTGCTCGCCAACGAGCATTTCAGATCGGCCTATCTGGGGTCGGAGGTCATATGATGTTGCAGACAACAAAGGATGCGCTGGCTGCGGTTGAACCGCTGCTGGTGGTGGAGGGACTGGTCGTCAGATATGGCCAGGTTCTCGCGTTGGACGGGGTTGGCCTTAGGGTCAATGCAGGCGAGATGGTTGCCATCGTGGGGCCAAACGGGGCGGGAAAATCCTCGCTTGTCGGTGCGATTGCCGGAACCGTCCGCGCGGCTGCAGGCCATGTGCGCTTCAAGGGCGAAGACATCGTCGGGCAGAGTCTGGAGCGTACCGTGCGCCGCGGCATCGCCATGGTTCCCGAAGGACGCCATGTTTTATCGAGCCTCACCGTGATGGAGAACCTGCGTCTGGGGGCGACGGTACGACGGGATCGTGCCCAAGTCGACGACGAGATCGGTGAGTTCTTTCGCATTTTCCCAATTCTCGCCGAACGCCGCAATGAAGCGGCGGGCCGTCTCTCCGGTGGCGAACAGCAAATGCTGGTGATCGCACGGGCGCTGCTTTCCAGACCGGCCTTGCTGATGCTCGACGAACCCTCGCTCGGGCTGGCTCCCAAAGTGACTGACCGGGTCTATGAAATTCTCGACGGGGTTCGCCAACGAGGTGTTTCGATTTTGGTCGTAGAGCAGAACGCGTCGCGAGCGCTCAAAGCCGCCGATCTTACCTACGTGCTGAACGGCGGCACTTTTCGTATCGCCGGGACGACGGCACAACTCGCCGACAATCCGGATTTCGAGGCGGCCTATTTTGGCCTCAACAAGCATGGTTCGATATGAAGACGGAACTTGTCCAGATATTCGTCGATGCTTTCAGCGTCGGGGGGCTCTACGCTTTGACCGCGCTCGGCATCGGCCTGATTTTCAGTGTCATGAGGTTGGCGAATTTCGCTCATGCGGAATTCATCACGGTCGCCGCTTATACGCTTTTTGCCTTGTCCGGGCAGCCGCTCCTCATTTCCATCGCGATTTCGCTGCTGGTTGTGATTGCGCTGGCGGTCCTCACGGAGCGTGTGGCGTTCCGGCCGCTCAGGAAGGCCGATCCGGCAACGATGCTGATCTCGTCCTTCGCCGTTAGCATGCTCTTGCAGAAGCTGCTGATCTTTACTTTTGGTTCGCGCGTCAAGGCGCTCGATCCACTGCCTATGCTTGCCCAGCCTGTCTGGATTGGCAATGTGCAGGTGAGTGCGCTCAAACTGGTTACAATCGGCGTTTGCGCCGTCCTTCTCATCGCGTTGACTTTCTTTCTCAAACGCACACGTCTCGGGCTTGAAATGCGGGCAGCGGCAGAGAATTTCACGATGTCGCGGCTGCTTGGTGTGCGTTCCAATTCGGTTATCGCAATGGCTTTCGCCCTGAGTGGGTTTCTCGCTGCCGTAGTGGCCGTGCTCTTTGCGGCGCAGACCGGTTTCGTCCAGCCGCGGCTGGGGGTTCAGATCGTCATCATCGCATTTGTTGCGACGGTTATCGGCGGCTTGGGCAGCCTTGTCGGCGCTGCAGCAGGCGGCTTTCTGGTCGGTGTCGTCTCGACCTTGCTGCAGGCATTCCTGCCACCCGAATTGCGCGCCTTTCGCGAGGCGTTCCTGTTTGTCGTCGTCATCCTCGTCTTGCTGGCCGCGCCGCAAGGACTGTTTCCCGCACGAGGCGTGAAGGAGCGCATTTAGAACATGAAATCGAAATCTTCCGTCCTTGAAGCCCAGCCGCCGGTTCAGGGCTTTGTCGTGACCAATCTCGACATTGCCGAGACGCTGCGTCGCTTCGTGCCTTTGCTAGTCCTGATCGCGGCTTTGCTGGTGATCGTATTGCTCGCTGAAATGTCAGGGATCGTGCTCCAGCGACGCGTCATCTTAGGACTTGTCAATCTTGTCGCGGTTGTCGGCCTCTATATCTTCATGGGCAATTCTGGAATCCTCAATTTCAGCAGCGTAGGCTTCATGGCCATTGGGGCTTATACCTCTGCTTTGCTGACCATGGCACCGGGCATCAAGGCAACACTTCTGCCCAACTTGCCGGTCTGGCTGGCTGCGACCCAGCTCCCTCCGCTGTCTGGCGTTCTCGCGGGTGCAGGGGTCGCGGCGCTGGTGGCTTTTGTAGTCGGCCTACCGATCATGCGTCTGTCGGGAGTCGGAGCGGCAATTGCCACGATGTCGCTGATGATCATTTGCTACATCGTTTTAGGCAATTGGACAAACGTGACCGGCGGCCAACAGTCGCTGATGGGATTGCCGACCTATGTTGGTTTGTGGACCGCATTCGCCTGGGCCGCCGTGGCTCTCACGGTCGCGTTCTTCTATCAGGAAACACGCTGGGCGCTCGGTCTGCGCGCCGCCCGCGAGGATGAGGTCGCCGCGAGCGCTACGGGTGTCCGGGTCGTGCGCGCACGGTTGATCGCCTTTGTGCTCGGTGCTTGTGTCACCGGTATTGCAGGGGCGCTCTACGGCCATTTTCTCGGCACGCTCAGGGTCGAGAGCTTCTACCTCGACCAAACGTTCCTGTTCATCACCATGTTGGTCGTCGGCGGCATGCGCAGCCTGACCGGTGCTGTGGTCGGCACGATATGCATATCACTCCTGAGTGAATTGCTACGGCTGCTGGAAGTTGGCGTCGTGGTGCCGGGAACCGACATCACGCTCGCCACCGCGCCTGGATTGGGCGATGTCGCGCTGGCTGCCGCAATGCTCGCCATCATGCTTTTCCGCCCACAGGGCATAACCGGCGGTCGTGAGATCGCCGTCGCGGCCAAGAAGTAGCCAATCATCTCATCACCAGGATAATACAAGAAGGAACTATCATGTCCGACAGCAAGCCCTCCGCTCCGGCGCCCACCGTCGATACTTCGGCCATAAGGCAGATCGCCTCTGGGGTCTGGGTCATTCCCGACCATCGGGTGCCGTTGGTTCCCAATATCGGCATCGTCGTAGGCGACCATAGCGCACTTGTCATCGACACTGGCACGGGTATCAAGAATGGCCGCGCCGTTCTCGAGGCAGCGCGCCGCCTGGCAGGGGATCGCAAACTGATCTTGACCCTTACGCATTTCCATCCCGAGCACGGCTATGGCGCCCAGCCTTTCAAGGGTGTGGCGAAGATCGTTTACAATCGTAGCCAAGCTCTGGAATTGGCCGACAAAGGCCAATCCTATCTCGAGATGTTCAAGGGCATGGGACCTGCCATCGCCGAAGCGCTTGAGGGAACCGAACTGGTAGCGGCCGATGAGCTCTATGACGGTCCGTTGCATGAAATCGACCTCGGCGGTCGCGTAGTTCAGTTGCGCAACTGGGGCAAGGCCCATACGCGCGGCGACCAGATCGTCTTCCTGCCGGCCGAGCGTATCCTCTTTACCGGCGATCTCGCCGAAGAGAAGACATTCCCGATTTTCCCTTGGTTCCCGCCGCACGATGCGGATATCGACGGTGCGAATTGGCTTCGCGCACTTGAGGACTGTATCGCAATGAAGCCGGAAATAGTTGTTCCCGGTCATGGCGAGTTGGGTGGTGTGGACATCATCATCGGTGTTCGCGATTACATCGCCGCGATGGCGCAGAGCGTAAGGGACGAGTTGAAGCGGGTTTCCGAAGAAGAATTGGTTGCCCAGCTGGCGCCGCGCATTCGCGCCCAATATCCGGACTGGCATTTTCCCGAATGGATCGACTTCGCCATCCGCTATCACGCATCGCTCGTCTAGAGCGGTTCTGGTTAAAACGGAGTCATTGGGACTGCTATATCCATTTGTTTTGACGCATGTCTTTATCCCGAAACCGGTTCCCACTTTCGGGAGACATGCTCCAACTTTCAACTTTAGGAACCTGCCATGAGAACAGTGCTCATTGCGCTGCATTATCAGAACGAGGTACTCCACGCCGACGGGAAGATTCGCGTCGGCGTGGCAGAAAAAAGCGACGGTCGCGAGGAGCTGAAGGAGAAAGCGGCTCGCCTGCTCGCGGCAGTTCGCGGTCATGGCATCCCAGTCGTCCTGGTGCGGATCGCGTTCCGGCCCGATCACGCCGACGTGGTTCAGAACGGCAAGATTTTCCGCGACGTGGTGGCCAACAAAGCCATGATCGACGGAAGCTGGGGGGCCGATTTCCATGACGGCTTCGGCCCCGTTGACGGCGAATATGTTGTCAAACACTCGCGCAACAACGCCTTCTACGGCTCACAATTGGAGGAGGTGTTGCGGGTGCTCAAGGCTGAACGTCTGGTAATTGCGGGTATCTCGACTAACTTCGTCGTGGAGGCGACGGTGCGCTGCGCGTCAGATATGGGCTACGAGATCATCGTGGCGTCCGATGCCTGCTCATCTGCCAGTCTGGCGCAGCATCAGGCTTCGCTGGAAAACATGAAGCTACTCGCGGATATCATGACCGTGGACGAAGTCGCCCAGATGATCGCGGCCGGTGGCCTGCAGTCATGACCGGGAGCACACCTCAGCTCCTTGTCGTTTCAAGGCTGACGGTGTCAAGCACGCGGCGGAGGAGTTTGAATAACTGTTCCTGCTCCTTCGCATCGAGCCCGGCCAGAATTTCGGTGGCATGCCTTTGCGCGTTCGGAGCGATCTTGCAATACATATCGCGTCCATGGCTGGTGAGATGGACCTCGACTACCCGGTTGTCATGAGGCGCTGTACGCCGCGTGACCAACCCGTCGCGTTCCATCTGGTCGACCACGCGGCTGAGCGCCGACTGGGCGATCAGAGTCAAACGGACCAGTTCGGTCATCGTTTGACCGTCATCGTTCATGAGCACCATCAGCACACGCCAGCGATGGACAGTCACGCCATGCGGACGCATGCGCTCGAGTAACCGGTTGTTTAGATGGCTGGTGATCAGGTGGAAGAGGTATGGCGGAAACTGGTCAAGCACTAGGACAGGGCAGTCTTCCGTTTTCGGTTTGTCCTTGACCTTTGGTGCCATGTTGCTTGTTCTCCGTATGTTTAGCGGATTTGTCGCCGATCCGATGCACTTATGCAAGTCGGCGGCGTAGTCGGTGAAGGCATTCGACTGAGAAAATAGTCTCAGCGCTGGAGGCATTGATCGTTTCGTGCAGCAATCGCACAATGCCGCGATCCTGCTTGGAGCGCGACATGGTCGCCTCAATGACCGTTGCGCGAATGCGGATGCTATCACCGCCGAACAGAGGCTTGAGCCACCGGACCTTATCCATTCCGGGTGACGGCATGACCGCCTCGTCCCAGAGGTGAAGGTCAAAAAACAGCTTCATACTGAGCGAAAGCGTATGCAGTCCTGATGCCATGATGCCGGGATAGCCGACTGCCCGCGCTGCCTCATCGTCGAAATGGAATGGGTTGGGGTCAAAAGTTCCGGCGAAGTCCAATATGTCCGCTCTGCTAATCTTATGATCCCCGGATTCGAACCTTTGTCCGATGTGGATGTCGTCAAAATAGAGTGACATGAGCGGTTCCCACCTTCCTGCACGACAGTCTCCGTGCTGCGATTGAAAGATGACATCTCATATAATTATGTGGTGTTCAATGGAAAAAGAATTGAAACGGGACGTCTACGGCAATTGACACGACCACATTCCCAACAATATGATAAATCATATAACAGAATGTCAGTCCTTGGGAGGGATCATGGCGGAGCGGTCATTTTTAAATGAGGTCGAGGACCTCAAGCTGGGCGAGGGCGAGATCTTCCGCGGCGAAGGCATTCTCGCCATTACTAAGGCACTGCTGCAATCCGGCGTTGGTTATGTCGGTGGCTATCAGGGCTCGCCGATCTCGCATCTCATGGATGTGCTGGCAGACGCCAAGGACGTATTGGACGATCTGGGCGTGCATTTCGAATCGTCCGCATCGGAGGCGGCTGCCGCCGCAATGCTTTCCGCATCGGTGATGTATCCTATCCGCGGCGCAGTCACCTGGAAATCGACCGCTGGCACCAACGTCGCCTCCGACGCGCTGACTAATCTGGCTTCCGGCGGGGTGATGGGCGGTTCGCTCATTATTCTGGGTGAAGATTTCGGTGAAGGCTCGTCTATTCCCCAGGAGCGCAGCCATGCTTTTGCAATGAAGTCGCAGATGTGGCTCCTCGATCCACGCCCTAATCTCGAATCGATTGTCAAGGCTGTTGAGGACGGCTTCGAGCTGTCGGAAGCATCCAACACGCCCGTGATGCTGCAGGTGCGCATCCGTGCCTGTCACGTGCATGGCCAATTCATGGCGAAGAACAATCGCAAGCCGGAATTCACGCTACAGCAAGCGCTTGAAAACCCGCGCCGCGCAATCGACCGCGTTGTCCTGCCCCCGGCATCGCTCTTCCACGATAAGGAAAAGCTCGAACAGCGCTGGCCGACTGCCGTTGAATTTATCCGTTCCCGCAAACTTAACGAGTATTTCGGCCCCGAAGAAGGTGACGTCGGCATCATTCTGCAAGGCGGCATGTACAACAGCGTGATGCGCGCACTGCAGTTCCTCGGACTGGCGGATGTCTATGGCAACACGTCCGTGCCGCTTTATGTGATGAACGTAACCTATCCGATGGTCGACGAGGAAGTCGCCGACTTCTGCATCGGCAAAAAGGCGGTGCTGATGGTCGAGGAAGGCCACCCGGCATTCATCGAGCAGGCACTGATCGCTGCGTTGCACCGCAAGGACATCAACACGAAGATCCACGGCAAGGATGTGTTGCCGCTTGGCGGCGACTACACCAATGCAGTCATCGAAAAGGGCATGCGCAAGTTCTTTGAAATGCATGCGCATGTGCTGCTGGGCAACCGTCGCGAAGGCCCGGATGCCACACCGGTACTTGAAAATGAAAAAATCCAGAAACTGCAGGAAATCGTGCCGCCGCGCCCGGCAGGCTTTTGTACCGGCTGCCCGGAACGCCCGATCTTCGCTGCCATGAAGCTGATGGAACGCGAGCTTGGTCAGCATCACGTCTCCGGCGACATTGGCTGTCACATCTTCTCGGTGCTCCCGCCCTTCAATATTGGCGGCAACACGATGGGCTACGGTCTTTCCGCAGCGGGCATGTCCGCTTTCAATGTCGAGGCTGGCAAACGTCCTATCGCCGTGATGGGTGATGGCGGCTTCTGGCACAATGGTCTTTCGACCTCGGTTGGCAATGCCGTCTTCAACAAGCATGACGGCGTGATCCTGGTGGTCGACAATCATTACTCGGCAGCGACTGGTGGACAGGACATCCTGTCATCACGCGCTCTGAACCCCGAGCGTTCCACCAACAACACCATCGCCGACGCTGTGAAAGGGGTGGGTGTGAAGTGGGTGCGCCAGATCGACCGCACCTATGACGTGGCCAAGATGCGGGATACGCTGAAGGAGGCGCTGACGACGGAGGAAAAGGGCCCGAAGGTCATCATTGCTTCGTCCGAATGCATGCTCAACAAGCAGCGTCGTGTGAAGCCGCAGTTCAATAAAGCGGTGAAGGACGGCAAGCGCATGGTCAAGGAGCGCTTCGGCGTTGATGAAGACGTCTGCACGGGCGATCACGCCTGTATCCGTCTTTCCGGTTGCCCGTCGCTTTCGGTCAAACACACGGACGATCCCTTGAAGGATGATCCGGTGGCAGCGATCGACAATACTTGTGTCGGCTGTGGCAATTGCGGTGAAGTTTCAGAAGCCGCCGTGCTTTGCCCTTCGTTCTATCGCGCCGATGTGATCCACAATCCAACCCGGGGTGACCGCGTCATGGCAAAGCTCCGCGCCATAGTGATCGGCTTCTTCCAGCGCCGTGCCGACCGTCGGCGCGTGGCTTTCGTGTAGGGAGGCGACCATGAATATCGAAATTGCCAAGGGGCTTTCCCGGTTCTCCAGCAAGCGGCCGATCTCCGTCGCCATCCTTGCCATGGGCGGGCAGGGCGGCGGCGTGCTTGCCGACTGGATTGTTCAGGTCGCAGAATCGCAGGGCTGGGCAGCGCAATCGACCTCGGTACCAGGTGTTGCGCAGCGAACCGGCGCAACGATCTACTACATCGAAATGTTGCCGGAGCAGGATGGCATTCGACCCATCTTCTCGCTCATGCCGACGCCAGGTGATGTCGATGTGGTGCTCGCTGCCGAATTCATGGAAGCGGGACGCGCCATGTTGCGCGGCATCGTCACGCCGGAACGTACGACACTGATCGCCTCGAGCCACCGGTCCTATGCGGTGGTCGAAAAACAGACGCCGGGTGACGGCACCGGCGACCCTGTGGCCGTGATCGAGGCCGCCGGCATAGCAGCGAAGCGCATTATTGCCTTCGATATGCAGAGCCTTGCGGAAAAAAGCGGCAGCGTTGTCTCGGCGGCCATGTTTGGTGCGCTGGCTTCGGCTGAAGTGCTACCATTTGCACGTTCTGTTTTTGAGGATGCCATCCGCGCTGGTGGCAAGGGCGTCGAGCCCAGCCTGAGAGCGTTTGCAAGTGCCTTTGATCGGGCACGCGAAGATCGGCGCGAGACGATATCCAAGACCCCCGCGAAGCACTTTGCATCGCTTCCCATTGCAACGGGCCACAAGGCGCTCGATAATCTCGTGACCCGTATTCGCAGCAGCTTTCCAGAACAGACCCAGTCGATGTTGTTTGCTGGGGTCAGCCGCCTCGTGGATTACCAGGACCCGGCCTATGCTGATGAATATCTTGACAGAATGGAAGCACTTCACAGAAGTGACGGGCAAAATGGAGGCGAGCAGCACGATTTCGCCTTCACGCTGGAGGCAGCCAAGTATCTGGCTATTGCTTTGGCTTATGACGATGTCATTCGGGTAGCCGATCTGAAGACGCGTACGAGCCGGTTCGACCGCGTGCGCAAGGAGGTCGGTGTCAAAGCGGATCAGATCATCTATACGACCGAATATATGCATCCGCGCATGGAAGAGGTGGCGGGTACCATGCCCGCCTCGTTCGGGCGTTTCCTCGAAACCAGCCCGCGTCTCTTCCGTCTGCTCGACAAGGTGATCAACAAGGGCCGTCGTGTCCGCACGGGGACGGTAGGCTGGTTCTTGATGCTACATCTCCTCGCTGGTGCGAGACGCTTTCGCCGCAGCACGCTGCGCCACCAGCGTGAATTCGCACATATTGAGAGTTGGTTGGTTGTCGCGACCGGCGCGCTGTCGACAAACTATGATCTTGCGGTCGAGGCGGTTGCTTGCCGCCGTCTGGTGAAGGGCTACTCCGACACCCATGCTCGAGGGCAATCAAAGTTCGACAAAGTTATCGGCCAGGTTTCCTCGCTGTGCGGTCGCCCGGACGGCGCGGCCTGGCTCAATCGCCTACGACGCGCAGCCCTCTTGGACGAGGAAGGAACAGCACTTGATGGCGCATTGCTGACAGTAGCCAGCCTCAGTGAGAACAACAATTCCTAGAGTTCATGGAGAAGAAAAGGTGGCGGCCTCTCAACAGAGCCCGCTACTTTTTGCATAGAGCGGAAGGACAGCCATGTCGCATTTTTACGGGGTCATACCCTATCTTGTCAGTCCTTTGAAAGCAGACGGCAATATCGATGAGAAAGTGCTCGGCGACCTTTGCAACGACCTGATCGGCAAAGGCGTAACCGGACTCACACCTCTCGGCAGCAGTGGGGAATATGCCTATCTCTCCGACGAGAAGAAGCGTCGTATCGTGGAGGTTGTCGTTGAGGCGAGCAACGGGCGCGTTTCGGTTGTCCCTGGTGTTGCAAGTGTCTCCACCGAAGGAGCCATTGAGCAGGCAAGATTGTACAAAAAGATTGGCGCGGATGGTATCGTCGGCGTGCTGGAATCTTATTTTCCGCTAAGCGAGCAAGAGGTCAGAAATTATTTTCTCGACATTGCCAACAGCGTCGATCTTCCTATCGTCGTTTATACCAACCCGAATTTTCAGCGTACGGATCTTTCTATCGACACGATCAGTACAATCGCAGACCACCCGAATATCGTTGGCTTGAAGGATGCGTCTACAAACACGGGTCGCCTGCTGTCGATCATCAATCGCTGCGAGGGCAAGCTGGATGTGTTTGCCGCATCGTCACATATTGCTGTCAGCGTCCTTCTGATGGGCGGAAAGGGCTGGTTTGCTGGTCCGGCCTGCGTGCTGCCCGAGCAGAGCATCGAACTTTACAATGCCTGCAAGCGCGGAGAATGGGAACATGCCGCCAAGATCCAGAAACGGTTGTGGGGCTTCAACGAGGTTTTCGCACGCTATCGCTTGGCAAGTTGTCTCAAGGCGGCGTTGCAAATCCAGGGCTATGAGGTGGGCGATCCGATCCGGCCGCAGACACCGCTGGATGCAAACGCAGTGAAGATTGTAAAGGATGCATTGCAAGCTGCGTCGGCGCTCTAACGCCCGGTAGCCCTTTTTGCCGGGATATGTCCCGGAAGCCGGTCTCATTTTTGCGATGCACTCGGCAAAAAGGCCCGCCTAAGCGGGCCTTTTATTGGTGTCTATTATGCCCCGTAAGGCACCCAGATGTTCTTCACCTGGATTGCTCGGCGCAGGTAGTCCAGGCCTTGCCCGTCCGCCTTGTTGAGCCAATTGGGCAAGCGGCCATTGCTGACCCAAGTGGCTTTGAGATTGCCTGCTGACGCCTTTTCGACCATGGCACTGCCCTCGCGTGAACCAAAATACCAGAGTGCGGCAACATCATCGTGCTCGGCAAGCGTCTTCGTCAGAAGATCCCGTTCACCGGTGACGATATTGACCACGCCGCCCGGTACATCGGATGTGTCGAGTACCTGATAGAAATCACCGGCGATCAGCGGATGACGGCTCGACGGTACAATGACCGTTCGGTTACCCATGGCGATTGCCGGCAAGACCAGAGAGACAAGCGAAAGAAGCGGCGCTTCGTCGGGGCAGACGATGCCCATCACGCCCCAAGGTTCGTTCATCGCCAGTGTCACATGACGCGACTTGGTGGAATGAACCGCTCCGTCGAACTTGTCGGCCTGCGCGGCATAATAGAAAATCCGGCGCAGTGCGGTTTCAAATTCCTCTTCCGCTTTCTTTTGGCTGATGCCGGTGCTTTCGATCAGCCGTGCCACGAAATCCGCGCGGCGCGCATCAAGGTTTTCGCCAAGATAATAGAGCACCTGAGCCCGGTTATGCGCCGTGGCTGTGCCCCAGCTTCCGGCCTTGGTCGCCGCTTCCACCGCATTGCGGATGTCCTTGCGGTTGCCGATACCAGCCTGGCCGATGACCGCACCGCCCTTGCCAGTGACCGAATAGCTGTAACCGCCGTCCGGGCGGGCCTGCTTGCCGCCAATATAGTTCTTCATCGTGCGGTCGATACCGTCGTTGGTGATCTTGTCATCGCCGGAGGGCGAAGCCGATGGCACGAAGGCGTCCGCAACTTTGGCCGAGGGGAGCGCTTTCTCCCAATCGGAAACAAGATATTCGTACATGCCTTCGCGTGCGCCTTCGCGACCGAATCCGCTTTCGCGGTAGCCGCCGAAACCTGCGCCTGCATCCAGCATATTGGTGCAGTTGATCCAGACGACACCGGCCTTCACCCGCGCGGCAAGGTCAAGCGCGACATTGATGTTTTCCGACCAGATTGAGGCTGCAAGGCCATAACGCGTGTTGTTAGAAAGGGCTACGGCTTCATCCGGCGTGCGGAAGCTTGTGGCGGCTGCAATCGGGCCGAAGATTTCAACCTGACAGACGGTCGAGGCCTGATCCACATCGGTGAAGAAGCCGGGTGCGATATAATTGCCCTTTGCTGGCAGCGGGTACGGCGTCTGCCAGAGCTCGCCGCCTTCCTCGATACCTTTCTGGATGAGATCGGAAATGCGCTTTACCTGACCGGGCGAAACGATGGCACCGACATCGGTGGATTTGTCGAGCGGATCGCCAACACGCAGTGTCTCAAGGCGCTTTCTGAGCTTGGCATAGAAGCGGTCGGCAACGCCTTCCTGCACGAGCAGGCGCGAGCCTGCGCAACAGACTTCGCCCTGATTGAACCAGATGGCATCGACGACACCTTCAACTGCGGCATCAAGATCGGCATCTTCGAAGACGATGAAGGGCGACTTGCCACCCAGTTCCAGCGACAGCTTCTTGCCTGATCCGGCAATCTGCTCGCGAATGACGCGGCCAACTTGCGTCGAGCCGGTGAAGGCTACCTTGTCCACGCCGTCATGGCCGCAGATTTGCGCGCCCGTGGTGCTATCGCCCTGCACGATATTGACGACACCGGCGGGCAGGCCGACCTCATGACAGATTTCAGCAAAGGCAATGGCTGAAAGCGGTGTCAGATCGGCAGGCTTCAAAACGACCGTGTTACCGGCAGCCAAAGCAGGCGCGATTTTCCAGGCAAGCATGAGAAGCGGGAAATTCCACGGAATGACCTGACCGCAGACACCAACGGGCGAAAAACCCTTGAATTCGTCTTCCACCATCTCGGCCCAACCTGCGTGATGATAGAAATGGCGGGCGGCGAGCGGAATGTCGATATCGCGGGTTTCGCGGACCGGTTTACCGTTGTCCATGGTTTCCAGCACGGCCAGAAAGCGCTCGCGCTTCTGAATGTGGCGTGCGATGGCATAGAGATATTTGGCGCGCTCATAGCCAGACAGTTTGGACCATTTGCCGAAGGCAGCGCGGGCGGCTTTCACCGCCTGATCGACATCTTCCGCATTGCCGCAGATGATTTCAGCGAGCTTGTCACCATTGGCCGGATTGGCAACCGCAATCGTCTTGCGACCCTCCGGTTTGACAAAAGCGCCGTTGATATAGTGGCCGAAAGAACGACCATGCTGTTCCAGCCACAGGTTCACATCGCCGTTTGCTTCGGGGGAAGGTCCATATTCCATGGTCTTCAGGATGTCCTTGATGGGTCGCATATTTATATTCCTTACGAGCATTTCCAGCAAAAGTGCGAAGCGGTTTTGCGTAGGAGAATGCGAAATTCCAAGTTTAAGCAGCGGCGTGACGGTTGGCAGCGGAGTAGCGTCCGGTCACGAAGTGCTCCAATTGCCGTTCGATATCGCCGAGAAGCGAGCTTGCGCCGATGCGGAAAAGATCGGGCTCCAGCCAGCGATTACCGAGCTCTTCTTTCATGAGGCTGAGCCAGGTGAGCGCATCCTTGGCCGTCTTGAGGCCGCCCGCCGGCTTAAAGCCGACGCTTTGACCGGACAGCTCGCCATAATCGCGCAGTGCCCGCACCATGGTCAGGCTCACCGGCAGGGTCGCGTTGACGTCTTCCTTGCCCGTCGAGGTCTTGATGAAATCGGAGCCTGCCTGCATCGCCACCATCGAGGCGCGATAAACATTGCTCAGCGTGTTGAGATCGCCAGTGGCAAGGATCGCCTTCATATGTGCATCCCCGCAGACTTCGCGCATAGCGGCAATCTCGTCGTAGAGAGCCGGCCAGTTTTGTGTCAGCACATGCTCGCGGGTAATCACAATGTCGATTTCATGCGCGCCCTGTTCAACGGCGTAGGTGATTTCTGCAAGGCGAAGTGGCAGCGGTGTCAGACCGGCCGGAAAACCGGTTGCAACGGAGGCAACCGGAATGCCGGAGCCTTGAAGTGCCTTCACCGCATGGGAAACCATGGTCGGATAAACGCAGACCGCGCCGGTGGTGATGCCCGCATCTGCAAGGCCCAGCGCTTCCAGAACATCCTCGCGCACCGGACGGCGCGCCTTGGCACAGAGCCTGCGCACACGGCCCGCCGTGTCGTCGCCTGCAAGTGTCGTCAGGTCGATGCACTGGATGGCACGGATGAGCCACGCCGCCTGATATTCCTTTTTCACCGAACGGCGGGCGCTGATTGTGGCGGCGCGGCGCTCGGAAGCACTGCGATTGACGGACACGTCCTCAAACCATTCCGGCTTGAGCGGTGTCCCGGTATTACGGGGGAGGGCTTCGGTCATTTCATTGTCCGTTCATAAGTTCAGATGCGTTCAGGCGCATTCGATCGTGGGAGTGTGATCGCGGCAGAACGTTTCGAATTCTTCCCGGCTGGCATAGGCTTTCTGCGTGCCGGGCCGGGTAATGGAATGGGCAGCGTAGAGCGCTGCTTTGCGAAGCGACGCTTCCACATTGCCGGTCCCGGCGTAGAAGCGGGCAAAGGAGCCGATAAAAGCGTCGCCCGCGCCGGTCGTGTCTTTTGGCGTGACCTTGACCGGTGGAATATTGACGATTTCGCTTGCCGTAATCATGCGCGCGCCGCGTCCGCCGAGCGTGACGATGACGGTGCGGATGCCGCGCGCGATGAGCGAACGCGCTGCGGTGACGATTTCGTCGTCCGTGCCGGTCGGCAGGCCGGAGAGGATTGCCAGTTCGCTCTCGTTCGGCACGAGAAAGGTCACCTGCCGGATAAGCTCGGGATCAAGATCAGCGGCGGCAGGCGCAGGATTCAAAATAGTTTCGATGCCGTTTTCAGCCGCAAAAGCGATGGTGTGATAGACGGTCTCAACCGGAACCTCCATCTGCATCAGGATAAGGCCGCAAGCTTTCAGATCGTCGGCAGCCTTATCGACTTCGGCAGGCAGAAGATCGGCATTGGCGCCCTTGACGATCAGGATCGAGTTTTCACCCGATGGTTCGACAAAGATTGGCGCAACGCCGCTCGACTTGCCGGGAACCTTGCGCACATGACGCGTATCGACGCCGAATTCATTCAGGTTGCGGATGGTGTTGTCGGCGAAAATATCGTCGCCCACACGCGTGACCATCATCACATCTGCACCAAGGCGTGCAGCAGCCACAGCCTGATTGGCACCCTTGCCGCCGCAGCCAATTTCAAATGTCGGCGCTTCCAGCGTTTCACCGGGGCCGGGCATACGGTTCACATAGGTGATGAGATCCACCATGTTGGAACCGACCACACCGATTTTCTTCGTCATGGGGTATTTCCTTCAAATTCAGGCGGTCTGGAGTGAACGGATTTTTGTTTCAAACTGTTCGGCAGATTGCTGATCGAGATAGCCGACGCGCACGGGGAAGGTGGCGCGTTCACCCGATGCCAGCACCTGCACATTGTTCTTGGCCTTTTCCGCCAGATAGCCTTCCGGCTCGCAGGTTGAGGGCAGGGCAAAGGCTGCAACCTGGGAATCCCCGTTCACGAGAATCCAGCGCACGGTTTTTGGGAAGATTTCGGTCGGGTAGGAAATGCCAAAGCCGTCGCCTTCGGGAAGCTGCATCATCAGATGCGTGTTGCCTTCGGCATCTTGCGGCAGGCCGCGAATATAGAAGACCTGTTCGGGGTCGTAGCGCTCCGGTTCGTCCAGCACCTCCATTGCGGCTGGATCGGTGGCCAGTTCGTCGATCAGCGACAGGTAATCATCATTAGGCGTAACGTGGCCGGGAACGGCGGTGCGAACCTGCACGTGATCCGGTGTGTAGGGCACCGGCTGCACGATCTGTGCACCTTCCGCATAGGCGAAATTGACGTGACACATATACATCAGCTCCATTGGAGCGGATGAAAGGTTCTCGACGTCCATGGTGATATCGAACCATGTTTCATCGGCGTGGAGCCGCACGCTCGGCCGTGCCAGATAATGCGCGCCGAAGCCCATCACATATTCATATTCACCGGTGATTTCGACAAAGGCGCCGCGCTCGTCATGGCCGAACAGAAGCCCGGCCTTGTCCATCTTCGCGCAGGCCATTTCGCCATGCAGAAGATGATTGTCCTGAGGCGAAGGACAGCCATTGCGCAGGATGCCGCTGTGGAAAGCAAAGCAGCCATAGGTCTCGACGATGGTGGTTGCCGGGCGCGGCATGGAGAAGCTGTTGCCCATGGTCAGGTCGACGCCGTCGAACTCCGCGCCCCAGATCATCTGCCCCATGAATGGCAGTACGATGATGTTGCCGCGTTCGTTCTCGACCAGCAGCGCCTCGATACCGCTTGGATAGCGAAAGGCCGTGACGCTGAGTCCGTAGGTATTGGCGATCACATGTGGCTGGTCGGAAAAGTCCTGACGGCGAAGATGAAATTCGATGTCCTGCATAAGGGATCACCTGCCCTGATTGCGCGATGCGTTGATCGCGATGACGAGAATGAGGAAAGCGCCCCAGATGAAATCGATGAGGTGGTTGGAGAACCGCATCATCTGGAAACCGGAGGAAAGCAGCATCAGGGCAATCAGCGCGATGGCGATGCCCAGCACACGCCCCTTTCCGCCTGCCGGATTGGTGCCGCCGAGAACGGCGATCAAAACCGCTTGCAACAGATAGGATGCGCCATAGTCCGACTTGGCTGCGTTTGTGCGTCCAGACAGGATGATCCCGGCTATGGAAGCAAGCACGCCGGTGAGCATATAGGAATAGAGGATCATGCGATCCTTGCGGATACCGGCGAAGACGGCGGCCCTTGGATTGGTGCCGATCAGCATGAGATTGATGCCGAGCGTCGTGCGTGTCAGGAGAATTGCCACAACGATACAAACTGCGATGAACAGCAGGAAGGGTGTGGCGATGCCAAACATTTTGCCGTTGCCGACCCAGTTCCACGCGTCGGGAAAGCCGACGATGGCCGGGCCGCCGGTCAGAACCAGGGCAAGCCCCATCAACACCTGTCCGGTGCCGAGCGTGGCGAGGATCGGCGTGATACGCAGCTTGGCGATCAACAGGCCATTGACCAGACCCGCTACAAGCCCGACCAGCACGGCAAGCAATATGCCGATGATGGTATAGAACAGCATTCCCGAGCCGGAAGCCTGTGCCGCCTGGACCATCGAGGAATGGAAATAAACCCCGGCGACGATACCCGCCAGATTGGCGATGCCCACCACCGAAAGGTCGATGCCGCCCGTCAGCATGGCAATCATCATGGCGACGGAGAGGATGCCCAGCTCCGGCATGATGTAGCTGATGGATTCGAAGTTGTAATAGCGCAGGAACTTGTCCGGATTCATCCAGGTCATCAGCGCAAAGACGAGTATGGTGATGACGATAAGCTGGATGATGTTGTTGTCTCCGCCAAGGATGCGGCGCATGTCGAAAGACTGTTTCATGTCGCGTTCTCCCTTCAGGCGATGCTTTTGCGGTCACGCCATGCGGTGATGGCTGTGGCGACGATGATGATGAGACCGACCACGACGCGCTGCCATGTGGTGTCCACCTTCATGATGATGAGTGAGTTCTTGACCATGACGAGCATGAAGACACCCATCAACGTGCCGAGAACGGTGCCGCGTCCGCCGAAGATCGACGCGCCGCCCAGAACCACGGCTGCGATCACGTCCAACTCAAGCCCGACGAAATCGCGCGGATTGGCAAGCCAGATCATCGAGGAATGCAGAAGGCCAGCGAAGCCTGCAAGCGCTCCGGCCACGCAATAGACGAAGAAGATCGTGCGGCGCGTATTGAAACCAACGCGCTTTGCTGCTTCCGGTGAGCCGCCATAGGCATAAACGCTACGCCCGATCATCGTATAATTGAGGATCAGGTGGATCAGCAGGGCCAGCGCCAGATAGACGACGAACATCGCGGTCAGTCCGAATGCCGTGCCGGACGCCGATGTCAGCGAGATCACATCTGTCTTGCCGAATTCGATCAGTTCCTTCGGCATCTTGTTGATGTTGACGATGCTGGTGCCGACAAGGCCCAGCACCAGCCCGCGCACGATGGAACCGGTGCCGAGCGTCACGATCAGCGGGATCATCTTGAAGCGATGGATGATGAAACCGTTGAAAGCGCCAAGCAGCAGGCCGATCAGCGTTGCCGCCACAAACGGAATGAGCACGCCGTCATAGCCGAGATAGACCATGGCGCGGACGGTCAGATACATGGCCGCGATGGCAAAGGCGGTGAAGGAGACGTCGATGCCGCCGGAAATCATCACAAGCAACACACCGAGCGCCATGATGCCGATCACGACATTGGAGCGAAGAAGGCCGAAGATATTGTCCAGCGACCAGAACGCCGGATTGATGAGGCCGATAATGACCATCGCCGCGAACAACACGCAGGCAATGATGAATTCGGTACTGCGGAAAAACTTCATGTGCCGGTTCCTCAATTCAGCGTCTTGAGCCGGTCATTGACGGCATCTTCGGTCATGGCTTCACCGGAAAGTTCGTCGACGAAACGTCCGCGATGCATCACGAGCACACGATTGCAGTTCTGCACCAACTCGGGCACATCGTCGGAAATCATCAGAACAGCGAGCCCTTCATCGCGGGCAAGCTTGCGGATGATATTGTG